>Ga0209415_10021220_pt1 | contig 10023 bp, 10 predicted proteins | sample PeaSoiSIISIP2007_FD_187696 | JGI IMG/M metagenome (GOLD analysis project Ga0209415, IMG submission 187696) | Peat soil microbial communities from Weissenstadt, Germany - SII-SIP-2007 (SPAdes) (version 2) | ecosystem: Environmental > Terrestrial > Soil > Wetlands > Peat | place: Germany... | reverse complement strand
CGCAACACCATGCGCTTCTTCGCCCCTGCGCTGCAGGCCGCCGTCAACGCCCGCGCCGCCATGGAAGACGATCTGCGCGTGGCGCTTCAAACCAGCCAGTTTGTGCTCTACTTTCAACCCCAGATCGATCGCAACCGCCTGGCTGGCGCCGAGGCCCTCATCCGCTGGAAACACCCCTGGCGCAACATCCTGCCTCCGGGCGAGTTCATCCCGCTGGCCGAGGAAACAGATCTGATTCTCCCCCTGGGGAAATGGGTGCTTGAAGCTGCCTGTGCTCAAATTGCCGCCTGGGCCGGTCACAAGCCGGCGGCGCGCCTTTCCCTCGCCATCAACATCAGCGCCCGCCAATTCCGCCAACCGGATTTTGTCGAACAGGTGTTGTCGGCGCTCGAGCGCACGGGAGCCAATCCCAGGAACCTGAGACTGGAACTCACCGAGAGCATGCTGGTGGAAAGTGTCGAAGAGGTCATCGGTAAGATGACGGAACTCAAGGCACACGGCTTGAGGTTCTCGCTCGACGATTTTGGCACCGGCTACTCCTCCCTGGCTTACCTGAAGCGGCTGCCCCTTGACCAGTTGAAGATCGACCGCTCCTTCATTCGCGACATCCTCAGGGAGGAAAGCAGCGCCGCCATTGCCCAGACCATCATCTCCCTGAGCCGCGCCATGGGCCTGCCGGTCATCGCCGAAGGCGTTGAGACCGAGGAACAGCGCGACTTCCTTGCACGGCTCGGCTGCCATGCCTTCCAGGGCTACCTCTTCAGCCGCCCCTTGCCCCTGGACGAGTTCCAGAAGCAATGGCTGGCCCCGGCGAGAGACGCGCTCCCCGCCACCGGCTAGTACTCCAGCTGCAGATGGCCCGCTTCGCAATCGGAAGCGCTTTAGAACTGCCAGACCACTCCGCTGGAGATGCGGCCGAAATTGGTGGGCAGGCCGGGGATCCGGTAGGGGATGCTCCCATGGCCGGAGAGAGCGTAATAGGAGTACTGAAAGCCGCCGCTGACGCGGAAAGCGATGCGCCGCGTGAGCGGTGTGTCCAGGCCGCCGCCGACGAGGCTCGCAAACGCCGCGGTTTCGCCGGTTGTCTTGTTTGCACCCCAATACTTGTTGATGCCGCTGTCTCCCGCCAATCCCTCGACAAAGATGGTTTCTCTTCCCAAACGCCTGCTAAATTGCCCGCCGCCCAGAATGTAGTACGGGTGTTCCGGCGCGCCGAGGTTGGTCCCGCTGTAACCGAAGGCATCGATCTTGAAGCGCAGGTTGTGCCAGGCGGGGAACGCTACCGAGGCATCCCATCCGTTCAGCGGCTGGTGGGAGCCGGGTACCCCATTGATGGAATTGGAGAGGTAAGTGTAGCCACCGTAGATCTGGTAGCGTGCGGGGGCCTCCCGTTGGGCCAGGAGGGATGACGTCAGGCACAGCAGTGCGATCAGCGAGAAGAGACGGGACGGCATGGAAGACCTCAGGTTACGGGGTCTTTTCATCTTATCCGGTTGGTTTGGCTTTTTGGAAATCGGCAAGCCGGCGGTTCAATCCATCGACATGCTCAACTGGTGGCGCACGTCGGCGCCGCGAATCCAGAAGATCACATCGGTGGCGATATTCGACGCGTGGTCCGCAATCCGCTCCAGGTTGCGCGCCACCAGAATGCCATTCATCGCCTGCTGCGTATACTGCGGCTTTTCCTGGATCATCTGCAGCAGGTCGGCATGGGCGCGGCGGTTCATGCGGTCGATCTCGTCGTCCATCTCGCGTACCGAGTCGGCCAGCCGCGCGTCCCCCTCCAGCAGCGACTGCACCGCCGAGCGGATCATGCGCCCGGCAAACTCGCCCATCGCCGCAAAGTCCACGGGCAGGTCCACTTCGCCGTGCTTCAGAATCTCCTTGGTGCGCCGCGCAATGCCCATCGACTGATCGCCGATCCGCTCCAGGTCGCCATTGATCTTGATCACCGCCAGAATGAAGCGGAGATCGATGGCCATCGGCTGTTCCTTGGCCAGCAGTTCGTAGGCCATCTCATCCAGCTCGTGCTGCGCCGTGTTGATGGCCGCCTCATTCTGTTTCACATACTGGCACAGGCCCTTGTCGCGCTGCAGGTAGGCGTCCACGGCAGACTCGACAGCCAGCTGCGCCAGTGCTGCCATGGCCAGAAGCTTGTCCTTCAGTTCGGCGAGTTGCAGCTGAAAATGGATACGCGGCACCGCAGTTTCTCCCTAACACTTGATTGTGCATCATTGCATGTTACGACAAGACAAATTTCCCCCTCATGCACCAGAACTGTCACGCCATTGGAAGGAACTTTCCCCGAGCGGAGCCCGCCTCGGCTCGCCGCTTCCCAACCCGGATCGATGATCTAGGCTAGCAGTATGGCCTCAACATACCTTTCCGACGACGCAGTCCTCTCCATCGATCCCGCCGGCTACGAGCCCCGCCAGGTCTACAAGCTCATGACCGGCATCATTGTTCCGCGGCCGGTGGCGCTGGTCTCCACCGTGGACAGCAACGGTGTGCCCAACCTGGCCCCCTTCAGCTTCTTCAGCGGAGTCGGTTCGAATCCTCCCACGGTGCTGTTCTGCCCCGCGGTGCGGACACGGAACGGCCTGAACGCCGAGGGCCTGCCCGAGATTCGCAAAGACACCCTGCGCAACGTGGAGGAGACAGGGGAATTCGTGGTGAACGTGGTCAGTGAGGCGATTGCCGCCGCAGCCAACGCCACGGCAGCCGAGGTACCGCCGGAGGTGGACGAATTCCTGCTGTCGGGCCTTACGCCAAAGGCCAGCGACCTGGTGCGCCCGCCGCGTGTAGCCGAGTCTCCGGCGCAGATGGAGTGCAAACTGCTCCAGGTGATCTACACCAGCCGCGAACCCGGCGGAGGCGTCATTGTGCTAGGCGAGATCGTCCGCTTCCACGTCCGCAAAACTCTGGTCGAAGACTTCCGCGTCGACCCGGCCGGTCTTGACGCCGTGGGCCGCATGGCCGGCAACACCTGGGCGCGGACCCGAGACCGCATCGAGCTCATCCGGCCGAAGTAGTGCGCTGCGCGGCGGCTCGACCGCCTCAAGTATCTGGGCACATGTCTCCCAGACACATCCCCTGGTCATCGATCGCACACCACTTTCCTGTGCTCGGGTAGCAGTTGCAGTCCGTGGGCAAATTCGGGACGCCGCCGGACATCTCGCACCTGCAGCATTTGTCGTTGACCCACCATGAGAAAAGGCCCATATATCGAGCGTGCTGGATCGCTTTGCGGACTTCAGGGGTCAACTGATTGGGTTTAGGGTCGAATAGGGCCCGGAAACTGCCTTCGGGAAAGACCCGGATCAATTCATCGATAACCCCCTGACGTGCTTCCTGCTCTGAGCCATCCGAGACGGGAAGAGGAATGCGCACGCCGTGGCGCCGGAGCTTTCGCAAGAGAAGGCTGGTTTCCGGAGCAATCCGATCGCGTGAACGCACAAAGAAGCTGGCGATGGTCGCTTCGCCAGCCTGATCTCTCAGCTCACGAATCAACTTCGTCACGGCAGCCTCTTCCCGAAGCAGGCCGAACTGCGCCGCCATCTCCACACGCGGCTCGATCAGGGGGCATAGTTCGCTGAGAGGCGCAAGAAACAAGCGCGCGAGTGCTATTTCGCCGATCAACACAACCATTCTGTTGATGGCGTCATAGATGAGTTGAATCGACTCATCATCAAGCTCAGATTCAGGTACGCGGTCACGAACATCAAACGGGGGAAGTGAATGTTTGTCTGCCATTGCGGCCTCCTTTTCGATCTCGATGGGGGAAGACTGACTCTGGGGACTTCGCGAAGCTTACCGGATCGCCAAGGTGGCCCGCAGAGTACTACACTTACCGACCGGGGAGCAATGATTTCGTTGATTGACCCAATGGTCCGCGCTTTGGGGTCAAGGATTCCCCCAGTAAATGGACCAAGTCGGGCAGCATGGTTTCGTCCGGGATTCGGGTCACGCGCGGCACGCATTCTTCGAATTCGTTACACCGCCGCCATATCCTGCCCCTTGGCTTCGCGGCCCATGAGCGCCAAGCCAGCCAGCGCCAGCGCCACCACGATCACCGTCACCGACAGTACCGCCGGATAACTCCCCCACCGCTCCGCAGCCAGGGCCTGCGCCTTGCCGTTCCACGAGGTGACGAGGCCGCCTAACTGGTAAGCCAGTCCGGGCGCCGTGGCCCGCACGGGAGCCGGCGACAACTCCGTCAGATACGCGGGAACCACGCCCCACGCGCCCTGCACCATGAATTGCATCAGCACCGCGCCGGTACCCAGCGCGAAGGCCGAGTGACCGTACGCCCACAGCGGAATTACCGGAATTGAAAGCAGCGCCGCCGTCACAATGGCGCGCTTGCGGCCCCACCGCTCCGACAGCGTGCCGAAGACAAACCCACCGAAGATCGAGCCAACTCCATAGAGCACACCAATGAGTCCCACCGTCGAGGGCTTCAGCTTGGCAGCAACAGTGAGGAACGTTGGATACACATCCTGGGTCCCGTGCGAAAAGCTCATGAAAGCCGTCATCAGCAGCACCAGGAACAGAAACGTGGGCAGAAACTTCAGCAGCAGCGACCCTGTCCCGGCCCCGTCCTGCCTGCCCACGCCAGCAGCCCGCTCCAGCCGCTTCTTTGCACCGGCCAGCCACACCGGCGACTCCGCCACCCGCGCCTGTACATAGAACACCAGCAGCGCCGGCAGCGAGCCCAGGATGAACAGGCCGCGCCAGCCGATACCGGGCACGTGCAGCCCGATGAGAGCGAATCCATTGAAGAACAGCGCAAACGCGCCCGAGGCCAGAATCGACCCCATGGCGTAGCCCTCCTGCAGAATGCCGCTGAACGTGCCGCGGCCTTCTTTCGGCAGAGTCTCAAACACCAGCGCCGCGCCCACGCCCCACTCCCCGCCCATGGCGAGGCCGAACACCGCCCGCAGCACCAGCAGCACGGCGAGCGACGGCGCAAAGGCGCAGGCCAACTCGATCACGGAGAAGCTCAGGATGTTGACCATCAGCACCGGCCGCCGGCCGTAGCGATCGGCCAGCATGCCGAACAGAAGCGCTCCGACCGGCCGGAAGGCCTGGGTGAGAAACACCGCGCCCAGCACCGCCGAGGGCTGGGTGTGAAACTCCTTCGCGATGGCCGGGACGCAGAAGATCAAAATGAAGAAATCCAGCGAGTCCATGGTCCAGCCGAGAAAGGCAGCGAAAAAGGTGTGCCGCTGCGGGCGTGTCAGACGGCTGAAGTTGTGCTGGACAGACCGGAAGTGATCGGCCAAAGACACAGACGAGTGCGACGAAGACATAGCCGGGAGCATAGCAGACCAAATCCTGAAGACACCACTGACACCACGCTGCCGGCATCACCTGAGCATGCTCACTCCATGAACAAGACAATCAGCTGGTTCGAAGTCCCCGATCATGCATCCCGTAAGTCCTTTGTTTTTTCACCGTGGCCAGAATTCAAGCAAAATAAGCCCTTTATTTTCTTGAATATAGGCACGATTCGGGGGTCATTTTTTGCGTAACATGCTTGTTTTCATGGGGATGCGGCGAAAGTGGCGAAAACGCGATGGGGAGAACGCAGGGCGAAGATGCGGCCCTCAAAGGGCACCGCCCTTCTGTGATTTTGGCAGCTGGGAGACGGCCTTGAGGGCGACCTGCGCGGCGTGGAGGAGCTTGTCGGCCCTGTCCTCCTTGATGATGTCGATGACCAGGCCGAAGCCGACGCAGGCGATGTAGTCGCAGATATTCTGATAGCCAGAGAGCTGGGGCATGACGGCGCAATAGGCTTTGGCGGCGTCGACTCCCGAGTAGAATTCGCTTCTGCCGTTCGCCAAAGACTGCTGGCGAGTGCTCTTCCAGACCGCGACGCAGTGGAGGATGGCGGGGTTTTGGGGGACGGAATTGGACGCCTCTTCGCTGGGAAGGGCGGTCGAGGGTTGGATTGCTTTGAGCATGGTGGCTTCTCCCGGTAAGGGCTTTTTTTTGCCCTTTCTTCTTCGATTGTGCGCGGAGCGGCCGTAATTATCTGCAAACCACCTGCGGTGGGGCAGACGGCGCTTGCGCGCCAAGGGGTCCGTGGTTTCCCGCCCTTGCGCCCCATTCAATGAAAATTAAGAATATTTGTTGCAACGAATACCTGTCCCGCTGCGTCCTATACGCATAGGAAGTTGTTGCGCGGAGCGCTCCCGGTTTCCCCTTGCCCGCGCCTTTGGCACGAGTCCCCCGGACTCTATGCATAAACTCAGCGGCCCACCGGCCCGGACAACGAAAGGAATTTTGAACAATATGAAGCGTTTGGCACTCGTCACCGGCATTCTCGCCCTGGCCGCTTCCCTGGCCCTGGCGCAAACCTCCACCTGGACCTCCGACCCGCCCCACAGCGAAGTCGATTTCACCATCACCCACCTCAGCGTCTCCAACGTTCACGGCCGCTTCGGCCATGTGGCCGCGACCATCAACCTGAACGAGGCCGATATCACCAAGTCCACCGTGTCTGCCACCATCGACGTGACTGGCATAGACACCGGCGAAGATGCGCGAAACAACCACCTCAAGAGCCCCGACTTTTTTGATGTCGCCACCCTTCCCAGCGCGACATTCACCAGCACCAGCGTGGCCAAGACTGCCACCGGCCTGACCATCAACGGCAACCTGACCCTGCACGGCGTGACCAAGCCCGTGGTGCTTGCGGCGGAAGGCCCCCGGGGCCCGGCGCCGGGCATGGATCACAAACCGCATGCCGGTTTCTCGGCCACCACCACCATCAAGCGCACCGACTTCGGCATCGGCAGCAAGTTTCCCGCAGCCATCGTCGGCGAAGACGTGAAGCTGAACATCGAACTGGAAGTCGTGAAGCAGTAAGCCGGGCCGCAAGAGCGCGGGCCGTTCGTTTCCAATCGTGTCGGGGCACGGCTTTACGGAAGAGAGCCGGTTTTGAGGCAAACGTCCGAAAAGCATACCGCAGGGGCTGAAGGGGCTGCGGAAAAAGTCCCATTTCCAAGCAGACGTCCCGAAAAGCGTCCCTCCGGGGCTGAAGCCCGCGTTGATTCTGCTAGCTTTATGCGGGGGTTAAAACCCCCGCCTCCCTCCGGCACGAGCTTTTCCGGAGCCTGTGAAGCCCACGCTGATTCTGTTGCACTTGCGGCACCACTGAAGTCGTGCCCTGACACTTTCTGCAACTCCGGAGGAGTTTTCCGCAGCCTGCAAAGCCGCATCCCCATTTCTTGATCTGCATTCGGCATGGGTGAAGCCATGCCCTTTCAAAACCTGGATTGGAAGAAAGCCGATGGCTAGCCTGAAACTCGAAATCGCGCAGGAGCCGCCCTTTTCCAGCGTGGAAGAGGAGGCCCTGCTCAATCTGCTGCGCACTGCCGACTGCCTGCACCGCGCCTTCCACCGCAGGACCCGCGACTGGGGCGTTACCTCCACCCAGTACAACGTCCTGCGCATCCTGCGTGGCGCCCGGCCACACGGGCTCACGTGTTCGGCCATCGGGGATCGAATGATTACCGCCGAGCCGGATATTACCCGACTGCTCTCGCGGCTCAAGTCGTTGAAGTTTGTCCGCCAGCAGCGCGACCACCATGACCGCCGCGTGGTTTGGACAAAAATCTCGGACTCCGGGCTTCACCTGCTCGCGGAGATGGATCCAGTCATTCAGCAACTACCGGTGGACCTGCTCGGGCATTTGGACAAGGATGAGTTGGCGGAGTTCATCCGCCTGCTGGAACGGGCGCGCAGCCACTGCGGGGAGACGCAGACCGCTGTGAGCTGCGATGGGGAAAAATGCAGCGATGGGCCGGTAGCGGCGCGCGTGGTGCAGACCTAGGAGACTCTGGTCAAGTTGTCCAGAGAACGGGCTGGCTTCCAGCGAACATTCCCTCAGGGGCTAAACAGGCTGCGGAAAAAGGCCAGTTTCCAGGTGAAAAGCCCGAGAAGCATAGCGCAGGGGCTAAAGCCCACGTTGATTTGATTGCACTTACGGCACGACTGAAGTCGTGCCCTGACACTTCTTGCCTCTCCCGTTGAGTTTTTCCGCAGCCTGTAAAGCCCATGCCTTTTTCAGCTGGTTGCGGCACGCGACCCAGAGGGTACCCCGGTCGTGCCCTGACAAAAAGCCCTCGCGCATCCCCGCGGGGTCGAGTTTTTCCGCAGCCTGTAAAGTCGTGCGCCGACACGCCCGGGCGCGCCCTCGAGTCCTTCCGGAACCCGAGAAGTCCTTACCTATCTGTTTATGGATGGTTTCTTACTGGCCCAGAACCTTCTGGGCCACGGCTTCTTCGTCCGCATCGGTCTGAATGATCTTGTTGTGCAAGCAATAGAGAGCCAGTTCAAGCCGGTCAGAGACGCCCAGCTTGTCGTAGATCTTGCGCAGATAATTCTTGATCACCTGTTCGGTGGTTCCGAGCTGGAAGGCGATCTCCTTGTTGCGTTTGCCCTGGGTAATGCAGGTAATGATGGCCATCTCCTTGGGCGAGAGCCGCGGCTGCGTCCGCGGACTGACCAGGGCAGCTGCCTGCGACCGGTAGGCCTCAATCACCCAATTCACCGATTGATTGTCGATCCAGGTTTCGCCCGCCGCGATGCGGCGCACACACCGCACCAGCAGGTCCGGCGAGATGGAGCGCGAGATGATTCCCCGTACGCCGCGCCGGTAGAGTTCCACGGTGTGATTCTCGTCCGCCTGCACCGCCTGCACAATCAGCTTCACATCCGGGGCAGCCCGCAAAAGGTCGGGAATGACGTTGGCCGTGCCGGCCAGAATGCTTCCCTCCAGCAAAACGATATCCGTGGGATAGCGGTCAATGGCCAGGCGCAGATTCTCGATCGTATCGGCCTGGGCCACCACGCGCAAATCGTCTTCCAATGCGAAGACCTTGCGGATGCCCACACGGTAAATCGCCTGGGAATCAGCAATGATTATGCGAATGGTCCCCGGCTTCACCGGTCCATCGATTGCCTCGGCATCTGAAGAATCGTCCAAGAATTCCATAGTGAATGCGGTCACGCCCATCCAGACTGTCACTGCTCGGCGAACTGGTAATCGTCGATTGTGGCCGCAGCCAGGTAATGAGTTTGACTCAATGAGCAGCGTACCACACGTCCCAAGCAATGAACCAGAACATCGTGCAGGGTACCCAGCACGGCACCAGGCATTCGCAGCGAAAAACGGATGTCCTGACCCGCCGGCAACTCCCGGTCCACCTCAAAGAGCACCCCGCTGGCGGAGACATTGCGCGACACCGCCGCGACCTCCCCATAACGGGTTGACAGCACAACGGGCAGCGCCAGAGGGAAGCGGACCGCGCAACGAACTTCCTGTCGCGGGGCAGCTTGACCAGAGACAGCAGACGGAACCGGCGAACCGGCTTTCAAAGCGCTCATTGGCTGCATCCAAGGCCCGCATCGAGGGCTATCGTTACTTTAACTCCACACCCCTGCTTGAACATAGGGCACGAAAGTTTTCTTCGTAGTAACCGCATGAATCGCATCGGATTCTCGCTTCCGGCAACTGCGCCAGTTGCGCCTCCCGCACCCAAATCTGAAGATAGCGGAGCATCCACAGTATATATACTTAGTAATCAATAGTTACAGCTTCGTTTCAGCGGCTCAACGCCCTGTTCACTACTTAGATTCCTTCTCTAATTCTGGGGAAAAAATGCCGCCGAGGCGCCCACCCACTCCTGATTCCTGTTGTGATCCACGCCCATCATCTTTCCCCGTCCCAGCCGCACCAGAGAAAGTGCCGGCGTCAGTCTGCCCCTCTCCGGCCACAGGTAAAGAATTCTGACCTCCGCCTGGGTCAGCCCGTGCGGGGTCTCGATGGTGTGCTCAAAGCGCATGCGCTGCTGCAGCAGAAACTCGTGCCGCTTCGGGGCCGGAATCGCCTCCAGATCCGCCTGGGTTGGATCGAACTGAATGCCCTTTCCCGCAAATGAGAACAGCGGCTTGAGCAGAAGCTCTCTATAGGTGGTCTCCGGCCCGGTGAGGGGTGGAAGCGCCACACCGGCC
>Ga0209415_10021219_pt1 | contig 10023 bp, 8 predicted proteins | sample PeaSoiSIISIP2007_FD_187696 | JGI IMG/M metagenome (GOLD analysis project Ga0209415, IMG submission 187696) | Peat soil microbial communities from Weissenstadt, Germany - SII-SIP-2007 (SPAdes) (version 2) | ecosystem: Environmental > Terrestrial > Soil > Wetlands > Peat | place: Germany... | reverse complement strand
CCGGTAGCGCCCGGCGACGAGGTCCTGCATGTAGGTGTAGGGGCAGTCCTGCGCGCCGCCGGCCACTGCCGTGAAGCCGCGATGGCCGAGCTGATAGATGTTGTTCTCCACCGACCAGTGGGCGCGCGCCTCGCGCACCAGGTCGGGGCGCACCTCGGCGGTGATGATCTCGTCGGCGCGGCCGCTGGTGCCATGCGCCATGATGGCGCCGTCGAAATTGACGATCATGCCCTCGCCCATCGAATCGAACGAGCCGTCCGAGCCGCACATGCAGACATTGGCGGTCACCATCAGGTTGCAGAACGCGTTCGACTGGTTGGTGAAGCGCCATGCGTCGCGGATCGGCGCCGTGTAGCCCGCGGTACGGATCATGATCTCGGCGCCCTTGTAGGCGCATTCGCGCGCCATCTCGGGGAACATGCCGTCGTGGCAGATGATCAGCGCGATCTTGGCGCCGTTCGGCCCGGTGATCACCGGAATGCCGATGTCACCCGGCTCCCACGGCTCGACCGGCACCCAGGGGTGCATCTTGCGGTAATAGAGCTTGAGCTCGCCGCGATCATCGATGATGAGGCCGGAATTGAACGGATTGCCACCGGGGTTCTGCTCCATGATGGAGAAGCAGCCCCAGATCTTGTTGTCGACGCAGGCCTGCCGGAAGGCCGCGACCTCGGGGCCGTCGAGCGCGCACATGATCGCCGGATTGGTGTCCATGGACAGGCCGTGGAGCGCGTATTCGGGAAACACCACGAGGTCCATGGTCGGCAGGTTGCGCCGCGCCTTGCCCACCATGGCGACGATGCGCTTCGTCTGCTCCGCCAGCTGATCGGGCGTCGCCACCACGGGAAGCTGCAGCTGCACCACGCCGATCACGACGCCGTTGGGCGCCTTGTTCAGTCCACCGAGTCCACTCATGCCGGCCTCCTTCTTGGCAGCCTCCGTCTCACTTGGTGATGCTGAGTTCGCCCGGAACGTCGCGCATGGCCTGCTTCGATCCGGCGGACGCGATCATGATCAGCAGCGTCAGGATATAGGGCGCCGCGTTGAAGAAGTAGTACCCTTGCGTGATGCCGACCGACTGCAGCGCCGGGCCGACGGCGCCCGCCGCCCCGAACAGCAGCGCCGCGACCACGCATTGCAGCGGCTTCCAGCGCGCGAAGATGACGAGCGCCACCGCCATCAGGCCCTGCCCCGACGACAGCCCCTGGTTCCACGAGCCCGGATAGAACAGCGACAGGAAGGCGCCGCCGACTCCGGCCAGGAAGCCGCCGGCCGCGGTCGCCAGAAACCGCACGAGGTCGACCGACACCCCCATCGCCTTGGCGGCCGGCGCGCTGTCGCCGGTCATGCGCACGATGAGGCCCCACTTGGTGTTGGCGAAGGCCCACGCCATCACGAAGGCGACGATGATGCCGACGATCAGCAGCTGATTGACCTGCAAGGCGGTCGCGATCTGCGGGTTGCCGGTCCACTCGCCGAGCGAGAACGAGCCGAGCCGCGGCGCCGAGGGCTGGATGTAGGCCTTGCCGAAGAAGAACGCGAGGCCGGTGCCGAACAGCATCATGGCGATGCCGATGGCGATGTCGTTGACCTTGGGGAGCTTGCACACATAGCCGTGGATGCCGCCGAGAAACACGCCGGCAAAGCCCGCCGCCAGCACCCCGAGCCACGGCGAGCCGGTGTGGTAGGAGGTCGCGTAGGCCGTCATGGCGCCGAGCACCAGGGTGCCCTCGAGCCCGAGATTGACGCGGCCGGACTTTTCCGTGAGGCACTCGCCCAGCGCCACGAACATGAACGGCGTGGAGACGCGCAGCGCGCCGCCGATGATGGCGAACAGCACGATGAGGAAGGGACTGTCGCTCATTTGCAGGCACTCATTTGCAGATGGTCATTGGCGATCGGTCACGTCCGGTCGGCTGTGCCGCCGACCTGGAAGATCTTGAAACGGCCGTAGAGCGTCTCCGACACCAGCAGCACCACGAAGGTGAGCCCCTGGAGCACCAGCACGGTGGCGTCCGGCAGGTCCATGCGCCGCTGCACCAGGCCGCCCGACGCGACGATGCCGCCGAACATGATGGCGACCGGGATGATGGCGATCGGATTATGGCGGGCGAGGAATGCCACCAGGATGCCGGTGAAGCCGTAGCCCGCGACCAGCGACGCGTTGGCGCGGCCCTGGATGGCGGTGACCTCGAAGAATCCCGCAAGCCCCGCGCAGGCCCCGGCGATCATGCAGCAGATCACGATGAGCTTGCCGACCGGCAGGCCCTGCGCCAGCGCGGCCCGCGCATTGCCGCCGGAGACGCGCACCGCGAAGCCGAAGGTGGTTCGCGACAGCAGGATGTGAAGCGCGATGGCGAGGATGATGCCGGCCGCGAGCCCCCAGTGGACGTCGGTTCCCGGGATCTTGCCGACCATGTAGGCATCGCCGATCGGCATGGTGGAGGGCTTGTTGGGATTGGTGAGATCGCGCAACGAGCCTTCGACGAAGAAGTTCATGATGGCGATGCCGATATAGGTGAGCAGCAGCGACGAGATGGTCTCGTTGACGCCGCGGGCATGGCGCAGGTAGCCGGCAAGGCCGACCCAGAGGGCGCCCATCAACGTGCCCATCGCGGCCATGACGATCAGCGTCACCATGGGCGGCGCATGGCCGAGGACGAACGGGATCGCCACCACGGCCGAGACGAAGCCGCCGAGCACCAGCGCGCCCTCGCCGCCGATCATGATGAGCCCGATGCGCGCCGGCACCGCGACCGCGAGCGCGGTCAGGATCAGCGGCGCCGAGCGCTGCAGCGTGTTCTGGATCGAGAACGCGGTGCCGAAGCCGCCGCGATTGACCAGCTCGAAGAACTCGAGCGGCGATTTGCCGAGCGCCAGCAGGAATACGGAAAACAGCACGGACGATACCGCGAGCGCGAACAGCGGGATCGCGACGTATTCGGCGCCGCGGCGGATCCGCACCCACAGATCGCCGCGGACGGCAGCGGCACCGATCAGAGCCGGGCTCAGCGGTTCGGAAACATTGGCCATGAGTGATGCGTGCGCGCGGGCGATGAATGGCGATGAGGAGCCGGAGAGGCCGCGCCGACCGGCTGCCCGGTTCGGCGCGGCGCCTCGCGGTCGTTCTAAGTGATCGAGCCGATCACGCCTTCGAGCAGATAGTTCATCTGGTCAAGATAGGGATCGAGATTGTCGTAGGTCTTGTCGATCACGACCTTGCCGGTCTTGTTGTCCTTGAGCGGGCCGACATAGATCGGCTTTTTCGCCCGCAGCCCGGCGATGGCAGCGGTCGCGGCCTTGCGGGCGGCATCGCTCGCGCCGGCGCCGAACGGCGAATTCTGCACCATGTCGGCCTCGTAGCCGCCGGCCACCATGTTGGGCAGCTTCTTGCCGGCGGCGAGATCGGTGGCGTAGCCCTTGTAGATGGTCTCCCACTTGTATTCCGCGCCGGTGATGAAGCCCTTGGGGGCGAGCGGCGCCTGCGAGGAGTTGTGGCCGCAGGTCTTGACCCCGCGCTTCTCGGCGGTCTCGATCACCACCTTGGGGCCGTCCACGTGACACGTGATGACGTCGCAGCCGGCGTCGATCAAGGCATTCACGGCCTCGGCCTCGCGCACCGGCAGCGACCAGTCGCCGGTGAAGATGACCTGCACCACCGCATTCGGGTTGGTCGACTTGGCGCCAAGCATGAAGGAATTGATGTTGCTCAGCACGATCGAAATGGGCTTGGCGGCCACAAAGCCGATCTTGTTGGACCTGCTCGAAAGCCCGGCGGCGACGCCGTCGACGTAGTGGGCCTGGTTCAGGTAGCCGAAATAGCTGCCGAGGTTCTTCGGATGCTTGGCCGCGTCCCACAGCGGCGCCGCATGGCGAAACTCGACTTTTGCATATTTTTTAGCCAGGTCGACCATGAAAGGATCAAAGTACCCGAACGAGGTGCCGAGGACGATGTTGGCGCCGTCGAGATTGACCATGGATTCCATGGACTTGGAGCAGGCATCCGTCTCCGGGACGTTCTCCTCCTCGACCGCTTTGATGCCCGGCAGCGTCTTGAGCGCCTTGACGGCGAGCGCATGGGCCTGATTCCAGCCGAAATCGTCCCGCGGACCGACGTAGACGATGCCAAGGGTGATGTCTGCCGCGAGCGCGACCCGCGCTCCCGATGCGGCAACCATCAGGCCGGCAGCCGTCCCCTCCAGGAACTCCCGGCGTGATATCCTAATGAGCGTCATGGCAATTTCTCCTCGCAGCAGCGAAGCGCGAATGCACTCCCACCATGCGACAGGTTAGCAAGGCCCATGCCATTGCGCACAAAAGCGGCAGGTGCGGCTTTATGCGTCGGCGGTTTTCTCCCTCCCCCGCTGGCATGGCTCTTGCCGCCCCAGCGCCCGGCCTTGAATCCGGTGGTGCCATGAGCAATGCGTCGCGCGATATCCCCATCATCGACGTCGGTCCGCTGATCGGCGGTGCGGCCGCAACGCGCGACGTCGCGCGCGCCATCGGCCATGCCTGCCGCGAGACGGGGTTCTTCTACGTCGCCGGGCATGGCGTGGCGCCTGCATTGATGCAGCGCGTGTTCGCGCTGTCGCAGCAGTTCTTCGCCCTGCCGCTCGCCCACAAGCAGCGCGCCGCCTTTTCCGGGCCGTCCGGCAATCGCGGCTGGATCAAGCTCGGCAACGAGACGCTCGATCCCGGCAAGCCGTTCGATCTCAAGGAGGCGTTCAACATCGGGCTCGAGCTCGACGCCGACGACCCCGAGATCCTGGCCGGCAAGCCGTTTCGCGGCCGCAACGTGTGGCCCGACGTCGCGGATTTCCGCGACACCATGCTGACCTATTTCAACGCCTGCTGGAACCTCGGGCAAACCCTGCACCGCGCTTTCGCGATCGACCTCGACCTCGACCCCGACTACTTCGCCCACACCTTCGATCGGCCGATGGCGACGCTGCGCCTTTTGCACTATCCGCCGGCGCCCGCCACCACCGCGCAAGGCCAGCTGGGCGCCGGCGTCCACACCGACTACGGCAATGTCACGCTGCTCGCGACCGACGATGCCGGCGGCCTGATGGTGCGCCACCGCTCCGGCGACTGGATCAAGGCGCCGGTCGTTGCCGATGCCTTCGTATGCAACATCGGCGACTGCCTGATGCGGTGGACCAACGACATCTACGTGTCGACGCCGCACAAGGTGGAAAATCCGCCCGGCCGCGACCGCTACTCGGTGGCGTTCTTCCTCGATCCCAATCCGGAAGCCAATGTGACGTGCCTGACGACCTGCGTCGCGCCCGGCCGCGCGCCCAAATACCCGCCCGTCACCGCCGGCGAATTCCTGCATTCGCGCCTCGCGCCGACCTATGCGTATGCGCAGCAGGGTGCGCCGTAGGATCGTAGCACCGTAGGGTGGGCATTGCGCCCGCTCGCCACCTTGTCCGCTTGCGTTGTCGGTGTGGGCGCAATGCCCACGCGGTCGGGCCTCTCGATTTTTATGCCCAAGTCTTTCGGCCGGACGGCGTGGGCAAAATCGCCCGCAACATTTGCGCAAGCTTCTTGGCCTCGGCAGCGATTTTGCCCACCCTACGTTCCGAAATCGCCCCCGTCATTGACGCGGCGTTAACAGCCCTCCCCTAGGTTAGGGCCGTGTTCAGCCTAAGTTGAGTAAAATGTCGCTGCCTGGCCCGATCCTCGTCGTCTCCGATCGCCCCGATCGCAAGCTCATCACCGCGCTCGCGGGCGCCGGCGCTTTTCCGGTGGTCGAGAGCGTACTGGCCGAGGCCGCGCAGGCGATCGCGAAGGTCGAGCCCGCGGCCGTGCTGTTCGCCGATCCGGATGCCGCGCCGGTCCAGAGCCAGGCGGACGAGCTGATGGACGCCATCGACGCCATGCCGGCGCCTTTCATGCCGGTGGTGGCGCGGGTCAACGATTGCGGCGCCACCATCCTCGACGTGCTGCCGATCAGCGCCGGCGCCCCCAACGAGCAGATCATCGCCCGGCTCGCCTCGGCGCTGCGCGTGCGCACCCTGCACGCGACCGTGCTGCGCCGCATCGACACCCTTCGCCACAACGGCACCGACGTGCCGCTGCTGCCCGACACCGATCCGCTCGACGACGCCACCGTGCTGGTGGCGGGGCGCGGCCGCGGCTACCCGGCGCTGACCGTCGCGGTCGGCCAGCGGGTCGGCATCATCGGGGCGCTCAGCGTCGAGACCGCGGCGCGCTATCTCAACAATCGCGACGTCGACGGCATCGTCATCGGCGAGGGCTTCGGCCCGCCGACGGTCGAAGCCTTCCTCACCGCGCTGATCGAGGACAGCCGCTTCCGCGACCTGCCGGTCGGCATCGTGCCGGACATTCCGTCCGCGATCGACCGCGCGCGCTTTGCCGGCCTCGAGCCGGTCGTCGGCGAGCCCGAGGACATGGTCGCCCATATGCTGCCGCTGGTGCGGGTCCACGCCTTCGGGGCGCGGCTGCGCCGCCACGTCACGGCGCTCGACGCCCGCGGCATGATCGATCCGCAGACCGGCCTCTACACCGTCGCGGCGTTCGAGCGCGACCTGCCGCGCGCCATCGTGGATGCCCACGAGCGCAGCATCCCGATGTCGATTGCGCGGTTCGTGTTCCCGCCCGACATGTCGCGGCGCGCCCGCATCGATGCGGCGCGGCTGACCAGCCGGCTCATCCGCGCCGCCGATTTCGCCTGCCAGACGCCGGACGGGGCCATCACGGTGGTGTTCACCGAGTCGGCGCTGCGCCACACCCACGTCATCGTGCGCCGCATCGCGAGCGTCATGCGCCACACCATGCTGGACCGCGAGCGCGAGGACGGCAGCCGCATCGAGGCCATGGTGACGCTCGCCTCGCTGAAATCGACCGACACGCCGCAGTCGCTGATAGCGCGCGTATCCGAGGCTACGGCCGCGGCGGCCGAATAACAAAGCCTCGCCCGAACGCTCCGCGCTGCGACTTCGCGATACGGGTCGCGGCGTTCGCCAGCGTTCCGCGCTTGCTGGCGTCAAGAGCGCGATCCTCATACTATCGACGACCGCATCGCGGATGTCGGCTGAGGAGAAACCCATGGGAGGGAAAACATCGGACTCGATCTGGACCGACGTCACGACCGCCGTGGCCATCGCCAGTATTTTGGGATTTTCGGGCTTTGTTTATTCCTCGGTCGACAGCATACGCAAGGACCGCCTGGAGGATGCAAAAGGTCAGATCGGCGATCTGTATGGTCCGCTTTGCGCCCTGATCAGCGTTCACACCAGCATTTGGAATCAGTTTTCGCGCAAGACCGGTGAATCAAGACGAACTTTCGACATCGAAGCCCTGCTGGAACCACTGGATCACACCATGCGCGATAAAATACTGGGCAGCGGCGTGTCGATCGTCGATGCCGATATACGCGTATCGGTTCAGAAGTTCCTGCTTCACGAGGCGTCTACGCAAATCAAAGGGACGCACAATTCGGCAGACGACGTTCCTTTTCCGACGGAGCTCGGGACGCAGATCGAGCGGAAGCTGACGGCCCTGCACCGACGACAGTCCTTTTACGGGAATCCGTTTTTTGGCCTGGCTCTCTGGACAACATTCGACGGTAACCCAAAGTCGGGCGCCCAGGATGATACGGACGCCATCGATTGCACCGGGAAAGGCCTATGAAGCCCGCCGCGGGCCGCCCAATCCCAGGTTCCGTTTCGCGTCCCGACCCCCTATGTTCTCGTCGAACCCCTTGAGGAGAACCCGATGCCCGCACCCGCCCCTGATGCTGCCCTCCCGATCGACGTCGTGTCCGACGTCGTCTGCCCGTGGTGCTTCATCGGCAAGCGCCGACTCGAGAAGGCGATCGCGCTCAAGCCGGAGATTGCCGTGACGGTGCGCTATCGGCCGTACTTCCTAAATCCATGGGTGCCGCGCGCGGGCATCAGTCGCACCGAATACCTCACCACCAAGTTCGGCTCGGTCGAGCGCTACAAAGCCAACGCCCCGCGCATCGTGGCGGCGGCGCGCGAGGAGGGCCTCACCTACAATCTCGACGCCATCGCGCGCCAGCCCAACACGCTCGACTGTCACCGGCTGATCCGCTGGGCCGGCGAAAGCGGCGATGCGGCGCGCATGAAGCAGCGCCTGATGGATCTCTATTTCACCGAAGGCGCCGACCTCACCGACACCGAGGTGCTGGTCCAGGCGGCGCGCGATTGCGGCATGGACGGCGACGCGGTGCGGCAGCGGCTCGCCGGCGACGAGGACGTCGCGGCCATCACCGCCGAGGCCGAGTCCGCCAAGGAGGCCGGCATCGAGGGCGTGCCTTGCTTCATCCTGGGCGGCATCTTCGCGGTGTCGGGCGCGCAGTCGCCGGAGCATCTCGCCGATGCCATCGAACGCGCCGTCGAGGAGCGGGCGAAGCGGGTGGTCGAGCCGGTGTAAACCCTGGGACCGCGGGCGTCCCGCCCGCTCTTTCTTTGACTTTGAAGGATGCGGGCGGGACGCCCGCGGTCCCGGCAAGGAGGAATTTGTGCCATCCGACATCGTGATGATGGACGCGCTCGCGCTGGCGGGGGCGATCCGCGCCAGGCAAGTCTCCTGCGTCGAGGTGATGACGGCCTATCTCGATCACATCGAGAAGCTCAACCCCAAGGTCAACGCCATCGTGGCGCTGCAGGATCGCGCCGACCTGCTGGGGCAGGCGCGCGAGCGCGACGCGCAGCTGGCGCGTGGCGAGGCGATTGGGCCGCTGCACGGCTTTCCGCATGCAGTGAAGGATTTGGCGCCCGTCCGGGGCATCCGCACCACCATGGGCTCGCCGATCTTCAAGGACAACGTGCCGGCGGCCGACAGCGCCATGGTGGAGCGCCTGCGCAAAGCCGGCGCGATCTTCATCGGCAAGACCAACGTGCCCGAATTCGGCCTCGGCTCCAATACCTTCAATCCGGTCTACGGCATCACCCGCAACGCCTATGACCAGTCGCGCTCCGCGGGCGGCTCCAGCGGCGGCGCCGGCGTCGCGCTGGCGCTGCGCATGCTGCCCCTCGCCGACGGCACCGATTATGCCGGCAGCCTGCGCAATCCGGCCGGCTGGAACAACGTGTTCGGCTTTCGCACCAGCCTCGGCCGCGTGCCGGCCGACGGGCGCGACGCGTTCCTCCTCACCATGGGGGTGATCGGCCCGATGGCCCGCAATGTGCCGGACCTCGCGCTGCTGCTCTCGGTGCAGGCCGGCTACGACGCCCGCGTGCCGCTCTCGATCGCGGGCGACGGCGCGGCATTCCGCGGTCCGCTGGAGCGCGATTTCAAGGGCACCCGCATTGCGTGGACCGGCGACTACGGCGGCCACATGCCCTACGAGGGAGGCGTGCTCGATCTCTGCCGGTCGGCGCTGAAAACCTTTGAGGCGATGGGCTGCATCGTCGAGGAGGCGCGGCCGGATTTTTCCATGGAAGCGCTGTGGCGCGCCTTCCTGCCGCTGCGCGCCTGGCAGACCACCGGCCCCCTGCTCGCCCACTACCGCGACCCGGCGCGGCGCGCGCTGCTCAAGCCGGAGGCGCTGTTCGAGATCGAAAGCGCCCACAAGCTCTCGGCTCTCGACATCACGGCGGCCTCGGCGGTGCGCGCCGAATGGTACCAGGCGACGCGGCGGTTCTTCGAGAAGTACGATTATTTCATCGTGCCGACCGCCCAAGTGTTTCCGTTCGACGCCAACCTCGATTGGCCGAAGGAAATCGCCGGCGTCAAGATGACGACCTATCACGAGTGGCAGCACGGCGTGATCCCGACCACCATGGCAGGAAACCCGGCGCTCGCCGTGCCGGCCGGCTTCAACGCCGCCGGCCTGCCGATGGGCATCCAGATCGCGGGGCCCAATCACGGCGAGATCGGCTGCCTGCAGCTCGCCCACGCGTACGATCTTGCGACAGGGTGGACGAAGAAGCGGCTGCCGCCGCTGCTTACGTGAACGCATCACAATACGACCCGGAGACACCAGATGAGCGCCCCGCCGCAAGTGCGACGCAAGGACAAGCTGATGAC
>Ga0209415_10021218_pt1 | contig 10023 bp, 10 predicted proteins | sample PeaSoiSIISIP2007_FD_187696 | JGI IMG/M metagenome (GOLD analysis project Ga0209415, IMG submission 187696) | Peat soil microbial communities from Weissenstadt, Germany - SII-SIP-2007 (SPAdes) (version 2) | ecosystem: Environmental > Terrestrial > Soil > Wetlands > Peat | place: Germany... | reverse complement strand
CGTGCCGCGGCGTCGATGAGCCAGAGAAGCTTCCCGGCGGGGAGCCGGGCCGCGGGAAGGTCCTCGCCCTTGGTGAGCCGGGAGAGCGCGTCGGCCTTGTCGGCGCCGACGACGGTGACGACGACGAGATTCGCGAGGTCGATCCCCGCGTAGGTAAGGGTGAGGCGGGGGAACGCGTTCAGCCCGCTCGGGTCGATGTTCTCCTCGACGAGGCGACCCGCGGGCGCGGACAGGGCGGGCGAGCCCGGGAACAGCGACGCGGTGTGACCGTCAGGTCCGAGCCCGAGCTGCAGGAGGTCGATCCGTCCGAGGCCCCGAAGGAGCCCCTCGTAGGCGCCGGCTCCCTCGGCGCAGGACATCGGGTGGTAGGAGTCGAGGGCAGCGAGGCGCGGGCCGAACGCCGCGCCGACCGAGACCGCGTTCGAGTCCGGCGAGCCCTCGTCGACGCAGCGCTCGTCGGCGAACACGACGGTGAGGCGCGCGAAGTCGAGGTCGTCGCGCCGCGACAGCGCGCGGTAACAGGCCTGTCCGGACGCGCCGCCCGAGCAGCCGAGGACGAAGGACCCTCCCGCCGCCGCATTGACCGCGTCGGTGACGAGGGCGGCGTACGCCGTCGGGACGTCGTCTTCGACCCGGACCTCGCCGGCGAGCGTCACCGCCGCCTCACGGGTCGACCCAGCTGTGGCCACCGGACGCGATCAGCCGGTTCGCCTCCGCCGGTCCCCAGGAGCCTGCGGGGTACTGCGCGAGCGGCGGGCGGGCGTCCGCGAAGGATTGGAGGATCGGTGTGACGATGCTCCACGCCTGGTCGACCTCGTCGGTGCGGATGAACAGCATCGGATCGCCGATCATCGCGTCGAGGAGGAGGCGCTCGTAGGCGTCCGCGGTCCTGCCGGGGAAGGACTCGGCGTAGGAGAAGTCCATCGCGACGCTTCTGACACGGAACGCCGGGCCGGGGACCTTGGCACCGAAGGAGAGGGTGATCCCTTCGTCGGGCTGGATCCGCAGCGTGAGCGCGTCGGGCCGCAGGTCCCGGGTGAGCTGGCCGGCAAAGGGCAGGTGCGGTGGCCGCTGGAAGACCGTCGTCACCTCGGTGGCGCGCTTTTTCAGGCGCTTTCCCGTCCGGACATAGACCGGCGTCCCCGCCCAGCGCCAGTTGTCGACCGCAAGGTGCATCGCGACGTAGGTCTCGGTCTGGGAGTGCGGATCGACGCCGTCCTCCTCCCGGTAAGCCGGGACGTCCTCGCCGTTGACCACACCGCGCCCGTACTGGCCGCGCACGACGTAGTTCACCTGCTCCGCGGCCGGTCGTACGACGACCGAACGGAGCAGCTTCACCTTCTCGTCGCGGATGCCCGACGCGTCCATCGTCGCGGGCGGTTCCATGAGCGTGAGCGCGAGCACCTGCATGACGTGGTTCTGGACGATGTCCCGAAGCGCGCCGGCGTGCTCGTAGAAGTTTCCGCGGTGCTCGACCCCGAGGTCCTCCGCGACCGTGACCTGGACGTGGTCGACGTAGCGCCGGTTCCAGATCGGCTCGAAGATCGCGTTCGCGAATCGGAGGGCGAGGACGTTCAGCACCGTCTCCTTGCCCATGTAGTGGTCGATGCGGAAGATCTGTTCCTCGCGGAAGCACGCGTGCAGCTCCGCGTCGAGCTGGTGCGCGGACTCGAGATCCGCGCCGAAGGGCTTCTCGACGACGATGCGGGCGAAGCTGCCGCCCTCGGAGGGGATGTTGAGCCCATGCGCGGCGAGCCCCTCAGCGACGGTGCCGAACAGCGACGGCACGGTCGCGAGGTAGTAGACGCGATTGCCGGACGTGCCGAGGGTCTGGTCGAGCTCGGAGAGGACGCCCGCGATGCGGCCGAAGGTCGTGTCGTCGCCGTAGTCGCCCGTCACGTAGCGGAAGTTCTTCGCGAGCTCCACCCAGCGCGGGGGTGGCTCGTCGCCGCTCGCCGCGACGGCGGTCTCCCGGAAGGCCTCGTCGCTCAGGTCCGTGCGAGCGACCCCGATGACGCAGAAACCATCCGGTAGCGACCCGTGCTCGGCGAGCGCCGCGAGGGCCGGGAAGATCTTCCGGTGCGCGAGGTCGCCCGATGCGCCGAACACGACGAGGGCGAGTGGCTCGGGGCGGCGGTTCAGGCCGGCGTCGATGTCGAAGACCTCGGCGACCTGACGTCCGCCGGGGGCCCTGGCCGGTTCGGGAGCGATGCTCATGAGCCGGGCGCACCTCCCGGCCCTCGGACGACGGCATGTCCGCCGAATTCGTTGCGGAGCGCGGAGACCATGCGGTCCGCATAGGAGTTCGTGTCCCGGGACGCGAACCGGCGGTAGAGCGATTCCGTGATGACGGGGGCGGGGACCCCCCGGGCGAGCGCCTCCTCGACGGTCCAGCGACCCTCTCCGGAGTCCTCGACGACGCCCTCGATCTGTTCGAAGCCCGACCCGGGCCGGAGCGCGATCTCGGCCAGCTCGAGGAGCCAGGAGCGCACGACCGAGCCGTAGCGCCAGATGGACGCGATCTCGTGCAGGTCGAGGGAGAACTCCTCGGCCGCGTTCATGAGCTCGAAGCCCTCCGCGTACGCCTGCATGAGCCCGTACTCGATGCCGTTGTGGACCATCTTCACGAAGTGGCCCGCGCCGACCGGCCCGACGTGGGAGTAGCCGCCCTCGGGGGCGAGGGCGAGGAAGATTGGCTCGACGATCGCAACGGCCTCGTCGGTACCACCGACCATCAGGCAGTAGCCGAGCTCATGGCCCCAGATGCCCCCCGAAGTGCCGGCGTCGACGAAATGGATGCCCTTGTCGCCGAGGGTCTTCGCGTAGGCCGCCGCGGTCTTGTAGTTCGAGTTGCCGCCGTCGATCACGACGTCACCGGGGGTGAGCAGGCCCGCGAGGGTGTCGACGGTGTCGTCGGTTGGCTTGCCCGCGGGCACCATCACCCAGCAGATCCTCGGCGCCACGAGCGCGGAGGAGAGCGCGTCGAGGGTGGCCGCGGTCTTCGCGCCCTGGGCGGCGAGCGCGTCGCGTGCGGGTTGACCGAGGTCGAAGCCGACGACGTCGAAGCCGCGCTCGATGAGCCGGAGCGACATGTTCGCGCCCATCCGTCCGAGGCCGATCATCCCAAGCTGCATCGTGTCTCCTTCTCGCTGGGGCGCCTTGTTCGCTCCGGCGTCGATCGCTGCGGCTGGTCTGTCACAGCAGCTCGCCGGGGTCGTCGACCGCGACCGTGATGACCCGGCGGCCGTGCGCGCGGAGGCTCTCCGCATCGCCGATCGCCTGGGCAGCGATGAGCGTCGCGAACCCGTAGTCCTTGTCCGGGATCGCGACCTCCTCTCTCGGCGAGCGCTTCACGAGCTGCACCGCGACGACGCTCGGCGGTCCGCCCTTGTGCAGCTGACCGGTGGAATGGAGGAAGCGTGGCCCGTAGCCCGCGGTCACGGCCATGCCGTCGTGGTCGTCGCGGATCTTCTGTCGGAGTGACTCGAGGCGCGCCTCGCTTCCATAGGGGAGGTACGCCTGGATGCTCACGTAGTCGCCGGGGCGGAGCACCTCCTCGAGGAACGGGGCGAGCGCGTCGGCGTTCTCGGGGCTCGTCGGCGGGAGCGGGAGCGCCTCGAGCACCCGGTTCGTGTTGGCTTTCGACTCCGCGACGTTCGGCTCGTCGAAGGGGTCGATGCCGAGCACGTGGCCCGCGATCGCGGTGCGGACCTCGAAGTCGAAGAACGCCGCACCGAGTTCGTGCGCGGTGGCGAACGAGACCTCGACGAGGTGGCGGTCGGGGCCGGCCTCGGCCTCGCCGGTCGGCACCGGCACGATGCCGCGGCCCGCCTTGCCGGTCGACTCGGCGATCAGCTGCTCGACCCACAGCCCGAACGGTCGCTCGTTCGGGCCGCAGACGATCGTCGTCTTGTCCCGGCCCTCGAGCGCCGCTTCACCCATCGCGACGCCTGCGGCCACCGCGTGGCGCCGGTCGATCTCCATCGCCCTCCCGCAGAGCTCGGCGATGTCGTAGCCGGCGAGTGCCGCCGGCACGAGGCCGAAGTACGAGAGCACCGAATAGCGGCCCCCGATGTCGGGGCGGTTCGCGAAGACCCGGTTGGCACCGAACTTCGCGCCGTCCTCGGCGAGAGGTGATCCCGGGTCGGTGATGACGGCGAAGCGCCTCGGGTCCCGCACGCGGGTGCGCGCGTAGTCGAAGAGCACGTTCGGCTCGAGGGTCGTCCCCGATTTCGAGGAGACGAGGACGAACGCGTCCTCGAACGGCGCCGAGACGACCGTCTCGGGATCGGTGGTGTCGACGATCACGATCCGTCGGCCGACCGGGTTCGAATACCGCGACGCGACATCCGCGAGGACCGAGGGACCGAGGGAGGAACCTCCCATGCCGAGGAGGATGACCACCTCCTGGTCGATCGTCGCGGCCCAGCGCTCGAGGTCGCGCGCCTCGCGCTCCATCTGACGGGGGACCTCGAGCCAGCCGAGGCGGCTCTTGGAGACGTTGCCCTCGGGCCAGAGCCCGGCGTCGCCGGCCTCGAGGCGGCCGAGCAGTTCTTCCTCGGTCTTGGCCACCGCCCTAGCGCGCCTTCAGCTCGAGGGCCTTCTCCCCGAGGCGGGAGCCCACCTCTTCGAAGGACTTGGCGAACGACGCCACCGCCTCCTGCTCGAGCTTCTCGGTCACCTCGGCGAGGTCCACGCCCACCTCGGCGATCGCCTCGATGGTGCGACGCGCCGCGTCGGGGTCCTCGTCGACGGTCCGGCGCACGACGCCGTGGTCCAAGAACGCCGACACGGTCTGGTCCGGCATGGTGTTGACGGTGTCGGGGCCGATCAGACCGTCCACGTAGAGCAGGTCGGGGTAGTCGGGGTTCTTCGTCGACGTCGAGGCCCACAGCGGTCGCTGTACCCGCGCACCGTCGGCGGCCAGCGCGGCGAAGCGGTCGTCACCGAAGCGCTCACCGAAGAGCTGGTACGCGAGCCGAGCCTGGGCCAGCGCGGCGCTGCCACGCAGCGCCAGCGCCGCGGCAGCCCGGGGCCCCGATCCCGCGGAGGCGGCGATCTCCTCGAGGCGCCGATCCACCTCGGTGTCGAGACGGCTCACGAAGAACGAGGCGACCGACGCGACCGTCGCCGGGTCGCCGCCACCCGCGACGAAGCGTTCGAGCCCGGTCAGGTATGCCTCGATCACCTCGCCATAGCGCTCGAGGGAGAAAATGAGCGTGACGTTGATGCTGCGGCCCTCGGAGATCATCTCCTCGATGGCGGGCACGCCCTCGGCCGTGGCGGGGATCTTCACGAAGAGGTTCGGCTCCGCGACGCGGTCGTGCAGCCCCCTCGCGGCAGTGATGGTCCCGGCCGTGTCGTGCGCGAGGCCGGGATCAACCTCGACCGACACGAAGCCGTCTGCCCCGTCGGCCTCGTCGAACACGGGCCGCAGTACCGCGAGGGCCCCGTTCACGTCGAACAGAACGAGGTCCCAGTAGGCCTCCTCGAGCGCGCTGCCGTCGGACACGAGGGTGCCGAACTGCTGGTCGTAGTCGCTGCCGGCTTCGATGGCGCGGGCCATGATCGTCGGGTTCGACGTCACGCCTCGGATCCCGGAGTCGACCAGCCGCTGGAGCTCGCCACCGGTCACATACGAGCGCTTCAGGTCGTCGATCCAGGGGCTCTGGCCCCCGAGATGGTAGAGGTCGTGAAGCCGTGTCACTCGCCGCTCCTTTGGACCCCGTGGTTCGACGTTTCGTCGACTCCGCCCGACGGGCCTCTCCCGAGCCTAGGCGTGGTGCGCTGGAGCTACGACGCGGTCACCGAGGCGGTCCGGCGCAGCCGCGGCTGCGCGATGCGCACCTTCGCGCCGCCAAGGGCGACGAGCGTGCAGATCACCCACCAGCCCGGATCGAGCTCGCCCTTGCGGTGCGACAACCGGGCAGACGTCGGCGCGGAGTGGTGGTTGTTGTGCAGTCCCTCGCCGCCCACGAGGAACGCCAGCAGCTGAAGGTTGTGTGCGGTGTTGTCGTAGGGCTGACGGCCGTAGACGTGCGCGAAGGAGTTCACCGCGCCGTTCAGCAACAGGTAGCTCACCATGTGCACCGCGGCGGCGAGCAACCCGTACTGCCACCCGAGCACGAGGCACAGGATCGCGGTGCCGAGACCGAGGCCGACGAGCGCGTGGTCGAAGACGAGCCGATCCAGCCGGTCCGGTTGGAGGTCCCTCGCGTAGCGCTCGACGGTCTTGCCGTCCTTGGCGGTCTGGCGGTAGAGCCAGCCGTTGGTGAACTCCACACGCCACATCCCGAGAAGCAGCGGAGAGTGCGGGTCGCCCGCGACGTCGGTGAACGCGTGGTGACGGCGGTGCACCGCCGCCCACTCGCGCTCTTTGATCCCGGTCGTCAGCCAGAGGATGAGGCGGAACATGAACCGGACGGGCGGCGAATAGGTGACCGCCTTGTGGGCGAGGCTGCGATGCAGGTAGATCGTGGTCGGGACAATGGCCAACTGTGCCGTGAACAGGCCCACGCCAACAGCAACGACGATGCGCAGCACCTGGCGGACACTAGCAGGCTCTTCCCGCGCGTCCCGGGGATAGCCGCCTTGCCCGGGAGGTCCCGGGCAAGGCGGTAACCTGCGCGTTCGCGCCGGAGCGCGTCGACGGGGAAAGTGAGGACGAGATGGCGTCGTGGTTCAAGTCGCGCTTCAGTACGCCGAGAGCCCCCAAGCCCTCCCCCGAGGAGCTCTTCGACCTCGCCCGCCGCTACTTCATGCAGCAGACCCTTGGACCGCTGCGCCGCATCGCGAAGGGGCTCGCGTTCGGCGTCGCAGGCGCCGCGCTCGTCTCGCTCGGCGCGGCGATCGCCCTTCTCGGGTTCCTGCGCCTGCTCGAGGGCGAGACGGGCAGCACCTTCGCCGGGAACTGGTCGTTCGCCCCGTACCTGATCACCGCGGCCGCCGGCGCGATCTTCATCGGCACCTACGCGGCCGCAGAGCTTCGGTCCCGACGGGCCGGGGCGCACAAGGACCACTAATGCGAGAGAGGGAACACGTCGTGCAAGAGCTGCTCTTCGCCTCGGGGATGCTACGGAGCGACGCCGGTGAGAAGGTGTCGCTCTCCGACATCGAGGACCGGCTCCGCTCTCTCGGGACGAGCGCCCAGAGCGTGGTCACCGAGTCGAAGAAGAACGCGCTCGCGGCGGGGGTCATCGGCGGAGTGCTCCTCGTTGCCGGCGCGTACCTCCACGGGCGCCGGCGCGGTCGGCGCCGCTCGAGCGTCCTCGAGATCCGGCGCGGCTGATGTTCGGCCTCATCGACTCGGTCGCACGCCGTCTCGTGCGCCGCGGCCTGCGCCAGGGGGTGCTGGAGGGGAGCGCGATGTGGCTCGTCATCGCCGCGCTGGCCTGGCTCGTGCGCCTGTTGCTCCGTCCCGACAAGGAGCAGGTCATCCGCGAGCGTCTGCGGGTGGGGGAGACCATCACCGTCGTCCACCGCCCGGCGCCGAGCCGCAAGCACGGGCGCGCCGAGCCCGAGTCCGCGGCGAGCGCGTGAGCGGGGAGCGCGCGCCGGAGACCGGTGGCACGCTCCAAGCCGGAGAGCGGGTCCTGCTCGTCGACGACAAGGACCGGCGCTATCTCGTCCGTCTGAGCGCGGGCGGCTCCTTTCAGACCCACGTCGGGGTCGTCGACCACGACGTGATCATCGGGGCGGCCGAGGGCGTTTCGATCTCGGCGCGGCGCCGCGAGGGATCGACGGCCACGGTCCGTCGGGTCCTCGTCGTACGGCCCACCTTGTCGGACCTCATCGTGAAGATGCCCCGCGGGGCACAGGTCATCTACCCGAAGGACCTCGGCGCGATCCTGCTCGCGGCGGATCTCTACCCGGGGGCGCGCGTGCTCGAGGCCGGTGTCGGCTCCGGGGCGCTCTCCATGGCGGCGCTCCGCGCGGGCTGCGAGGTTGTCGGCTACGAGGTGCGGCCGGACTTCGCGAACCGCGCGCGTGCCAACGTCGCGGAGCTGCTCGGTCCAAACGCCCGCTACGAGGTGCACCTGCGAGACGTCTACGAGGGCATCGGCGAATCCGGGCTCGACCGCGTGCTGCTCGACCTCCCCGAACCGTGGAGGGTGGTGGGCCACGCCGAGACGGCGCTTCGGCCGGGGGGCATCCTGCTCGGCTACCTGCCGGGCATCAACCAGACGGCGGAGTTCCGTGCTGAGATCGCTCGCCACCGGTTCGCGATGGCCGAGACCGTCGAGGTGCTCGAACGCACCTGGCACATCGAGGGACGCTCGGTGCGCCCGGACCACCGCATGGTGGCGCACACGGGTTTTCTCACCTCGGCACGCCGCGTCGTCGAACGGCCGACCGAACGGCCGCACGCTCAAGGCGACGCCAAAGAGAGCGAGATCAGCGAGTTCGTCGCACCGGACGCCGGCGCCGGATTCCCCCCCGCCGGGGACAAGGACGGAGAAGGGGGGTAGCTGCGAGCGCTCGCGCTTTGGCTAGTCCGCCTCCATGAAGATGCACTCGCCGGGGCACTCCTCGGCGGCCTCGGTGACCTGGTCCTCGAGGTTGGCGGCGACGGCGACCATCTGCTGGGACCCGCCAGGGTTGCTCATCACGTCGGTGCCGTCCTTCACGTAGGCGAGACCGTCGTCGAGGAGGGTGAACACGTCGGGACAGATCTCCTCGCAGAGACCGTCCCCGGTGCAGAGATCCTGGTCGATCCAGACCTTCATACCGCTCCTTGTCGCGCCGTTAGCCGGTATGAGATTACCGGACGGTGGGTAGCCGACAGCGTGACACCCTGACGCGAGGGCCCGCCCGGCACTTGCCGCCCGCGACCCCGATTCTCGGTGTAGCGTCCGCGGATTCACGGGCCAGCTGATGTTGCGGCGGCGGCGGGCCGTCGGGAGGTGGTCAGAGATGGACGACGAAGACAAGCTGCGAGAGCTGCTTTCACGCGCGGAAGTGGCCGAACTCGAGGTCGCTGAGCTCCGGAGGCGGCTCTCGGAGGCCCCCCAGCGGGTCCGCGTGCTCGAGGAACGCCTGCTCGAGTCCAAGGGCCAGCTCAGCCAGGCCATGTCCCAGAACGAGAAGCTCACCTTCACCCTGCAGCAGGCCAAGGAGAACATCGCGGCGCTGCGCGAAGAGGTGGACAAGCTGACCCAGCCGCCGTCGGCCTATGGCACCTTCCTCGCCCACAACGACGACGGCACCGTCGACATCTACGCGTCGGGCCGCAAGATGCGCGTCGCGGTCCATCCCGCGCTCGACGCGACCGAACTCCGCCGAGGCCAGGAGATCGTGCTCAACGAGTCCCTGAACGTGATCCTCGCTCGCGCCTACGAGCGTTCGGGTGAGGTCGTCACCATCCAGGAGGTCCTCGAGGAGGGGCGCCGCGCGGTCATCTCCGGTCGCGGCGACGACCACCGGGTGGCGGAGATCTCCGAGAGCCTCACCGGCGAGCGCCTCCGGGCGGGCGACAGCGTCCTGCTCGATTCCCGCAGCCAGCTCCTCGTCGAGAAACTGCCCAAGCAGGAGATCGAGGAGGTCGTCCTCGAAGAGGTTCCCGACGTCACCTACGCCGACATCGGTGGACTCGACTCCCAGATCGAGGCCATCACCGACGCCGTGGAGCTCCCGTTCCTGCACCGGGATCTGTTCGCCGAGCACCAGCTGCCGGCACCGAAGGGTGTGCTGCTCTACGGACCGCCGGGATGCGGCAAGACCCTCATCGCGAAGGCCGTCGCCAACTCGCTCGCCAAAAAGGTGGGTAAAGGGGCCGGAGATGGCAACGAGCGCAGCTACTTCTTGAACATCAAGGGCCCCGAGCTGCTGAACAAGTACGTCGGCGAGACCGAGCGGCAGATCCGGCTCGTCTTCGAGCGTGCCAGGGAGAAGGCCGAGGAGGGCGTGCCGGTCATCGTCTTCTTCGACGAGATGGACTCGCTCTTCCGCACCCGCGGCACGGGCATCAGCTCGGACATGGAGTCGACGATCGTGCCGCAGCTGCTCGCGGAGATCGACGGCGTC
>Ga0209415_10021216_pt1 | contig 10024 bp, 9 predicted proteins | sample PeaSoiSIISIP2007_FD_187696 | JGI IMG/M metagenome (GOLD analysis project Ga0209415, IMG submission 187696) | Peat soil microbial communities from Weissenstadt, Germany - SII-SIP-2007 (SPAdes) (version 2) | ecosystem: Environmental > Terrestrial > Soil > Wetlands > Peat | place: Germany... | reverse complement strand
CCGGAAGCGAGGCGGGGAGCGAGGCGGGGAGCGCCGACGCGCCCACGCCGTCCGGTGCGACGATCGGGGACCCGTGCATCGCCCAGTCCGATTGCGCGAAGGGGCAGTGTAACGGCACATGGTGCGAGCAGGCGTGCACGCCGGCGACGGGCTGCGGCAATAACAGCCTCGGCGTCCCCAACCAGTGCGTCGCGGGCCCGGGCAGCTCCGACATCTGCTTCCCGGGCTGCACGAGCAACGCGGACTGCCTGCTCTTCGCCGGCGCCTTGACCTGCCAGACCGTGGCTGGCATGTCCGTCTGCAAGTCCGCCCCGGGCGCCATCGGCGACCCGTGCACCACGTCGTCCCAGTGCACGCAGGGAAGCTGCATGAGCGGCATCCCCTGGTGCACGGCCGCCTGCTCACTGGCGGTCGCGACCTGTGGGAGCAGCAGCACCGGCGAGGAGAGCTACTGCGTCGAGAACGCCAACAACGCCTACATCTGCTTCGCAGGCTGCACGACGGGCGGAGACTGCAGCGCGTTCCCGGGCACGACCTGCCAGCCGATCGCCGGCTCGACGACAGGCTCCATCTGCAGCGCGCCGCCCACCACCGGCGGCTTCATCGGGGACCCGTGCGCGGCCGCCAGCGACTGCACGGAGGGAACCTGCATGGCCCCGAACATCGTGTGGTGCACGGAAGCCTGCACGGTGGACTCGGACTGCCAGGGAAACGACAGCGCGGGCAATCCGACCTACTGCGTCCTCAACCGCGCGGGCAACCAGGTCTGCTTTCCGGGGTGCACCACCAACGCGGACTGCACCGGCTACAGCGTGACCCTGACGTGCCAGCCGAACGCGAGCGAGGCGGGCACCATGATCTGCTCCGACTAGGAGCGCGGTCCGGCCTGCCTTCAGTACCCGAGATCGACGGGCGCAGGCCCGCCCTGAGGGTGGGGTGCGGGCGCCGCCGGCGGGCGCGGGGCGGTCGCCTTCGACGACGCCTGGGGCATGGCGACCGGCGGCTTCTCCGTGTGAGGCGTGGGGCCGGCGGGGGGAGCCGTGTGGGAGGACGGTTCGAGGGGAGGCAATCGATCGACCGCGGCGGTGGCCGTCGCGCTGACGATCGGCGGAGGCGGGGTCGCCGGTACCGTCACCGAGGCGGCGGCGGCGTGGGCGGCTCCGCTCGAGCCCCGGCCGGAGGCGACGACCGCTGCGACGATCGCGCCGCCGACGAGGACGGAAACCGCCGCGATGGCGATGCCGATCTGGCGCTTGCCGGTGCCCGGGACGACGAACCCCTCGCCGGTCCGGCTGATCCCGGAGGAGGTGCTGCTCGCCGCGACGTGGGAGTTGACGGACGGGCCGCCCGGGGCGCCGTACCCGCCGGTGATCTCGAGGGGCGGCCCGCGCGTCTGCCCGGGTGCCCCGGCGGCGGCCCGCAGGGCGTCGGCGAACTCCTGCGCCGACGCGAAGCGGTCCTGGGGCTCGCGTGCGCAGGCCTTCGCGAACCACGCCTCCACGGTCGGCGGGAGCCAGGGGGCGCTCGCGCAGAGCTGGGGAAGGGGCGCGGTGCAGATCTGCAGGAGCAGGTCGCCGAACGATTCGCTCGAGAACGCGAGGTTGCCGGTGAACATCGTGTACGCGACGAGGCCCAGCGAGTAGAGGTCCGTCCGCTGATCGATCGTCTTCAGCCCGCGCGCCTGCTCGGGGCTCATGTAGAGCGGCGTTCCGAGCACCGCGCCCGTCCGCGTGGCGCCCTGCGAGCCCTGCTCGTTGGAGCCGGCGCCCATCTTCGCGACGCCGAAGTCGAGGATCTTCACGAGGTACGAGTCGTCGTCGTTCGACTGGGCCAGGAAGATGTTGTCGGGCTTGATGTCGCGGTGAATGATCCCCGCGGCGTGGGCACGCCCGAGCGCCTTGCTCGCCTGCGTGAGGATCTCGACGGCCTCGGCCAGCGGCACGGGCCCACCGCGGTGCACCCGCGTCTGGAGCGACTCCCCGTGCAAGAGCTCCATGGCGATGTAGGGGGTCTCGTCCTCGAGTGTGCCCGTGTCGAAGACCTGCACGACATGCCGCGACTTCAGCGCGGCCGCGGCCTTGGCCTCCGCGTCGAACCGCCGCAGGGCCTCGGCCGACCGCACGAACTCCCTCGAGATGAACTTGATCGCGACGGCCTGGTTCAGGCCGAGGTGCGTCGCCGACCACACCGATCCCATGCCCCCCTCGCCGATGAGGGCATCGAGCCTGTACTTGCCGCCGATCATCGCCCCCGGCGTGACGAGCGGGGACGCCGTGCTGTCGCTCATCGTGTGCGAGAGTCTCCTCCCTTAGGGGACCGATCCGCGGCCTCGTTGTCAAGCGAGGCGCTATTTGCCGTGCCGGAAAGAATAGCCCGTGGCAGAGTTTAGGTCGCGAGCGGCCTACGCGCGAAGCCGGGGGGAAGCGCGCAGGCCGACCAACCGCGAGGGGTCCCGATGAACGCGCGTATTGCTCTGCGTCTGGCTTGTGCGGGGTTGATCTCCGGGGTTCTCGTGGCGTCGTGCGGTGGCGGGAGCGGCACCAAGAGCGGCCCGCCGGGGGCGGACGGCGGCGGAGGATCGTACGGCGACGCGACCGTCGCGGACGCGCCCTCCGAGTCGGCCTCCGAGGACTCGACGATGGGCCAGGCTGGGGAGGACGCCGGCGACGCCACAGCGCCGTCCGACGCAGGCATGACCGACACCGCCGTGGCGGACGCGTCGGACGCGTCGACGGCGGGCGTCTGCGCCACGGGCGCGACGCAGTGCCTGGCGAACGGCGTGCAGACGTGCGTGAGCGGTCAGTGGTCGACCCCCGCTGACTGCGGCAACGAGGCATGCGTCTCGGGGGTGTGCACCGGATCGTGCGCGCCGGCGAGCAAGCAGTGCTCGGGCAACGGCGTGCAGACCTGCAACGCGAACGGCGCGTGGGGGAGCACGACGGAGTGCACGGCCTCGGCGTGCATCGGGGGCGTCTGCACCGGCGTCTGCAGTCCGACCAGCACGCAGTGCTCCACCGGCGGTGGCGTCCAGACCTGCGGGTCGAACGGGCAGTGGGGCACAGCCGTGAGCTGCGCGAGCGGCTGCACCGCCGGTCAGTGCTCCGGCACCTGCACGGGCACCGGCACGCAGTGCTCCGGGACGGCGGCCTACCAGACCTGCAATAACGGCATGTGGGGGACCCCCGAGGCGTGCACGGACCAGGCCTGCGTCAACGGTGCATGCACGGGCTCGTGCAGTCCGGGGGCGACGGCGTGCGTCACGATGGGGGACGGCTCGACCGCGACCAGCGGCGTCGAGACCTGCGACGCGACCGGAGCCTGGGGAGCCCCGTCCGCTTGCCAGTACGCGTGCGGGAGCGGGGCGTGCACCGGCGTTTGCGTCCCGGGCGCGACGCAGTGCTCCGGCAACGGCGTGCAGACGTGCAGCGCCAGCGGGCAGTGGGGCAGCGCCCTGGCCTGCTCGAACCAGGCCTGCGTGAACGGAGGGTGCGTCGGCTCCTGCACTCCGACCGCCACCCAGTGCTCGAACAACGGCGTCGAGACGTGCGGCGCGAACGGTACGTGGGGCACCCCGGTCGCCTGTTCGAACCAGACGTGCGTCTCGGGCAGCTGCGTCGGGATGTGTGCTCCTGGCACCGCGCAGTGCGCGCCGGCCACGGACGACGCGGGCGCCCCCGTGGACGGATCCATCAACGCGGTGCAGTCGTGCAACTCCGCGGGCCAGTGGGGCGCCCCATCGCCCTGCGTGAGCTCGACGTGCTCGATGGGGATGTGCACGGGGTCGTGCGCGGCCGGCACCACGCAGTGCTCGGGGAACGTGCCGCAGACGTGCGTGTCCGGGATGTGGCAGTCACAGACCTCCTGCACGAACACGAGCCAGGCGTGCGTCAACGGGGCCTGCCAGGGATCGTGCGTCCCCGACGCGGTGCAGTGCTCGACCACCAGCAACGGCTATCAGACGTGCGACATGACCGGCACGTGGGGCGCCGCGGTCGCGTGCAGCGGGCAGACGTGCGTGGCCGGAGCGTGCACCGGGTCCTGCGCCCCGAACGACAAGACGTGCGCGAGCGACCTCGCCTACGAGACCTGCGCCCCCAACGGCCAGTACGGGGCCCCGACCACGTGCGTCGGCCAGGCCTGCACGGGCGCCGGCGCATGCACCGGCTCGTGCGCGCCGGGGCAGACGCAGTGCTCGACGACGAGCAACGGCGTGCAGACATGCGACATGACCGGCAACTGGGGCGCTGCGTCCCCTTGCAGCGCGCAGACGTGCGTGAACGGATCCGGGGGCGGGTCGTGCACGGGCTCGTGCGCGCCGGGGCAGACGCAGTGCTCGATGACAAGCAACGGCGTCCAGTCGTGCACGTCGAACGGTACGTACGGCGCGGCCGTGCCGTGCAGCGGATCGACGACGTGCCTGAACGGCGCGTGCTCGGGGTCTTGTTCGCCGGGCCAGGTGCAGTGCTCGGGCAACTCGCCGCAGACGTGCGTGGCCGGCGCGTGGCAGACCCAGTCCGCCTGCGTGAGCCAGGCGTGCGTGAACGGGATGTGCCAGGGCAACTGCGTACCGGGCACGACGGCATGCGCGAGCGACACGCAGCTCGAGACCTGCAACTCGAGCGGCGCGTGGGTGGCCGGTAGCACGTGCACGTACGCGTGCATCGGCACCGTGAACACGGCGCCCGGGGCCTGCGGAGGCACCTGCGTCCCGGGGACGCAGGCTTGCCACACCGACACGCAGCTCGAGACCTGCAGCACGAGCGGCAGCTGGGTCGCCGGCAGCACCTGCGCCGACGCGTGTCTCGGCACCACGGACACGGCGCCGGGCGTGTGCGGCGGGTCGTGCGTGCCCGGCACGCAGGCGTGCGCCAGCGACACGCAGCTCGAGACGTGCAGCACGACGGGGACCTGGGGAACCCCGGCGACGTGCACGAACGCATGCCTGGGCACGGTCGGCACGGCGCCGGGCGCGTGCGGCGGGTCGTGCGTGCCGGGCGCGACCGCGTGCTACAGCGACACGACGACCGAGACGTGCAGCACGACCGGAACGTGGGTGGAGGCCTCCACGCCTTGCGCGGACGCATGCGTCGGCACCATCGGCACCCCGCCTGGATCCTGCGGGGGGTCGTGCGTGCCCGGCACGACGGCCTGCTACAGCAACACGACCACCGAGACGTGCAACGCAAGCGGAGTGTGGGTGCCCGCGACGACGCCCTGTACGAACGCGTGCCTCGGCACCCTCAACACGGCGCCGGGCGCCTGCGGGGGGGTCTGCGTCCCGGGCACGACAGCGTGCGCGAGCGACACGCAGCTGGAGACCTGCGGCACGACGGGCAGCGCGACCGGGACATGGGTGCCCGGGAGCACGTGCACCAACGCCTGTCTCGGCACCGTGAATACGCCGCCCGGCACCTGCGGGGGGTCGTGCGTGCCGGGCTCCACGGCCTGCTATAGCGACACGACGACCGAGACGTGCAGCGCGACCGGCACGTGGGTGGAGGCGTCCACGCCCTGCGCGGACGCGTGCATCGGCACGGTGGGCACGGCGCCGGGAGCGTGCGGGGGTACCTGCGTGCCCGGCACGACCGAGTGCATCAGCGACACGCAGCTCAAGACGTGCGGCACGTCGGGAGCCACGACCGGGACGTGGGTGACGACCACCTGCGCCGACGCGTGCCTCGGCACGGTCAACACGCCACCGGGGGCGTGCGGCGGATCGTGCATACCCGGCACGCAGAGCTGCAACGGCCAGCAGCCGCGGCTGTGCAGCACGACGGGCACGCTGGGCAACAACGGCTCGCCCTGCACCTACGCCTGCACCTCGGGGCAGTGCAACGGGCCCGAGTGCAAGCAATCGGACGGAGGCATCACCACGTGCGCGCTGGGCGACAGCTGCTGCGGCGAGCCGAACCCGCCGTACACGTCGACCTGCGAGGCCACCTGCGGATCCGGCACCTACGCGGTCAACTGCGCGGGCACGTCCGGCTCCGGCGAGTGCGGCAACATCGGGGACGTCTGCTGCGGCTCGCTGGTGCTCGCTGGCGGCGGGAGCACGTCGAACGGGTGCTCGGGCCACGTCACGTCCCTGACGTCGTCGTGCGCCGCGTCGTGCAGCGACAACCCGCCGTCCAGCTGCAGCGCCGGCACCTACCCGCTCCGGCTGTGCACGGCGACCAGCGACTGCACGGGTTCGAGCGGCCCCAACTGCTGCAGCTTCGGCACGAGCCCGGTCTACTGGTGCGTCAGCAACCTCATCAAGCTCTTCGGCAACCCCACGTCGTGCAGCCCGCCCGCCCTGCCGTGAGCCGGGCGACCCCGGGAAGGGCGCTCACTTCAGAATCACGCGATCCGTCTGGAACTGGAAGGCGCTCGAGTACGCGAGCCCGGCCAGGCAGGTCGCCAGCGGGACCGTCTTCGGGGTCGAGCTGCTGTCCTTGCACGTGTCGAGCTTGCCGGCGCTCCCGCTCGCGCTGAGCACGTAAGGGCCGGTCGTCCCCGAGGGGAACGACACCGTCGTCTCCTGCTGGTCCGGCTGGGTCGGGCTGATGACGCCGATCCCCTGGGTATTGCAGCCGCCCACGAGCACGTCGAGCAGCGAGTTCGACGGGGTGTAGTTCTCGTCGCACGCGGCGACGCCGCCCACGGCGATGAGCGGGGGACACACGACCGTGGCCAGCGACGCCGCGGTGACGTTGCCGCAGAGCTCCCCGGTCGGACCGTTCGAGCCCACGCCCGTGGTCTCGAAGGTGGTGAGCCCCGACTTGATGTGCTCGGAGGCGAGGTGGCCGGGCGTCATGCCGTCCGTCGACAGCGTCGGCGCGGTCGGGGCGCCGACCTGGACCTGGAGCTTCGCGTTCCAGAGGTCGAGCCTCGCCGGGCTACCCGAGAGGTTCATCTTGATCGTGATGTTCCCCGCGGTCGTCGTCAGCGTCTTGTTGACGTACGTGCCCGTCAGCATCGAGAGCGGGTTCCGGTTGCCGTCGATCATCGTCGGGTCGACCGTGTACCACCAGTCGAGGTCCGAGTTGCCGTTGTAGCCCCCGTCCACGAGCCCACCCTCGGCCCCGCCGTCGGCGTCCTGGGGCGTGCCCGCGAGGCTGCCGAGGGTGACCGGGCCGGTCGTCCCCGAGAGGTCGGCAGGCTGGCCCGCCGAGCCCATGAACTTGAAGATCACGCTCGTGATGCCGGTCGAGACGTCGTTATTTATCCCGTTCTGGATCGCGCCCACCCCCGTCGTCGTGATCGCCTGCGACCCGAGCGCGTTGAGCGTGCAGAAGGTGTCCGTCGAACCGAAGAGCACGAGGTTCGTCGACCGCTGCTCCTGCTCGAAGTTGCAGTTCGAGTCGCACCCGTCGAGGTTCGTCGTGTTCCCGTCGTCGCACTGCTCGGAGCCCTCGAGCACGCCGTCGCCGCACGAGACCCCGTGGCAGGTCGAGTCGCAGGTCGTACCGTTCGGGGGATCGCAGGTCTCCGGCGGGACGATGCAGCTGTCGCCGCACCGGTGGGGCTTGCAGACGTTGGCGACGCAGATGTCCCCCGAGGAGCAGGTGGCGCAGCTGGCGAGGACGGGCGCCGCGACGCACTTCTGCCCGCTGTTCGTCGCCCCGGACGGACCGGGGGTCGTCTGGCACACCTGGGGGCTCGCGCTGCACGGGTCGAGCCCCGGGCATGCGTTCGACGAGAGGGCGCTCGTCGAGCAAGAGAACGTGCAGTCCGGCTCGCAGCCCGTGCCGTGGACGTTGTTCGCCGCGCCCCAGTCGCACTCCTCGCCGGGATCGACCGTCCCGTTGCCGCAGCTGGCCCTGGCGCACAGGTGGCTCTGGCAGGTGCCCCCGACGGGGCACGCCGTGCCGTTCGCGGGGGCTGCCTGGAGCTCGCAGCGCTGGCCGCCCCCGCCGTTGACGGTGACGGCCGTGCAGACGTACGCGCCCGCGCAGAGGTCCGGCGTCACGCAGGAGTTCGGCGAGAGCGTGCACGAGAACGTGCAGCTGGTCTCGCAGCCCGTGCCGGCGCCGTTGCCCGCGCCAAGGTCGCACTGCTCCGGAGGCTCGACGATGCCGTCCCCGCACTCGACCGACACGCAGGCGCCCCCCACGCAGACCTGGCCGGACCCGCAGGCTGTGCCGGCCTCCACCGGGGTTGAGGCCGTGCAGACGTGCTGGGCGTTGCATGTGCCCTGCCCCGCGCACGCCGTCGGTGCGCAGTCACGCGTCGGGTCCGTCGCCACGCACGTCCAGGTGCAGTCCGCGTTGCACCCCATCCCCATTCCGTCGTTCGCCCCGAGATCGCACTCCTCTCCAGCTTCGACCACCCCGTCGCCGCACACGGGGGTGCCGCACTGGCCCTTGTGGCAGGCGAGGTTGGTCCCGCAAGAGGCGCCCTCGGCGAGGGCCGGCGTGATCACCATGCAGGTATGCGGCAGGACGCCGCCGGCGTTGGTCCCGGCGCACTTCTGCACGGCGGCGCAGGGGTTGTGGGTCGTGTTGCAGAGCGCGTCCCCGTTCAGCGTGTCCGCGTTGCAGAACCAGGTGCAGTCCTTCCTGCATCCCGTGGCCGACGGCGAGCCCGCGTCGGGCCCTAGATCGCACTGTTCGCCCGGCTCGACGACCCCGTTGCCGCACGTGGACGCCGTCGCGTCGGCCATCCCCGCGCCGCCGTCGCCGCTCCCCTGCGCGGGAGTGCTGCATCCAGGGAGGGGGCAAGAGACGATGAGGCCACCACCGACCGTGGCCAGCGCGATCCAACGGGACTTGCGTTGCATCGGGTATGCCTCGAATCCTCGCCGATAATCGTACACGGCGGTCCGTCGCCTGTGGACGAAAAGGGTGCGTGGCGTGGCGTGTCCGGGGGCGCTCGTACCGGGGGTCAACCGCTCGGAGGGCGGTCCCGATGGCTCGCGAGACGCCCCGCGATGGCCGGCATTGCGACGAGCGCTGCGGACAGGCACGCGACCTCGCCCATGACCGCGAGGAGCCCGAAGAGAAACAGCGCCCGGTTCTCGGCGAGCAGCAGGGACGAGTACCCGATGATCGTCGTCAGCGAGCAGAGGGCCACGGCGCCGCCCGTGGTGCGCACCGCGTCCGACATCGACCCTCGACCGTCGAGCTCCCAGCGGCTCGCGACGTTCACCGCGTAGTCGACGCCGATGCCGAACGTGATCGGGTACGCGATGAAGTTCGCGAAGTTGATCTTGACTCGGAGCGCCATCATCGCCCCCGCGAGCCAGAGGACGCCCAGCAGCAGCGACCCCGTGACGAGCGCCGCGGACCGGCTCGTCCGCAGCAGCAGCAGCACGACGACCACCACCCCCGCGAATGCGGCCGCGCTCGCACGGGGCCCGTCGCGCCGCACCGAGTCGAGGATGTCGTTCGAGAGGAGGTGGGATCCTGCCACGCGCGCCGCGGGACGGCCGGGCGGGGTCGACGCGGCGGCGCGCAGCCGGGCCGAGAAGGCAGCGAGCTGCGGGCCCTCCCAGAGCGCGCGGCCCGGCCTGGGGAAGACGAGGACCTCGCGGCCGACCGTGCCGTCGCGCTCCCGGAGGCCCGTGGTGAAGGCCTCGGGAATGTCCGCGAGGCCGATCGCGTGAAGGGGCATCTTGCCCAGGAACCGGTCCACCGACCTCTGCTGGTCCCCGGTGAGCGACGCGCGGATCCTCGGCGTCAGGTCCTCCGCGATCCTGCCGGCGAGCGCGATCTTCGCCTCCTGTTCGTCCGGCACCACGTCGTCGAGCGTCCGGACGCTCGCGACCAGCTCGTCGAGCGGAGGCGCCTTCACCTCGGCGCGCAGGACTCGACCGATCGCCCGCGCCTGGTCCACGTCGTCCGCGAGGATCGCCGTGGGCGTCACGTAGGTCCGGAGGAGCGCGTCCATCTTGGGGCCCCAGTAGCCTGCGCCGCTGCGCCACGTGTCGGCCCGGCGCAGCTTCGCGAAGTCGGTCTCGATCTGGTCCGGCCCGAAGCGCAGCACCTCACCGCACGCCGCGAGGGAGAGCGCGGCAACGGCCGCCACGATCGCCGTCCCGTGG
>Ga0209415_10021214_pt1 | contig 10024 bp, 11 predicted proteins | sample PeaSoiSIISIP2007_FD_187696 | JGI IMG/M metagenome (GOLD analysis project Ga0209415, IMG submission 187696) | Peat soil microbial communities from Weissenstadt, Germany - SII-SIP-2007 (SPAdes) (version 2) | ecosystem: Environmental > Terrestrial > Soil > Wetlands > Peat | place: Germany... | reverse complement strand
GCCCGCCGCGAGCGTGCGCGCCGCCGGCTACGAGTCCGTGGCCGACCTCGACGCGGCGCTGCGGCGGGCCGATTTCGTGACCATCCACTGCCCGAAGACGCCGGAGACCGTGGGCATGTTCGATGCGGCGCGGCTCGCCCGCATGAAGCCGTCGAGCTATCTGGTCAACACGGCGCGCGGCGGCATCATCGACGAGACCGCGCTGCACGCGGCGCTGACCGGCGGCCGCATCGCGGGAGCCGGCCTCGACGTGTTCGATCTCGAGCCGACGCCGGTCGACAATCCGCTGCTCGAGCTCGCCAACGTCATCTCGGCGCCGCACATGGCGGGCGTCACGGTCGAATCGATCGAGCGCATGGCCGAGCAGTCGGCGCTCAACGTGCTCAGCGTGTTCGACGGCAAGACCATCCGTCAGAATGTGATCAACCCGGAGGCGCTGGACTGATCGCGGCGAGGAAAGCAGTGGGCACGCTGCGCTTTGCCCACCGCCACACGCGCCGGCCGAGCAACTTCCCGAGCCGCAGCATCCGCGTGGGCACGGCGCAAGGGCGCCTTTGCCCACCCTACCGAGCCCACAGAATCATGACGGTTGCTGCCGGCCCTGCATCAGGCGCAAGTACCCGCGGTTGTGGGTCGGGCTGACGACGACCTCGTTGACGCAGACGTGGCGCGGCTGGCGCGCGATGAACGCGATGATGGCTCCCATGTCGGCGGGCTGAATCATCTGCGCCATCGCCTCCGGCGTTTCCGGCGGCGAGCGGTTCTGCAGGATCGGGGTCGCGACCTCGCCGGGGCACAGCACGCAGGAGCGGATGCCGTGCCCGCATTCCTCCAGGTTGATGCTGTGGCTCATGGCGACGACGCCATGCTTGGCCGCCATGTAGGCGGGGCCCGAGACCGGACCGATGAAGCGGCCGGCCCATGACGCCGTGTGGATCATCAATCCGTCGCCCTGGCGGCGCATCATCGGCAGCACCGCCTGCGCAACGTAGAAGGCGCCGAGCAGATTGCCCTGGATCACCGTGTCGATGCCCTCGGGCTTCAGCCGCTGCCAGGTGCGGTCCGGGATGTTGACGCCCGCATTGTTGACCAGCACGTCGATGCGGCCGAATTCACCGCCGATCGCGTCGACCACCTCCCGGACCGTGTCGGACCTGGTCAGGTCGGCGGGCTTGACCGAGGCCTTGGCGCCCAATGCCGCGATGTCCGCGGCGACCTTCTCCAGCGGCGCCTCGCGCCGGCCGGTGAGCACGACGGTCATGCCCTCGCGGGCGAGCGCGATCGCCGCCGCCTCGCCAATGCCGGTGCCCGCGCCAGTGACCCAGGCGATCTTTCCGTTCAGCTCGTTCACTTGAAATCCCCCTCGCCTTCGGTCGGTGTCGCACGGCGCCGAGCCCGGCGCTCAATCTGCCGCCAATGCGAGCCACGATCAATAACAGGTCCGCCGACGGCGGGCTCGCCGGCCTTGTCAAGGCGAAGGGCGCCGAGCAGTCTGGCGGCGGGCGGCCGGCGATTGGGACGCGCGGGCGGGTTCTGGAGAAAGCTCATGGCGGACAGGGACGTGCAGTCGGAAATCATCGGCCGGGTGTGGAAGATCGAGGCACGGATCGGTGAGTCGATCGGCGCGGACGACACCGTCATGATTCTGGAATCGATGAAGATGGAAATTCCTGTGCCGGCACCCATCGGCGGCGTGCTGACGAAGATCCATGTCGCCGAAGGCGACCTCGTCGAAGAAGGACAGGTGGTCGCGACGATCAGGATCTGATCACGCGCACTCGTCGGGCATCATTCGCCTCGGGATGGGGAATCCGGACCGGCCCGGGGGCCGGCGCGTTCCGGCGGCACCGCCGACGCAAAGCCCGGGCAGGCGAGCGAGCCGGTCACCAGGCAGCCGTCGGCAATCTTGAGTCGAACCTTCCCGCCGCTCAGCACGTAGAGGTCCGCATGGGCCTCGAGAAAAGCCTGCGCCTCCTCGTCCGGCGTGTCGGCGAAGCCATCGACATAGTGATGGCCGTTGCGCTCCGCATGCCCGATGCCGAGGAACGTCACCAGAGCGGTGTCCTGCTGCAGCGCGAGGCCGGGCTGGCAGCTGAGGTCCTCGGCCGCGATGAACGTCTGCTCGCCGGCGCGATTCCATTGCGCCGACCGGGCACCATTGAGCAGCGCCTTGAAGTAGCCCTTGCAGCCCTTCGAGGATGTGCCCCGATACCCGAGCGCCCGGGCGCGGCTGAAGGCCCCATAGTGGTCGTCGGCCTCGTCAATGATGAAGGCAAACCTTGTTGCGGCGTCGCCGAGCCCCGTGGTCCAGGTGATCTCGCGCGGACAGGGCTGCTCGATGTAGAGCAGGCGCCGGGCAATCGGCTGAACGTCGTCGGCATGGCGTAGCGCCTCGATCAGCGCCGCGAGGGCGAGCGGGTCGGCATATTGCTCATTGGCGTCGACTGTTGCCCGATAGTCGAGCCCGAGCGGCTCGAGAACGGCCGCGATGTTCTTCAGCCGCACGCGATCGGCTGCCGGATCGCCGCCGAGCTTGATCTTGACGTGGCGGCAGCCGGTCTCGCGCACCTCCGCCGCGAGCGCGTCGAGCGGATCGGTCAGTCCGATGGTGTGGCGGATGGCGATCTTCGACGCGACCGTTCGGCTGGCCAGAAATGCCTCGATCCCACCCGGCTCGAGATCCGGCGTCAGGCGCCCGTCGAGACCGACGACATTGCCGGCGAGACCGGAGAAGACGTCGAGCCCCAGGCATCGCAACAGGGCGTCGAGGATGGCCTTGTCGATCTGCGCCGGACCGTAGGCGCCAGCGAGCGGCGGAATGTGCTCGCGTCCGCACGCGGCGATGTGCGCGCCGTAACGGGAGGCGTGCAGGCCGAACGCCGTCTCGAAGCCCTGCTCGGCCAGGTAAAGGTCGCGCGCAATCGCGACCGCGCGGCGGAGCTGCCCGACGGTCTGTTCCGGCGTGAGCGCCGGATCCTTGTTGAACCATTTCGGCACGAGCAGCTCGGCGGTCGCGCCGGAGGCGCGTCCGCGGTCCTTCATCTCGATCTCGACATGAACGAAGAGCTGCGGCGCGCCGTCGACCGTGACCGCGCCAAAACGGAACGGCAGGCGAAAACGCACCGGCCGTTCGGAACAGAAGATGTCGCGGACCTTCAGGCGTGGCGCGGGATTTCCGGTCATCGGGCCTTCAGCGCCTCCGGGATGCCGCGCTCGCGCGACGGGCGTGCGCGCATCTCGAACAGGCCGAGAATGCCCCGGGGCATGAAAATGATGAACAGGATGAGCAGGATTCCATAGATCGTGTTGGCGGCGCCGATGAAGCTGGTGCCGAACCACACCCTGAGCCCCTCGGTCAGCGAGATGGTCAGCAGGGCGCCGACGGTCGGACCGAGCATCGCATACATACCGCCGGCGATCGCGGCGAACACGATCTGCAGCGACACTCCGATGCCGGACAGCGTCTCCGGGTTGAGGTACATCAGGTACTGGGCAAACAGGGCGCCGCCGAGCGCGGTCAGTGCCGCGCTCACCATGGTGATGCGCAGCTTCTCGCGCATCACGTCGATGCCGATCGCTTCCGCCGCGGCCTCGTCCTCCGAGATCGCCTCGAGCGCGCCGCGTCCGATGCCGCGGTCGATCAGCCACCACACGACGAGACCGCCGATCCAGACCGCGAGCGCGATCCCGTAGAAGAAGATTTTTTCGGGGAACTGAAATGCGTACCAGGAGTGACCCGCCGCCTTCTGCGTCATGCCGAGCGATCCACCGGTCAGGTCGCGCGCCGCCACGATCGACAGCATCACGACCTGGCCGAGCGCCAGCGTGACCAGCGCGAAATAGTGGCCGACGACCTTGAGGCGAAAGCACGGATATCCGATGAGCACCGCGAGCAGCGTCGCCAGCGCGACGCTGAGCGGGATACCGAGCCACGGCGTCACTCCCTGGTAGTTCCACAGCAGCGCCGGCACATAGGCGCCGATGCCCAGGAATGCCCCATGGCCGAGCGACACGAAACCGAAGCGCCCCATCATCGACCACGCGGTGTAGACGAAGCCCCACAGCAGGACCTGGATCACGATATGGAGGAAATAGGCCGGGGTGACGGCCGGCAGCCCCGCCAGGAGCGCCAGCCCTGCCAGCATCGCCGCGTGTCGACGTGTCATCGCGCGAGGATTCCCCGCGGCCGCAGCAGCATCAGCAAGATGAAGAACACGAATGCCAGCACGTAGGACACGTCGTTCGACGAATAGTAGCCGCCGATCGCGATGATCTGGCTGATGACGAAGGCGGCGATGAACCCGCCGATCATGTCGCCGAGTCCGCCGAGCACGCAGATCATGAAGGTGATCGGTCCGAACGTGTTGCCGACGAACGGATGGACATCGTACTGCAGCGCCAGCAGGCAGGCGCCCAGCCCGGCGAGCCCTCCGCCGATCGCCGAGGTGATGAGATAGATGCGTCGCTGATCGACGCCCATCAGGCCCATGATCTCGCGATCCTGGGCAATGGCCCGCATGGCGGTGCCCAGGTAGGTGTGCTTGAGAAACACGTACAGGGCGACCGCGCCGACCAGCGCCACCACGAAGGCGATCAGGCGGGCGAAGCTGATGTAGATGTCACCGATCTCGATGATCGGCAGGCGAACGCCGATGTTTCGGAAGTCCGTCGTGAACAACAGCGTGGCGGCGCTCTGCAGGAAATAGAGCAGGCCGCCGGTCGCCAGCAGCTGGTTGATCGGCGCCGAGCCGAGCACCGGCGCAATGATCAGCACGTGCACGAGCACGCCCAGCGCCGCCACGCCGACGATGGCGGCCGCCCCGGCGAGCGGCAGCGGCCATCCGTACCCGACGTACAGATAGTAGATGACATACATGCCGCACATCACGAGATCGACGTAGGCGATCCACACCACGTCGATCACGCCGAAGATGAGATTGAGCCCGAGCGCCAGCAGCGCCAGCACGCCGCCGAGCAGCACCCCGTTGATCACCGCCTCGACCAGGTAGATGTCCATGGCGGATCATATCCCCATATACGACCGGCGGATCAGATCATTGCGGGTGAGCTCGGCGGATGTCCCGGCGAGCCGGATGGTACCCACTTCGAGCAGATAGGCGCGGTCGACGACGTCGAGCACCTGGGCGACGTTCTGCTCGACGATGAGCACGGTGAACCCCTCGGCGCGGATGCGGTGGACGAGATCGAACACCTGCTGGACCACGAGCGGCGCAAGCCCGGCGGACGGCTCGTCCATCAGCAGGATTTTCGGGCGTGACATCAGCGCGCGGCCGATCGCCACCATCTGCTGCTCGCCGCCCGACAGCGTGCCGGCGAGCTGGCCGTGCCGCTCCCGCAGGCGCGGGAAGAGGTCGTACACCCAGGCGAGGCGATCGGAATAATGCCTTCGCGCCTGCGCGATGAAGGCCCCGATGCGCAGGTTGTCCTCGACAGTGAGCCGGGGAAACAGCCGGCGGTTCTCCGGCACGTGGGCGATGCCGCGCTCGACGATCCGATGCGCCGGCAGGCCGGCCAGCGACCGGCCCTCGAACGCGAGAGCTCCCGCCGAGATTGGAATCAGCCCGGATATCACCCGCATCAGAGTGGTCTTGCCGGCACCGTTCGGGCCGATCACGCCGACCGCCTCGCCGGCAGCCACCTCGAGCGAGACGTCGAACAGGGCGCGGAACGAGCCGTAGCCCGCCGAGACGGCGGACAGCGACAGCATCGTCGGGCTGGTCGTCATCGAGTCTCGAGGTCCGCCGGGCCGCGCGGCCGGCCGAGATAGACTTCGGTCACCTTGGCGTCGCGCGCGGCGGCGTCCGGGCGGCCCTCGAAAATCTTCTCCCCGTGGTCGAGCACGACGACGCGATCGACGACGCGCATCAGCACGCCCATGATGTGCTCGACCCAGACCACCGTGATCCCCATGCGGCTGCGGATGCCTTCCAGCAGGTCGGCGGCCCGCTCCATCTCGCTCGCATCGAGGCCGCCCAGGCTCTCGTCGGCGAGCAGCAGCCTTGGCCGGGTCGCCAGTGCGCGGGCGAGCTCGAGCTTCTTCAGCGCGGCGGCGCCGAGCCCCTCGGTCGTCGCGGTCGGATCGGTCGGCAGCCCGACGAGGCCGAGCGCCTCTTCGGCGCGGCGCCTCGCCTCGGCGCGCCCGACCCGGCCGGCCTCGCCGTAGAACGCGGCAAGCGTCACGTTCTCGAGCAACGAGAGCTTGTGGAATGGTCGCGGGATCTGGAACGTGCGGGCAATGCCGCGGCGGCAGGTCTGATGGGCGGCGAGCCCGGCGATCTCGGCGCCGGCGAAGCGGATCGACCCGCCGCTCGGCCGCAGGGTCCCGGCGATCAGATTGAAGATGGTGCTCTTGCCCGACCCGTTCGGCCCGATCAGCCCGAGAATCTCACCCTCACGAACCTCGAACGACACGCGGTCGACTGCGAGAAATCCGCCGAAACGCCTGGTCAGCTCCCTGACTGCCAGCATCTGTCAGCGCATGGCATAGGTCGACGAGGCGGGCAGCGGCAGCACCGGGTCCCTGGTCTTGATGTTGCCCGGCCACACCACGGCGATGTGCTCGCCGGCGAACTGCATCACCACCGGTGTCGAGCGCTCGTTCTGTCCCGACATCGGCGTGCCCGGCGGATAGAATTTGACCCCATAGCCCTGGATCGTTCCGCCCGGTGGAATGTCGACGTCGAGCGCCGCCTTGCGGATCGCCTCCGGGTCGAAGCCGCCGTATTTCGCCTTGGCGACCGGCAGCACGCTGTTGAGCAGCAGCCAGGTCTGGTTGAAGCCCATCGAGCAGTGCGGCGGCACGTCGGTCGCCTTGGTCTTCGCCTGGTAGCGCTCGACCATGGACTTGGTGAGATCGCCGATCCCGGGCGCCAGCGTCTCCGGCTTGAGCAGCTGCGCCGGCACCGGGTCGATGTTGCAGAAATCGTCGACGTCCTTGCCGAAGGTCGCCCGCAGCTTGTCGAGCTGGCTGTAGCCGGCGCCGTTGCCGACCAGCATCTTGAAGCGCAATCCGCTCTCGCGCGCCTGCCGCAGGAACAAGGTGATGTCCGGATTGTAGCCGACCTGGGAAATGACGTCGGCGCCCGCGCGCTTGAGCTTGGTGACCAGCGAGGACAGGTCCGGGGTGCTCGCCGAGTATGCTTCCCGCAAAACGACCTGCAGGCCCTTCTCCTTGGCGAACTGCTCGGTCGCCTGACCGACGCCGACCCCGTAAGGTCCGTCCTCGTGGATGATCGCGAGCTTGACGTCCTTCGGCTCGACGCCGAGCTTCGCCTTGGCGTTTTCGGCAAGGAAGCTCGCACAGGCCTGGCCGTACTGGTCGGAGTGGATTTGCGCGCGGAACACGTATTGCAGGTTCTTGTCCTTGAACACCGCGGATGCGACCGCCGTGGTGATCCAAAGGATCTTCCTCTGCGCCTCGAGCTTGGCGGCGAGCGGCACCGCGTGCGCGCTCGAATAGACGCCGAGCACGATCTCGACCTTCTCCTGGCCGATCAGCCGTTCCACCTCGTTGATCGCGACGTCGGCCTTGCTCTGCGAATCCGCATTGATGGGCTCCACCTTGTACTTGCCGCCGACGCCGCCTTGCTCGTTGACGAGATCGATGGCGATCTGCGCGCCCACCGCGCTGGCGACCGAGCCCGCGGCCGCGAACGGCCCGGACAGGTCATAGATCACGCCGATACGGATCGGACCTTCCTGCGCGCCGCTCGAGCGCGCGCCGAAGCCGGCGGCGGCCAGCGCGGCGGCGGAGGTTTTCAGAATCGATCGGCGTGACGCGGTCATCGTGTCCTCCCGGGCGTTCCGCCGGCTTCGGGCCGGTCCTCAGCGAATTGGCAGTATTTGGCGGCCCTGTCGGGGTGTCAACGCCGAGAGTACCGGTGCCGTCGGCGATTGGACCGGTCCCGGCAGTGCCCCGCCAACCGCTCGCTCGTCGCGAGCCGGCCCTTCGCGTTGAACCGGAACCTGCACCCGGCGACTAACATTCACGAGCAGGTTCCAGAGCGATGCAGGCGGCACCGGACGACACGCTGATCGAGCGGATAGCGCATGGCGACAGGCTCGCCATGCGGGTTCTGTTCACGCGGCACCACGTGCGTGTGTATCGGTTCGTTCTCCGTCTGGTGCACAACGAGACGGCGGCGGAAGACCTGATCAGTGATGTGTTTCTCGACGTCTGGCGTCAAGCGTCGAAGTTCGAGGCACGCTCGCAGGTGTCCACCTGGCTGCTGGCGATCGCGCGGTTCAAGGCGCTCTCCTGGCTGCGCAAGCGCAGCGACGAAGAGCTCGACGAGGAGACGGCGGCTGCGGTCGAGGATCCGGGCGACGACCCGGAGGTCGCGATGCAGAAGACGGACAGAAGCGAGATCCTGCGAAAGTGCCTCACCAAGCTATCGCCGGAACATCGGGAGATCATCGATCTCGCCTATTATCACGAGAAGGCCGTCGAAGAGGTCGCCGATATCGTCGGAATACCGGAGAACACCGTGAAGACACGCATGTTCTACGCACGGAAGAAACTGTCGGAGCTGCTCAGGGCGGCAGGAGTGGACGGAGGATGGCGATGACGACGAACGACGCGACGGCGCGCCAGCGCCACGATATCGAGGCCCTCCTGCCGTGGCACGCCGCCGGAGCGCTGAGCGCACGCGACGCCGAGCGTGTCGAGGCAGCGCTCGCCGGCGACAGCGAGCTCGCCCGGCGATACGAGCTGGTGCGCGAGGAGTTGGGCGAGACCATTCGTCTCAACGAGACGCTGGGTGCGCCGTCGCTACGCGCCATGGAACGCCTGATGGCGGCGATCGAGGCCGATGCGGCCGCCGCCCAGCGGCGCCGCCGGTGGCTCGACGTCGGGCCCTGGATCGCCCGGCACCTGTCCGAGCTCAGCCCGCGCGCACTGGCGTGGTCGGCGGTCGCCGCCGCGCTCGCCATCGTGCTGCAGGCCGGCCTCATCGCCGGCCTCTTCATCAGCGAGCGCAGCGGCAAGGGTTTCGAGACGGTGCTGTTCGACGACGGCGGGCAGCCCAACCAGGGCGCACACGTGCTCCTCGGTTTCACGCCCGATGCGACAGCGGCGGAGATCACCAGGTTCCTCCAGTCCCACAACGCGACCTTGATCGACGGGCCGAAGCAGAACGCCCTGTTCCGTGTCCGCGTGGCCGAGCGCCGGCTGGCGAAGGACGACCTCGCCCGCATCGTCAGGCAGATGCAGGAGGACAGAATAGTCCGCTTCGCCGCGCCGACCGTGTGAGCGTGCGCCGGCCTCGATGTCGCCGGAACGTGAGCGGGCGTTCAGGATCCTGATTTCAGGCTCAGGATGTAGGCGATCACGTTGACCATGTCGTCGCCCTTGAATACCAGGTTCGGCATGGTGCGGTGCGATGTCTGCAGCGCCGCGAACAACGCCGTGCTGGTGATGCCGGGCGTCGACGCCAGCGTCTCAAAGGCCGGCGCGCTTGGGTTGGGCGAGGCAACCGCGCCCTTGGTCACGGCGTGACATTCGGCGCAGACCTGCTTTGCGAGCAGCGCGCCCTGTCCAGGCTGCCCGACCTCCTGGGCCAACGTGGCAGACGGCACGACCGCAGCGGCCGCGATGAAGCCCCATAGAGCCGATCGTCCCATCCCGAACCTCTTTGCTGTGGGCGCCGTGATAGCACCGGAACACGCCGGGCGGCAATGATCAACGCTCCGCATCGCGGCCATCACAAGTCATGTCAAAACGCGATGGCGCAGGCGGGCGCATCGGATGGGCGAGACCAGGTGGGCTCTTGCCGTCCCGGCCGCTATAAGGGGTGGGAACCAGTACCGCGCTGAAGCGGTGATGATCCACGGGAGGAGTTTTGCATGGGGATGCTCGACGGCAAGACGGCAATCGTGACCGGCGGGACCAGCGGTATCGGGGAGCGCACGGTCGAGCTCTTCGTCGAGGAAGGCGCCAAGGTCGTCTTCACCGGTCGGCGTAAGCCCGAGGGAGAGGCCATTGCAACGCGGCTCGGCGCCGCCG
>Ga0209415_10021213_pt1 | contig 10025 bp, 10 predicted proteins | sample PeaSoiSIISIP2007_FD_187696 | JGI IMG/M metagenome (GOLD analysis project Ga0209415, IMG submission 187696) | Peat soil microbial communities from Weissenstadt, Germany - SII-SIP-2007 (SPAdes) (version 2) | ecosystem: Environmental > Terrestrial > Soil > Wetlands > Peat | place: Germany... | reverse complement strand
GCACCGCCGCCGCCCACGGCGCCGCGCTGGGTCCGGCCGAGGCGCAGGCGGCCAAGGCGGCGCTGGGCTGGAATTTTTTTCCATTTGAGGTGCCCGAGGGCATCGCCGAGCAATGGCGCCGCGCCGGCGCCCGTGGCGCGGTGCCGCGCCGGGCCTGGCTGAAGCGGTTTGCCCGCCACCCGCAGCGCGCCGAGTTCGAGCGGGTGATGACCGGCCGCCTGCCCGACGGCTTCCACGCAGCCGTTGCCGCGCTGAAGGCCGAGCTCGCCGCCACCCGGCCGAAACTCGCCACGCGCCAGTCCAGCCAGAAGGCACTGGAGGCGCTGGTGCCGGCCATCCCGGAACTGATCGGCGGTTCCGCCGACCTGACCGGCTCCAACCTGACCGTCGTCAAGGGCATGGGCACGGTCGCGGCCGGCAATTACGCCGGGCGCTACATCCATTACGGCATCCGCGAGCACGGCATGGCCGCCGCCATGACGGGCATGGCGCTGCATGGCGGGATTATTCCCTATGGCGGCACCTTCCTGGTGTTCACCGACTACATGCGCCCCGCGCTGCGCCTGGCCGCTTTCATGCGCCAGCGGGTGATCCATGTGCTGACCCACGATTCCATCGGCCTGGGCGAGGACGGTCCCACCCACCAGCCGATCGAGCACCTGGCCAGCCTGCGCGCCATGCCCGGCGTGTTCCTGTTCCGCCCGGCCGACGCGATCGAGACCGCGGAGTGTTGGGAGCTGGCGATCCGCCGGGCCGATGGCCCCAGCCTGCTGGCGCTCTCGCGCCAGAGCCTGCCGGCGCTGCGCACCGACGCCACCGAGAACCGCTGCGCCCGCGGCGGCTACGTGCTGGCCGAGGCCGACGGCCCGCGCCAGGCCACGCTGATCGCATCCGGCAGCGAGGTCGCCATTGCCATGGCCGCGCGCGAGCTGCTGGCCGCCGACGGCATCAAGGTCGCCGTGGTCTCGTTGCCGTGCTGGGGGCTATTCATGGTGCAGGATGAGGCCTACCGTGCCGCGGCGTTGGGCAACGTGCCGCGCTTCGGCATCGAGGCCGCCGGCGGCTTCGGCTGGGAACGCTGGCTCGGTCCCGACGGGGTGTTCATCGGCATGACCGGTTTCGGCGCCTCGGCGCCGTTCGAGGACCTTTACAAGCATTTCGGCATTACCCCGGACGCCGTTACCGCCGCGGTGAAGAAGCGCCTCGGCTGATCACTTATGGGAATGGAAGGACACTGAACATGGCCGTCAAGGTCGCCATCAACGGGTTCGGGCGCATCGGCCGCCTGGTCTTGCGCGCCATGGTCGAGAGCGGGCGCACCGACCTGGTGCCGGTCGCCATCAACGACCTCGGCAGCGTCGAGGCCAACGCGCATTTGTTCCGCTACGACAGCGTGCACGGCCGCTTCCCCGGCGAGGTCGAGGTCGCTTCCGATGCCATCACCGTCCGCCACCAGGGCCGCGTCTGGGGCCCGATCAAGGTCGCCGCCGAGCGCGATCCGACCAAGGTGCCGTATCAGGGCGTGGACGTGGCGATGGAATGCACCGGACATTTCAACAGCAAGCAAGCCGCCTCGGCGCTGCTCAAGGCCGGCGCGCGCAAGGTGCTGATCTCCGCTCCCGCCGACGGCGCGGATGCCACCGTGGTCTATGGCGTCAACCACAAGGTGATGACCAAGGACATGACGGTGGTGTCCAACGCCTCCTGCACCACCAACTGCCTGGTGCCGGTGGTGAAGGTGCTGCACGACAGCTTCGGCATCCTGCGCGGCTACATGGTGACCATCCACGCCTACACCGGCGACCAGAACATCGTGGACACGCTGCACCGCGACCTGCACCGCGCGCGCGCCGCGGCGGTCTCGATGATCCCCACCTCGACCGGCGCCGCCCGCGCCGTCGGCCTGGTGATGCCGGAGCTGAAAGGCAAGCTCGACGGCACCGCCATCCGCGTGCCCACGCCGAACGTTTCCATGGTGTCGCTCGACGTGGTGCTCAACAAGCCGGCGACGAAGGATGAAATCAACGCCGCCATGAAGGCGGCCAGCCAGGGCTCGCTGAAGGGCATCCTCGACTACAACACCGCGCCGCTGGTCAGCATCGACTTCAACCACGTCGCCGCTTCCGCGACCTTCGACGCCGGCCAGACCGCGGTGGTGGACGGGTCGCTGGCGCGGGTGATGGCGTGGTACGACAACGAGTGGGGCTTCTCGAACCGCATGCTGGACACCGCGGCGCTGCTCGGGAGCCTGTAGTCCCATGGCGTTCCGCACGCTCGACGGGGTCGCGGTCGCGGGCCGGCGCGTGCTGCTGCGCGCCGATCTCAACGTGCCGGTCCGCGACGGCCGCATCACCGACCTGACCCGCATCGAGCGGCTGTCGCCCACCATCCGCGAGCTTTCCGCGAAGGGCGCGCGCGTTATCGTGTGCAGCCATTTCGACCGGCCCAAGGGCAAGCGCGTGCCGGCGATGTCGCTGGCGCCGATGGCGGCGGCGCTCGGCCAGGTGCTCGGGCGCAAGGTGGGCTTCGCCGATGACTGCGTCGGTCCGCCGGCGCAGCAGGCGGTCGAGGCGCTCGCCGACGGCGATGTGCTGGTGCTGGAGAACACGCGGTTCCACCCCGGCGAGGAGGCCAACGATCCCGGCTTCGCCGCCGCACTGGCCAAACTCGCCGACCTTTTCGTCAACGATGCCTTCTCGGCCGCGCACCGCGCGCACGCCAGCACCGAGGGCGTCGCGCACCTGCTGCCCGCCTATGCCGGCCGGCTGATGCAGGCCGAGCTGGAGGCGCTGGGCGCGGCGCTCGAGCATCCGCAACGCCCGGTGGCCGCCATCGTCGGCGGCGCCAAGGTGTCCACCAAGCTCGAGCTGCTCGGCAACCTGGTGACGAAAGTCCAGATGCTGATCGTCGGCGGCGCCATGGCCAACACCTTCCTCGCCGCGGGCGGCGTCGCGGTCGGCAGGTCGCTGCAGGAAGCCGGCGTGCACGCCGCCGCCGGCGACATCCTGGCCCGTGCCCGCGCCGCCGGCTGCGAGGTGGTGCTGCCGGTGGACGCGGTCACCGCCGCCGAACTCAAGCCGAACGTGCCGACCCGGACGGTGGCGATCGGCGCCGTGCCCGCGGATGCCATGATTCTGGACGTCGGTCCGGCGACGGTGGCGCTGCTCAAGGGAAAACTCGCGGCGGTGAAGACGCTGGTGTGGAACGGCCCGCTCGGCGCCTTCGAGACGCCGCCGTTCGACGCCGCCACCACCGCGATTGCCCAGGCCGTCGCCGCGGCAACCAGTGGCGGCGCGTTGCGCAGCGTGGCCGGCGGCGGCGACACCGTATCCGCGCTGCGCCACGCCGGCGTGGCGGACAAGATGAGCTACGTGTCCACCGCCGGCGGCGCCTTCCTGGAGTGGCTGGAAGGCAAGACGCTTCCGGGGGTCGCCGCGCTGTCGGCCTGAGCCGACCCGTTGCTCGCTACCCGATCGGCCGCGCCCGCGTCACCTCCAGCGGGTGATCGATCAACGCCTGCACCCGTTCCACGAACCGCACCGTGTGCGGCAAGCCGGCGTGGATTTCGAACGCCGCTTCGTCGATCCAGCGCGAGTGGACGTAGAACAACCGCGGATCGCGGATGGACCGATAGTGCCCGATCGCCAGGCAGCCGGGTTCCTCGCGCGTGGGGCCGATGACCTCGCGCAGCGCCGCGGCGACGGCGCCATCCTGACCCTCGCGGGCATGGAATCGGCCGAAGATGAACAGCTCCATGATATCCTCCCCGGTCGCGCTGCGTGCCGTGCCGGGACGCTCGGTGATGCCCGGAGCGCAGGTTGTGTCGCTACCACCCGACCCTACCCGGAATCATCGCTGCCGGGCATTCGTCATGGACATTCGACCGCTTTCGGAATAAGCTGCGGGTCCATTAACGGATTGTTCAACGATGGACCTGACAATCCTGCGCATGATTTCCACCGGTTCGCTTTCCGCCTTCTCCGCCAGCGCCACCAACGGGGCACTCGGCCGCGTCACCGCACCTGCTGCGATGCAGCAGGCGCGGGCCCAGGCGCCGTCGCCGCCCGCCGGCGTTGCCGCTTCACCCGGCGGCCGCACCGGTCCGCCGCCCGTGCAGCCCGGCCAGGTGCTGCCCAGGGGCTCGCTGCTCGACCTGTCGGTCTGAGAGCGACGCCGGCCAATCCGGCACTCGCCGCACATCCGAGCAGCCGGGGATTGCATCTCGCCACGACAAAGCGCATTTTGTCCTCGTGCCGGATTTCATGCGCCAGGTTCCGGAGGGCGATACCCGCGAACGACTCGTTTGCCGGGAGTGCGGGCACGTCGCCTATGAGAACCCGAAAATCGTCGTCGGCTCGGTCGTGGCGCACCACGACCGGGTGCTGCTCTGCCGCCGCGCCATCGAGCCGGGCCGCGGCTTCTGGACCCTGCCTGCCGGTTTCCTGGAAATGGGCGAAAGCGTCGCAGAGGGCGCCATCCGTGAGGCCTTCGAGGAGGCCGAGGCCCGCATCACGCTCGACGGCATCCTGGCGGTCTACAGCATCAGCCGCATCGGTCAGGTGCAGGTAATCTTCCGCGCCCGCTTCGCCGACGCCGCCTTTCCCGCCTTCGCCGCCGGACCGGAAAGCGCCGAGGTGGCGCTGTTCGCCTGGCCGGACATTCCCTGGGACCGCATCGCCTTCCCCTCGGTGCGCTGGTCGTTGGACGCCTGGCACGCCCGCGCCCACGGCGCGCTGGGCGCGCCGGCGGGCAACCCGGCCGAGGACCCGCGCGGCAGCCGCCGCCTGCCGCCGGAAGCGGCTGCCGTGGAGTCGGCACCGTGATGCGGCCGTGGCTCGTGCTGGCGCTGCTGCTGCTGCCTCTCGCCGGACACGCGGCGTCGGAGAGGACACCGCCCGGCTTCGCGCCGGCGCCGATGCCGAACTACGAGGTCATCGCGCCGACGCCGGGCGGCGATGCCGGGCCGACGGTCTCCGCCAGGCTGAACCAACCCCGCATCCTGCTGCGCTCCGGCGACGGCTACATCCCTGGCTCCAGTTTCTCGGAGGACCTGGAGCGCCGGTCGCGGGCGGGCAGCGGCATCGCACCCGGATTCACGCCGAGCATCAACATCAAGTTCCCGCTGAACTGATCCGGCCCCGGACAGCGGACATGGACAGGCAGCGGCGCGGGCAGCTACGCTGCCGATCCGCTAATGGCCCGCACGAGGCCACGCCGCACCGCCACGACGACGAGGGGAGACCAACCATGCAGCAGGACAACACGCGGCTTCCGGCCGGCAAGCGGCTGACACGGCGCAAGCTGGTGCAGGCCACCGCGGCCCTGGCGGCAACCGCACCGCTGCTGCCTCGCGCGGTAGCAGCGCAGCCGGCCGCCGCCCTCGGCACGCCGCCCAGCGTCATTACCAATCCGCCGCGCGAATGGGGGCGTTTCGCGCCGCCGGAAATCTATCCGGACCCCGACATCATCGTCGTCGACCCGTCGTTCAGCCAATCGCTGCTGGGGATCACGGCAATCCACCGGGTCTGGACCGGTGCGAAATGGGCGGAAGGCCCGGCCTGGTCGAGCCAGGGCCAGTACCTGGTGTTCAGCGACGTCCAGGGCAACGTGCAGTACCGCTATGCCTGGGAAACCGGCATGGTCAGCAAGTTCCGCAGCCCCTCGTACAACAGCAACGGCAATTCCTTCGATTTTCAGGGACGCGAACTGTCCACGCAGGATTTCTTCCGCCGCGTGGTGCGCTGGGAGCACGACGGCTCCATGACCGTCGTCGCCGACGGGTTCGGCGGCAAGGCGCTCAACTCGCCGAACGATCTGGTGCCGCATCCGGACGGCAGCATCTGGTTCACCGATCCGCCGTACGGCGACACGCTGTCGGAGGGCCATCCCGACTTCCCCGGCGGGGCGACCAATCCGAACGGCATCTTCAATCCGCTGATCGGCGCCGAGAACGCCGAGGCGATCGGCGGCCTGCGGCGGGAACTGACCAACGCCGTCTACCGCTGGGATCCCTCCGGCCACCTCGATGTGGTGGTCACCGAGGACCAGCTCCGGGATCCCAACGGCATCTGCTTCTCGCCCGACTACAAGACGCTTTATGTCATCAGCACCGGCCGCGGCCCGGGCGACACCCGTGGCGGCGACGGCACCATCTACGCCTTCGACGTGCAGGGCAGCAGGCTGGCGAACCAGCGCCACTTCATCGACATGACCGTGGATGGCGTGCACTGCGGCCCGGACGGCATGCGCGCCGACACCGCGGGCAATCTGTGGTGCAGTTCCAATGCGCCGCTCGGTTATGCCGGCGTGCTCGTCTACAATGCCCAGGGCAAGCTGATCGGCCGCATCCGGCTGCCCGAGGTGTGCGCCAACGTCGCCTTCGGCGGACCCAAGCGCAACCACCTGTTCATGTGCGCGAGCCAGTCGCTCTATATGTTGCAGGTGCAGGCGCAGGGCGCGGCGCCGGGGTGACCGAAGCCGCGGCCGGAATGCGCTGCCGCGAAATCTGGGGCTGACGCGCCCAACGCGCCGGCGCGGCCAGGGCGATCGCATATCGAACATCGACCGCCCCCGGGCTCTTCGACCCGGGGGCGTGCGGTACTCCGCTCCCCGCCAGTGAGACGTTGCCTGTGCGCCGGGGCCGCGTGTGGCTGACCTGATATCCTACCGGTGGTGGATTCTGTTGCGCTGACTAACGTCTGGTGTTATCGCATCTGTCTATCCAGGACAGGAGTGCTGCCGTGCCCGACAAATACGATATCGCCGATCCCAACGATCCGAACACCCTGCGCGTGCCGTTCATGTGGGTGCCGCACGGGTGCGAGCCCGATCCCGAACGGTTGCGCGCGCATCCCGGGTGGGTGCGGATTCCCGCCGTCATGATGCCGCGTGACCCGCACCCTGGTGAGAGCGGACCGCAATGGAACGTGCAGTTGGGTGCGCCGAGCGAGCCGGCTGCGCCACCGGCCGCCGCACCACCGGCCGCGCCCGAACCCGAACCCCGAACCTTCTTCGCCCCCGTCGGCCGGGCGACGGATTGGCCGGTCGACCGGGACGGCCGACCCTGGCCACGAACCGCATTCGGCCAGCCGCAGTGCCCGCCAAACGAATTTCCGCCGGGCATGCGCGCGCCTGGCGAGGCGATTCCGCCGGAGGATCGTCTCGAGTATTTTGACCCGACCAAGTTCGATCCGATCGGTACGTTCCTGGCCATGAAGCCGTGCTCGACGACCCGGCGAGCGCTGTTGGGATCGTGGCCGCCGCGGGTCAGGCGAAAGTGGGCAGCCGACCCGAATCGATCATACCGGTGCGCGCAAGCGCGGCGGCTGAGGCGAATCGCCGGGTGGGCGGCGAACTGCTTGACCCACCCGGCGACGCTACCGATGATGGCGGCGGCAGCCCTCTCGGCGACGCTGCGATTCGACTCGCCAACTCGCAGACAATAACAGGACCGGCAAGCTATTATGATCCGCCTCCCCCGGCGCGTCTAATGGCCAACGGCCGACCTTTCGATCGAGATGCCATGAATGCAGCAATGCTGCGCGTCCCTTTAGGCACAGTTGTGAGCGTTGCGCTCGCCGACAGCCCCGCCAGGTCGGTAACCGTAACAATAACCGACCGCGGACCGTACGTCGCGGGGCGAGTAATCGACCTCACTCCTGCTGCGTTCACTGCTCTGGTAGGCAGCCGGGACGTCGGAGTCGCTCGCGTTGTGGTGACCGTCCCATGACACTATCGATGAACAATTGGCGGTCCATCGCGCAGTCTGCTATCGTTCTGCTCTCGGTCGCCTTGCTCTTGTTGCCCGGCGAGGCACGCGCCGATGAATTCAAATTGTCGATCGTGGGACTCAAATATGATCCATCCGAACGAGTTGCCGGATTCGACTTCAAGATCTCAGGTGGCCAGGTAGCGGGGTTCCCGCAGATACCGAGCGGATGGAGAATAACCATTGACAATGACCCGTCATGGTCGTCCGAAATCTCGGGCACCGCAATCGTCGGCGCGACATTCTTGCCGCCGCAAGATCTGACCAATAGCACCATCATGATCAGGGTGATTCCTCGAGAACTTAAGAAATATCCGGCAGAACCGTTTGAATGTCGGATAACGGGTTACATAGACCTTTACAAGCGCGACGAAGTTCGTCGGATCAATCTTACAGTTGCAAATTTCGTGATATCAACGCCGTAACCACTATTCCCAACGATCCCAACACCCTGCGTGTGCCGTTCATGCTCGTGCCACACGGCTGCGAGCCGGCGCCCGAGTGGTTGCAGGCACATCCGGGGTGGGTGCGCAGCCCCCGCCGTCATGGTGCCGCGGGACCCGCGACCGGGCGAGAGCGGGCCGCAATGGAACGTGCGGTTGGGTGCGCCGAGCGAGCCGGCCGCAGCACCGGCCGTGGCACCACCGGCCGCGCCCGAACCCGAACCCCGCACCTTCTTCGCCCCGGTCCGCCGGTCGACGGAGTGGCCGGTCGACCGGGATGGCCGCCCCTGGCTCCGAAGCCGCTTCGGCCAGCCGATGTGTCCGATCGACGAGTTGCCACCCGGGCGCAAGCCGGGCGAGGCGCCGGGGCCGGGACAGAGCTACGACGTCATGCGCGATGCGATCGCGGCGTGGCGGGCGGCGGAGGCCGTGTTCGCCGATCCCGGCCGCTTCGCGGGGATCGTGCGGACGGCAGCAGATGAGCAAGCGAAGCCGGACGCAAACGTTGCTCCGTCGGCCCGGGAGCAGACGCAGCCGAACGCGCGGCCTGGAGTGGAAGTCAGGCTGCCGGATGGCTCACGCATCCCTGACCCGTATTCTGCGACGGGGTATGTGATGTCACCCGTTCAGGACCTGAGCCCGGTGGCGGCCGCAGGCCGGCAGACCGGCGCGATCTACCGCGTGCTGTTGAGCAGCGCTGGGAACCCCGACCTCGCAATGATATACCTGTACGGGTCCCTGGGACTCAGCCTGGGCCACGGGGGCACGTTCGACTATCAGAGATCGGGAAGTTTCCTTACCGGGTACACGCAGTTCCCGCAATTCCGGGATGTGTCGAATGTCAATGTCGGCTTGTTTGCGCAGCAGGCCGGGCTGACACTCGACCAGGCCTTGGACATCGCGGGCCTTTATGCCAAATATTTCTCGGGCAATGCCAGACCGGATCAGCCGAACAGCCTCGATTCGGAGACCGCCGAATTCATCAAGATTGGCTTCCGGAAAGGGGAAAGCGGCGCGTTTGGCCGCCCGGGCGACTGGTGATATCGTGCGTTCATGTCATCCCCTGGCCTCTTCGCGACGAAGTGGCTCCGCTGGGTCGTCCGGCTGGCCATACTATGGGGTGCCCTATATCTGCTGCTGCTGGTGATCTCAGACGTGTTGACGTCCTACGTCTTCTGTATCACGGAAATCCGCAAGACTGTCTATGACGTGCCGGGCTTCGATTTTGAAATCAGCGAGACGGACTGCGACACGCTTTCCGACGACGCGTCGGTGAGCGTCCTTGCGTCGAAACACAGTGAGGCGAAAAAGACGCTTCTGTTCAAATATAACCCGCTCTGGTTTGAGCCGATGCCTTTGATAACGTCACTCGACCAGCGCACGGTAAGGATATCGATTCCGAGGGTCATAAGCCTGTTTTTCCAAAGGGACCACTGGGAAGGATTATCCATAACTTATGACATAGGCGTCGTTGATTATCCCGAAGAGAAGCCTGAGCGGAAGTAGCCACCCACTGCTGGGTCGGCGGGCTCGGTCGATGTCGAACGCGCTGCCAGCGGTAGCGCCGCGCCGTCGGGAAAACAATCGAACCTGCAGCGCACAGTCCCGCAGTGGAGGTCGATGGACCGCAATGGAACGTGCAGGTTGATCCGCCGAACGAGCCGGCACCGGCCGCCGCACCACCGGCCGCGCCGGCGCCCGAGCCCCGGAGCTTCTTCGCGCCGGTCGGCCGGGCGACGGAGTGGCCGGTTGACCGGCATGGCCGCGCCTGGCCGCGCAGCCGCTTCGGCCAGCCGATGTGCCCGGTCGACGAG
>Ga0209415_10021212_pt1 | contig 10025 bp, 10 predicted proteins | sample PeaSoiSIISIP2007_FD_187696 | JGI IMG/M metagenome (GOLD analysis project Ga0209415, IMG submission 187696) | Peat soil microbial communities from Weissenstadt, Germany - SII-SIP-2007 (SPAdes) (version 2) | ecosystem: Environmental > Terrestrial > Soil > Wetlands > Peat | place: Germany... | reverse complement strand
GCGCTGACCGATTTGCCGAGCAGTGCGTGGCCGCCCGACATCGCGAAGACGACCCCGATCTTCACCGGCGCCGGCTGTGCGCCGGAGGGTCCGGGAGCGAGGAGCACGAGCACCGCTGCAACAAGCGCAACTGCGGGTACGCGCATGGCGACCTCCAACGTCGTTAGACGCTGGCGAAGGGTTTGCCGGGGGCGGCGCGGAGTGCTTCGGCGGCGCCTTCGGCGAATGGGATGCCTTTGGGGATCAGGATTGAGGCGGAGCGCACGTATTGCGCTTCGGCGTCGAGCGCGATCGGTTCTATTTCGTTTTCGGCCAGCGCTTCGGCGGCGCGCAGGAGCGTGCGGCGGGCGGCGATGATGGCGGCGTCGCTCGTGCCGAGGCGTTCGGTCGTGCGGTCGACGATGGGGCCCATGCTTTCTTGCAGGGAGGCGTCTTGCATCGAGATCCCTTTCACGCCGCTGAATGATTTTTTTGCGCGTTGCGCGGCGCGGTCGATCAGGTAGTGGTTGTCGCGGTTGGCCAACGTGCGGAACGTTCCGGGGACGTACTCGACGTGGATGCCTAGGCCGGCTTCCATTGCGGCGCGTTCCGCCTCTTTCAACGTGCGCACCGGATCGTAGTTGATGCTCCAGGTCCAGCAGTTCTCGTCGTCGATCGGCACGAACGCGTGCGCGCCGATGACGTTGGCGCCGAAGGGCGGGATGATCGTGTACCACGGCATGATGAACGGCGTGATGCGCCAGTAGTCGTGCGTCGCATCTGCTTCACGGCGGGCACCGATCAGCAGGCCGCTCGGAGAATCCTGGACCTCGAACTTCGGCCGTGTGTCGGCTTTGAGGTAGACGTTGCCGTGGGCGCCTTCGTGCATCGGGTCGTTGTCGAGGTTGAAGCGATGGAGCGTCGAGACGTGGCTCGAGTCGATGCCGCCCTCGAGCGCTTGGAGGTAGTTGCACTCCTGAATGCGCTTCGAGACGAAGCGGTGCGTGTCGGGGAGCAGCGCCCATTCGAGTTCCGGCGGCGGCGGTTGGACCTCCGGCGGTCCCAGGTAGGCCCACAACACGCCGCCGCGTTCGATCAGCGGGTAGGCCGTGATGCGCACCTTGTCTTTGAAGTTGCTCTCGTCGGGTTCGGAGGGCATGTCGACGCAAATGCCGTGCACGTCGAACTTCCAGCCGTGGTAGGAGCAGCGGATGCCGCACTCTTCGTTACGTCCGTAGAAGAGCGACACGCCGCGATGCGGGCAGTGTTCTTGGATCAGGCCGAAGTTGCCGTTCGAGTCGCGGAAGCCGAGCAGGTCCTCGCCGAGCAAGCGGATCTGCACCGGGTCGCAGTCGGGTGCGGGAAGTTCGCGCGTCAGGAACGCCGGGATCCAGTAGCGGCGGAACAGCTCGCCCATCGGCGTGCCGCGATTTGTCTCGACCAGCGTTTGCTGTTGGGTTTGGGTCAGGGCCATGCCGGGCTATTCGCGCTTGCGCGCCCGGAGTACCGCGTCGTGAACCGTGATGGTTTGACCGGTTGGGTCGGTGGCGGATCGTGCGCGGGTTGCCGTGGCGACGATTTCCCAGCGCTGGGGTGGTAGCAGTTCGGCCACGTGGGCGGCCGTGTAAAAGACTTCAGGGTTCGGCGGCCGTCGCGCCGTGGTTTGAAGATCCGACGGATCGTGCCCGACGATGAGCAGCGTGCCGCCCGGTTTGACGGCCTCGGCGAGTCCGCGGAACAACACTTCGCGCGGGATCGGCAGTAGGTGCATGAACTGGGCGGAAATCAGGTCGTAGAACAACGTCGGCGGCGGCTCCGCGACAACGTTCACGTGGCGCCAGTCGATCCCCCAATCGAGATGGGCATTGACCTCCGCAGCCCGCGCGTGCTCCAACGCAACCGAGGAGATGTCGACCGCGGTGACGTGCCAGCCGTGTTCGGTGAGCCAAATCGCGTCCGCGCCTTCGCCGCAGCCGACGTCGAGGGCCGAACCCGGAGTCAGGCCGGAGACCTCGCTGACCAACTGCGGATTGGGGTCGCCGGACCAGATTGCGCTGCTCGAGCGGTAGCGCTCGTCCCAAAGGTTTTGGTCGTTCATACGGGTGAACGACCTTCGAGACGCGCGAGGAGAAATAATGCTGGGAGCCGACCTGATGGCGGCGGCGGTCGAACGTCAGGGCGTTCGCACCGTGTTCGGGCTGCCCGGGCATCTCGAGTCGTTCTTCGGTGCGCTCGACCGGCGCGGCATGCGGCTGATCCATATGCGTCACGAGAGCCCGGTCGTTTTGGCCGCGGACGCCTACGCGCAGACGCGGCGTTCGCTGGGTGTCGCGTGCGTGACCTCGGGGCCGGGGTTGGCCAACGCGGTCGGCGGCATCGCCACCGCGTTCGACGCCGGCTCGCCGGTGCTCGTGTTCGCCGGGCGCAATCCGTTCGCGATGCTCGATGCCCGCCCGCAGCAAGAGCTCGATCACGTGCGGCTGGTTCGTTCGATCACGAAGTGGGCGCAGGTCGTGCACGATCCGGCGCGGCTGGGCGAGTACGTCGACATGGCGGCGCGCATCGCGCTCACCGGCGATCCCGGGCCCGTGCTATTGGAGATTCCGCGCGACGTTGCCGTGGCGACCGTCGACGAGGCGGCTGCCGCTGCGTCGCTCGGGCCGGTGATTCGCGCGCATGCGCCGCGGCCGGACGAGGACGACGTGACGCGCGCGATTGCGCTCTTGGCAAATGCGAAGCGGCCGCTGCTGGTGTGCGGCCGAGGCGCGTATTGGTCGCATGCCGGCGCGGTGGTGCGGCGCCTCAACCGCGAGTTTAATCTGCCCGTGCTGCTCCAAGGTCCCAGCCGGGGCCTGATCCCCGAAGACTTCGAGACGGTGTTTCCGTGGCCGATCGGCAGCATCGCTGCGCGCGACGCCGACGTCGTGATCCTCGCCGGCGTGCGCATGGAGGGCGCAATCGGTTTTGCCGCGCCACCGTTCTTTAGCGCCGCTGCGGCCTTCATTCAGATCGCCAACGACGCGGCGGAGATCGGGCGCAACCGCGTCGTCGAGGCGCCGATCGCCGCTGACTGCCGGCTCGCGCTCGAGGCGATTGCCGATGCGATGGTGGAGCGGCACGTCGCGGCGCGCGATAATTCGTGGGTGAAGGCGGCCGTCGCGCCGCGCGTCGTGCGCATCGGAGGGCTCGGGTGGTCGGAGGACGGCCAAGTGCACCCGCTGCGCATGGCTCGCGAACTCGCGGAACGGATGGCGCCGGACGCGCTCTTCGTCGGTGACGGCGCGAACTGCAACAACTGGTACAAGGCCACGTTCCGCATGCAGACGTCGCCCGGTTTCCTCGACCACGAACCGTTCGGTGCGATGGGCACCGGGTTGCCGTACGCGATCGGCGCTGCCGCGGCGTTGGCGGAAGACGGCAGCACACGCCAAGTGTATCTCGGCACCGGCGACGGCGCGTTCGGGCAGTATCTCGGCGAACTGGCAACCGCGTCGTTGCACGGGCTGGCGATTTTCGTCATGGTCGCTAACGACGGCACCTGGGGCTCGAGCCGCAACATCACGCTGCGGCTGTTCAACGGCACCGTCGGGGTGGATATGAACCAGAGCCGCTACGATCTCGTCGCCGAAGGGCTGGAATGCCACGGCGAGTACGCGCAAACACCGGTCGAAGTCGGGCCGGCTTTCGATCGCGCGCTCGCCGCGGTGCGTGAAGGGAAGACGGCGGTGGTGAACGTGCTGGTGGATCGTGTTGCCAGCGGCGATCGCGCCGATCCGCTGGTACAGATGATCAGCTTCAACCGTCTGCGGTTCGGCGGGGTGTGAGGCCGACGATAGCTCAATCGCCGCGATGTGCGCTGTCCCCTTCGACAGGCTCAGGGCAGGCTCTCGACAAGCTCGGGATGACAGGGGGGGACGGGAGCGGCGTTTAGCGTTGATCTTTAGCGTTTGCGGGCTAGGTGGAAGCCGTCGCCGATCGTGACGAGCGACGCGTCGACGCGGGCGTCGTCGCGGATTTTTAGGTTGAGGTCGCGGAGTGCGGTTGTGTCGGCGTCGCGATAGCGCTTGTCGGCCACCGTGCCGCCCCAGAGCACGTTGTCGAAGACGATCAAGCCGCCTGGGCGCACGAGGATGAGGCAGCGCTCGTAGTATGCGTCGTAGTTCGATTTGTCGGCGTCGATGAAGGCGAAGTCGAAGCTGTTTGGGCTGTCGCCGGCGATGAGGGCGTCGAGGGTTTCCGTTGCGGGTGCGAGCCGTAAGTCGATCTTCGCGTCGACGCCTGCTTCTTTCCAGTAGGCATGTGCGGCTTGAGTGTATTCGGGGCTAACGTCGCAGGCGACAAGCTTGCCGTTGGGTGGCAGCGCGCTTGCGATGGCGAGTGAGCCGTAGCCGCGGAACACGCCGACCTCGATGGCCCGCTGCGCGCCGATCAGCTTTACGAGGAACGAGAGGAAGTTTGCTTGGTCGGGACCGGTCTGCATCCGGCCGTGCGGGACGGCCATTGCTTCGCGATACATCCGGCGTTGCAGTTCGGTTTGGCGGGTGATGACGTCATTGACGTATTTTTCGATGTTCGCCATGGCGGGGTTCGGGTTCTTGAGGTGTAGCCGGCAACCTCCGGCATCGCGGCGGTCCCTCGACAGGCTCGGGATGACATGGGGGGCGTTGCTCGAATTCTTGGGGGATGCTGACGCAGGAACAGAATGATGCGCTTACCCGGACCTCGGCTGGGACACCGGGTGGGGCGTTGCTGCGCAGTTATTGGCAGCCGATTGCGGTGGCGACCGAGCTGCCGAGCGGTGGGGCGCCGGTGCCGGTTGATGTTTTGGGCGAGGAGCTGGTACTGTTTCGGGATGACCGGGGGCGGCTTGGGCTGATCGAGCGGCATTGCGCGCACCGCGGGACCGATTTGTCGTTTGGGCGGCTCGAGGACGGCGGGTTGCGGTGCCTCTATCACGGCTGGCTTTACGATGTGAACGGGAATTGCATTGAGCAGCCGGCCGAACCGAAGGACAGCACGTTTAAATCGAAGATTCATCAGTGCGCCTATCCGGTGGTCGAGCGCGGCGGGGCGTTTTTCGCGTATCTGGGTACGGGCGAACCGCCCGAGTTCCCCAACTACGATTTTCTGACGTATCCGCCGGAACACTGCCATGCCGCTAAGGTGTTTGTCGACTGCAACTACCTGCAGGCGAATGAGGGGAACTACGATCCGGGGCACGTCGGGTTCTTGCATCGCTCGTTTGAGGCCGACCGCAAGCCGGGGTTGAAGTTCGGCTTCCTGCACCGCGTGGGGATCCCTGAAGACGACGTGCCGATGATCGAGCCCGAAGAAACGCCGCGGCTCGAAACCGAGACGACCGACTTCGGCATGCGGATCTATCAGATTCGCTCGGGCGGTGAGGGACGCAAGTACGTTCGCGTGACGATCTTCGGCATGCCGAACTTCTCGTGCATCGCGGGTCCGCAAGGCGGGGACGGGCACATCGGGATTTGGCACGTGCCGATCGACGACGAGCGTCATTGGCGCTGGCATTTCGCCGTGCGGCGCGATGCACCGATCGACGAGACGAGCCGCATGCGCCGGAATTCGGGTGAATACGAAGCACCGTTTTACCTCAAGCGCAAGAAGTCGAACCGCTACCTGCAAGACCGCAATGCGATGAACCAGAACTACACCGGGATGGGCCCGAACTTCAACGTGCACGATGCGTTCGCGACCGAATCACAGGGGCCGATTCAGAATCGCACGCGCGAGCATCTGGCCACGTCCGACGTGGCGTTGTTGGCAGCGAGAAAGCTGATGCTCAAAGCGGTGGAGGACGTCAAGGCCGGGCGCACGCCGCAGGGCGTGCTGCGCGACGGAGCGCCGAACGACTTCCGGCTGCTGCTCTCGTTCGACGTGCTCGCAACCGAGACGATTCCCAACGCCGATCTCGTCCACATCATCACGGAGCGCGCGGCAGTTGCCACCGGTTGAGCCCGCGCTCGCCATGGCGGAGCGCCACGCGATCGAGTGGGAGTGCGCGCAGAACACGGTGCGCTTCTACAATCGCCTCGATGCGGTAAAGGGCGAAGAAGCGGCCGCGCTGTTTGCGGAGGACGGCATCTGGTACCGCGACGGTGACGAGGCTGCGTTCACCGGGCGGGCGGAGATCGCCGCGCACGTGAACCGGTTGCCCGAACGCGGGAACCCGGCGGTTGCGCCGGAAGACCGCATGGTGTTCCACTTGGTGACGAACATCGAAGTGTCGATCATCGATGCGCAGACCGCCGAAGTGCGAGCGCTGACATCGGTGATCCCCGGCGCTCGCGGCAAGGACGGCAAACCGGGGTCAACGCGCGGCATCGGCGCCGTGTTCCCGACGGTGGAGATCCACAAAAAGACGGCCGAAGGATGGAAGATTGCAAGCAAAAAGACGCAGCTGGCGCTTCGTGTCGGTTAAGCGGCTCGCCGTCGCAGCATTCGCGGCGGCATTTTTGTGCGCGCTGTTGCCGCGTGAGGCGCCGGCGCAAGCGGCACCGCTGAAGATCGGCGTGATCATGTCGTTCAGCGGTCCGGGCGCGGTGCTCGGGCGTTCGGTGAACGCCTCCATCGACGCGTGGCTCCAAATGCACCATAACCTGGTCGGCGGCCGCCCGGTCGAGCTGATCCGGCGCGACGACGCGCACGCGCCCGAGACGGCCCGCCGGCTGGCGCAAGAGATGATCGTTCAGGACAAGATCGACATCCTGATGGGCGGCTCATCGACGCCCGAGGCCGTTGCGATGGGTGAAGTCTCGACGCAAGCGAAGATTCCGTACTTCATCATCAACGCAACCTCGCCGGGCGTTCTCGACAAAGCGCCGTATGCAATCCGCACGTCGTACCTCACGCCCGACTTCGGGCCGCCGCTCGCGCGCTGGGCGATTCGCAACGGCATCAAGACCGTCTATGCGGTCGTGGCCGACTATTCGAGCGGCGCCGACACGCTCTCGTCGCTCGTCGACGGGATGGCGGCTAGCGGCGGCAAGGTCGTCGGGAGCGTCGCGGTGCCGCTCAACACCACCGATTTCTCGGCCTATTTGTTGCGCGCCAAGGATGCGAAGGCCGACGCGCTCTTCGCGTTCGTGGGCGGTGGTCCGTCGTCGATCAACATCGTCAAGCAATTCGGCTCGACCGGCCTCAAGGGGACCATGAAGCTGATCGGCACCGCCGACCTCATCTCCGAGGAGCTGATGGCGGCCGAGGGGCCCGACGCGCTCGACGTGGTGACGGCCTCCAACTACACGGTCGACCACGACTCGAAACTCAACCGCGATTACGAGCGCATCTACAAACAGGTGATTCCGAATCCGATGCCCGACGATGCGCCGTCGTTCATCGCGGTGCAGGCCTTCGATGCGCTGACCGCGATCGACCATGCGGTCGCCGGGCAGAAGGGCGCGATCGATCCCACGAAGACCATCGATGCGCTGCGCGGCTACACGTTCGAGAGCCCGCGTGGGCCGATCGCGATCGATGCGCAAACACGGGAGGTGCGCGAGAACATGTACATCCGCCGCACCGAGCTGCGCAACGGCAAGTTCGTGAACGCCGAGATCGCCGCGATCCCGCCCCCGAAATAACCGGATCGCGGCGCGTGCTGTTCGATCTCGTCGTCGGCCTCGCCGGTGTCGCGGTCGTGCTGCTCGTCGCTTCGGACGTGTTTCAGAGCGTGATCGTGCCGCGCCCCACCTCTGCCTGGCGTCCGAGCGCCATCATCTCGCGCGCCGGCTGGAGAATCGCCGGTGCCGTCGGTTTGCAGATGCGCAACGAGGAGAAGCGCGAGGCCCTCTACGGCGTGTACGCGCCGCTGCTGCTGGTCAATTTGCTGATCTTTTGGGTCGTCGCGCTGACGCTCGGATTCGGGCTAATTTTCTATGCCTTGCGCGGCGAGTTGAAACCCGAACCCGATACGTATTGGGCGGCCGTCTACTATGCCGGAACGTCGTTGCTCACGCTGGGGTACGGCGACATCGTCGCCCAACACGGCGTTGGCCGGGCGTTTTCGCTCGCGGCGGCCGCGATCGGGCTGGGCACGTTTTCAATCGTCACCGCGTTCTTGTTTGCGCTCTTCGCTGCATTCCAGCGCCGCGAAGCGTTCATCGTCACGCTGCGCGAGCGCACCGGTGCACCGCCGTCCGGCGTCGATTTTCTCATCCGCCACGTCGAGCTGGACATGCTCGACGATCTGAGCGCGGTCTTTGGCCGGTCCGAAGCGTGGATCGCCGACATGATGGAAACGCATCTCGCCTACCCCATCCTCTCGTACTTCCGCTCGACCCACGACTACCAATCCTGGGTCGGGACGCTCGGTGCGCTCCTCGATGCATCGACGCTCGTGATCACGACGGTCGACATCGGCCATGTCGGTCCGGCCAAGATGCTCAGCCGGCTCGGACGCCACATGGTCAACGATTACGCGCACTATTTCGGTTTCGAACAGGACGCTACGGCGCCGGGCATCGACCGCTCGGAGTTCGATCAGGTGTACGGGCGGTTGAGCTCCCAGGGTCTGCATATGCGCGACGTTGAGGCGGCGTGGACGGAGTTCGCGGCGCTGCGCGCCACCTACGCCCTGCCGCTCAACAGCATGGCAAGCTGGTGGCGCATTCCGCCGGCCCTGTGGATCGGCGACCGCTCGATCCTCACGACCCGCCACACACCGGTCGCGCCGGTTCGCTGAAGCGCTCGTATCGTAGACCAAGATGAGCGTTGGAGCGGGCGGTTGATTACCTGCGCCCCAAATGCGAAGCCGGCCGGCGCCGTTCGTTCGCTGGTTCTTCACCGGGCCATGGCCACAATGGCACCATGCCGACGAAAACGATTGCCTCATTTGAATCCGCCACGGCCGATGCGTACCAGTGGCTCAACGAAATCGCGGGCATCCTGGGCGATAAGGATCGGCATTTTGCCTTGCAACTCTTGCGTGGCGTGCTTCATGCTTTGCGCGACCGGCTGACGATCGACCAGAGTGCGCATCTCTCAGCGCAACTTCCCTTGCTGATCCGGGGAATTTATTTCGAGAATTGGGACCCGAAGCCGGTCCCGAGCCGCGATCGGACGGTCGAAGATTTTATCGACCATATTCGGCCTGCGCTGACCGGCTATCATGGCACCGATTTGGTCGAGGACGTTAGTGCGGTTTTCGCGGTGCTCAAGGAGCACGTGTCGTGGGGCGAAGGCGACAAAATCGCGACCGTGCTTCCCCACGCCATTTCAACGCTGTGGAAACTTAGCGCTCCGTAACTTGCAGCGAGGAGCATGTGACCGTGGCCCAGAGCAATGCCGACATTCTGCAATACGGACCACGAGCGTTTCGTGACCGGCGTCAGGCCGGACGCGTGCTCGCTCCGCTATTACGTCAATATGCCTGCCGCCGCGATGTCGTCGTGCTGGCGCTGCCACGGGGCGGCGTTCCCATCGCCTATGAGGTCGCCGTCGCGATCGGCGCCCCGCTCGACGTGTTCACCGTTCGCAAGCTCGGTGTCCCCGGACACGAGGAGTTCGCTATGGGCGCCATCGCCAGCGGTGGTGCATCGGTCCTCGATGAGGGCGTGATCGAAGGGTTGCGTATCTCGCACAGCGAGGTCGTGCGCATCGCGGAACGGGAACGTCAAGAGCTCGAGCGTCGCGAGCATCTCTATCGCGACCACCGCCCGTACCCGGAGCTTGATGGGAAGATCGTCATCCTCGTTGATGACGGGATCGCTACCGGGGCTTCGATGCTTGTGGCAGTGAGCGCGTTGCGGCAGAAGGACCCGGCGAAGATCATCGTCGCCACCCCCGTAGCCCCCGTCGAGAGCTGCGCGCTCCTCCGTACATACGCTGACGAAGTGATCTGTTACAGCACGCCTGAACAGTTTGGCGGCGTGGGTGCATGGTACGAGGACTTTTCGCAAGTCACCGACGACGAGGTGCGCGCCCTGCTGAACGAGGCCTCACTGCGACCGGCATCATGAGCGCCGCATTCAAAAACATCACGGTCGCCGTCGACGGCTCGCCGGCGTCCGAGGCGGGCGTTC
>Ga0209415_10021211_pt1 | contig 10026 bp, 11 predicted proteins | sample PeaSoiSIISIP2007_FD_187696 | JGI IMG/M metagenome (GOLD analysis project Ga0209415, IMG submission 187696) | Peat soil microbial communities from Weissenstadt, Germany - SII-SIP-2007 (SPAdes) (version 2) | ecosystem: Environmental > Terrestrial > Soil > Wetlands > Peat | place: Germany... | reverse complement strand
CGGAATTGGTAGACGCGCAGGTTTCAGGTACCTGTGGCCGAAAGGCTGTGGAGGTTCGAGTCCTCTTCTGGGCACCAGTCTCTTCCGCGCGCATCGAGCCGCGACACCAACCCTCGATGCGCGCGTAGAGGTTACTTTCCGCGGGTCGTGAGCCGTCACGCCAACCCTCGCAACCCGTCTTATGGAGCGCGGCTTCCTTGAGCATCCATCTCCATCGCGGCGATCTGCCTTCCGGCCTCATTTGGGGCAATGCGGTCGCCGTCGATACCGAGACCATGGGCCTGCACCCCGGCCGCGACCGGCTTTGCCTGGTGCAGCTCTCCGCCGGCGATGGCGTCTGCCATTTGGTGCAGATCGCACCGAGGCAGACCGAGGCGCCGCGCCTGACGGCGCTGCTGACCGATCCCAAGGTGCTCAAGCTCTTCCACTTCGCCCGATTCGACCTCGGCATCCTCAAGCATGCGCTGGGGGTCGGGGTGGCGCCGGTCTACTGCACCAAGATCGCCTCGCGCTTGGCCCGCACCTTCTCCGACCGGCATGGTCTCAAGGACCTCGCCAAGGACCTGCTGAACGTCGAGCTTTCCAAGCAGCAGCAATCCTCGGATTGGGGGGCATCCGACCTCAGCACCGAGCAACTCAAGTACGCGGCCGCCGACGTCCTGCACCTCCACCGCCTTAAGGAGCGGCTCGACGAGATGCTGGCGCGGGAAGGCCGGGCGGAGCTCGCCCAGGCCTGTTTCGACTTCCTGCCGACCCGGGTCGACCTCGACCTCAGGGGCTGGGCGGCGGACGACATATTCGCTCATTAAGCCATTGAAACGATGGGCCTTAGAGGCGCGGCGTTTGGGCGCATTCGGTCGACTTTGATTGACTTTTAGGGATGGGGGGCCATAGTGGCCGCCTAAGATGCCGTAAGGCCGCAACTTTTTGGGGCTAATGCGGGGAGAACGGACGAGGGGCTCGCGCCGACCGCAAGCCCCTTCCGAACGCAGCTATGGCGCCTTTGACCGATTTGTCAGCTCCCGCCCGCGATGACCAGCGCGATATCGAGGCCGCGCGGCGCGTGCTCGCGACGGAGATCGCTGGGCTGAGCGCGCTCGCCAAGAGCCTGGACCGGGCCTTCGTCGAGGCGATCGACATGCTCGGCCGCGTCAAGGGCCGGGTCATCGTCACGGGCATGGGCAAGAGCGGCCATATCGCGCGCAAGATTGCCTCCACCCTCGCCTCAACCGGCACCCCCGCGCTTTTCGTGCACCCGGGCGAGGCGAGCCACGGCGACCTCGGCATGATCGCGCCGGGCGACGCCGTGATCGCGCTCTCGAATTCCGGCGATACGGCGGAGCTCGACGACGTGCTCGCCTATACGCGCCGTTTCCGGATCCCGCTGGTCGCCTTGACCCGGCGCTCGGAAAGCGCGCTCGCCGATGCCGCGGACGTGGCGCTGGTGCTGCCGGCGAGCGCGGAGGCGTGCACGCTCGGACTGGCGCCGACGACCTCGACCACGATGATGCTGGCGCTCGGCGATGCGATCGCGGTGGCGCTCCTGGAGCGCAAGGGATTCTCCGTCGACGACTTCCAAGCCCTGCATCCCGGCGGCCAGCTCGGCCTGCAACTCCTGCGGGTCGCCGACATCATGCACGAGGGTGCCGCGGTGCCGCTGGTGAAACGCGGCGCCAGCATGGCGGACACCATCCTGATCATCACGGCCAAGAGCTTCGGCTGCGCCGGGGTGATCGACGATGCCGGGCGCTTGATCGGCATCATCACCGACGGCGACCTCCGCCGGCACATGGGGAGCGCTCTGCTCGCGGAGCGGGTCGAGACCGTGATGACGGCGACCCCCAAGACGATCCGGCCGCAAGCGCTCGCCGCCGAGGCGGTCGGGCAAATGAATGCCCAGGCGATCACCAGCCTGTTCGTGGTGGACGACGCCTGGCATCCGCTGGGCATCCTGCATATCCACGATTGCCTGCGCGCGGGGGTGGCATGACCGTCGGTCCGGACATCGCCGACGCCGGGCCCGTCACCGAGCGCCCGTTCGGGCCGAGCAGCAGCCTCCAGCGGCGCACGCGGGCGACCTGGCCGATCCACCGCTATAGCCGCTTCGTCGCCTGGATGAAGCTGGCGCTCCCCGCGGCTGCCGTGGCCTTGCTGCTGCTGGTCGCGGCTTGGCCGCGCATCCAATCCGCGGTCGAGCACCTGCAGAAATTGCCGCGGATCGACCTCAGCCAGGCCCGCGATCTCCGCATGGTGAACCTGCACTATTCCGGCACCGACCGGCACGACCGGCCGTTCACGGTGACGGCTGACGCCGCGCGCCAGCGTCCGGAAGTGGACGACCTTGTCGAGCTCGAGGGTCCCAAGGCCGACATGACGACCCAAAGCGACACGTGGCTCGCGCTCACCGCCTATAGCGGACTCTATCGCCCGCAATCCCAGCTGCTCGACCTCTTCGGCGATGTCGAGCTGTTCCAAGATAAGGGCAACGAGTTCAAGACCGACAGCGCGCACATCGACATGGCCAAGGGCAGCGCCGAGGGCGACGATCCGATCGAGGGCCACGGCTCTTTCGGTACGATCGAGGCTCAGGGCTTCCGCATCGAGAACCAGGGCGACGTCATCATCTTCACGGGCAAGACGCGGCTGTTGCTGGAGCCCCACGAGGCGAAAGAGCAGCCGTGACGCGTTTTGGGGCCAGCGTTTTCGCTGGAGTTGCCTTGGTCTGGCTGATCGCGCCGGCGATTGCGCAACCGCCGACGCAGCAGAAACCGCCGCCCACCGCCTCGAGCGACCGCTCGGCCTCGCCGCTCGGTTTCGACCTCGGCGGCGATTCCAAGAAGCCGATCTCGATCGAGGCCGATCAAGGCATCGAGTGGCAGCAGAACAACCATGTCTACATCGCGCGCGGCCATGCCACGGCGAAGCGCGGCAATGCGACGGTGACCGCCGATACGCTCACGGCGCATTACCGGCCCGCGGCACAGGCGCAGCCCGGATCCAAGCAGACGGACGCGAGCAAGAGCGACATGATCGATAGCGGCTCGCAGATCTACCTCGTCGAGGCCGACGGCCACGTCGAGCTCTCCGGCGAGACGCAGCACGCCTACGGCGACCACGGCGTCTACGACGTCGATGCCGGAACCATGGTGCTCACCGGCAATAACCTCAGGCTGGTCACCAAGGATGATACCGTGACCGCGCGCGACAGCCTGGAGTGGCATGACAAGGAGCAGGTCGCGGTGGCGCGGGGCGATGCCGTCGCGCTCCGCGAGAACAAGCGGCTCCGTTCCGACGTCATGACCGCCGAGGTGACCCGCGACGACAAGGGCGCCCAGCACATCAGCCGCATCGATGCCGAGGGCGACGTCACCGTCAGCTCGCAGGACCAGACGGGCCGCGGCGACTCCGGCGTCTACAACGTGACCACCGGCATCACCACGCTGATCGGGCACGTCAGGTTGACCCGCGGCCAGAACGAGCTGCGTGGCCAGTATGCGGTGGTGGACATGAACAAGAGCATTTACCGCTTGCTCAGCGCGCCGCCGAGCGAGACACTGACCTCGAGCCGGCCGACGCGCGTCGAGGGGCTGTTCGTGCCGCGCCAGCAGGAACCCGCCCAATCGCAAGGCAAGCCATAGGACGGGGGGACCGGATGACTGCGCCCGACAGCAAGCCGGAGATCGGCGCGGACGAGACGCAAGCCGAGCATGGGCCGCGCCTGGTCGCCGACAACACCGGCCTCGTCGCCACCAATCTCGGCAAGAGCTTCAAGCAGCGGCCTGTGCTGCGCGACGTCACTGTCTCCGTGCAGAGAGGCGAGGCGGTCGGGTTGCTCGGGCCGAACGGCGCCGGCAAGACCACTTGCTTCTACATCATCACCGGCCTGATCGCGCCCGACGTCGGCACGATCGAGCTCGACGGCCAGAACATCACGGAGCTGCCGATGTACCGCCGGGCGCGGCTCGGCATCGGCTATCTCCCGCAGGAAGCCTCGATCTTCCGCGGGCTCTCGGTGGAGAACAACATCCGCGCCGTGCTCGAGGTGGTCGAGCCCGTGCACGAGGCGCGGGAGTCCATGCTGGACGAGCTGATGGCGGAGTTCCGCATCTCGCACCTGCGCCGCGCTCCCGCGCTCGCGCTCTCCGGCGGCGAGCGGCGGCGCGTCGAGATTGCCCGGGCGCTGGCGGCGCAGCCGCATTTCATCCTGCTCGACGAGCCGCTCGCCGGCATCGACCCGATCGCCGTCGCCGACATCCGTGACCTCGTCGCCCACCTCAAGGACCGCGGCATCGGCGTGCTGATCACCGATCACAACGTCCGCGAGACCCTGGAGATCGTCGACCGCGCCTACATCCTCCACGAGGGCCGCGTGCTCATGGAGGGCGCACCCCGGGAGATCGTCGCCGACGAGAGCGTCCGCCGCGTCTATCTCGGCGAGAAGTTCAGCCTGTAAGCGAGCTCCCGGGATAGCGGCGCCGGCGCCTCCGACAAGCGGTCACAGGGCCCCTAAGCGGCAGAAATAGCGCCTAGTTTCTGCCTCCTTAACCCTGCGTCAATCAGTTGGCCCGATATTTGCTTTCATGATCGGCTCCTGGCGATAGACTGCCGCCATGGCAGTGACCCAACGGCTCGACCTGCGCCAGGCGCAAACCCTGGTGATGACGCCGCAGCTGCAGCAGGCGATCAAGCTGCTGCAGCTCTCGCAGACCGAGCTCAGCGCCTTCGTGGATCAGGAGCTCGAGGGCAACCCGCTGCTGGAGCGCGACGAGGCGCCGGTCGACGGTCCGGCTGTCGAGCCGCCGCAGCAGGACGCGGAGCCGGAGCCGGCGGCCGAGACCAGCCTCGCCGCCGAGGCGCGCGAGCAGTGGGAGGACGTCGCCGGCAGCGAGGGCGAGGGCAATCTCGATCTCGCGGGCGACCCCGCGGCCTGGCAGTCGACCTCTTCGCGGCGGCCCGCCGACGAGAACTTCCCCGGCCTCGACCAGACGCTGACGCGCGCGCGCACGCTGCGCGATCACCTGATGGACCAGATCAGCGTGGACGTGCCGGCGCCGGCGGATCGGCTGATCGCGCACCACCTGCTCGATCTCGTGGACGAGGCGGGCTACGTCCAGGGCGCGCTCGAGGACGTCGCGGAGCGGCTGGGCGCCGAGCGCGCCGACGTCGAGCGCGTGCTGCTCCGCCTTCAGCACATGGACCCGCCCGGCGTGTTCGCGCGCAATCTTTCGGAATGCCTCGCGCTGCAGCTTCGCGAGCGCGACCGGCTCGATCCCGCGATGCAGGCGCTGCTCGATCACCTGCCGCTGCTCGCGAGCCGCAACCTCGCCGAGCTCGTTCAGGTCTGCGGCGTCGACGCCGAGGACATCCAGGACATGGCGGCAGAGATCCGCACCCTCGACCCTAAGCCCGGTCTCGCCTTCGATCCCGCGATCGCGGATCCTGTGATCCCCGACGTGCTGATGCGGAGCGACGGCGAGGGCGGCTGGATCGTCGAGCTCAACTCCGAATCGCTGCCGCGCGTGCTGGTCAACAACGCCTATTACGCCCAGGTCTCGCGAGGCGCGCGCGGCAAACCCGACCGCGAATACCTGAGCGAGCGCTTCCAGGCGGCGAACTGGCTGGTCAAGGCACTGCACCAGCGCGCGACCACGATCCTCAAGGTCGCGCGCGAGATCGTGCGCCAGCAGGACGGGTTTTTCCGGCACGGCATTCAGCACCTGCGACCGCTGGTGCTCCGCGACATCGCGGCCGCCATCAGCATGCACGAAAGCACCGTGAGCCGCGTCACCAGCAACAAATTCATGTCCACCCCACGCGGCATGTTCGAGCTCAAATATTTCTTCACCTCGTCGATCGCCGCGACCAACGGCAGCGCCGCGCTCTCGGCCGAGACGGTGCGCTTCCGCATCAAGGCGCTCATCGACTCCGAGCGCAACGACGGCGTGCTGTCCGACGATCAGATCGTCGACATCCTGATCAAGGACGGCGTCGATATCGCGCGGCGCACGGTGGCGAAATATCGCGAGGCCATGCGCATTCCGTCCTCGGTGCAGCGGCGGCGCGAGAAGACGCTGCGCATCTGAGTCCAAGACGTTCGCACGCGCGGGAGGGCCTGCTTGACTCGCTGTGGGCTCGCTCCTAAGGTCTGCCGCCTCGGACGACCGGCAAGACGTTGAAGCAAGAATTCTCGCGTGGTTGGAACCGGTTAAGGTCCTTTATGCACATCACTGTGACCGGCAAGCAGATCGACGTGGGCGATGCGTTGCGCCGTCGCACGCAAGCGGCGCTCGAAGACATCGCAGAAAAATATTTCGCCAACGCCCTCGAGGCTCATGTGGTGTTCTCGCGCGAGGCTCATCTCATCCAATGCGACGTGCAGGTTCATGTCGGGCGCGGCATCCTCGTCCGCAGCGAGGCGGACGGCGGCGAAGCCTATGCGGCCTTCGACGCGGCGGCCGAGCGCATCGACAAGCGCCTCAGGCGCTACAAGCGGCGCCTGCGCGATCACCACGCTCATGACAAGGAGCGCGAGCGCGCCGAGCCGCTGGGCCGCACTTACGTTCTCCAGCCCGGCGACGACGAGGTTGTGCCTCCGCCGGAGGACGAGCACCCGCAGTCCATGGTGATCGCGGAGATGGAGACGCCGATCCCGCAGCTCTCGGTGAGGGAGGCGGTGATGCGGCTCGATCTCGCAGACCTGCCCGCGCTGATGTTCCTCAACAGCGCACGCGGCACGCTCAACGTCATCTACCGTCGGCGCGACGGCAATATCGGCTGGATCGACCCCGGCCTGCCGCGCCAGCGCCGGCGCAGCGCATCGTCGTGAATGGCAGTCAAGGCAACGCGCCCATGGACATCGCCGACTTGTTGGGGCCAGGAAGCGTCATCGCCGCGCTCAAGGGAAGCGGCAAGAAGCAGGTATTGCAGGAGCTCTCGCGCCGAGCGGCAACGCTCTTGCGCCTCAATGAGCGAGCGATCTTCGACACGCTCTGGGAGCGCGAGCGGCTCGGCAGCACGGGCATGGGCATGGGCACCGCCATCCCGCACGGCAAGACGACCGGCATCGCCAAGCCGGTCGGCCTGTTCGCGCGCTTGGAAAAGCCGATCGACTTCGAGGCGGTGGACGAGCGTCCGGTCGATCTGATCTTCGTGCTGCTCACCCCCGAGGGCGCCGGAGCCGATCACTTGAAGGCTCTGGCGCGCGTCTCGCGCCTCTTCCGCGACCGCGCCATGTGCGAGAAGCTGCGCGGCACCGACAACGTCGATGCGCTCACCGCGCTCTTGACCGACCGCGCCGCCAGCCACGCCGCGTGAGCGGCGCCTGAGGCGCTCCGGCCGTCGGCGGACGCCAATGGCCGGAGCGGAGCGCGACCGCTACTTCCCTTGCAGCAGGTCCATGAAAGGCGGGAAGGTCAGCAGGAAGCCCACGGCCAGAAACGCGAAGGCCGCCACGTTGATCTTCACCATGGCGACCGTCTTATCCCGCCACGTGCGGTTGAGGACGAACCAGGACACCAGCCAGACAAGGATCCCGATCGTCGTCACGCCCGAGAGCGTGCCCGACGGATTGTAGAAGTTGAGCGCCTTGCCCATGCTGTCCGAGGCATCGCCCCAGAAGGCAAGAATACCGATCGCCCCGCAGCCGATGCCCGCCGCCAGGACGGCGGCGGCGCCGGCCCCGTTCGGGATCTCGTCAGTCGTACGTGACATGCTCATTTCTCGCCCTCCATCAGCACAATCGACGATCCGCCACGCACCGGCGCGTATTTGTTCAGGAACGCGCCGAAGGCCCCGGCGACCCCGGTGGCGACGAACGCCGCTACGACGAAGCCCAACACCGCCGTGCGCATGTAGCGCGGCCGTGTGATCGCCCGCCCGTATTTCATGGTGACGTAGGCCACCATGGTCATGGCGATCGGCGCGAGCCACGCGACGTGCTCTTTCCATTCCATGCCGACATTGTGCCACTCGGACGTCTTGCCGCTCGAGAGCAGCAGGCGCCGCGGATACTCGGTCAGGTCCGTCGTGCCCGCCGGCGGCACCGCGCGGTACCAGGGATAGACGATGTACTCGCCCGAGAACACCGTGAGCCAGGCGAGAGTCACCATCGCGATGAGGTACAGGTTCAGCATGGCCCGGTCCCGCTCGCTCTGCTGAGCTGGAACGCTCCCGGTCGCCAGGTGATAAAGCTCCCCGATAGCGCCGGAGAACGCCAGCATGAACAGGGCCCCAAACCCCATCCCATGCACCACGGTCCACAAATCATGTGTCGTGATTTCCATGAAATCCCCCTTGCACAGAATTCAATAACATTCTGAAGATAACACATAGTTGTGAAGTCCCCGCATTGATCTAGGTCAGCACTATCGAGAGTCGATAGCGGAAGGCGATTCGTCGCCACCCGGCCTTGCCAGCGTCTGTCCCGTCTCTCTTGACCGGTGTGGGTCTTCCGAGAGCGGGACACCGATCGCCTCAGCTGCCCAGGTCATACTCCGCACGGGCGTGACGAGGGAGCGGCACAGCCCTATGCTGCTCTAAGAATTGGGCAAATAGAGCTCATGGAAGATCGATACCTCTACGCCGGACTCATCCGGCTTCACGTCCTGCACCACGCCGTGCAGGAGCCGATCTATGGGCTCGCCATGATCGAGGAGCTGGCGCGGCACGGATACCGGCTGAGCGCCGGTACGCTCTATCCGATTCTCCACGGCCTGGAGGAAAAAGGCTACCTCAGGTCCGTCCAGCGACGCATGGGCAAGACGACTCGCCGCATCTATCGGGCGACCGCGGCCGGGCGGCGCGCGCTGCAATCCGCCAAAGGGAAGGTCGGAGAGCTGTTCGGCGAGTTCTTGGAGGATATGCAGGGGCGCGGACGCCGAAAGGCCAGCGGGAAGCGCCGGGCCCGAGACGGCGGATCCTGAGGTCTGTACATTCTCTGTTCGGTCCACGAACGACCGCGCCAAAACCTGGTTGGAACGATCTTGCAATTCCCGCTCCGGTAATTAAGGTTATATCGCGTTTCGATAGCGTTGTGCGATTAGACCCAAGCGGGATGGTCTGAAAGCAACGATCGTGGCCCACCGAATTGAGCTACGTGAGGCGCCGCGGGGCTCCTTGAAAACCAGACACAAGCCGCGGTGAGTCCCGCGTGAAGCCTGAAGAAGCGCGAGTGCTGGAATCCGCCGCCGCCTGGGCGCAAGCCATGGAAGCCATGGCCCAAGCCGAGGAGCCCTGCGAGGAGGGCAGGATCGTGGAGGAATTCGAGAGGGCCCAGTACGCGCTTCTCAAAGCCGTCCTGATATGGCAGCTACGGTCCCGCTAGACGCCTAAGGTTGGGTGGTGGATTTTCTTTCGACCGCGGCCGAGACCGTGCCCGGACTAAGGGGAACCGGACCAGCCCTCGCCATGACTGATCCAACGACAACCGGCCGCTCACCGTTGATGAACCCCGGCACACCCGGCGCGCCGGCGACGCTGGCGGACGCACCTGCAGCCGTCGCCAATTCCGCATGGGAGGTGTTGCGCGTCTTTCTGCGCCTCGGCCTGACCTCGTTCGGCGGCCCGATCGCACACCTCGGCTATTTCCGCACCGAATTCGTCGAGCGGCGCCGCTGGCTCGACGAAGCGCACTATGCCGATATCGTCGCGCTCTGCCAGTTCCTGCCGGGACCGGCGAGCAGCAAGGTCGGGATCATTCTCGGCCTCCTGCGTGCCGGCATGCCCGGTGCCCTCTGCGCCTGGCTCGGCTTCACGATGCCGTCGGCGATCGCGCTGATCCTCTTTGGCTACGGCGTCGGTCGGCTCGGCGACCTCGGGAGTGCCGGCTGGCTGCATGGGCTCAAGATCGTCGCGGTTGCCGTGGTCGGCCAGGCCGTCTGGGGCATGGCGCGCAACCTCTGCCCCGATCGCGAGCGCGTCACGCTGGCCGCCGGTGCGGCCGTGGTGGCGCTCGCGATGCCGTCGACGGCCGGCCAAGTCGGCGCCATCATCCTCGCCGGCGCGATCGGCTGGCGAATTTTCCCCGGG
>Ga0209415_10021210_pt1 | contig 10027 bp, 8 predicted proteins | sample PeaSoiSIISIP2007_FD_187696 | JGI IMG/M metagenome (GOLD analysis project Ga0209415, IMG submission 187696) | Peat soil microbial communities from Weissenstadt, Germany - SII-SIP-2007 (SPAdes) (version 2) | ecosystem: Environmental > Terrestrial > Soil > Wetlands > Peat | place: Germany... | reverse complement strand
CGGCTCGCGCAGGATCGCTCTGGTGCATTCGCAGCAACCCAATGAGGCCGCCTGCGACGGCGCTGAGAGCTACACCCGCATCGCGTACTGTGAACTGCCCGGCGACTTGACCGGCCTCGATGTCCCGAAGGGCGCGCGGTGCCAAGCCACCGGGGGCGTCGAGCAGGTCTAGGCCGGCCCCAGTGATGAATTGACCGACGTCGGGATGCGTCCAGCCGAGCCGGGCCGATATCCGTAGCGAGTGCGAAAAGACTTCTGCAGGATCAGAGATCCCGACGCAGGCACGGTCGAGCATTTGCCCCCAACGTTCGAGCACTTCACTCGACGCAGTTTCGAACAACTGTTCTTTACTCTCGAAGTGATTGTAGAACGATCCAAAACCGATGTCGGCCGCGTCGGTAATCTCCTGGATACTCGCTCGTTCTCCCCGCCCGTCGGCGATCAGCCGGACGGCGGCATCCACGAGAGCTCGCCGTGTACGGGCCTTCCGACGATCCAGCCGGTTGGTCGGGAGTGTCCCATTTGCTGACGTAGCGGTCACTGCCGTCCCTCCTTCTGGAACCAGTTGATCAGTTCTGATCTCATGCTACAGAGGGGCCCTTTCTCAAGACGAGCCACCGGCGGGCGCTTAGGCGGTGCCCGCCGGTGGCTTCGCTCGGGGTCATCCGCTCAGGCGGCGGCCCTCGTCTCGGTCGACGACACCGTGGAGCGCAGCCGTGGGATGGCCCGGCGCAACTCGATGCCGCGCAGGAGCATCCAACTGCCCCCGATCAGGTTGAACAGGCCGAACAAGAGGGCAAGGGAGATGGCACCCATGTCGGGGCGGGCGAAGAGCACCACGCCGAAGGCCGTGGACACAAGACCGCCGAGGATGAACATGGCGCGGGTCCCGGCCTCTTCGCTGCGGCCGAAGGCCGCGAAGACCTCGAGGGCTCCGGTGACGACGGCCCAACTGGCGACGACCAACACCAGGACCAGGGCGGTTGGCACCGGCCAGGCCAAGGCGAGCACGCCGGCGGCGATGTCGACAAGTCCGAGGAGCAGGTGGCCGAAGACGGGCCCGGCGGTGCGGCTGCCAAACGCCAGGGCCGCCTGAAGGCCGGCCCCGATGAAGGCGTAGACAGCGAACACGACGACGAGGGCCAGGACAGTGACCCCCGGCCAGGCGAGGGCCACAACCCCGATACCGAGGGCGAGCAGGCCCCGAAGGATGAGGGAGGTGCTGAGTGACTTAACCATGACAGCCTTGCCTTTCATGAGTAGGTGAATGGGTGGTCAGTCGCTGCGGGTATGGACTGCTCTCTACAGAACTGATGACTAATCACAAGAGTGATTATGAGATCACCAAGCGGCCTTGTCAAGGGGCGACGGATCGGCGGTCGCGTCGGCGAGCCGCGCGGTTCGCCGACGCCTTCGTGTCCACAGACGGCCCGTCGCTCGGCGCCGCAATCCTGAGCCCCTTCGGTGAGCGCCAACGCGGGGGCCCTCCGCTGCCGGCCACTGTGGTTATCGTGATCTGGCCGCGGGATGCCGGAAGGTCCTTCGGGCGCCCGTCCATTGTTTGAAGGCGGCCGCCGCGCCGGTCGCGCCGCTAAGGGGCCCATGTGGGGTCTGGGGCATCCCAGGGAAGAGCCCCGGAGCCCCAGTGGGTGATGGGCTCGGCCTGGTCGTTGCGGTGTAGGTGCCTGAGCGGCTGCGCGAACGTCGCATAAGGGCGGCAGCGCACGACGACACGATGCTCCTCGGCTGCCATGGCCTCCACGATGGGACGGGCTTCCTCGGCAAGTGGCTCACCCGACATGCGGCCGCCGATCGCCATCATCAACTCGACGACCAGCTCCCGGTCATGGTCCACCGTGGCGTCGGCGTAGACCTGGAGGTAGGCGAACGGCCAGCGTTCGTCGAGGAGGCACAGGCTGACCTTCGGATTGCGGGCCACGGCCCGAGCCTTGGCGCGGCCGGCCATCGTCGAAACGAGGAGATCGTCGTCGTCGGTGGGCACGTAGTAGACGACCGATAGTGCCGGCCCGTCATGGAGCCGGGGGTAGCCGAAGACGCAGGTGCGATGCGTCCGCACGAACGCCCGCCTCTCCGAAGGCAGCATGTCGCGGCCCGTGGGAGCGGTGAAGGGCTCCGGTGATAGCGGGAGGAGCATTGTCGTCGCCTCCTTAGACGCACCGATTGCGCATGGATCCGACACCCTCGACCCACGACTCGAGCATCTGTCCCGGTCGCAAGAACCGTGGCGGCTGGCGGGTGACACCCACCCCAGACGGCGTGCCGGTGAAGATGACGTCCCCAGGCAGGAGCGGCGGCACAGTTCGGCGACGAGCCGGGGGACGCTGAAGACGAGGCCCCTCATCCGTCCGTTCTGGACTGTTTCGCCGTCGACCGAACCGCCCAGCGCCAGGTCGTCGGGGTCGGCAACCTTGTCGACACTCACCACCCAGGGTCCCATCGCGGCCGTAGCCCGGTGGGACTTGCCGAGGGAGAACTGACCACCGGCGGCGAACTGCAGGCGGCGGTCACTCACGTCCTGGCCGAAGGTGAGCCCGGTGATGTACGACCAGGCCTCCGCCTTGTCGACATGATCCGCCCGGCGTGCCACGACGGCGACCAGCTCGACCTCCCAGTCCGAGCTCTCGCCCACGATCTCGATATCGTCGAACGGGCCAGTCCGGCAGGCGGGGAACTTGGTGAAGGTCGCCGGCACCTCGGGGACGGCCATGCCGGGCTCCTCGGCATGGCTGCGATAGTTGACGCCGATGGCGAAGACCTGGCGTGGTGCGGGAACGGGACAACCTAGATCGGCCTCCACCAGTGCACCCGTTGTCGCGGTCACCCCTCCCGCGAATTCGGTGAACACCGCCCAGTCCTCGTAAAGCGCCATGGGGTCGGGACCGAAGCGCCCGCCCGTCAGCTCGGCGACATCGGCGAACCTACGCATCTTCTTCCTACAGCTCCGGAGTTGCGGAGGGCTCGGAGGGTGCTAACGGCTCGCCGGCGGCACGACGGAGATCACGAACGATGGCCTGCCCGGCTCCCGCGCCCGGAATTGCGATCAGTGCTGCGGCGAACCCGCCGAAGGTCCCTCCGACCCAGTTCCCGATGCCGGCTCCGACGATCACCGAGACGAAGACGAGCAAGGGGTTGATCCTCACCGTGCGGCTCATCACGACCGGGTTGAGGATGCGGTTTTCGAGCTGCCAGTAGACGAGGAACACGACGGCCGAGACGATGCCTGCCACGAGCGAGTGCGTGAATGCGAACAGGACCGTGGGGATCAGCGCCAACGCGCCTCCAACCTCCGGGAGGAAGTCGACAAGGGCGACCCAGAGAGCCCAGAGGAGGGCGAACGGGACGGAAAGCACCGTGAGCGTCACGAACACGACGACGCCCGCGATGAGAGACGTCGTGAGGTTGCCGAGCATGTAGCCGGACACCGAACGAGCTATCTCGGTCCCGAGGCGGCGGAAGCGGGCCGCAGTAGCCGGAGGCAGAGCTGCCAGGAGGCTCACTCGCATCTTTGGCGCCTCGAGGAGGAGCAAGAGCACGAAGACGAACAGACCGAGGAGCGAGGCGATTGCGGAGAAGGCGCCTTTTCCAAGCGAGAGGATGGGTTTCGAGAGGCTTTCGGCGAAGCTGATCAGTTTCGGCGAGTTCCTCTGCACCCAGGTCTCGACGTGGTAACGCTGCACCAGATGCCCGATCCATCCCTTGCCGTGCTCCGCCCGTGTGACGTAGTTCGGGAGGTCGTTCGCGAAGTGGGTCAGACCCCTGACAAGCGGGGAGCCGAACGCGAATGCAAGGCCTCCGAACGCGAGGATCGTGGCCAGCGAGACGATCGCTACCCCGACACCGCGCCGGCGGATCCCCAGCCGCTGCAGCGCGAGCACGAGCGGGTCGACGAGGAGGGCGATGAACCCGCCGACCACCATGATGAGGACCAAGTCGCGGAGTCGGTAGAGGACAGTGCCGAGCAGGTAGACGACAACGACCGTCCCTACGGTCGCGAAGATGGTGGCGAACGGGACGCGGCTCAGGGAAAGAGATCGCAGCCAACTGTCGCGCCGGGTCCTGGTTGGCGCTTCGCCAGACGGCTCGTCAGTGCCATCACGTTGCTCATGCATCTGGACCCGGGGAGCTAGGAGCTGACTGCGAGCCGTCGGTGCGGTGCGAGCCCTCCTCCGAGCGGCTCGCGCTGCGGACCGGCGGCCCGACGGTGAAGGGCGTGCCCGTCCCCTCGGGCTCTGGACGGCCGGTGAGCGCGTACACCTCCGCACCCTCGACGGTCTCGCGCGCGACGAGCATGTCCACGAGTTTGTCGAGCACGTCCCGATGTTCCGTCAGCACGGAGATCGCTTGACTCTCGGCGGCGCTCAACATGCGGGACACCTCGGCGTCGATCTCTGCCTGCGTCTCCTCGGCGAACGGGCGTGTCGCGTATTCCTGGCCCCCAGCTCCGAGGTAGGCAGATCCGCCGGACGGGTACCCGACGGGTCCCAGCTTTTTCGACAACCCGAACTCGCGCACCATCTTCGTAGCAAGCTCGGTCGCCCTTGCGAGGTCGTTCGCCGCGCCGCTCGAACCTTGACCAAGGACGACCAGCTCACCGGCACGGCCGCCGAGCATGACCGCCAGAGTGTCGGACATGTAGTCCTCGCCGTAGAGGTGGCGCTCGACTAGCGGCAGTTGCTCGGTGACGCCTAGCGACTGCCCGGCAGGAAGGATCGTCACCTTTGCGACGGGATCCGCCTTCGGCATGTAGGCCGCAACTATCGCGTGGCCTGACTCGTGCACGGCGACGGAGTGCTTCTCGTCGGGAAGAAGGACGTTCGATCCCTCCCTGCGGCCGAGGATGATCCGGTCGCGCGCCTCGTCGAAGTCCTGAGCGGACAGCGTGTCTCGGTTGTCACGTACCGCGACGATGGCCGCCTCGTTCACGAGGTTCGCCAGGTCGGCCCCGGAAAACCCGGGAGTTCCCCTCGCCACGACTTCGAGGTCAGCGCTCGGGTCGAGGCGCTTGTCGCGGCTATGGACCCTGAGGATCGCCACACGCTCTTCGAGCGTTGGAAGCGGGATCGTCACCTGCCGGTCGAAGCGTCCTGGCCGCAGCAATGCGGGGTCGAGCACCTCGGGCCGATTGGTGGCGGCGAGGACGACGACGCCCGCAGCGGGGTCGAAGCCGTCCATCTCGGCCAGCATCTGGTTGAGCGTCTGCTCGCGCTCGTCGTTGGACACGGCGCCCGCTCCGCTCCGGCGCTGGCCGATCGCGTCGATCTCGTCGACGAAGATGATGGCCGCCGTCCGCTTGCGAGCCTCCTCGAACAGGTCGCGCACCCGGGCGGCGCCGACTCCAACGTACATCTCGACGAAGCTCGAGCCGGTGACGGAGAAGAACGGGACGTTCGCCTCACCGGCGACTGCTCGGGCGAGCAACGTCTTGCCGGTCCCTGGCGGCCCGACCATGAGGACGCCGCGGGGTGCGACCGCCCCCGCCCCGGCGTAGCGCTCGGGTCGCTGGAGGAAGTCGACGACCTCCTTTATCTCGCTCTTCGCACCCTCGTAGCCCGCCACGTCCGCGAAGGTCGTCTTCGGCCGCTCCTCGTCGAACACCTTCGCCTTCGAGCGTCCGACACCCAACACTCCCTGCAATCCGGCGGTGCCACGCTTCGAGAGCTGCACCCAGAGGTAGCCGGCGATGACGAACGGCAGGAGAAGGATGATCCAAGAGAGCACGTCGGATCCGAAGGAGGTGCCTGACGTCTGGGCGGTGATCTGAACACCGTCTCGCTGGAGCTCGTCGATGAGGGCCTGGCCCACCTGAGACGGGATCACCGTCACGAACTGGTGACCGGACTTCAAGGTGCCGCTCGCACTGCCGTTGGTGGCGATCGTGACCGACTTCACCTGCTGGGATGCGACGTCCTTCAGGAACTGCGAGTACGTAAGGGTGACCGAGGGCTGGCCACTAGTTGCCGGCAACAGGAAAAACAGAAGAATAAACAAGCCGGCCGCAGCGAGCCACAGAAAGTGGCGCCAGGACGGCGGAGGTGGCGGAGCGCTCTGTCCCCCGCGGTTCGGTTCGGACGGCGAGTTCGCCTGCTTGGTCATGTCAATCACCCCTCCCCACTCATGCTCCCTATCAGATCACGGACAAGGGCCCAAAGTCACAATCAGGGGATGAGTGGCCAGCACGCCCGGCCGCTCGAGCCAGGTGAGGGCTAGTGAGCCCCGTGAGGGCTGAACCAGGAGGCTCCACGTCGAAACCGGCCGCTTCTCTCAAAGCGAGATCGGCCTCCGGGCTTGTCGGGGGGACGTCAGTCTTCGAAGGCGTCCTTGAGCTCACTGGCCAGTTCGTCAGTCGTCGCGTCGACCACGTGCTTCAAGGTCTTTGCCGCATGGGTGACTGCCTTGTCGAACGCCTTCTCGAACGTCGGCTCTCCGATCATGATCAGACCCGCCTGGCGAGCGGACAGCTCGGCAGCTACTTCCTTCAGCTCCTTCCGGGACAGCGGCCCGAAACCAAGCTGTTCCGGTATGACCCTCACCATCGGCCGATCGAGCCGCTTGACGACGTGAAGCTTGCCGTTCTCCTTGGTGACGACGGCGGCGTCGAACGTCCCTATGAGATCGGCCTTGTGAAGATGTTCGATGGCATCCAGGTCGGTCTTCGCGGACTCGACGTCGTCGTAGACGGCGACGAACATCGCCAGATCCTTTTCCTTGGCCATTGGCGACCTCCTCGTTGCTGGTTGGCGCGATGAAACGCCTACATCGCGGATGGTACGAGTCCCGCCGTCCTCTGCTAGGGCCGAAGGTCCCAAGTGTTCGGACGTCGGTTTGCTCTCAGCCGTGGAGGGGGCACCGCGCCACGGCCCTGGCTGGTAGCGGCGCCGGAACGCGATGGAGGCGACGGGTCCGGCGAGCGTCGGAAGCCAGTAGGACGCGAGGCGATAGGCAAGCGTGGACAGGACCGCCTTCGGGGCGGGAACGCCCGCAAGCACGAGGAGCCCCGTGAGGCTGCCCTCGACCAGCCCGAGACCGCCGGGAGTCAGTGGCAGCAGGGCCAGCACGGTCGTGGCTGTGTAGGCGATGAGTATGAGCCACGGCTCGGGTTTCGTTCGGGTCGCCGCCAGCATGGCGAGAAGGCAGAGGAAGTCGAGCACTACTTTCCCGAGCGCGTACAGCAGTGCCTCCCACCACTTGGCTCCGAGGGCGGCCCGCGTGGAGTTTCGCTGTGCGACTAGACGGTCCGGCAGGTCGGTGACCGGCCGCCTGTGGCGCAGCAGGCGGTTGCGAATTCCCTTGGCGAGGCGGCCGCCCAGTCGCAGCGGCCAGTCGGCCGTGAAGATCACGAATGCAGCGGCGACGTAGAGGGCGAACATGCCGAGCGCGAGGAAGGCGAGATGCAAGAGCCCCCGGCTGACAGGCAGCCCGACCAGGATTGCCGGAAGCGCCAGGATCGGCAGCGCGAGAAGGGTCCCGGTCTGCAGCAGCGCCGTGGCGGTGAGCCCGCTGATGGCGTCGCCCGTCTCGACGCCGGCCGACGAGAGCATCCGCATCTCGACGGTGGCACCCGTCGCGTCGGCACCGGGGAAGACATTGGTGACTGCGTTCCCGACCAGCCCGCTAGTGACGACGGCGAAGATGGTCTTCGTGCGTAGCGCTATCCGCTTCAGCATGAACGTGCAGGTAAACGACGCCGCCTCCGCGACCAGACCCAGGACAGCCCAGATCGGGAGGAGCGACGACAGGCGCGGCCAAGCGGCAAAGACCTTGATCAGAACCGGGGCGAGGACGTAGATGACGACGCCGCTCAGGGCGACCGGGATGGCCTTGCGGAGGACGACGCGCCACGTCGGCACGTCGTCATGGGCACCGTCGTCCCGGGATGTGGGGATCTTCGGCGGCTCTGGGCAGGTCATGTCGCCTGCGCTGCGGTTGACTTGCCGAGACGCGGTGTTAGGCCGCGCCGTCCGAGTCTTGCTTGATCACGCGTGACTTGAGTTGCTCGAACTCCTGGTCGGAGATGACACCGTCTCGCCTGAGCTCTGCGAGCCGTGACAGCCGATCGGCCACATCGTCGCCGCCTCCGCCGCCCGAGGTGTGACGACGGTGCAGGAACTCGCCGACGGCTTCCTCGTCGAGTCGTGCCTGCTCCTGGTGGGCTCGCATCTTGTCGCCACGCACGACGAAGTAGGCGAGGATGCCTACCAGCGGCAGGATCAGCACGAGTACGACCCAGAGAGCCTTCTGCCAGCCCTTCAGATCATGGCTGCGGAAGATGTCGATGAATATCGAGATCATCAGCCAGACCTCGATGAAGAACAGGAAGAACCACAGGATCGTCCACACGACCTGGCCGACGCCGTAAGTAGTTGTCGCAGCGATCATGGCGTCACCACCACCCGGTTTGCACTTGTCATCGGGCCTCCTTACTCGCCGGCAACTTGCAATTCTCCGGCGGGTTGGCATCGCCGGGTAGGGCCGAAGGTCACAGCACGAGCGGTCACCGATCACACATCGTCAACGGCTACGACGAAATGTGCGCAGATTCCGTTCACGATGTGCGGCAGCTCTACGGGGACCTTCGGCCCTATGCGGAAGCGCTCGTCCCTCATAACGTCTGTCATGGGCAGGGTCTCTCTCGGGCCTAACCCTTTCACCGAAGCGCGGAGCCGAGGGCCGAGCCCAAGACTCCGCCGCCCATGACGTCGCTCGGATAGTGAACACCCACGTGGATCCGGCTGTATCCGACCACAGTCGCCAGACCATATAGCGGCAGCGACAGCCAAGGGAACTCGGTCGTCACAGCCGTGGCAAATGCGAATGCGGACGCCGCGTGCCCAGAGGGAAAGGAACTCGACGTCGGCATGCGCGCCTCACGTCCTGCGACAACAACCGACCGATCGGGCCGGCTCCTGTAAAAGAGGTGCTTCCCGACCAAGTTCGCTGCGATCGACGTGACACCAACCGCGGTCAGACCGCGAATGGCAGCGCGTCGACCGCGGTTGCCTCCGGCCGCCGCGAGAACACCGGCGGTCGCGATCCAGATCCGAGAGTAGGTGGCGGCATTCGAGATGGATCCCATCGCCACGTCCAATGTCGGGGTGGGCGTGTTGACTATCGCGTCATAGATCGCATGGTCGAGGGAGTTCGCATCCGCTACCAGCTGACGGGCTACGTCGCCGGCAGTGCGACGAGAGTCGGAGCCCCTCGGGGTCTCACCGGTTCTCCCAATAGCGCTCATATGTCGTGCACCGTCTGATTGGCCATGATCCCACTCTGTCGTCCAAGCATCACTCGGGCGAGCCCGGCCAGGCTCGATACCCGTACGGGCGCGTGGAGGAAGGCTGGCGAGGCTCCCCGCTCCCCCGCGGCGATACGAACTCGGAGCGCCCCTGGTCGGATCGCGAAACAAAGCGGTGGTTTCCAAGTGTGTGCCTCGCCGTCCATGGCTGCGGCGAGTAAGGGTGACCCGCGGACTTCCAGGTCAGTAGCGGTCCATTGGCGCCAGCCTGCGTAGCGCTCGGGATGACCGGCAGCCTCCAGGGCTACGAGCCGGCTGACGTCAGACGTCCGGTTGATGGTGAGGGTGGCCACTCCGAGCGCGCCGGCGTCCAACCGGGGGCGCGAGCCGAACCCGGTCGCGCTTGACAACGTGTAGGGATTATTTGAGACCTGGATCAGTTGCGCGTCGGCGATGGCTCCGTCCGGACCGGTGACCGTCAACCCGAAAGGTTCGGCGTGCAGCCCCACCAAGTCGGGCAGCATCTCGGCCACCGTCCGGCGCTTGGCTTCCCGGTAATGGTCAGACGCCACGATCCGTGCGTAAAGGCCGAGTGATACGTTGTTGACGAAGACCTCGCCGTTCACCTCTGCCAAGTCGATGGTGGTTTCGCGGGCCCGCCCGAACGCGTCAAGCGCGCGCACAGGCTTGTCGCGGTCGATCCCGAGGTCGAGAGCGAGGTCGATGCCGCCGTACGAGAGCCGGCTGCACCCCGGGCTGCCTGCAATCTCGTTT
>Ga0209415_10021207_pt1 | contig 10027 bp, 11 predicted proteins | sample PeaSoiSIISIP2007_FD_187696 | JGI IMG/M metagenome (GOLD analysis project Ga0209415, IMG submission 187696) | Peat soil microbial communities from Weissenstadt, Germany - SII-SIP-2007 (SPAdes) (version 2) | ecosystem: Environmental > Terrestrial > Soil > Wetlands > Peat | place: Germany... | reverse complement strand
GAGCTCACCGGCATTTCCGACCGGCAGATCTACGAGGTGCTGTTCGAGCGCGAGCGGCTCGGCACCACCGGCGTGGGCAACGGCATCGCCATCCCGCACGGCAAGCTCCCCGCCTTGAAGCGGCTCTACGGCGTCTTCGCCCGGCTCGAGACGCCGATCAATTTCGAGGCGATCGACGAGCAGCCGGTCGACCTCATCTTCCTCCTCCTCGCCCCCGAGCAGGCCGGCGCCGACCATCTGAAGGCGCTCGCGCGCATCTCGCGCCTCTTACGCGATCGCACCGTGTGCGAGAAGCTGCGCGGCTCGGACACCGCCGAAGCGCTCTACGCGCTGCTCACCGATTCGACCACCAGCCGCGCGGCGTAGGACCCACGCCCGGTCGCGCCGCGGCCACATCGATCCGCTTCGCGGCATCGATCCCGCAAGCGGGCGAGGGAAGACTCCCTGATATCGCTCATTCCGTTTTTTGCCGCGGCCGCGTAGTCCGCAACCGGCCGGCCGCCGCATTTTTGTCACAGCGTTCGCGCAGCGTTTGCGCCTCGGCAATGCTTATTTCCTCTCATGGGCGAGTTCCTCGCTCACTCGCCAGCTCTTGGAAGAGCGGCCATTCGCTGAATGGAGGGCCTAGAGATGAGCATGAAGACCATGAAGACATGGCTGCCGTTGGCACTCGGGGCCGCCTTGCTGGCGGTACCGGCCGCGGCACAGACGAGCTCGATCCTGCGCTCGCAGACCGACGCCACGGTCAACGCGATCGAGTATCAAACACGTCAAGGCGTTGACCTACCCCGCACGCAAGGCGACGTGACGTACATCAGCGGCGGTGTGGGCAGCGAGTCGGTCCAGGCGATGCGCGAGATCGAGCGCGCCTACAACTTGCGCCTGATGTTCGCCATAGCGGGCTCGGGGGAATATCTCGCGAACGTGCGGGTGAAGCTCGTGGATCCGAAGGGGCGCACGGTCCTCGACGCGGTGTCCGAGGGACCTTATTTCTTCGCCAAGGTGCCACCCGGGCGCTACCAGGTCGTCGCGGAGACCGAAGGCGACGCCAAGACCCGCGCCGTCGACATCTCTCCGGGCGGTGCGGTTTCGCAGTCCTTCTACTGGCGCTCGGCGAGCTGACGCAGCCGCGCCGGCCCGCTGCAGTCCCATCGCTGAACGCTCCTCGCCGGGCGGCGGCGTGGCCTTGAGCCGCGCCCCGCCTGGCGCGGTGCCCCGCGGGCGAGCAGCGCATCGAGCATCGAGGAGGAAGCCATGCACGCGCGAAGCGAAACGTTCGACTTGCAAAAGGCCCTGCTCAATCCGGCGGCGGTTTTCGGCACGCCCAAGGCGATCGTCGAGGACGCGCGCTTGTCGCGGGAGCAGAAGCTGCAGCTCCTCAAGCAATGGGAGCAAGACGCTCTCAACCTTGCGATGGCCGAGGGGGAAGGCATGACGGGCGGCGAGGAAAGCATGCTGGGCCGGGTTCGCTTGGCGATAAACGCGGTGAAGGGCGGTAGTTCCCGCGCACGGCCGTTCCGCGCGAAGCACGCGAGGTAGCGCGCGGGCGTACACGCAAACCGGCGAGGCAGACATGCGCGCCGGGCTTCTGCGAGGGGGGCCGGGATGCCTCCAAAATGTCACACCGATTCGAGTGGAATGACGGCGCCGAGGGCCTAAATGGTGGCGCGTCGGCCCCGCCGCCGAAGGGTCGGCGGGTCGGCTCTCAATATCATGAGGAGCATTCAATGCGTAACCATCTTTCCGGACTCCTGAGGACGTGCATGCTTCTTGCTGCAGTGTCCTTCGCCGGCGCACAGCCCTCGCATGACGCCGGAGCAGCCTCGCCCGCGCTCTTGGCGCAGACGGCTCCGACCACTCCCCCTCCCGCGGTTGCTCCGCCGCCGCCGCCAATCGCTTCGCCCGGCAGCCCCGTCGTGGTGGTGCCGCCCGAGGCGCAGGCGCCGTCGGTTGCGCGAATCCGCTTCTCGGGTGGCGAGGTCGCCGCCGGCATCGGCATCAGCTGGGGCGACGGCACGATCGTCTATCACGGCGTGCTGCGTCCATTCCATCTTTCGGGCCTATCCGTCGCCAACGTCGGCATCACCAGCCTCACCGCGACCGGCAAGGTCTACAACTTGCATCGCCTCGAGGATTTCGCGGGGAACTATGCCGAGGTGGCGGCCGGCGCCACGATCGGCGGCGGCGGCAGCGTGGCCTATCTGCGCAATGAGCACGGCGTGGTCATCGAGGTCACCTCGTCCACCGTCGGCCTCGATTTTCAGCTCTCGAGCAACGGCGTGAGCATCAGCTTGGGCTGAGCGCCGGCTCCCGCCCTCGCGTGCTTAGCCTCTCTCTCGCTCCAGTCCCTTGCGCGAGCGGGAGAGAGGCGCGCTGCGTGCGCGCGCGCAGAGCGAAGGCTGCTGAGCCAATATTGTCACGGCGGCGTCACAGCCGGGAAACTACCTCACTTGTTTCTACCGCGGCCGAACTGCGGCCGTTCCGCCCCTACGCTTGGGAAGGAGAACGATCATGTCTCGCATACATGCTGTCTTGCTGGCGCTTCCGGTGCTCGCCGTTGCAGCGGGGCCATGCGCCGCGGCGTCCTTGTCGTCGCCGCAGCAGCGCGACGCGCTACCGCTGCAGATCGCACAAAGCACCCCGACCGTCATCATCGCACCTTCGGCGCCGCCGCCCGTACGCGCCGAGGTCGTCCCGCCCCCGCCAACCGGCGAGAGCACGACCTTCATTTGGCAGCAAGGCCACTGGGCCTGGACGGGCACCAATTGGGTCTGGGTCGCGGGCCAATACGTAACACCGCCGGCGGCAAAGGTCGTGTGGGACCCCGGGCATTGGGTCCAGCAGTCTGACGGCACATGGAAGTGGGTCGACGGCCAGTGGCGTGCCAGCTCCGGCTGAGGCAATGACCTGGCGCCGTGATCTAGCCGAGAGGTGACAAAGGGGGCGGGTGCCGGCCGAGTGCACGGGCGGCACCCGACCCCAACCTCTCGCGATCTGCTTAACGCGTGCCGGCTCGACTCCTGCGGCCGCGCAAAGTCGCAAACCGTCTTGAAGGAGCGCGAGATGAGCTCCAACCATTCGCCGTATAAGCCCCACAAGCGGCCTCGACGCCAGCGCCTGCATCCGCTTGTCTACAAGGGGACCGTAGCGCTCTTGCTGTGGATGGTGTTGGCCGCCTGGGGTTTCCTTGGCTTGCGCGGCTATTCGGCCCTGGCGCTCACGGTGGTCACGATGTTGGCCACCATGGCGATAATTCTCCCGCTCAGCCTATGGCGTCTCGGCCGCGGCACGCAGCCGGACCAGACCGCCCGCCGCTCCCTCGGCGAATGGCTCGAGGGCGACCTTGAGATCTGGCAAGGACGCTTGCCGGCGAAATTGGCGCTCGTCGACATCCTGACCATTCCCGCGGCGGCGGCGCTCGGAATGACGGCGCTCGCGGTCGTTTTCTATTTCGCCAGCCACGCGACTTGAGGCCGAGTTTCATCCGGGAATAGGTTAACATCCGTATCGGGTGTGTTAGCATTCAAGACCCTATGCATTTGACCGATCGACGGGAGAGCCTTAATGCGAAAGCGCATGCTCATTGCCATGCTGTTCGTGACCGCGCTCGCGTTCCCGCCGGCGTCGATGGCGCAATCGCCCATGGAAGAGAACGTCGAGCGCCCGGGCGCCGACTACCTCAATCTTGTCCTCGAGCAAGGCTCGCCTCCCCGATTCTGCCGCGACGCTTGTCAGAACGATGAGCGCTGCCATTCCTGGACCTATGTCCGGCCGAGCGCAGGCGACCCGAACCCGCGTTGCTTTTTGAAGTCGCGGGTGCCCGAGGCGCGGCCCAACCCTTGTTGCGTGTCCGGCGTCGCGCGCTAGCCCTCGAACGGAAGAAAGACCTCCCTCCTGCCGCGCACCTTCAGGAAGGGAGGGGCGAGCGCCATTGACTATATAGACTGGTCGGCCTGCAGATCGCCTTGGGTCGGTTGAGATGATTTGTGTTCCTCCCTGTCGCGGCGGGGCTTGAGTTCCTCCGGCGCAAAATCATCCACCAAGATGGCCTGATGCACAGCGTCTTCCGCCTCCTGCAACGCCGCCGCCTCCGCCGCCGTGAGCAGTCCGCTAGCCCGCGCCGCGTGCCAATCCCTAATCCCCGCCTGATGCAGCCTGTCTCGGACCGGCTCGGTCTCGTGGACCAGACGGAAGGCGCGCTCTACCAGGATGCCGCCGCCCCGCGCTTCCTCGAGATAAAGCCCGCTAGTCAATCTCGCGCGCGTTTCCGAGGGCTCGGTGATGAGTTTGGCGCAGCGCAGGATCAATGCGTCGGCGGGGCCGCTGTGCCGCTTGGCATGCCGCGGAACGACCGCGCGCAAGAGCCAAGCAATGGGGCGCGAGGGAAAATTGGCGATGATCCCGTCGATCGAGATCTCGATCGTCTTGAGTCCCGTCGCCATGCAGTAATCGACCAGAACGCCGTCCGCCTCGACGCGACCTTCGTCCTCGAAGCGCTTCAGGACGGCGCTCAGCAGGTAAAGCTCGCTCAGTATGTCGCCGAGCCGCGCCGAGAGCATTTCCTTGCGCTTCAAGGCGCCGCCCAACGTGAGCAGCGACACGTCGCTGAGGAACGCCAGGACCGAGGCATAGCGCGAGAGCTGACGGTAATGCCTGTCCGCAACGCCGACGCCGGGGTGAGGTGCCAAGTGGCCGCATGTCCAGCTGCGCCAGAAGGCGCGGCCCACCGTCTTGAAGCTGCCCAAGACATGTGCCCAAAAGGCCTTGTCAAAATCCTCAAGCGCTTTTTCGCGATCGGGATCCGCCAGTGCCTGCAGCTCGGCCAGGAGATGAGGATGGCAGCGGATCGCGCCCTGGCCGAAGATCATAAGATTGCGGGTGAGGATATTGGCGCCCTCGACCGTTATGCTGACCGGAATCGCGCGATAAAGATCGCCGAGATAGTTGAGCGGCCCGTCCATCACGACCTTGCCGCCGTGAATGTCCATGGCGTCGTTGACTGCCTGGCGCATGCGTTCCGTAGCGTGCGCCTTCATGATGGCGGCGATGACCGCGGGCCGATGTCCTTGATCGAGGCCGGCGCAGGTCAGGCGCCGGGCCGCGTCGACGAGATAAGCCGTTCCGGCGATGCGGGCGAGCGGCTCCTCGACGCCCTCGAACTTAGCGACCGGCACGTTGAACTGCTCGCGAATGCGCGCGTAGGCGCCGCTGGTGCGCGCCGCAAGCGCAGAACCCGCCGCAGAGAGCGAGGGCAGCGAGATGCCGCGCCCCGCGGCAAGCGCCGTCATCAGCATCTTCCAGCCCTGACCCGCCTGCGCTTTGCCGCCGATGATCTGGTCGAGCGGCAGGAACACGTCTTTGCCCTGGGTCGGGCCATTCTGGAACACTTGATGGGCGGGGTAATGCCGCCTACCGGTGGTGACGCCCTGCGCATCGGTCGGCACCAGCGCCACGGTTATGCCGATATCCTGCTCTGCGCCCAGCAGACGATCGGGATCATGGAGTTCGAAAGCCAATCCGATGAGGGTCGCCACCGGGCAGAGCGTGATATAGCGCTTCGACCAGTTGAGCATGATCCCGACCACGCGCTCGCGGCGGTACTCGCCCCAGCAAACCACCCCGCGGTCGATCATGGCGGCCGCATCGGAGCCTGCTTCGGGACTGGTAAGGCCGAAGCACGGTATCTCGCGCCCGTCCGCGAGGCGCGGCAGATAATATTGCTTCTGTGCCGGAGTGCCGAAATGCCGTATCAGCTCGCCCGGCCCGAGCGAATTCGGCACCATCACGGTGACCGCAGCGGTGAGGCTGTGCGACGAGAGCTTGCGGATGACTTCGGAATGTGCGGTGGCGGAGAAGCCGAGACCACCATACTCCTTCGGGATGATCATGCCGAAGAAGCGGTTCTCCTTGATGAAAGACCAGGCGGCTTCCGGCAAGTCGAAGAGCTCGAAGCGCACCTGCCAATCGTCGATCATCCGGCACAATTGCTCCACCGGCCCATCGAGAAATGCCCGCTCCTCGTCGGAGAGCTGGGCGGGAGGTATTGCGAGCAGCTGCCGCCAGTCGGGGACACCGGAGAACAGGGCCGCGTCCCACCACACGTCGCCCGCCTCGATGGCAACGCGTTCGGTCTCCGACATGCCTGGCAGTGCCCGCTGAGCCCATTTGAAGATGGGCGCGGTGAGCCACCGCCGGCGAAATGTCCGCTGACCTGCCGGCAAGGCCACCTCCTCCTGCGCTCGGGTCGAGGGTTTATGCTCGTTACGGTTTAGGAACCGCCGCCGGACATTGCTCATTCTTATACATGCGCAATATCTAAATTATACCACCTATGCCACCGCCGTAGGACGTAAGATTCTCTGTCAAACCACGTTATTTCTTTGGCATGCAGCCCGGCGCTGTGCTGCCGGGATTTATCGATGCGAGGGAATTCGAGCATGTTCAAGCGGGTCGTTGATTGGATTAGCAAGCGCATTCTCATCTACCTCGGCAAGCCGACAGGGAGATACGCGCCATTTTTCACGGCCCACCTTGACGTCTTCCGCGCAACCCTCAGACCCGGCGACGTTCTCCTGATCGAAGGCAATACGCGGCTCAGCGCGATCATAAAGTACCTGACCCAATAGACCTGGTCGCATGCCACCCTCTATATCGGCGACGCGCTCGGGCCTGAGCCGTCGGGCGGCGAAGCCAAGGTCCTGATCGAGGCGGAAGCGGGTCCCGGCGTGGTTGCCGTGCCGCTTTCAAAATACGCGCATTTCAATAAGCGCATTTGCCGACCCGTGGGCCTAAGCGCAGAGAAATGTAAAAAGGTGATCGATTACGCGGTGGCACGGATCGGGATGAAATACGACAGCAAGCGGATTGTGGACCTTGCGCGCTACCTGTTACCCTATCCGCCGGTACCGGTCGCGATGCGCCGCCGTATGCTGGCGATCGGCAGCGGTGATCCGACCAAGGCGATCTGCTCGAGGTTGATTGCCGAGGCATTCGCCTCGGTCCACTACCCGATCCTGCCGGAGGGCGTCGAAATCGGCGGCAAGGCCTATGGTGTCGCGCCCTATGTCCAGAACGAGATCGAGCACATCCGCAAGCATGGGATCTACACACCGCGCGATTTCGATGTCTCGCCCTATTTCGCGGTGGTCAAGCCGACCATCGAATATGGGTTCGATCATCACACGCTGAAATGGGAGCCTGGGATTTCCGTCTAAACCCAATGCGGCTTCGCCTCAGACCGACTATTCGTGCAGAGTGCTCGAAACATGACGGATGGCTTGGCTCGCTCATTGACGCAATCCACGCGACGGTCAAATTGCCACTTGGTTGGCCGAGTTGGCTCCAGCTTCCTCTGGGGGATCGCCGCTCAAAGGCCCTCGCCGTCTGAATCAGCGCCAACAAAAAGCAAACATCTCCCTGCGGAGCCGATACGCGGAATGGATATCGCGCACTCCGATCTTGCCGCGGTCGCGTGGCGTAATCGGCCGGCCGCCGCATTTTCGTGACAGCATCCGCGCAGCGTTTGCGCCTTAGCGACGCTTATTTTTCTCATGGGCGAATTCGCCGCTCGCCCCCACCTCTTGGACGAGCGGCCATTCGATGAATGGAATACTTGGAGATGAACATAAGGACATGGCTGCCGGTGGCGCTTGGGGCCGCCTTGCCGGCAGTACCGGCCGCGGCACAGACGAACTCGATCGTGAGATCGCAGACTGGGACCATGGTCAACGCCATCGAATATTAGACGCGCCAAGCGGTACCAGGTCGTCGCGGAGACCGAAGGCGACGCCAAGACCCGCACCATCGACATCTCTCCGGGCGGCGCTGTTTCGCACTCCTTCTACCGGCGCTCGGCGAGCTGACGCAGCCGCGCCCGCCTGCTGCAGTGCCATCGCCGAACTCTCGTCGCCGGGCACCGGCACGGCCTTGAGCCGCGCTCCGCCCGACGGGGCGCTTTGCAATCGGCCGCGATCAGATGGTGTACGGGGCAGTGATGCATCACGGTCATTAAGAGCCAGCCGTGCGAGCTACCACTTGGCGCGCAGAGCCTCGGGGATGTCGGAGGGTGGCGCGCGCGACCGCGCGAGTTCCGTCCTAACGGTGGTCTGGCAAAGCCAGTCCACGACCTCCTTCAATGCCTGGGTGCGGCTGCGACGGGCGATCCGGGCTCTCGCGTAGATTCGCACCTGCTCATTGGCACTCGACCCGCGCCTGACGATCTCATGCGCATGACGGATTTCGTCGGCGCAGTCGAGCGCTTCGGCGTCATCGCGAATGAGCTCGAGCAGCTCCTCGACAGCCGCCTTGATCGGCTTTGCCGCGGATCCGCGATCGACGAAGGTTGCAGCCGTTCCGTAACGTTGCGCGCGCCACTTGTTCTCTTCGGCCAGCGCGCGGTCGACCGCATCGAGCTCGCAATTGATCTCGGGATGATCCACGAGATGACGGACGAGGCAGCGATGGATTGCGGCGATGCAGACGGCGTCCTCCAAGCGCGTGCAGACGTCGGCTATGCGCAGCTCGAGGGTCGGATACCACAGGGAAGGCCGGATGCTCCACCAGATGAAGCTGGCGTCCTTGATCACGCCGGCAGCGACGAGGGTGTCGACGTAGCGCTGGTATTCCGCCGTAGTGCGGAAGGGCTCGGGCAGGCCCGTGCGCGGCAGTTCGTCGTAGGCCGCGAGCCGATAGCCCAGAAGACCGGTTCGTTGGCCCTGCCAGAACGGCGACGAGGTGCTGAGCGCCAGCAGCAGCGGCAGGAACGGAACGCTGCGATACATGAGCTCGACCCGCCGAGCCGGATCGGGGACCTCGACATGGACGTGCATCCCGCACAGCATGTTGCGAAGTCCAAGCATTTGGATGTCGCTCATCACCGCATCGTAGCGGTCTTTTTCGGTCTGCTTCTGCTCGCGCCATGCCGCAAGCGGATGCGTGGCGGCGGCGGCGATGGCTAGACCGTAGCGCGCAGCGTGGCCGGCGAGGATCGTTCTGAAGCGCCCGATCTGGGCGCGGGCCTCGGCGACCGTCGCGCAGGGCGAGGTCGAGACTTCGATTTGCGACTGCAGCAGCTCGGTGGTAACGCGCTCGCCCAAATCGGTCTTGCAGGCGCGAAAGAACTTTCTCGGCATGACGCGGCGAACATTTCGGGTCTTGCGGTCGACGACGAAATATTCTTCCTCAATTCCCAAGCGGTAACGAAACATCCCGACCACCCCGGCGCCCCTACCCTGCGGCGATCACATCGCATGCGCGAACGCAAAGAGCCCACGCAAAGTGCCTAAAACGTGCGTCGTGGCGCAATTTCGCGGCATATCCCCAAGACGACAAGGTGCGCGACGGCAAAGGAAACCGCAAGAACGAATCGCCCCGCGGGGGCGAGGAAGCGGGACGGGGCCACCCCTCTCGACGCGCGGACGCTCGCGCGGCGGTAAAAGCGCCCGCGGGAAAAGGGCTTGTCGGAAAAGGGGGGAAGCGAAGTCGGCGCAGCCGCCCTCAGTGCACGCTCACCGGCTCGAGGTCGTGCTGCTTCAAGGTCGCAAAAGCGAGCTCGCGCGTGGCCATCAGGCCGAGCTGCGTGCCGTCGGCGGCGAACACCGCATAGGCATCGGCGCCCTTCTCGGAGACCTTCTTGACGTAGGCGAGCTCCTGCAGGCCGAGCACATAAAGCTCGCGCGAGGTGATGGTGCGCAGATCGTCGGACGCTTCTGTCATCTTACTGGTCATCTCATGGTGCTCCTCATCCTCTTGGGCCCGCTTCCCTAAGCCGGCACCCCTAAGGCTGGTTTTTTCCGGCTACCAACTCGATCGTCTCCGCCTTGCGCGCCGCGCGCTTGGGTGCTGCGTCGATCTTCACCGTACGCACCCGGTTGGCCGCCGGCGGCCGGCTGAGCTCGACGTGGAGAAGGCCGTTGTCGAGATAGGCGCGCACCACCTCGATGCCGTCGGCAAGCACGAAGCTGCGCTGGAACTGGCGCGCCGCAATGCCGCGGTGGAGGTAGACGCGCTCGCCCTCTTCCTCGGCCTG
>Ga0209415_10021204_pt1 | contig 10028 bp, 4 predicted proteins | sample PeaSoiSIISIP2007_FD_187696 | JGI IMG/M metagenome (GOLD analysis project Ga0209415, IMG submission 187696) | Peat soil microbial communities from Weissenstadt, Germany - SII-SIP-2007 (SPAdes) (version 2) | ecosystem: Environmental > Terrestrial > Soil > Wetlands > Peat | place: Germany... | reverse complement strand
CCGTCCCCTAGCCGTCCCCAGGTAATTATCAGAGCCCGCGAGTCGTTGAGGATTTTTGTCGGCCGTGAGCCCGGTCAGGCTCGCGCCGCGGGTGCTGTTGCAGGGCAATCTAAGGAGGATCATGAACGCAGGACTCACAAGATCGTTTATTTTGGCCGCGATCGCGGCGCTTGTTGTTATTTCTGGGAGCACAGTCGCAGTGGCGCAATGTCCCACTTCTCCCAATTATCATCCAGACTTCACTTTGAACCAGACCTGTCTGACGCTGAACGGTGAATTAGGGAACTCGCCCACCATCACGTTTCCAACTTTCCCCGTAACCAGCGGCACAGTGCTGCGGCTGACACCGAATGTGTCCAATACGGCAGCCTCCGCGTGGTACACCACTCAGCAACCGGTTTCCGGCGCGTTCACGACCACCTTCAGCTTTCAGCTCAGCGGCACGACGAGTGAAATATATGGCCCGGCCGACGGAATTGCGTTTGTGATCCAGAATTCAAGCGCGGGCGTCACCGCATTGGGGCCTGAGGGCTGCGGCATCGGGTATGGAAGCTCACCGAATTGCACCGCGGGCAATCCGGGGCCGCAAGTCGGTATCACGAACAGCGTTGCCATCGAGTTCAATAGCTACTACAACCAAGGCACTGACCCGAGCAACAGTGACGTCGCCATCCAAAGCTGCCTGACCAACCCCAACAGTGTGGACGACTCCGGCGCCTGCAGCCTAGCGGTCAAAGACCTCAATCATCTGATCAACATTGGGGATGGCGCCGTTCACACGGTGACGATCAGTTACTCCGGCGCGGGCAGTAAATTGCTGGATGTGATTGTGGATAACGTCGATCTGTTCTCGGGCGGCATCGTGTTTGACATGACGACGATCGGCTTGAACAGCGGCAACGCCTGGGTTGGATTTACCGCGGCCACAGGCGGCGGAAACGACAACCAGGACATCCTCAGTTGGACCTTTACCCCTCAGGCTGAGACGGCGACGATCTCGACTACCTCTCCTACTTCGCTCAACTTTCCAAACGCCGCGGGGAGCAACGTGTACGCCTACACGGCGCAGCTGACCGCGCCGTACACGACACCGGAAATCCAGGTTCAGCCAATTCTGATGACTCCTTCTGCCTGCGACGCGCTGGTGCAGCAGAATTTCTGGCCCGCTCGCTGCTTCGTGTACAACAACGCGGAAAATTCCGGCCTGAATGCGTCGGTAATGTTCTCCGTTACTTGTCCCACATCATCTACCGGAACCTGCGGCTCCAACGTCAGCCAGAATTTCTTCGCAGAACTCGGCACTACGTTCGGGTATGTGCAGTCGGAGAATCCGTGGATTGTCTATCCTGGAATTTTCGCCTTCCTGAACCCATTTCCGGGTTGGCTGAAGGGTGCCGGACCTGATCCTCTGAACCCGTGCACACCGCCAGCCAACGGTCCGCTGTTCCAGAGCAACCAGATTGACTCCTTCTTCATTGACGGTGGCACCACCAAGGGAAAGAGCCAGGGCGGCGGTTCCTGCTGGGTCGCCACCTATGACACACCAGGCGAGCTCTGGCCGTTTATCACTGTGAGCTCTCCGAAACCGACCACCTACAAACTGAACTCGGTGGTTCCTGCAAACTACGTTTGCAGCAATCCCATCACGTCGCAACCTGTAACCAGCCCAACGGGCCCGTACCTCACGACCGCAACCTGCACCCAGTCCTCGGGCGCCCAAAGCTCGTGCACCCAGACCGGAAGCGGCCTTTCGTGCACTGGCTCGGTGAACACGTCAACGAAAGGACTGCACCAGTTCGTGGTGACGGCGATCGATTCGGGAGGCAACCAGAACCTGTACTTGGTGCTCTACAACGTCAAGTAAGAAAACGAACGTGCTAAGAGGGTGCCGCACCGCGGCACCCTCTTTTTCTTTGGCGTGAACGCGCAAGACCCACGGATTTACTGCCGGGAATGCTGCCGAGCGGATGGGCAGACTCCAGAAGAGCTACAACCCTTTGGCGGTTTGCGTACTACGCAGGGACTCGTCGTACATGGACTTGAAATCGCTCCGTTCCAAAAGCTTCTCCGCCCCGGGATCCTTCTTCATGTTTTCCAGAAGGCGAATAACTTCAGCATAGTGATTCCGAGCATCCCCGGCGCTACCCGAATCGCGGGCCAGAACCGCCAGCAGATAGTGAGCGCGAGCGCTCAGCGGCTGCATGCCAAGCTTGTCCGAAAGGAGCAAGGCGCGCTCCAATTGTTGCCGCGCATGGGCAGCATCATGAGTCCTCATCATGGCGTCGCCCAGGAAGATCGAGCACTCCACCGACGTGTATTTCAGCCCAAGCTCGTCGGCTTTCTGGACCATCTGCCGAAGGTTTGGAATCGCTTCCTGGAAACGTTTCTCCTGAACCTCAACTTTGGCGAGGTCCGCCTTGGCGTTCAGAATGGTGTCGGGCTCCTTGCTGCGTGTCGCCGCCTGAAGAGCTCCGGCGTAGGCGGTATGCGCCGGCTGCCAATCTCCACGGTAGAACGACGCATCGCCCTGAAATCCCATGGTTTCCGCCGTAAGACTGTCATTCTTCAGTTCCCGCGACAGGCTGATGGCTTCCTGCATGTAACTGTTCGCCTCATCGCCCCGCCCGGCGAGGATCAAGGCTTGGGCATATCCGCCGAGCACGCGGGACATCCAGGGAGTCTTATCTTTGAGATCGCGGAAGGTTTTGAGCGCTTCCTGCCGGGAATTTATGGCCGCCCCAAAACGTCCCTGGAACTCAAAAAGCGCGCCTAAGCCATAAGACTCGATGGCCGCGCCTCGTGGATCGTTCATACCGCGTCGCAGATCCAGCGCCCGCAGATAGTACGCGATAGCCTGATCGTACTGTCCCATTTGGCCGGCGGTGTAGGCGAGATTGTGCACCGCCTCGACGATATCCTGCGGCACTTTCGACTTCTCGCGCAGCTGGAGAGCCTGCTGGAAATAGGCCAGGGCGTCCTCGTACTGCCCCTTGTCCGAATAGACGCTGCCAATGTTGTTGAGGCAAATGGCCTGCATGCTCTCGTTGCCGAGGTCACGCTGAAGCTGCAGGGCCTCCTTGTACATCTTGAGAGCCTGGTCATGGTCGCCGTGGTCATCCACGAAATTGCCCAGGTCAATCAGCGTATCGGCCAATCCCCGCTTGTCGCCGATATCTCGGCGAATCTGCAGCGCCTCCTGGTAGTTAGCCTCGGCTTCCTTGTTCTTCCCGAGCGTAGCCTGGGCGCCAGCAATTTCGTTCAGGCTGTACGCCAGGCCACGCTTCTGGCCAACGTGGCGCCAGATGGTGATCGCTTCGGTCTCGTTGCGCAGCACTTCCTGGGGCTTGCTCAACATCCGGTAGGCGAGCGCCATCAGGTGCAGGCTCGTGGCCTTTTCCTCTTCGTTGTCCACCTGCGTAGCCAGGCTATAGGCGCGGTTGAGCGGCTCGAAGGCACCCTGCGGGTTGCCGCTCCTGATCTCGATCCGCCCGAGATCAATGGTAGCCGTGATGTCCTTAGGGTTGGCGGCCAGGATTTGCTGGTAGTAGCCGCGGGCCTTCACCAGATCGCCCGAGTCGTGATAAAGATTCGCCAGCGCCAACTTCACATCCGAGTTGTCGGGAGAAACCTTCTCCAGGGCCTGATACGCCTTGATGGCTTCCGGATAGTTCTTGACCACCTGCAACTCGATGGCCGAGATAAGGTATTTTTCCGCCTCGGGAAAGTCCCGGCTCAGCGTAACGGCCTGCCGGGCAGCCTGCTCCGCCTCGTTGTCATAACCGAGCGTGCTCTGCACCTGTGCCAGCCGGGAAAAGGCCAGCGCGAAGGACGGATCTCCCTTGGTGGCTGCCTCAAACTGCTTCTGAGCATCGAGGTTCTTGCCGTCGCGCTGCGACAGGAGTCCTTCGTTGTAATCGCGCAGCGCCGCGACCGATTTGAAGGTCGGCTGGAAGGAACTCGCTTTGAGTTCCTGCAGGACGCTCTGCGGGAGTGCCAACTGCTGGCGAATCGAGTCCGCCAACCGATCCACGGCGCCGGGAATCTCTTTTTCGCTGGGCACATCGATTTTCAGCGGAACGCTGCGGTCATTCTTGATGTCCTGCAGGGTAGCGTCTATGCGGATCTGGTCTCCGAACTTCGCATATTGCCCCCAAACCACGCGGTCGGCGTTGCTGAAATCAGCCACGCGCCGGATGGTTGCCGGGTCCAACACGGTCCCGGACGTGATGCGCAGGTCGCTCAACATCTGGTGCAAGCTGGTCGGGCTCACGGTTCGCAGTCGTGCCGATTGACCCACATCCGTGCTCAGCATTTCTGCCAGACTCGAGCCGAGCCAGTCCAGGGAGGGATCACCCGAGGCGTTTCGGAAGGGCAGAATGGCCAGCGAAACTTCCGGCTTGACGACCGCTTGCGGCGATGTTCTTGGCGCCAGCAACTGGGTGCGGTAGCGAATGCCGACGAGCGCGAGAATCAAAATTGCCGCGCCCAGCCCAATCCAGGGCCACGAACTGGGCGCCCACCGGCGTACTGCCGGGAACTGCAACGTAGCGGCCGCGGCCTGCCCTTGCCAGCCATCCAGATCCGCGAGTAATTCCTTGGCCGACTGATATCGCAGATTCGGGTCGCGCTCCAGGCACTTGCTCACGATCTTCGTCAGGTTCGACGGAATGCTGGGATCGAAGTCGGAGATCGGAGCGGCCCGCTCCTGAGTCCGCTTGATCAGGCTTGCCAATGCGCTCTCAGCGCGGAACGGCGTCTGCCCCGTCAGCAACTCGTAGAGGATCAATCCAGCGCTGAACAAATCCGAGCGCTGATCAAGATTCTGCGCGAGAGCCTGCTCGGGCGACATGTACTCCATCGTGCCGACCAGCGCCCCGCTTTGCGTCATCCCGTCGCCTTCCAAAGTGCGCGCCAGGCCAAAGTCCATCACCAGCACGCGCCCACTCTGGTCCAGCATGACGTTCTGCGGTTTCAGGTCACGGTGGATCACGTCCACAATGTGCGCGGCATCGAGGGCCAGGCACACCTGTTGCATGATCCGGACCGCTTCCTGCGGCGGAAAGTTCTTCCGCTCATGAATCAGGCTCCGCAGATCACGCCCCTCGATGTACTCCATGGTGATGAACTTCACGCCATCACCCTCGCCAAGGTCGTAGATACGGATTACGTTTCGATGCGTGACCCGCTGCGACAGCAGCAGTTCCTGCTTAAAACGCTCAATAATCGAGGAATTCCGGGCAAGTTCGGGACGAATCACCTTGAGAGCAACCATGCGGTCCAGTTCAAGGTCTTTAGCTTTGTAAACGGCGCCCATGCCGCCTTCCCCTAGCGTCTGAACAATCTCGTAGCGGCCGGCGAGTACGGTTCCTTCTTCCAGGACAGGTTGCGGGCTGACGAAGCCGCGCGTCTTTTGCGGGGGACGCGGAAGCGGGGGCGGTGCTCCATCCACAATCGTAAGTGCATCTGACGGCGAGACATTTGAGGTCGGGACCAGCGTTGGAGCGTCTGAGTCGGGAACTCCCTTGAGAGGGACAATGGTCGGAGCGTCGGAGGGATTCACATCGGAAGACGAACTGCTGCCACTGCTGGAAGGAGTACGTACTGACCCGCCCCCTTCATTCCACTGTCTTCCGTCCTGATCACGGCGCGAATCACCGAATTCGCCCATGGTTCCGGTCCCCAGCCGGTTTCGTGACTGTGTGTTCTGGCTTGAGAAGAAGCGGTCGCGGCCTTTCGCCCCCAGGCGACTAGCCGCGCGAGAATACAAGTATATACCTCGAATCGTTCGTTTCTTGTGATTGGAAGTGGCTGATGAGGAACTGGCCCGCCGGTCTCGGCCCGCGAACCGTGGGAGTGTGAATTGAGCACCAGAGAGGGTTGTGCGAAGTCGCGCAGACGATGCGGACGACTAGCGAACCGCATGGCCGGCACAGCATAAGGAAGGACGCAAACTCGCCGCTAACGGACAGCGGCTTGATCCTCAACGGTTCATGATTACTGTTGACAAAGTTGACAAAGATGGGGGCACTAGCCCAAAACGGCTAGCCCGGTGATAGAATGCCGACATCTAGTTTGCGCTGGCCTTCCCTCGCAAGTTCAGCCGTTCACCAGCCAAGACGCCACGTTGTTCCAAATTGTCCCAGGGAAAATTATTAGCAGTACGCACCGGTTCGTGTTGCCGGTTTGGGCTGGAGCCCGCTGTGTATCTGGCGCATCGCCGCCGGCTGTGACGGCCTTACAGCGAGGGCGAAGGAAAGCTGTCAAAGGCACTGCAGGACCGGATCTGGACCCCAGGTCAGTTAAGGACTTGATCTGGAGGACCGAGGAGGAAGTCGTTTATTTTCAATGAAGTGTTTGGCCATCTGACGGCTCAAAGCATGTACCTAAGGTATCTGTCTTTGGCCTGTTGCCGGTCGCAAACTTGTTGATGCCAGCCGTCCCTGGGGCGGAATCTTCTTGTTCCCCGGGGAGGAGCAATGCCTAGTGAGAGGAACGATTCACGTCAACTCCGTGCAAGTCCCCAGATTGGCAGGGGCGTCCCTCGTGTTCGCCTGCATTTGCATCTTAAGTGGCTGCCTGGGAGTAAGTTCCGGCGGTTCGATGAGTCAGCAGGGAACCGGCGCTCTGTCGTTGTCCTCTTCAACCATAGACTTTGGCAGCGTCGGCACAAGCAGCAGTAAAACGATGACCGTCTCGGCAACTAACTCCGGGACAGCTTCAATCACAATTAGCAGTATGGCGGTTTCGTCCAAAGCGTTTTCCTTGGTGGCCCCCAGCCTTCCCGTCACGATTGCAGCGGGACAAAGCACGACCCTCAGCGTAATGTTTGCCCCTGCCTCGACGGGAGCTTTCAGCGCCACCCTCGCGATTACCAGCGACGCAAGCAGTCCCGTGACAAATCTCTCGCTTTCAGGCACAGGAACAGCCGTCAACCAAGGGCAACTCGGGGTCAGTCCAGCTAGTCTTGGCCTCGGCAACGTGGTGGTGGGAACCAGCGGAACCGCGTCGGGAAGCCTGACGGCGAGCGGGGCAAGCGTAACGGTTACTGGGGTGACCACTGACAATTCAGAGTTCAGCATTGGCGGCCTTTCGTTGCCGGTCACGATCCCGGCAGGCCAGAGTGTTCCGTTCACGGTTACTTTCAGCCCCCAAGTCACGGGTGCGGCGAGCGCCAAACTCACCGTCACCAGCAATGCGCAGCCCTCGACGGAGGTCGAGGGTCTAGCCGGTACAGGCACGGCGGCTCCCACTCACACGGTGAATCTGGCTTGGAATTCCAGTACATCGCCAAATATCGTGGGCTACAACGTTTACCGCTCCGCCTTCGCCGGCTCGTGTGCGTCCTTTGCCAAAATCAATCCGGTGCTGAATACGAGTACTCTGTACAGCGACGCCACGGTCACCGACGGGGCATCTTACTGCTACGCCACCTCGGCGGTGGACACCAGCAACCACGAAAGCAGCTACTCCAACATCGTCTCCAACGTTCAGATTCCCGCACCTTAATTCCCGAAACTGGACAGCAGAATCTCCATCCACGTTCCGATCGTTGCCTCGGTACTCGGCCATCTGACCATTCGTCGCATGCACCATCGGCATCTTTGCAACCGATCGGGATCATTTGAAACTGACGCCATGCGAGTCCCCCAATCGCTCGGTCACCGTCATTTTACCCGCGCTTCTTTCCCTGTCTCCTTCGTGGTGTTTGCAACCGTGCTGACTTTCTGTCTTCCGGCTGGGGCTCAGTTGGTTTGCTCTCCGCAGCACCTCACTTTCGGCACGGTGCAGATTGGCCAATCAGAAACTCAACTTGCGATTTTGACGAATACCGGCGGGACCAGCGTGACCATCTCATCGCAGTCCGTGGGCAATTCTGAATTCACGGTCTCGGGGCTGAACCTTCCGGTATCCGTGCCTGCAGGACAGAGTGTGAGCTTGAACGTCACTTTCACGCCGAAATGGGATGGTTGGACCGGCACCAACGTAGCATTTGCAAATAGCAGCTCGCTCCTGCCTCTTCAGTTGGGCGTGGCGGGAAATGGCGTAGAGCAAGTCATTTTGACGGCCACTCCCTCAACCCTCTCGTTCGGACAGATCGCAGTGGGGACCAGCAAAACGATTCCGGTCGTTCTTACGAATGTGCGAAATTCGAGAGCGCTCGTAAACTCGTTTCAGAGCGTCGGAAATGGCTTTTATGTGAACGGCCCTGCCCTGCCCGTGTTCCTTTCCCGGGGGCAATCGATCACCGTGAACGTAACTTTCGCTCCTAAGTTTGCCGGTCTGATCGGCGGGAGCGTCTTTGTTCTAGACCCGGCTTTGGCCATCCCTTTGTCAGGAACCGGCACCCCGGCTGTCGGGCAAATTGGCCTTGCTCCAACTGCCCTGGCTTTCGGCAATGTGCAAACCGGAAGCAAGCAGAATCTCTCAGCCACGATCACAAACACGGGCAGCAGCAGCGTCAACATCTCTCAAGTCGGAATTAGCGGAACCGGATTCAGCCTCAACAGCAGCCCGGCTGCCGTAACGCTGGCTGCCGGGCAAAGCATGACGTTCAGCGTGGCGTTCGCACCGACCACCGTGGGAAGCGCCAGTGGCAGCCTCACCATCACGTCCACCGCGTCGAATCCGAATGCATCGATTCCTCTGTCGGGCACAGGGATCTCACCGGGCGCCCTGGGATCAAATCCGGCCAGCCTTAGCTTTGGCAACGTACAGACGGGGAATACGCAGAATCTCTCCGCAACCGTCACCAATACCGGGGGCTCGAGTGTCACGATTTCTCAAGTCGGGGTGAACGGAACCGGATTCAACCTGAACAGCAGCCCAGCGGCCGTGACCCTGGCCGCCGGACAAAGCGCGACGTTCGGTGTAACGTTTGCTCCGACCGCGGCGGGAACTGCAGCGGGAAATCTATGGTTGACCTCGACCGCGTCGAATTCAAATCTAACGATCCCGCTGTCGGGCACAGGGATCTCACCGGGCGCCCTGGGATCAAATCCAGCCAGCCTCAGCTTTGGCAATGTACAGACGGGATCTACGCAGAATCTGTCGGCTACGGTCACCAATACCGGCGGCTCGAGTGTCACGATTTCTCAGGTCGGAGTGAACGGAGCCGGATTCAGTTTGAATGGCGGTCCCGGTACCGTAACCTTACCGGCCGGGCAAAGCGCGACCTTCAGTGTGGCGTTCGCGCCGACGGCGACGGGAAATACGACGGGAAGTCTCACGATCGCCTCGACCGCGTCAAATTCAACTCTTACTGTCCCGCTGTCAGGCGCGGGCACATCGACTACCGTTGGGCAGCTCACCATTGCTCCGACGAAACTGAACTTTGGCAGTGTGAATGTTGGCTCTACGGCGACCCAATCCCTCACCATGAGCGCGACCGGCGGCAGCGTCACGGTGAACTCCGCTGCCAGCGGCACCTCTCAATATTCGATTTCCGGGGTATCTTTTCCTTTTACGATTGCAGCGGGGCAGAGCGCATCGGTCAGCGTGGTTTTCGCGCCCACCCAGGGCGGCACCGCCTCCGGAACACTCACATTCCTGTCAGGCACCGCTAACACGCAAACTGCCGAGTCTGTGACCGGCAGCGGGGTTGCACCGCAATACAGCGTCAACCTGTCCTGGAGTGCCAGCAGTTCTTCCGTCGCCGGCTACAACGTGTATCGCGGCACATCACCCGGCGCATATTCCAAGATCAACAGCACATTGGACCCGAACACGGCCTACACCGATTCCACGGTAGCTTCAGGGACAACGTACTACTATGCGGCAACCTCGGTGAATTCCACGGGACAAGAGAGCAGCTATTCGGCGCCGATACAGGTCGCGATTCCGTAGCATTAACTCAGTCACGGAGTTGTTTCCTCAGCATCTACAAACGAATCGCGCCGCATCGCCACCAATCGCCCTCGGGCCTTAGACCTCTGAGCATGCCGTTCCAACCGCGTGGTGCCGGGAGGGGGAATCGAACCCCCACAGTCCTTTCGGACCTGCGGATTTTAAGTCCGCTGCGTCTGCCAATT
>Ga0209415_10021203_pt1 | contig 10028 bp, 10 predicted proteins | sample PeaSoiSIISIP2007_FD_187696 | JGI IMG/M metagenome (GOLD analysis project Ga0209415, IMG submission 187696) | Peat soil microbial communities from Weissenstadt, Germany - SII-SIP-2007 (SPAdes) (version 2) | ecosystem: Environmental > Terrestrial > Soil > Wetlands > Peat | place: Germany... | reverse complement strand
ATCACCCCCGCCTCCACCATCGCCGCCAGCGGCTGCGTCAGCTTGCGGAGAATCACTCGTTTCAACTCCCGCGCGCCATATTCGCGACTGGTCCCTTTCTCCAGCAGAAAACTTCGCGCGCCCTGATCCAGCTCCAGCGTGAAGGCCCGCTCTTCCAATCGATGCGCGATATGCCGCTCCAGCGCCGCGATCTGCTGATCCAATATGGCCTCCAGCGCCTCTGCGTCCAGCGGCTGATAGGTGATCACCGCGTCGATCCGATTCACGAACTCAGGGGCGAATTTTCGTTTCACCGCGCCTAGCCCGATGCTCGACAATTTCCGCAACGTGCCATCGCCCGACGCCGGCGCGGTAGCCGCGAAACCGAAATCCGGCAGCACTTCCTTCCGCATCGCCGAAGCCCCTAAATTGCTGGTCAGAAAAATCAACGTGCGCTCGAAGTTGACGGAGGTGTTATCGCCCAGCCGCAACACCGCCTTATCCAGGACCCCCAGCAGCAAGCGGGTCATACTGGGCGCGGCTTTTTCGATTTCGTCGAACAGAACCAATGCCAGATTGGATGCCTCACTGGTCACCGCCCCGAGCTTCTGCTGCGTCAGCATCGGCGTCGTCTCGCGATGACCCAGATATCCCGGCGGCGCGCCGATCAGCTTGGCGATTTCATGCTCCATCTGGAACTCGCCGCAGTCCACCCGCACCAGGCTCTTCTCACTGCCGTGCAGAGCGTCCGCCAGCGCCTCAACCGTGCGGGTCTTGCCGGTGCCGGTGGGTCCCAGGAGCAGGAACACGCCCGCCGGACGGCCTTCGGGCCCCAGTCCCGCGCGATACATCTGTACGTAAGGAACGATCTCCGCGATGGCGTGAGCCTGCCCCACCAGGCGGCTCGCAAGCTGCTGCGTGAGTTCTTCGCGTCCGCTTGCGGGGTCTGGAAAACTGGCGGCCATGCTCCGCCCCGGACGATTGGAAAGACGAATAGGAATGGGTTGGCCGCGCACACACCTCATTCTCGGTATGCGCTGCATCGGCACGCTCGGTGCGCAACGCTAAGAGGTGGGAAACACTGTGTTATTTATGGCGGTAGGTGATGCGTCCCTTGGTCAGGTCGTACGGGGAAAGCTCCAAGGTGACCCGGTCGCCCGCCAGCACGCGGATACGATTGCGGCGGAGCTTGCCTGCCAGGTGCGCGAGCACACTGCGTTCCTGGTCCAATTGCACGCTGAAGAGGCCGCTGGGGAATTTCTCGACTACGGTTCCGGTGACTTCAATGCAGTCTTCTTTACTCATCGTCCTCCCAGAAGGTGATTATACACGGACGGCACTTCCGATAGAATCGTAACCCGGAGACTCATTCCCAAGACCCATGGCCGAAAAACTCGGGACGTTATTTCAACTCTATTACCGGCCTGCGAGCGCCCTGAGCACGATCCTCGACTCCGGCAGCCTGATGCTCGCCGTCATCGCGGCGGCTGCATTAGGCTTCGCGATGGGCGAAATCAGAAGCGTGGTGCTCATCGCGGTGCTTTTCGCACCCGCGTGTATCGCGATTATCTCGGTGTGGGACCACCTGGGCAGCCTGGGCGTGGTGCTTCGCCGCGACTATTCACCCCTTCTGGTATGCACGCTGATGTGCTGGATCGCTGCCAAAATCCCTGCCTGGCTTGCGAGCTTCCTGGCGCCTGAGCTCAGTTTTTGGATTCACTCCCTTGCGGATGTGTATTTCCTGGCCCTGGCGGCCATCGCGATTCGCACGGTATTTGGGACGAGCATCGGGAAAGCGATAGGAACTGTTTTGGGCGGTGCGGCTGCCAGCGTGGGAGGCTTCTACGCCTATGCGATCTTTGGCGGAATGCTCTCCTATTTCGCCTCGCCGCTCGTCCTCCTCTGGCTCTATTTCCTATTCCGTCCCAATCTCGATATGTTCACTGGCCTGGGTGGCGGCCTCCGCTCGCGTCAGAACTTCAACCGGCATCTGGAGGCGTTAACGGTGAATCCGCGCGATTCCGACGCACACTATCAGCTCGGCTTGATCTATCAGCAGCGCCGCAACTATACCGAAGCTATCTCCCGGTTCACGAAGGCCGTGGAAATCGATCCCGGCGAGACCGATGCGCATTATCAATTAGGCGTGATCGCGCTGGAGCAGAAGCGTTACGAAGATGCGCGTAAGCATTTCGCCGCCACGCTGGCTCTGGATGACAAGCACTCGTCGAGCGAAGCCTGGCGCGGCCTGGGCGCGGCTGACTTGCAATTGGGAAATACCGAAAAGGCGCTGGCCGAGCTCCAGAAATATACCGATCGCCGCGAATTCGATCCCGAAGGTTTGTATTGGCTGGGCGCGGCGTTGAAGAAGCTAGGTCGCACCCCGGAGGCCAAGGACGCGTTCCAGCGCGCGGTGGAAGCAGCCCGCACTGCTCCGGCCCATCGCAGGCGATATACGGCTGCCTGGGGTCGCCAGGCCAAGGCCGAATTGCGGACTCTTTGATGGAAAAAAAGGGGACAGCCGCCACGCTAAATGGGGACAGCCCTTCAGGTGGATAACAGCGCGCGTTGCCGGACACGCGGGGCTGTCCCCATTTAGCTTCCCTATGGCGCTTCCGCCGCCAGTGCGATGCGGAACGCTGGGCGAAACACCCGGGCTCGGGGTTTTCGCAGCCCGGCTTTCCGCGCCAAGTCTTCCAGCTCCTTCCGCCGAAACGCCGCCTCCACCGAAATCGCCCCGTCATGCACCGTCACCGGATCCCAGCCCAGCAGCGGCCGGCTCCAGGAGATGAAGTAATACGGGATGGGATTCCGTTCCAGGTCGATCACCAGGACCGCCTTGCGAGCCACTGCACCAAAATTCCGCAAGAGTTCGATCACCTTGTCATTCGGGAAATGATGCAGAAACAGCGAACAAAAGACGTAGTCGAAGCTCGCTGAGCGGAGCGGCAGTTGAAACGCGTCCGCAACCACTTTCCACCCTGCGCCCGTCAAATGCGTAGCCACGTAATCGAGCGACGTGACCTTGGCCGCCGGATACCATCGCCGGATGCAGGCTCCCATATCCCCCGAAGCGGCCCCGACGTCCAGAACCGAGAACGCCTGGCCGGCCGGAACGTTCTCCTGAAGCAGCCTGCGAAGCGTCGAGTGGCCTCCCCAGCGCCGGTTGATCCGAACAAGATCCTGCAGGCTCGCGCGCGCCTGCTCCGGCGGCAGGGTATCGAGAAGTTCCGGCAGAATCAGCCGCTTACCCAGGCAGTGCATCTGTAACCTACTAGTAGTACTCTAAAGCAACTGCTAAAATAGGACGAGAGTCCGTAAAAGGAGACTATACCGTGGGCGACAGCTTTGATCCTTCCGGCGGTTCGGGCGGCGTGAAGATTCCAGTGCTCTTTGGGGCGGTGGTAGCCCTGGTTGGGGCGTCCCTGTATCAGTTCTACGAGGTTCGGCAGGTGCGTGCGGATTTGGAAGCTACTCGCACGGCGTTGCTGGAAGAGATTTCCAAAGTCCACGAAACCTCTACGGTTTCAAGCAAGACCAACCGCCAGTCCGTGGATTCGCTGAAAACGCAGATGGATGAGGCCCGGCGCCAAGCCAGCATTCTGGCGGGCCAGGCCAAACTCGACGCGACCAAGCACGCCGATGACCTGGCTGCCAAGCTGGAGAGCGCGCAGGCACAGGAAGCCGCTGAGACGGCTAAGGTTGCGGCAAGTGTCAACGCGGTTTCCGGCGATCTGTCCAAGGTTCGGGAGGACGCCAACTCCACCAAGAGCCGCGTGGGCGAAGTTGCAACGGATGTGGCGGGCGTCAAGTCCGATGCCGCTGCCACCAAGGCCGAACTTGAGAAGACTATCGCTGATTTGAAGAGCACCCGCGGCGATCTGGGCGTCCAGAGCGGCCTGATCGCGACCAACGGCAAGGAGCTAGCCGCACTGCGCCAACTGGGCGAGCGCAACTACACGGAATTCCGGCTGACCAAGGATAAGGCGCCCACCAAGGTCGGCGACGTCCAGATGCGCTTGAAGTCGGCCGACATGAAGAAGAACCGCTACACCATCGAGCTGATCGCCGACGACAAGCTGGTGGAGAAGAAAGATAAGACTGTGAATGAACCGGTCCAGTTCATGCTGTCCCGCGCCACTCAGCCTTTCGAGATCGTGGTGAACGAAGTGAAGAAGGACATGATCTCGGGTTACATCTCCGCTCCGAAGGTGCAACAGGCTCGTAAGTAAACTTCTCCTTGTAAACGACTAAGGGCGGACCCTCGCGGGCCCGCCCTTTTTATTTGTCGGATTGTTATTGGCCGCTCGCTGTCGCTCACGGTTCAGCGATCCCGAGCACCGAACCGCGAACGCCAGTGAGCGGCTTCAGCTTACTTCTGGGCGATGGTTCCGGCCCCGCCCCACTGGTCCTTGTTACGGAGAGTTTTCCAGACATGGTCGCCCCACCAGTCGTCCTTGGCGACCGTGGCGTTGTGACGTTCGATAGTGGCGAGCAGGGCGTCCGCGTCTACCTTCGACAATTCGAGCGTCATGGTCTGGTCCTGGCCGTTTTCGTTCGTGTAGGCCAAGTTCATCTGCCGGGTTTCCGATTTCATCAGCCGTTTGGGCAGCGCCCAGACCTTGTAAATCGGTTCGGGTTCCGCCGTATGAACCAGTACGGAGCTCAGCTCCGCCTTCGAAATCTGGCGATACGGGACCTGAACCTTATGGAGCGGGGTCCGAAGTTCCATGGACTGCGGATTATTCAGGTACAAGGTCGCGCCGGTTTTGGGCGCAAGCTCGGCGATGTTTCCGTCGATATAAGTAACGGTTGCCGAATCGGCGGCTGCCAGTAGCCCGCCGGCGAGAATCGTGAGTGTGGGGAGAGTCAAAAAGCGCATGGTGGTCCTTTCCAGAGCAAAGATCGACAGGATGGAAGATGAGCTTTAGATCTCTCACGTCCTTAGTACTATGCGAGAATCGGCTCGTGGGTAAATCGTTTCTGGTCTGTCTACTGGCGCTCAGCTCCGCATTCGGAGCGGATTCCATAGAACGATATCTGAACGCCCCCTTCGCTTCCGAGCTCGTGGCCGCGCCCGGCGGGGGCAAGGTCGCCTGGATCCTCAATGAACGCGGTGCGCGGAACCTGTGGGTCGCGGCCGCGCCGGATTACAAGGGCCGCCGGCTCACGTCCTATAAGGATGATGATGGCCAGGACTTGGGCGAAGTCGCCTGGAGCGCCGACGGACGCTTCCTGGTTTATGCCAGGGGCGGCGATCTCGAAACCAACGGCGACATTCCCAATCCCAAAAATCTTCCCCAGACGCCGGAGCAGGCGGTCTACGCCATTCCCTTCGATGGCGGTTCCCCCCGGAAACTGAGCGATGGCCGCGGACCCGCTGTCTCGCGCGACGGCCATGTCGCGTTTCTGAAAAGCGGCCAGATCTGGATGACCACGCTGGATGCGGAAAAGACCGGGGCCAAACCCGAGGAGGCGGTCCACACCAAAGCGTCTTCCTATGAGCTGCAATGGTCGCCAGACGGGTCGGCGCTGGCTTTCACCAGTTATCGCGGCGATCACAGCTTCATCGGCGTGTACCGGGTCGCCAGCAAAACCGTCACCTATCTGGACCCGAGCGTCGACTTTGACACTGCTCCTGTCTGGAGCCCGGATAGCCGCCGCGTTGCGTTCTTGCGGCGTGCGTACTCTTCCGCGATCTCGGTTGGTCCAGTGCGCGACGCCGCGAATCCCTGGTCGATTCGAGTCGCGGATGCGGTGACCGGCGCGGGCCGCGCGGCCTGGCACGCAGAAAAGGGTCCGGGCAGCGCGTTTCGCGGGATCGAGGGCGCGACCCAAATCCTCTGGGCCGATGGAAATCGCCTGGTGTTCCCGTGGGAGCGCGATGGCTGGCTCCACCTGTATTCGGTCTCGGCTGATGGCGGACGCGCACAGGTTCTCACGCCCGGCGATTTTGAAATCGAGCACGTCTCGCTCTCGCGCGATCGCCGCGAGCTGCTCTTTTCCTCCAATCAGGACGATATCGATCGCCGCCATGTGTGGCGCGTGGCTGCCGAGGGCGGAAAGGCGTCGCCGATTCTGGGAACGAACTCCGCTGGAGGCATGGGCGAAGGTCTCGAATGGGAACCGGCGGATGTTGCCGATGGAGCGGTCGCATTTCTGCGCTCCAGCGCTACCGAAATCAGCCGCGCGGCTGTCAAAATCGCCAGCGCGCCGGTGCGCGATCTGGCGCCCGATTCCATCCCCGCGGATTTTCCCAAGGATCTGGTCAAGCCCCAGCAGGTGATCTTCCCTGCCTCGGATGGTCTTCCCATTCACGGGCAGCTTTTTCTGCCTCCCTCCGGCAGCGCCGCGAAACATGCGGCCGTGATCTTCTTTCATGGAGGCTCGCGGCGCCAGATGCTGCTGGGTTATCATTACCGGCGATATTATTCGAACGCCTATGCGATGAATCAGTATCTGGCCGCGCGCGGGTTTGTCGTATTAAGCGTGAATTATCGCAGCGGCATCGGATATGGGCTAAACTTCCGCGAAGCTCTGAATTTCGGCAATGCCGGCGGCAGCGAATTTAACGACGTGATGGGCGCCGGCCTGTATATGGCCGCGCGAGCCGACGTCGATCCGAAGCGCATCGGTGTGTGGGGCGGGTCTTACGGAGGCTATCTCACGGCGCTGGCGCTGGCACGAGCCAGCAGGCTCTTCGCCGCGGGCGTGGACATGCACGGCGTCGAGGACTGGAGCATTCGCGTGGACCGCGCGCTCAATGCCCTAAATGTGGAAACCCTGCGCGAAATCGAGCGCACCGCGCTCCAATCGTCGCCGCTGGGCGATGTGAAGGACTGGCGTTCGCCCGTGCTGCTGATTCATGGCGACGACGATCGCAACGTCGCCTTCAATCAGACCGTGCGGCTGGTTGAGGCTTTGCGGGCGCAAGGTGTGGAGTTCGAGGAGATCATTTTCCCCGGCGAGGTGCACGAATTCCTGCTGGAGGAAAGCTGGATCAAGGCCTATCGCGCCGCGGGCGATTTTCTGGCGCGGAAACTTAAACCAGAGTAGGTAGGGCCGGCATCCTTGCCGGCCGGCGTCTAGCGCCGTGGCGGACGCCCGCCGCCACCTTCGCGCGGAGCCATCGGACGAGCTTCGTTCACCACCAGAGTTCGGCCCATCAGTTCTTTGCCATGGCAAGACTCGCAAGCACGCTGGGCGGCGGTATCGTCATTGATCTCGACGAACCCAAAGCCTCGCGCCTGACCGGTAAAGCGGTCGCGCATCACCGTTACCGAGTCCACATTGACGCCTGCGTCTGCGAAGAAATTCTGGACATCCGTCTCATTCGCACCGTATGGCAGATTCCCCACGAAAAGCTTCTTCACCGGAGCACTCCTAACTGTCATTGGAGACAACAGTATCCAAGTACGCGAAATATTATGTCAGAAAGCCGTTTCCGAGTCAAAAAGCAAGGGACGCGCTGGCCCGCTGTTAGAATCAAACCGTGGCATATCCCGAAGAACTCATTGCCCCCATGCGGGCGGATCTGACTCAATATGGCGTCGAGGAGGCCCGGACCCCGGCCGACGTGGACCGCCTTCTCATGCCGGGACGCGGCACCGTGCTGATGGTGGTGAACTCCGTGTGCGGCTGTGCGGCTGGCCGAGCCCGGCCCGCTGTGGGAATGGCGCTCAAGCATACTGCGCGTCCCTCGAAAACGGCTGCCGTATTCGCTGGCGGAGATGAAGCGGCCGTGGCTCACCTGCGGAACATTCTGTTGCCCTATCCGCCCTCGTCGCCATCAATGGCGTTGTTCAAGGATGGCAAACCGGTGTACGTCCTACACCGCAGCGATATCGAACGCCGCGATCCTGTCGAAATCTCCGGACTCTTGAAGGACGCGTTCGATCAGTTCTGCCGCTAAGGTCAGAACTCTTCGTGGCGGGCGAGAATTGCTGCCGTTGACAGCGCCGCGCCCGTTACGAGAACGATCGTCCCGATCCACAGCCACGGAATGCCCGGGCTCCCGGCGAAACGAAGGATCGGCGCCCACGCCCACCGGATGGCTGCGGTGATCGCTACCACAAACAGTAAACCGGAAATCTGCTCTTTCCACAGAGGAATCAACACTCCGAACACGGCCATGATCGGGACCACCAGCAATCCGGCCAGAAAGCTCGACACAGCCATCGGGCCGAGGGGAACGGGCTGGCGCATGACGAGCAGCACGGCGCAATCCACGACCAGCATCGCCGCGAACAGTACGTAAACTGCCGCACAGGAGCCGGCGAAGCGGGTCCAGATGAGTTCGTATCGCGAGATGGGAAGCGTCAGGGTGTAGTGGATCGATGAGTGGCCCGGCTGGAATCCATTCGTTCGGATGCCGGTACCGGCCAGGAAGATGCCGACGATCACCGCAGCCGCCGCGCTCACCCAGGTGTGGGCGCCCCACGGCAGGAAATTCGCTGGGCCCATCGCTGTTAACTCGGGCGTGAGCGCATTCAACTCTTGGATGATCCGGCCCGAGTGCGCGTACCAATTCGTGCCACCGCGCACGGCTAACTGAAAAAGCGGACACATCAGTGCTATGAAAACGGCCGCGACGCGAAGTCCGCCTCGCATCTCGATCCAATGTCGATACCAGATCATCCGAACTCCTGAATCCGGCTTTGGCTTAGTGAGAACGCAAGCGCCAAGACGCTGAGGGTGAGTAGCGCGGCCACCGATACCCATGGAAACTCGCCGTAGGCTGGAAGCGCAGTAACCGTAACCCATATCCAACGATTAGAAGCCACGAATATTGGGAGGGCGACGAGAATGGCCCAGAGTTCATGTATGACCATGGAGAGCGCGCTCAGAAAAGTGTTCCAGGCGATAACGAACAAGGTGGCGAGGGCGATCGATACCCCTAGAGGAATAAACGGGATGCGGTCCCCCCTCAACCACATTGCGGCGAACCGTACGGCCAACGTTATTGCAGCCGCGATGAAGGCTGCCGCGCAATTCAACGCTTGCTGCGTCGAGATCAGGCGACTGCGCGAGACCGGCAAAGTGAGCGTATAGCCGATGGAGGGGTGGCGTGGCAGGAACGCGGTCCGCAGTCCATTGCCCATCAAGCAAAGCGCGATTGCCCAGGTGAAAAATGACATTTGGCCGGCCAAGGCAACCCAAGCATTCAGACTCTCCGGCCCGATGGATTGCGGCAAGCGCGTTCCCAACAACTCTTTCGCGGCGGCTGGCGAAAGTTTCGCCCATTCCGGCGTAATGATGCCGGTCCAAATGGCGTAGGCCGCCACCACCAGCAGGCGGAAACGAAACTCGAGCCAGTATCGATACCAAGTCGTATACAACCCAGTCATGCGTGCTCCATCTGCTCGAAGAAGATTTCCTTGAGCGTGGCGGGCTCCGATTCCAGCACGGCGACGCCGGTTCCGGCCAACCGCTGGCTGAGCGTGCTCGCATCGTCCGCGGAGAAACCGGTGAGGAATCGGCCTTCGCGACGCCAGTTGGCCAGGGAGCGTGGCAGCTCCGCGTTCGTCGTCTCCAGCACGCACCGCACTCGCCGATAGCACTGCTTGATGCCGTCCAGCTCGCCCTCGACGACGCAGTGGCCGCGCTTGATCATCACCACATAGTCGGCGATCTGCTCCACCTCGGGCAATTGATGCGAGGAGAAGAATACCGTCGCGCCTCGTTCCGCGACCTGTTCGACCAGGAGGCGCAGGGTCTGTTCGATCGCGATGGGATCGAGGCCCTCTGTAGGCTCGTCCAGCACCAGAAGTTCGGGTCGGCGGCACAGAGCCAGCAACAGATAGAGCTTCGCCTTGGTGCCCTTCGAAAGCTTGGGGCATTTCGTGCGCAGGGGAATTTCGAACTCGTCGATCAGCCTGCTTTCCAGCGCGTAATCCCAGTTCGGATAGAAACCGCGCGTCAGCCGGATCATCTCTTCCGCGCGGGCGAATGGATAGAGGTCTTTCACTTCAGGCACGAACGCAACTTTACGGAAGATTTCATGCGATGTGCCTGCGGGGATCCCCAGAACGTGCGCCGATCCGCTCCCC
>Ga0209415_10021202_pt1 | contig 10028 bp, 9 predicted proteins | sample PeaSoiSIISIP2007_FD_187696 | JGI IMG/M metagenome (GOLD analysis project Ga0209415, IMG submission 187696) | Peat soil microbial communities from Weissenstadt, Germany - SII-SIP-2007 (SPAdes) (version 2) | ecosystem: Environmental > Terrestrial > Soil > Wetlands > Peat | place: Germany... | reverse complement strand
GGGCAGCCGCCCTGCAGTTCTACGCGTGGACGAATGCGGGGAGCGTCGTTCCCACCATCGGCGCCTCGGGTGCGGTGGCGGCGCTGATGGGAGCATTCCTGGTTCGCTTCCCCAAGATGAAGATTGAGATGGCCTGGATCTGGTGGTTCAGCTTCCTCCGGCTCCTGCGCACCGGGAACCCGTTCCGTTTGTTGCGGTTTAAGGCATCTGCCTACTGGTTGCTGCCGTTGTGGCTGGCCAGCGAAATCCTCTTCGGATGGCTCCTCGGTTCGACCAGCGGCGTCGCCCACTGGGCGCACGTCGGCGGATTCCTGTTTGGAGCGGCAGTCTCGCTTGCGATCCAGCATTCGGGCCTCGAACAAAAAGCCAACAAGGCCATCGAAGAGAAGCTTACATGGACCAATGATGCTGAACTCGAGCAGGCCAGCGGCATGATGGAGCACGGCCAACTCGCCGAAGCGCTGGTGGTGCTGACCAACTACGTTGCCGTCAAGCCGAACGCGATCGACGCCTGGAACCTGCTGCGGCAGATCCATACCCGCCAAGGCGAAACCAAGGCTTTCCTGGATGCGACGGTCAAGACCTGCGCGCTGCATCTGCGGGCACACGAAATCCAGGCCGCGTTCCAGGATTATGCGGAGTTCGTCGATGGCGGCGGCAAGATGCCGCCCGCAACCTGGCTCGAACTCTGCAAGGGCGCGGAGGAAATGCAGGAGTTCGATCGCGCGTTCGCCGAATATCAGGATCTCGCCAAGGCCTATCCCGCGGACCGGCAGGCGTTGACCGCGCAACTGAGCGCGGCCAGACTTTGTCTGAAGCGGTTGAATCGCCCGCAGGATGCGCTGGCTCTCTACCAAGCGGCAGCAGCGTCTCCGATTCCACACCTCGACTGGGATCAGCACATCCAGGCTGGCATCAAGGAAGCGAAAGCTGCCATGTCGCCGGGAAATACGATGGCGGCAGGCGCGCAGTAATCCAACTTAGAGGCGGCTCACAATTCAAAGCAGGCCCGACGACAACGTCGGGCCTGTTTGCTTTGCGCCGTGCGCCCACGCGGAAGATTTGGTGAAGAACTGGCGAAGGAATTCGAAACAGGAAGTCCCATTTCGAAGCTCATTCGCAATTACCAACGTAACTACAGACGCGTTCTCTGCTGTGTTAAAAATCACTCATGGTTGTTGGACGGCGCCGCTCAGGCGACCCAAGCATCCAACGAGAATTCTTCCAGGACTTGGCTCGAATAGCGACTAACTGGGCGGGATTCGTCCGCCGTCAAAGTGCGGAACACACCGAATTTCATTTGGGACCGCTAACAACGCAGCGGGATGGACTACGTCCGCCCCAACATTCGGCCCTTCCTGCCCTTGCCAACATCCGGGCGCTACCGTTCGAGGACAAAAATGACAAAGAAGATTCTGGTGGTAGATGACTCCAGGACCGCGTTGATGATGGAGCGCGAGATTCTGGAGCGGCGCACAACCTATCAGTGCGTGACCGCGAGTGACGGGCGGGAAGCGGTGGCTAAGGCCCAACAGGAGCGCCCCGACCTGATTCTGATGGATGTCGTGATGCCCAACATGAATGGCTTTGAGGCTTGCAAGATGCTGCGTCAGCAAGCCAGCACGCGGGAGACTCCCATTGTTCTGGTGACCACTCGCGGCGAAGAGTCTTACATGGAGGCCGGCTTCCAGAGTGGGTGCAACGATTACATCACCAAGCCGGTCGACGGCGCCGAACTGGTGGCGCTGCTACAGAGCTACCTGGGCGAGTAGAGCGTTTCGAGTCTCGTCAACTCGACGAATCAGCACCAAGGGCACTCATGAATTCTGAAAAGAACCATGCGTCTGCGCGCTCCGGAGCCGAGAAGATGAACCGGTCGACAAACGGGTCGATGAACGGATCGATGAGCGGATCGATGAGCGATGTCCGGCTGGGAGCGGCGCGTAAGCGGCTGGCTGAGAGCCGTGGCCAGGAAGATGCGATCGATGGCCTGCGCGAGATTGTGGCCAACTTCCTGGGCTCGGAAGAACTCGGCTTGTTCCGGGTGGATCACGGAACCACGACCTTCCCGGTCTTTTGGTCGTTCGGAATCGACCTTGACGAATACGATCTGCCGAGCGCCCTGGGCGATGCCGGCCTGCAGCGCGTGCTGAGCGGTGAATGCCACGTGGAGCGTACGGATACCGAGCGAGCAGGCGCGATGGCGCATGCCCAGGCGTTTGTTCCCATCCGCGTTTCAAACCAAACCATCGCCATACTTGCAATTCTGCGGTTGCTTCCCCAAAAGCTAGCCTTCGACGGCTGCGATATGGAACTGTTCAAACTTCTTTCCGACGAGGCTGCACTGCCTCTGTTTGGACCGGAAGTGTTCGGACCGGGCGCGGATTCGAGGTCGGCAACGGGAGGACCAGGGATGAGGGCATGAGCGAAAATTCCCCCAAGTTCAATCCAGCAGTTCTGCCGGCAGAGGCTATGCAGGGTTTCGAGCCTGCGACGAAATCCAAGGAGCCGCGCCACTTCCTCTATCCAGGACAGGTGTTCACCAGCCGCGAGCCGATCGTGATCTCCACCATTCTCGGATCGTGTGCCGCCGTCTGTCTGTGGGATCGGCACGTCAAGGCAGGCGGAATGAATCACTACCTCCTGCCCGACGGCGGCGCAGACGGAGCGAACCGGCTGCGTTACGGCAATGCCGCGAATCCTGAACTACTGCGGCAGGTTCTGGCGCTGGGATGCGAGATTCGGAACCTGCAAGCCAAGATCTTTGGCGGGTCGTGTGCCTTTGGCGCCAACCCAGAGACGTCGCTGGGAATGAGGAATGTTCAGCTCGCGGAGGAATTTCTTCGCTCCGCGGGCATTCGCGTAGTCGAAAAAGACGTCTCCGGGAAACGCGGCCGCAGGCTCGTCTTTCAGCTCGAGGACGGCGTGACCACCATCAAGAATTTCGACCAGGTGTAAGAGAACGAAGCAGAGAGAGAGGAGGAAACGATGGATTTAGTAGACTTTGATCGCGAAGCAGTGCTGGCGTCGTTCCTCGTCGAGTCGGAAGAGGGCCTGGACGTGATGGAGCAGGCGCTGGTGCAGATGGAATCGAGCCCGTCCGATCCAGAACTGCTGAACACGATCTTCCGCGTCGCCCATAGCCTCAAGGGGAACGCCACCTCGTTGCAACTCGGGGAGCTGGCGGGATTTGCCCACGTCGTCGAAGACCTGCTGGACGTTTTTCGCGAGCAGCAGATGCTGCCCAGCGCAGAATTGATTTCACTGCTGCTGAAAGCGGTGGACGAGCTTCGTGCCATGGTCTCCACCGCGGCGACTGGCTCCAAGGACCTGACGCGATCCCAACAACGCCTCCGAAAAGAAATCGCGAAAGAAGTGGAAAAGCGATCGAAAAGAGCCGTAACCACACGGGGCGCTGCCGGAGAATCCAGCGCCGCAGCGAACGTGGATCAGCTGCCCGGCCCCGGACCCCGAACCCTGCGCGCGGATGTCGACAAACTGGATCACATGTTGAATCTGACCGGGGAAATTGTCATTGCACAGGGGCGCCTGCGCCAGATGATCGAGGAGCTCGACACTGAGCAGGGCCGGGCCATCCTCGAAATGCATCGGGAGGCCGAGCGCTTGTACATGGACCTGCAGAGTGAAGTCATGAGCATCCGCATGGTTCAGGTCGGCCCGCTGTTCCGGCAGTTTGTGCGCGCGGTCCGCGACCTGGCGAAGAGCCACGGAAAATTGGCGCGCCTCGAGGTGGTGGGAGCAGACGTCGAAGTAGACACGACGGTCCTCGAGCAATTGAAGGATCCCCTGCTGCACCTGCTGCGGAATGCGGTGGATCACGGTCTGGAAACTCCGGCCGTGCGCGAGAAGCACGGCAAGAATGCTTGTGGAGTGATCCGGCTGACGGCCGCTCACAGCGGCGGAAACATCGTGGTCACGCTGCAGGACGATGGAGCCGGGTTCGACCGCGCACGAATCCTCGACAAAGCGAAGCGCCTTGGACTCTTGTCTGGCCACGAAGAGATTCGCGATCAGGATATCTATGGTCTGGTATTTCAGGCGGGATTCTCCACCGCGGAATCGGTCACCGATCTTTCAGGCCGCGGCGTCGGTCTTGACGTGGTGCGGCGCAACATCGACATGTTGCGGGGAACGGTGGAGATATCGAGCGCCGCGGGCAAAGGCAGTACGATCACCATCCGCTTGCCGTTAACCCTCGCCATTATCGACGGATTTTCGGTGCGGGTCGGCTCCGAGACCTTCGTCGTTCCTCTCGAGCATGTCACCGAGTGCACGGAATTGCCGGCGGACGAACGCAACTCCCAGTCCAGCGGGGTCCTTCGCCTGCGCGGAACCGCGGTTCCCTACGTGCGATTGCGGCGCCTGTTCAGCGTATCAGGCGAGGCTCCGAAGCGAGAGAACATCGTGGTCGTCAAGATCAACGAGTTTCACGCTGGCATCGCAGTCGACGAACTACTGGGTGGCATGCAGGTGGTCGTAAAGCCGTTGGGCAGGGCGCTTCGCGGAGTGCCGGGAATCGCCGGGTCGACGGTTCTCGGCGACGGGCGGGTCGGCTTGATCATCGACGTTCCCAGTCTTATGCGCGGAGTCATGCAGTCGAACTTGCAGGACCAAGGATCAGCTGCACAAGTTTTAGCTACAGCAGGCAGTCATTCAATTAGCTGCTAAGCGCAGTCATCAAACAGCAGTCATTCAATAAGGGTGAGGACAATGAAGACTTGGCAAGATCGGAAAATTGGCACGCGGCTGGGAGTTGTGTTCGGGACAATTCTGCTCTGCGTGATCGCGGTTGGCGGATTCGGCTTGAATTGGCTCGGCCGGATGAATGCGAACATGTCGGCCACCATGCAGAAGCGTTACAACACGGTTGAGTTGACGCACCAGACCATCGAGAACTCAATCACCAACGCCCGCATCACTTTTCAATTGTTCGAGACCACCAATCCTGAGCAGGAAAAGCGGCTGAACCAGGAGAACGATGCCATCAGCCAGCAGATCAGCGGGCAGGTCGCAGAAATCGAAAAAGGCCTGAGCTCCGCCCAGGAGCGGGAACTGTTCCAGGTCGTCAGCCAGGACCGGGATGCCTACAAACTTGCCCGCCAAAAAGCCAAGAAATTGTTGCTCGACAACAAACGTGACCAGGCGCTCGCGGCTCTGAGCGAAGATGTGATTCCAGCGCTCGACAAGTACCGCGCTTCATGGCAGAGATTCATTGACCTGCAGACCGCTGCCATGGATCAAAGCATGAACGACAGCCAGCAAGCCTTCGCCATGGGGCGTACTGCAGCACTATTCCTTCTGGTGATCACTCTGATCGTGTCACCGCTGATTGCCATCAGCGTTACCAGAAGCATTACCAACCCGATCGAGCAGGCGGTTGAGCACGCACAGCGCATCGCGGCTGGCGATTTGACCAGAGAAGTAGTGGTCACCAATCTGTCCGAGACCGGCCAATTGCAGAAGGCGATGCAGGAAATGAGCAGCCGGTTGTCGGGCATCATCCGGGACGTTCGCGAAGGTTCCGCGGCGGTCGCTTCAGCCGCTCAACAAGTATCGGCGTCGGCTCAGAACCTTTCTCAAGGCACGAGCGAGCAAGCCGCTTCTGTCGAGGAGATGAGTTCCAGCCTGGAAGAAATGAATGCGTCCATTACCGGCAATGCCGACAACAGCCGCCAGGTCGAGCAGGCGGCTGCCAAGGGCGCGCAGTCGGCGGAAGAGAGCGGCAACGCAGTCAAAGAAACGGTCGAGGCCATGAAACAGATTGCGGCCAAGACTTCAGTGATCGAAGAGATTGCCTACCAGACCAACCTGCTGGCGCTCAACGCCGCCATCGAGGCGGCTCGCGCCGGAGACCAGGGCCGCGGCTTTGCCGTAGTCGCAGTCGAAGTTCGAAAGTTAGCCGAGCGCAGCCAGTTGGCCGCGCAAGAGATCGGCGGCCTCGCCGGAAAGAGCGTCAGCGTCGCCGAACGATCGGGCCAGTTGCTGTCCGACCTGGTGCCGTCCATCAAGAAGACTGCGGAACTGGTGCAGGACGTGGCCGCGGCATCCACCGAGCAGTCCAGCGGAGTCACGCAGATCAACCAGGCGATGGCGCAGGTGGACACCGTCACCCAGCGCAATGCATCGTCTGCCGAGGAGCTTTCCAGCACCGCCGAAGAGTTGGCGGCGCAGTCCGAACAACTGCAGCAGTTGATGACTTTTTTCCGCATAGCCGGAGAACAGCCTGCCCGTCGCAACGCCGACGGCGCCCAGCGCGTGGTCATGCCCATACATCCGGCATTCCGCAACGAGGTGGCGCAACGCAGTCAGAGTCAGCCGTCGAAGGGCAAGGCCGCCGAGGAAACGAACTTCGCGCCGTTCTAGGTCAGCGCGAGAATGGCTTGGCCGCGAGGAACAGCCGTGCGGCGTCGACGATGCACAACGGCAGAAATGCGAGGATTGAAACGATGGGAGCGTCACAGCAAGCGAAGAATCAACTCCCGGTGAGCAGGGCGCAGTACCTTACCTTCATAACTGCGGGCGAGGAATATGCGATCAGCATTGTCAAAGTCTGCGAGATTGTGGAGTACGAGGCGGTCACGACCGTGCCCAACACTCCGGTCTGGATTCGCGGCGTAACCAACCTGCGCGGCAAGGTGATTCCGGTGGTCGATCTGGCGGTGAAGTTCGGGCTGCCTTCCAGCGCCATCTCCAAATTTTCCTGCATCATCATCACCGAAGTCATATTCCAGGGCGAGAATTTGACCATGGGTGTTCTGGCCGACTCAGTGAGCCAGGTGATTGAGCTTTCCGCGGAAGAAATCGAAGCGCCTCCGCCGTTCGGAACCCGCGTCAAAACTGAATACCTGCTGGGGATGGGAACCCTGGGCAAGAAGTTTTGTCTGATTCTTGACATCGACAAAGTGCTCTCCGCCGACGAATTGCTGGCCGTGACCGAGTCCGTTGCCAACGAAGAATCCTCACCCGACGCGGCCATGGACGCACCCGGCAAGGACTCGCGCTTCGAGGCGGGAGTATAGCTGTGCCCTCCGGAGCAGGAGCAAGACCAACTGCAGGCAAAAGGTCAGCTACGTCCAGCCGGGTTGACGCAGTTTCGGTGGACGCAATTCCGGTCGACGCGATTTCCAATCTGCCACCGCAGCTCTCGGTGAGTCCCGCGCTGTTTCACAAATTCCAGAGGCTCATATACTCCGAAACCGGCATCTGGCTGGGCAGCGCGAAAACGGCCTTGCTGTGCGGGCGTCTCTTTCGACGGCTCCGCGAGCTGGAGCTCCCTTCCCTGGAAGCCTACTACGAACGCGTCACCGGCCCCGACCAGCACGAGGAACGCGCCCGCATGATCGACGCGATCACCACCAACGAAACCCGCTTTTTTCGCGAGCCCCGCCAGTTCGAGTTCCTGGTGCAGGAAATGATTCCGCGCTGGCACGCAGAGGCTGAACAGCGGCTTCAGTCCAAAAAGGTGCGGATCTGGAGCGCCGGATGCGCTTCGGGAGAAGAACCATACACGCTCGCCATGTTGCTGGCCCAGCATCTTCCGGCGGAGGAAGGCTGGGATGTGCGAATTCTGGCCACCGACATTTCGAACCGCGTGCTGGAGAAAGCGCGGCAGGGAGTTTATCCCCTCGCACGATCCTCTGAGCTGCCCAAGGACTTGCTTCACACTTTCATGCTGCGCGGCCTGGCCGAGCGGCATGGCGAGATCAAAGTGAAAATCGAAATCCAGCGGATGGTCGATTTCCGCAGGTTGAATCTGAATCAGCAGTGCGATCTGAATGAAGCTCCTTTCGACGCCATTTTCTGCCGCAATGTCCTGATCTACTTTGACCTCGACTCCAAGCGCAGGGTGGTCGCGAACCTGGTCCGCCATCTCGCGGCCGACGGTGTGCTGTTCGTGGGCCACGCGGAAAACTTGAACAGCGTGTACCCCGGACTGCGCAGCCTGGAGCCGACGATCTACAAGAAGATAGGCAACGAAAATAATTTGTGAGGTCGAAAAGGTTTGCCACACATGAATGGAACTGAAAATGACGTGCAGGTTCTGGTCGTGGACGACTCCGCCATGGTTCGCCAGGTCATGCAGGCCATCCTCAGTACCGACCGCAGAATCATTGTCCGGGTCGCCGCCGACCCGCTCATAGCCTGGGGCAAGATGCAGAAGGAAGCGCCCGACGTGGTCATTACCGACCTGGAAATGCCCCGCATGGACGGCCTCACCTTCATCCGAAAAATCATGTCGGAAATGCCCACGCCCGTCGTGGTCTGCTCCGGCCTGGCGGCTCGCGGCACTGAACTCGCGCTTCGCGCCCTCGAAGAAGGCGCGGTCGAAGTCATCACCAAGCCCAAAGTAGGCGTGCGTGATTTTCTCCACGAATCGGCAGTCACGCTCCTTGACGCGGTCTGGAGTGCCGCGGAAGCGCAGATCGCACGCCGCCCGCGCCCCATTGCCGCGCCGCCGGTATCGCGATTCACCGCCGATGCGGTGCTGCCGCGAAAAAGCCAGTGCTGCGGCGTCGCGCCAACCAGCGTGATCGCAGTGGGCGCATCCACCGGTGGAACCGAAGCGCTGCGCGTTTTTCTCGCGGCGATGCCTACGGATTGCCCGCCAATCGTAATCGTGCAGCATATGCCCGAGGTTTTTACCCGCGCCTTTGCCGATCGCCTGAACCAGGAATGCCGAATTGAAATCCACGAGGCTCAGGATGGCGACCGTCTGCAAACCGGTCAGGCGCTGATTGCTCCCGGCAACCGGCACATGCTGATCCATCGCAGTGGCGTCAATCGCAGTGGCGACGAACTCGTCGTGCAGATCACCGATGGTCCGCTGGTCTCGCGCCATCGTCCCAGTGTGGACGTTCTGTTTCGCTCCGTCGCCATTTCCGTCGGCGCCAAGGCTGTTGGCGTCATTATGACCGGCATGGGCGACGACGGCGCCCAGGGCCTTTGTGAAATGAAAGAAGCCGGCGCGGCCACCGTCGCCCAGGACGAAGCCAGCTGCATCGTGTTCGGCATGCCCCGAGAAGCGATTGCCCGCGGCGCTGTGAATGTCGTGGTGCCTCTGGAAGAGATCGCCAGCGCGGCCCTCAGCCTGCAGACCAGGTAGCCTCACTCAACAAAAGACCTGCGGAAGAACCTGATAAGATTCGCCTGCGTTTCTCTTCTTGGAGGACCCATGTTTAGCGGACTCACGTCTAGAGGACTCATGCGACCTTCCTTCGTCTTCGCGTGCATCGTGTGCCTGGGGTCGCTCAGCCCGGCGCAGCAGCCCTCGCCGCCCGCTAAAGTCGCAGCCCAGCAATCCGCTGTCTCCACCGACTCCGCTCTCAAAGATATGTTCGAAGCGAAGATCAAAACCGAGTGGGAAGCGCTGAAGAATAAAGACAAGAAGACATACGCCGACTTGCTGGCCGACGATTATCAGGGCGTCGAAGTCGACGGCAAAGGAGAGCGGACCAAGCTGCAAGCCTTGAACGAACTCGCCGACCAGAATGTTTTCAACTATACGATCTGGGGTCTGAAGCTGATTCCGCTGGGGCCCGATGCCGCCTTCGTCATCTACGAAAGCACCATGCAGTACCCGCCCAAGGCGCAACTTCGCTACTCCCGCGTGTATATCGGCGAACTCTGGGTAAAACGCGCCGGCGAATGGAAGGAACTCCACTACCAGGAGACTCACGTCAAGTAACCGAGTGCCGCGCTATAGGCTTTCGCACAAAAGAGGCGCCCTAGATCGGATGTGGGGAGAGCAGAGTGGGGAGAGCAATTTGGGGAGAGGCAGAGCGGGGAGGGGCAGAGCGAGGAGAGGCAGAGTGGGGAGGGGCAGAGCGAGGAGGGGCAGAGTGAGGAGGGGCACGGCTTCAGCCGTGCTGCTGGACAACGTGGAAGAGCGGCGCTTTAGCGCCGCGTGAAGGTGCCAGCAAAGATGCGGGCTTTAGCCCCTGAGGGCCCTCCAGCCTAGTCGCAATCCGGCGGCATGGCCATGATTTCCGCATTGGAGTCGCACGCCG
>Ga0209415_10021201_pt1 | contig 10029 bp, 8 predicted proteins | sample PeaSoiSIISIP2007_FD_187696 | JGI IMG/M metagenome (GOLD analysis project Ga0209415, IMG submission 187696) | Peat soil microbial communities from Weissenstadt, Germany - SII-SIP-2007 (SPAdes) (version 2) | ecosystem: Environmental > Terrestrial > Soil > Wetlands > Peat | place: Germany... | reverse complement strand
CTGGCGGCGATGTCGACCCCCGCGCCGCCCGTCCGCCCCGTGCTCCTCGAGGACATCCGCGCCGCCCGCGAGCGCATCCAGGGCGTCGCGATCCGCACGCCGCTCGTGAAGCTGCGGCACGACGGCGCGGCGCCCGAGGTGTGGCTCAAGCTCGAGAACCTGCAGCCGGTGAACTCGTTCAAGCTCCGCGGCGCGGCGAACGCGGTGGCGATGCTGTCCCCGGAGGCGCGCCGGAAGGGGGTGTGGACGATCAGCGCGGGCAACGCCGGACAGGGGGTTGCCTACGCGGCGCGCGGCTTCGGCGTGCCCTGCACCGTGGTGACGATCGAGACGGCCCCGGCGACGAAGGTCGAGCGCATGACGCGCCTGGGCGTGCGCATCGTCAAGGCGCCGTTCGATGCGTGCTGGCGCGCGATGGAGGAGCGCGAGTTCCCCGGCGTCGAGGGGACGTTCGTGCATCCGTTCGACGACCACGACTTCATCGCGGGCAATGCCACCATCGGCCTCGAGGTGCTCGAGGATCTGCCGGGCGTACGGACGATGATCGCCGCGGTCGGCGGGGGCGGGCTCGTCGTGGGGATCGGAAGCGCGCTGCGCCAGCTCGCTCCCGGGGTACGCGTCCTGGGCGCCGAGCCGGAGACCGCAGCGCCGGCCGCTGCGTCGTTCGCGGCGGGCGGGCCACGCGAGTTCGACTCGTGGAAGGCGTCGTTCGTGGACGGCGCGGGGGGAAAGAGCCTGTTCCCGCGGATGTGGGAGCGCATGCAGGGGATCGTCGACGGCTCGATCGTCGTGTCGCTCGACGAGACGCGGCGCGCGGTGCGCCTCGTGGCCGAGAGGGCACGCGTGATCGCGGAGGGCGCCGGGGCGCTGTCGGTCGCCGCAGCGCTGTCGGGGCGTGCGGGCGAAGGGCCCATCGTCGCGGTCGTGTCGGGGGGCAACATCGACCTCGCGAAGCTCGCGGAGATGATTCAGCCGGACTGAGCTACTGACCCGTGGCGACGAAGCCCACCGGCGCGAGATCGACGACGCTCGCCTGCACCTCGACGGGGCCGGCAGCGCCGACGGTCAGCGTCGTCCGCGCGTCCCCCGCGGCGCCGGTGACCGCGCTCGCCGCCGAGAGCGTACCGGTGCCGCTCACGACCTGGAACGTGACGGACACGCCCGCGACGACGCCGCCCCTCGAGTCCTTCACCGTGACGCCAAACGGAGCCGCGAGCGGGCTGCCGACCGTGCCCGTCTGGCCGTCGCCCGCGGTGGCGTCGAGCGTGATCGTGGGGGTCGTGATCGCCGTTCCCGCGGTCGTGGGGAAGCCAACGAGGATCAGCCCGTAGCCGGGCGAGCTGACCGTGACGGTGACGAGGTTCCCGTTCACGGTCGGCGTGAGGAGGCTCGCGTAGGGGCAGCTCGGGACTCCGTTGTCGGTCGGGGGGTTCGTCGTTCCGAAGGGCTGGAACGTGATCTGCGGGACGCCCGTCGGGCTCTGGATCTGGGTGCCGGTGAAGAGCGTGTTGTCGAAGAACGAGGCGGTGGGTGTCGCCGTGCTCATCGCGGCCTGCGCGTCCGCAGCGCTCGCGAACGTGTACGCGATCACGACGTTCTGCGCGTTGCCCGCGCCACCGCGGATCGTCGAGCTCCCGCCGGGGTCTGGCATGTTCACCACCCCGACGCGCGCGGCGTCCGATCCCGGCGTGGCCGCGAAGGCGTGCACGATCCCGTCCGGCGGGTTCGCCGGCGACGTCACCGTCGTGGTCAGGATCGTGCTCCCCGGGGGGAAGAACTGGTCGAGCATCGTCTCCGTCCAGTACCGCAGGACCGGCGTCGTCTGGTCCGAGCCCATGTTGTCGAGCAGCGAGCGCTGGTCGTCCCCCTCGGGGGTGCTCGAGCCGCCGGGCGCGTACTTCGTCGAGAAGGCGAACTCGGCCATCGCCGAGACCCCGTTCTCGGCGAGCTGATCGAAGGCCCAGCCGTACCAGGCGGCGCTCATGCCGGTCCACGACCGACCCCACGCCACGTCGCCGCGACCGCTGACGGGGTTGTGCTGCATCATCCCGAGCTCGCCGTACCAGACGGGCAGCGACGCCTGAGCCTGCGCGAGATAGGCACCGACCTGCTTCACCTCCGGCACGAACGTCCCGGCGATGGTCGCGAAGGTCGCGACGTCGTTGCCTCCCGGGTTGGTCCCGTCGTCCGCCGTCGCGCCGTAGTCGTGGATCGAGAGGACATCCGGCAAGACGGTGACGTGCGCGGGGACCGGAGAGTAGAGCGCCGTCCCGGTCGGCGTCTGGGTGACGGGCAGGTTGAGAACGGCCTCGGCGTACTGGAACCAGCTCGGAAAGCTCCCCGCCGTCTCCGGTCCCACCACGAGGATGGGGTTGCCGGCGCTCGCGGCGACGGACTTCATCCCCGGCACGGTCGCGTTCCAGAAGGCGACGAACTGCTCCGGCGCAAACTGCGGCGGGTAGGGACCGGTGAAGGTCGGCGGGTTGCCCACGTTCATCCACTCGTCCGAGCCGCCCGCCCAGTTGGGCTCGTTCGCGATCGACCAGTACCGGATCGGCTGGATGCTGCCGGGCCGGACGTGCAGGCCGTAGGAGTCGGTGAACCCGCTCCCGTCGTAGTAGCGAACGAGGTTCTGGATGTAGCTCGCGTACGCGGCGTAGGTGGGATCGGCGAGGTAGCCGTACCCGGGATAGGCGCTCGGGCGGGGGAACGTCACGAGCGGGACGCCCGCGCCCACGGTGTGGGCGTTCGCCTGATCGAGCCAGTCGTAGGGCGCGTACGCGACGCAGAGCAGGATGTCCTGGCCGGGCGTGATGCTCTGGATGTCCTCGATCTGCTGGTCCAGGAACGAGAAGTCCCACGCCGCCGCCGTGGTCGTCGCGTAGGGCAACGGCAGCGAGCCGTTCACCGCGGGTCCGTTGGTCGCCGGATTCGCGTGGATGCGAACGACGGCATTCGGCCAGTCTTCCAGGCGCGTGAGGCCGGGGATCGAGCCCTGGCGCTGCGGCGGAGCGTTCGGCACCTGGACGGTGTCCAGGTAGTTGCCCATGAAGTTCGTGCCGAACTGCGCGTGGATCACCGGGCCCTGCGTCGCGCTGTCGAGGGACACGTGCGTGGTCGTGACCGAAAGGGCGGCCGTCTCCGTGAACGATGCCTTCGCCGCGCCCGAAGTCGCCGTCACCGTCGTCACGCCGGCGGCCGCCCCCAGGGTCAGCGTGCAGCGCGCGTAACCGCTCGCGTCGGTCTTCGTGCCGGTGCACTGAAGACTGGCGGTGCCGCTCGTGACGGCGAACGTCACCACGGCACCGGGCACGGGCGCCTGGTGGAAGTCCACGGCGCGGACGACAAGCGCATTGGCGAGCATCGCGTCGGGAGTGCCGAGCTGATGGTCTCCCCCCGCCACAACGAGGGAGAATCGCTGGAGCGCTCCCGTGGAGCCGCCCTCGCCGGCCTGCCCTTCGGGGACGTCGGCCTCGGGCGCTGTGACGTCGACGACGCCGCCGTCGATGGGGGAGCTCGCGGCGTCCGCTGCGGCATCGGCTCCGGCGTCCGGTCCGCCCCCCGTCACCGGGTAGCCGAATCCGTCACACCCCGTCACCAGCACCAGCAGGAACAGCGCCGCACGCTTCATGGCCCTCCCCTCGGAGCACGGACCGTGCCTCGCCCGAAGAGCGCGAGTCGCGGTCGCGGCGCTGCGCAACATGCGCGTTCGTTGCTCGAGATGCGCGGCTACTGTGTGAGCCGGTACATGGCATCGAAGGCCCCCTTGGGGAGCTGCCTGGCGTCGTGGGTCACGGCGCCGCTGCCGGACAGCGCCAGCCAGATCGGGTCATTCTTCCCGCGCGCCTCGAAGTAGAGGATGACGATGGCGTTCTTGCCGGAGCGCGTGGACCAGAGGTCGAACGCGTGGGCTTCGTCGCTCTTGTAGAAGGAGGCGAGCGACTCGTGCGTCACCTCGAGCACGTTTCCCTCGACCTTGCCGTCGTGATCGACGTCCTGCTTCTCCTTGGGGATGGCCTTCCATGCGGCGCGCAGCGCAGCTATTTGAGCTGCCTCGGCCGCCCTGGGCTTCGCGGCGGTGCGGAGGCGAACCCGCATCCGGGTCGCGAAGGACACGACCGGGTCGCGGAGGCCCTCCAGGCGCACGACCGCACAGGTGACGGAGACCATGCCCACGAGGAGCAAGGCCGCGAGCCGCCACGGCGCCCGGATCGTGTGGAAGTGGACGACGCTCGTGACGATCGGCATGAGAAACATCAGGACGACCACCGTCTCGACCGCGAGCGTGCCCGCCGCAATGGGAAGGAAGTCACGCACCGTCAGCTCGGGAGGGAAGTAGCGCAGGTACTGCACGGCGAGTGATCCGATGAGGAGGGCGAAGCTCGCCAGCGTGTACCCCTTGAAGAGGAGAAACTCGCGCCGCGCCTCGGCCGCGAAGAGCCAGTACGGGGCGAGGAGCGGGTAGAAGACGTAGTAGAGGAAGGTCCTCGGCGGGTGGGCGCGGTAGTACGCCTCGAACTGGAGCTGGCTGGAGAGCGCGAGCCTCACGATCTTCGACCGCGACGACCAGCGGCGCAGCGCCTCGCCCGCGAAGAACGCGGCGAGACCGAGCCCGACCTGCGCGAGGGCTCCGGTGATCGGGAAGAACGCTGCGACGAAGACGAGCAGGAAGGGCGCGGCCGCGAAGAAGGCGAGCCGCAGCAGGAAGTCGACGACGCCGTGGTCACGCGCGAGGGTCACCGACGGGGCCAGTACCGCGGAACGTGCACACTCTCAAGTCGTGGTCCGCCGAAAATGCGGCCATCTCGCCCGCACGGGCCTAGCGTCACCCCATGCGCCGCAGGTACCTGGTAATAGCCGTCATCACGCTGGGAATCAGCCTCGCGCCGGACTCGCCGGCGGAATCGCTCACCTCGACGTCGGTGACCGTGAACGTCGTCGGAAAGGGAAAGATCCGACTCGTGGTTGCCGACGGCAGCTCGCGTCCGTGCGACGCCTCGGACAACCACGTGCTCTTCAGCGGCCATGTGAGGGCGGGCGACGAGATCAAGGTGGCGGCCGCGACCGGCTCGGTGTGCGTCGACCACACCTACGGTTCGCTGCGCGAGTCGCAGTGGGCAGGAGCCAACATCTGGTCCGGGAGCAGCGCCGGCTGGACCGGCGCACGTGCGCTCCACGGGTCGGTGTCCACGGACGAGCCCTAGGACGTCCTCATCGGGACCCCTTCGCGATGGCCTTCTCGAAGACCGCCGCGGGCTGGGCGCCGACGATCCGCCTGCCGTTCACGAAGAACGTGGGGGTTCCCCGGACGCCGAGGGCTCTGGCGTCGGCGTCGTCCGCGTCGATGCGCGAGTCGAGCGACGCGTCGTCGAGGTCGCGGTCGAACCTCCTGACATCGAGACCGAGATCGCGTGCGACGCCGTCGAGCGCGGCGCGGTCCACCGTGCCGGTGAGGGCGAAGAGCCTGTCGTGCATCTCCCAGAAGTGCCCCTGCGCGTCCGCCGCGACCGCCGCCTTCGCCATGGGGCGCGCGAGATCGTGGAAGGGCAGCGGCAGGTTCTTGAAGACGAAGCGCACGTCGCCGGGATGTGCCTGCTCGACGGCATGGATGGTGGCTTCGGCCCGGACGCAGAAGGGGCACTGATAGTCGGCGAACTCGACGATCGTGATGGGCGCCCTCGCCGGACCCCGCGACGGCGCCTGATCGGTCGGCACCTTCTCGACCGTGTCGCCGATGACCGGCCCGTCGCCCCCCTTCCCCTCGCCCTTGCACTCCCCGTCGCCGCCGCAGCCGGGCCCCTTGTCGTCCGTCGGCTCCTCGACGCGCTCGGCCCCGCCGGCGATGGTGCGGGCATACACGTCCTCCGGCCGCACGCCGGTGGCCACCAGAGCACGGGCCGCGGCGAGCCGCTCGTCGAGCACGGCGCGGAACGTCTCGATGGGCTGGGCACCGACGACGTGGCGGCCGTTGATGAAGAACGTAGGCGTCCCACGGACGCCCAGACGCTCGGCGAGCGCCTCGGAACGCGCGAGCGCCTCCCGGGCGGTGCCGGCGCGATCGGCATCGAAGCGCCTCGAGTCGAGGCCGATGTCGCTCGCGGCCTGCGCGATCGCGGCATCGTCGAGCGGGCCGGCGAAGAGTCGGCCGCGCATGAGGTCGTAGGCGCCCTGGGCCGACGCGGCGAGGGCTGCCACGGCGGCAGGGCGGGCACGGTCGTGCATGGGGAGCGGCTTCTCGGCCACGACGACGCGGACCTGGCTGCCGTACGAGTCCCGGAGCTGCGTGAGCGTCGCCTCGGCGCGACGGCAGTACGGGCACTGGTAGTCGGTGAACGCGACGATGGTGACGAGCGCGCGCGCGTCACCCATGGCGGGGAGACCGTCCACCGGAACGCGGTAGGTCTTCGCGACGGGAAGGCCTGCGGGCAGCTCGGCGCTGGCGACGCCCCCCGCGGGCGCGGGCGACGGATCGCTCGTCGCGTGCGAGCAGCCCATGGAGGTGAAGACGACGCTGGCGAGAAGGACGATCGCGTGACGCATGATGGACCTCTCCTGTGACGGCGCGCGTACCGCGCCGGGCAAGCGCGACCCGCCGAACGCCCGCACCGTGCGCGCGCTCGCGATGGGTCGCCTCAACGAATCAAGGCATCTCGGTTCGATTGGCCTCGTCGCGGTCGCACGAGAGCGTCCCGAACGACTCGAACGTGGCGGGGGGCGCGACGCACGCGCGGCTGTCCTGCGTGGCCGGCGCGACCGCCACGATGCTGGCGTAGGTGGAGTCGAGCGTGCTCGAGCTGACGGCGGCCTGCTCCTCGCACATGCCGCCTCCCCGGTCCGTCGTGCCGGATGCCGCCCCGTCGACGTCGGCGGTGATGCCGGAGGGAGAGACGTCGTGCGGCCGCGTCTTGATCACGGTCACGAGGCACGCGGCCGCCAGGGCCAGGCCGCTCCACGCGCGACGCCTCCCGCTCGAGGTCTCGCCGGAATCGTCCCGAGCGGCCCGGAGCACCTCATCGAGCGACGGCACCCCCGGCGCACCACCCTGCACCCGCGCGCGGCGCTCGAAGAGAGCACGCTCCACCGCTTCGTCGGGATCATGAAACACTGCGCTCACGTGCCACCTCCTCGATACTCCTGGAGCGTCGCGCGCAGCACCTCGCGCGCGCGGAAGATCTCGACCTTCACCTTCGACAGCGACCACCCCATGAGCGGCGCGATCTCGTCGTAGGCGAGCCCGTGGTCGCAACGCAGGAGCAGCGCAGCGCGCCTCTCCTCGGGGAGTCGCCCCAGCGCGCGCTCGACCACGGCCACGGCCTCGCGATCGAGCAGCGTGTCTTCGGGCGTGCGCGCTTGGGTGTCGATGGCACGATCGTCCGCGGCCACCCCGTCGTCGATCACCCGTCGCACTCGCCCGCGAGCCTTGCGCATCTCGAGCGCGACGAACCGCGCCACGCCGAACACCCAGGGCACGAGGCGGGTCGCCCGGGGCAGGTCGTCCACCCGGCGGAACGCGCGCACGAACGTCTCCTGAGTGGCGTCGGAGGCGAGCGTCGCGTCGCCGAGCAGGTCGCGCAGAAAACGGTGCACGCGCGGCGCGATGTCGCCGTACATCGACACGAGCGTCGCGCGGTCGCATGCGGTGGTCGACGGCGCGAGGGTCACCGCGTCTCCGTCGGCGTCCGGCGCGTCCGCGCCGTCCCCGAAGAACGCGCGCACGACCGACGGCTCCCCCGGCTCGCCGAGGAGCGGTCTCACGCGCGGGAGGGTCGTCACGCCCTTACCATGGCCTCTCGGAGACCAGAGTTACACGCGGACCCGTCGATTTATTCGCCCCGGACGTCGGGCCAGCGAATCGGCGTGTAGGCTCCCGCCGCCCCCATGCCCGTCTCCGCGAGCTATCGCCCTGCCCCGCGGTACGTCGCGCTCGGCGGCGAGCTCTACGACGAGGTCGCCGCCGCGCGCTTTCCCAGGCGCGAGCTCCGCTTCCGGAACCAGCGCTGGGCCGAGCGCATCGGTCTGGGGACGCTGGATGCCGGCGAGTGGGAGGCGCACTTCGCGCGCTTCGAGCCGCTGTCCGGGAACCTCCCGACCCCGCTGGCGCTCCGCTACCACGGGCATCAGTTCGACGTGTACAACCCGCACCTCGGCGACGGCCGGGGTTTTCTCTTCGCCCAGCTCCTCGACGACTCCGGCAGGCTCCTCGATCTCGGCACCAAGGGGAGCGGAACGACGCCCTGGTCGCGCGGGGGCGACGGGCGGCTCACGCTCAAGGGGGGCGTGCGTGAGGTCCTCGCCACGGAGATGCTCGAAGCCCTCGGCGTCCCCACGTCCAAGTCGCTGAGCCTCTTCGAGACCGGCGAGGCGCTCATGCGCGGCGACGAGCCGTCGCCAACGCGCTCGTCGGTCCTCGTTCGACTCAGTCACTCGCACGTTCGCTTCGGCACCTTCCAGCGCCTCGCGTACCGAGGCGACGTGGCGGGGCTCGAACGGCTCCTCTCGTATTCGGTGGCCAACTACTACCCGGAGATCGGCGATGGGCCCGACCGACCCGCGCGGTTCCTCGCAGCGGTCACGCGCGCGAGCGCCTCGCTCTGCGCCGCCTTCATGGTGGCGGGCTTCGTCCACGGCGTCCTCAACTCGGACAACCTGGCGATCACCGGCGAGGGATTCGACTACGGCCCGTATCGCTTCCTCCCGACGTACGACCTCGACTTCGTCGCCGCCTACTTCGACGGCCAGGGGCTCTACGCCTTCGGCCATCAGCCGCGCGCGTTCCTGCGAAACCTCGTGCGGCTCGGCGAGGCTCTCCGCCCCCTGTCCCGCGACATCGCGCTCGCCCCCGCGCTGGCGGACTTCGAGACCCGGCTCGAGCAGGCGGTCACGGCGAAGACGCTCGCGCGGCTCGGGTTGGCACCCGGCGGCGACGCCGACGCGGCCCTCGTGGCGGCCGCGTACGCGTTCCTGCAGGAGAGCGGCATCGGCTACGACCGGTTCTTCTTCGATCTCCACGGAGGGCTGGCCGGACGCGCGCTGAAGGACCGCTACACCGGTGCCCGGTGGGACGCGCTCCGCGGGCTCCTCGCTCTCTACGAGCCCACCGGTCCCGGCGACGACTACTTCGGACGAGACGCCCCCTCTACCCTGCTCATCGACGAGATCGAGTCGATCTGGAGCGCCATCGCCCGCGACGACGACTGGTCCCCGTTCGAGGCCAAGATCCGCGACATCCGCGCGATGGGCGCGGCGCTCCGGGGAGAGCGGGCTAAGGCGCCTTGGTGATCAACCGGTCGACGGCGTGGACGGGCGGTTGGTTGCCGGACATCAGGTGGGTGATCGCCGCGTAGACGAGCCGCTGGCTCTCGAGCATGCTCTTGCCGGAGAAGGCCGGCGACGTGACGCCGATGGAGTAGTGCCCGCCACCGCCGGTCACGTCGACCACGGCTCCCGGGAGCTTCTCGCCGATGGCGTGGCGGATCGCCGCGAGCACGTCCCCCTGGAAGTCCGTCGGATGGTCGCTCATGGGATCACCCATAGCGCGAATGGCAGGCTATTGCGCGCCGAGACACGCGCAGTACTGCGCGATGCACTGCGTCTGTACGCCCCCCGCGCAGGCGCAGCAGTCCGAGCTCACGGTGCACTTCTCGTACTCCTGGGCGCAGCCGCTCTGCGGAGGGACACACGTGTACGAGGAGCCGCCGTCGGAGCCCTGGGTTTGCCGGCAATAGCCGGTGCAGCACTCGTCGCCGCTCGTGCAGCTCGTGCCGTTCTGCTCGCACGGACTGAGCGCCCAGAAGCCCCGCGAGTTGCCGCCGGCGAGCTCCTGGCCCGGCAGGTAGAACGCCGGGTGGCTGATGTCGTGCGCGCTCGTGCTCGGGTGCTCGGGATCGTCGATGTCGATCGCGGCCACCCACAGCTTCTTGCGTTTGGCGGGGACGCCACCCTCGAAGAGACCCTCCCAAGGATCGGCGTCGTTGATGGTGTTGCCGTACTCGCGGCGGCTCGTGAACACGACCCAGAAGTAGCCGCCCA
>Ga0209415_10021200_pt1 | contig 10030 bp, 6 predicted proteins | sample PeaSoiSIISIP2007_FD_187696 | JGI IMG/M metagenome (GOLD analysis project Ga0209415, IMG submission 187696) | Peat soil microbial communities from Weissenstadt, Germany - SII-SIP-2007 (SPAdes) (version 2) | ecosystem: Environmental > Terrestrial > Soil > Wetlands > Peat | place: Germany... | reverse complement strand
GGCGCTGAGCGACCGCACGCTCGCCGATTTCACCGGCCAGGCGATGACCGTCCTGCTGGCGGCGCCGGTCGACGACGCGGGCGAGCTGACGCTCCGCGCCGAGGCGCTGTTGCGCGAGTCGGCCTGGTTCGTCCGCTGCGAAGGCGAGGCCGACGTCGAGCGGCTCGGGGTGGTGCTGCGCGCCGGAATGGTGGTCGCCATCGCCGGCATCGGCGCGCTCCATTCCGGCCGCTATCTGGTGTGGCGGGTGCGCCACGTCATCGGGCAGGACTCGCACACCATGAGATTCACCCTGGTGCGCAACGCGGTCGGCAATGCCCCGGCCAACGGGTCGAGCCTGCTCGCCGCTGCGGCCGGCGCATTGTGAGGGGGAGCGCATGGACGAAGACACGCTGATGGATGTGGTCGATCGGCTGCGCAGCCGGTTCTTCGGAAAGTATCGCGGCGTCGTCACCGACATCGATGCGTCGACGCTGCGCATCAAGGCGAAGGTGCCGGCGGTGCTCGCCGGTCAGCCCACCGGCTGGTGCCGGCCCTGCGTGCCCTATGCGGGTCCGAGCGTCGGTCTGGCCTTTCTGCCGGAAGTCGGGTCGGGGGTGTGGATCGAGTTCGAAGGCGGCGACGTTTCCTACCCGATCTGGACCGGTTGCTTCTGGCACGACGGCGAGCAGCCGAGCGATGCCGCACCCGCCGTCAAGGCGATCGTCACCAAGTCGGGCCACAAGATCCTGCTCGATGACGACGGCATGACGATCACGCTCTCGGACAAGAACAACAACACGGTGACGCTGAGCAGCGACGGCATCACCTTGCAGCGCGGCGGCAATCAGATCGCGATCGGAGACGCCGAGGTCAACGTCAATGACGGGGCGCTGGAGATCGTGTGATGCCTGGCCTCCTCAATGTCTCCAGCGTGATGATGTGTCCGCATGGCGGCACCGTGCAGGCCATCCCCGGCAATGCGCGGGTCAGCGCCGCCGGCGGTTTCCTGCTGCGCCCGTCCGACACGTTTCTGATCGTGGGATGTCCCTTCGTGATCGGCCCGGTCCCCAGTCCGTGCGTCGAGGTGCAGTGGGTGGTGGCGGCGACCGGGAGCCAGGCGCTCGGCGATTCGACCCTGACCGAGGCGAGCGTCGGCTTGTGCTGCGCCGCCACCCAGGCGGTGCAGGGCGCGGTGCTGATCATGTCCACCCAGCCGCGCGTTGCCGGATTGTAGCGCGGCGGGAAGGAGATCGGAGACAGCGATGGTCCGCGGCGATTATGCCTTTCCGTTCCGCGTCGATCCGGCCTCCGGCCAGGCGGCGCAATCGGCCTATGCGGCCCATGTCGAGCAGATGATCTGCCAGGTCCTGCTGACCACGCCCGGCGAGCGCGCCGATCTGCCGACCTTCGGCTGCGGGCTGCGGCAACTGCTGTTCGCGCCCAACTCCGACGCCCTGCAGGCGACCACGCAGATCCTGGTGCAGCAGAGCCTGACCACCTGGCTCGCCAATCAGGTCCAGGTTCAGAACGTCTCCGTCAGCGGCGGGCCAGATGGCGACAATTCGCAGCTCGTGGTCGAGATCCGGTACGTGCTGGTCGAGACGCAGACGCTGCAGACGACGCAGATCACGGTGACCTGACATGAAGGACCGGCGCACCGAGGTGATCGGATCGTTGCGCTACAACGGCATCGATTTTGTCGAGATCGCCGATCCGTCCCAGACCGTGCTCCGCGTCCACTTCCTCAATGCGGTGGAGCTGGGGACCCTGGCGTCGCCGCCTGGGATCAGCGGCGGCGAGACCATCCCGACCGTGGCGGTGAAACCGTTCGGGCCGTCGGCGTGGGGCTTCGACCAGGGGCATCTCGTGCTCAGGCTCGAGGTGGTCGCCCCGGGCGATTTCTCCAACTATACGCTCGCCATCTCGAGCCCGCGCCTCGACCGCTATTTCGACCATGTGCAGTTTTCCTTCAAGGCGCTGTGCCCCTCCGACCTCGATTGCGAGCAGGCTGCGGCGCCATGCCCGCCGCTGCCCAGCGAAGCGCCGCCGATCGACTACCTCGCCAAGGATTTCCTCAGCTTCCGCCAGGCCTTGCTGGACTTCTCCGCGCTGCGCTATCCGCAATGGCAGGAGCGCTCGGAAGCCGATTTCGGCGTGATGTTCGCCGAGGCGCTGAGCGCGATCGCCGACGATCTGAGCTACACCCAGGACCGTTACGCGGCCGAGGCGGCGCTGGTGACGGCGACGCAACGCCGCTCGGTGATCCGACACGCCGAACTGGTGGATTACACGCCGGGCCCGATGCTGTCGTCGGGCGTGATGCTGCAATTCGACGTCAGACCCGGCGTGCAGCAAATTCCCGCGGGCATCGTCGTCATTGCGCGGGCGCCGGACGGCACGCCCACCTATTTCGAGACCGGCCCCAGCCTGTCACTGAGGCTGATCGATCCCGTCACCGGCGCGCCGCGCACGGCACCGCCGCAGGTCTCGGTCAGCGCATTGTGGAATTCGGGCCTCATCGAGGCATACTGGTTCGACGACGGCAAACGGTGCCTCGAGGCGGGCGCGACGCAGATGCACGTGCGCGGCCGCGGCTACGGTTTCATGGCCGGACAGTTGCTGCTGATCGAGACCCCGGGCGCGACGACCGCCGATCCAGCGCTGCTGCAGATCGTCACGCTCACGGCGGTCGAGGAGGAGTGCGACCCGATCTTCACCCGCGTCCCCGACGGGTCGGGGCCACCGTTCATGACCTGTCCGACCTCGCCGCCTTCGACGCACGAGCCAACGGCGGTGACGCACCTTGTCTGGGGCACGTCCGACGCGCTGTCGGCCGCTCGCGACCTGACCCGGACACACGTGGTCGGCAACATCGTGCCGGCGACCCAGGGGCTGACGGTGGCGAACGAGGCTTTCGTCGTCACCGCGCCGGCGCCGGGCGATCCCGCGACGCCCACCACCATCGTGCGGACCGGGCCGCGGCCGACCCAGCCAGATGGCACGCCGGGCACGGCGATCCCGCTGCAGTTCCACAGCCTGGCGCAGGGGCCGGTGGCGTGGCTGCCCAGCACCTTCGCCGGGACCGACAGCGGCGGCACCGATGCTCAGCCGGAAATTCTGCTGCGGCAGCGGGGAGCAGTCGGACCGGCGGCGCCATGGAGGTGGACGCCACAGCTCGTGACCGCCGGCCAGTTCGACAACGCCTACACGCTCGATGCCGCGCGCTTCGCCATGATCGCCCGCAACTCGGACCTGTCACCGCAATACGAATATGCCGGCGACACCGGCGATACGATCCGCTTCGGCGGCAACAATTTCGGCATCCTGCCGGATGACGGCACATCCTTCACGGTGACCTACCGGGTCGGCGTCGGAGCGGCCGGCAATGTGGCGGCCGGCGCCATCAACCAGGTCGCGCCCGGCAGCCAGGCCGGGATTCTCGCGGTGACCAACCCGTTGCCGGCGTCCGGCGGCGCCGACCCGGAAACGCTGAGCTCCGTGCAGCTGTTGGCCCCGCAGGCGTTTCGTGCGCGACAGTTCCGCGCGGTGTTGCCGTTCGACTACGAAGCTGCGGCCGAGACGCTGCCCTGGGTTCAGCGCGCCGGAACCAGCTTTCGCTGGACCGGGAGCTGGCTTTCGGTGTTCACGGCGGCCGATCCGCTCCACGGCGAGCAGATCACGACCGCGCAGCGCACCGGGCTGATCGAGCTGCTCAACCGCTATCGGATGGCGGGCTACGAATCCTACGTGCCCGACCCGGACTATGTCTCGCTCGACCTCGCGGTTTCCGTCTGTGCAGCGCCGACCGCGTTCGGCGGCGAGGTCGAGAGCGGAGTGCTGGCGGCGCTCGATCCGGGCGGTGTGTCCGGTGGCGGGTTGTTCAACGTCGACAACTTCACCTTCGGCCAGCCGCTCGAGCGCAGCAGGCTCGAGGCCGCCATCCAGCGCGTGGCCGGCGTCGCGGGTGTGGTCTGCATCCAGTACCGGCTGCGCAACCGCCTCGGCGGCATGATCGAGATGGGTGACACCGTGACGGTCGGGACCAACCAGATTCTTCGCTGCGACAACGATCCGAGCCTGCCCGAGCATGGCTCGATCCATGTCGCGGTCTCGGGGGGACGATGACAACCGGCGCCACCACGACGATCTGCCCATGCGGCACCGTCACGATTCCGGCGGTGGTGTTCAATCCGCCGGGTCTCTCCTCGATCTCCTATCGCTGGGGCGACTACACCAGCGTGCGTTACGCGCTGCTGCAGCCGCTGCCGGGCGAGGCGGCGCTGTCACAGATCGTGGGCGGCAAGCTGCTGCCGATCTGGCGCCCTACCGGGGAGGGCGATCTCGCCCTTCAGCTCGTCGAATGGTGGGCCTACCTGGCGGATGTTCTGACCTTCTATTGCCAGCGGATCGCGACCCAGGCCTATCTCGGCACCGCCGATCAGCCGGAAAGCGTGAGCCGCCTGATCCAGCTGCTCGGCTATCGGCCGCGGCCGGCGCTGGGAGCGACCGGCACCGTCGCGGCCCTGCTCAGCGGCACCAAGCCGGTCACGCTGCCGCAGGGATTCCAGATCCAGAGCAAGCCCGCACCCGGGCAACAGCCGCAGATCTTCGAGCTGACGGCCGCGACCACGGCCGGAGTGCCGGATCGGCTCACCCTCAGCGTTCCGCCGCAGGCTGCCGCCGTCATGACCGGCGCGACGACGCCGAGCGGTCAGCCGGTCGCGTCACTGATGGTCGCCGGCACGGTCGGCGGCCTCAAGGTCGGCGAAGAGCTATTGCTCATCAAGCAGGGATGGACCGGCCAGGACGGCAACTGGGGCATCGGCACGGTCCAGCAATTCGGCCAGCGGAAGGACCCGACCGGCGCCACCAACACGAGCATCACCGTGGCCATGACCAGCCAGGGAAGCGCGTTGGGCTCGGCCCAGGCGTCCGGCTACCGCATTCTCAGGAGCAGCGGCACGGCGACGCTGTTCCAATATGCCGACCCGTCGCTCAATCAGACGATCCTGGGGCAGGACACCACGAGCCCGAGCGGCAATACCGGTCACGCCGTGCTCGCCTCGATCTTCCGGCAGATCCTGGTCGGCGATCCGATCGTGCTCGAGAACCCCCAACCCGGGGCCGCCAACGCGCCGATCGCCGCCAACGTCACCGGCTACACCGAGATAGTCTATTACGCCAACAACCCGCTCAATCCGACCACGCCTCCAACCCAGCCGGCGAGCCCGCCCGCGGCGCCGCCGATTCCGATCCCGATGCCGGCCTCGAAGGTCACGTTCGCCACCATGGGCACGGTGTTCGGCGACCCCACCACCGTCGTCGTGCGGTACGGATGGAAGGATCTCGGCACCATCATCGATCCTCCCGCCGCCACCGCCGGCGGCTCGACATCGTCCGATCTGGCGGGCCTGCAGTTCACCCCGCCATCGGGGTTCAGCCCGACGCCGGGCACGCCGGCCCAGGTCATCGATGCGAACGGCAATGGCGCCGCCGGCGCCATCGACCAGCCGACCACCGTCAAGATCGCGGCGCCGGTGCCGAGCCTGACGGCGCCCCTCACCGTGCTGCTCAACCTGCTGGCGGTCAGCCGCGGCAAGAGCGTCGTCAACGAGGTGCTCGGCAGCGGCAACGCCGCCATTCTCGGCCAGGATTTCACCCTGCAGAACGCGCCCGTGACCTATCTGCAGGACCCCGCCTCGACATCCGGCGACGACTACAGCAGCACGGTCCGGGTCTTTGTCAACGGCATCCAATGGCGGGAGGTGCGCAGCTTCTACGGTCAGCCCGACAGCGCGCAGATCTTCCTCACCCGCGAGGATGAGCAGGGCAAGACGCACGTGGTGTTCAACGGCCGCCTGCCGACCGGTGTCAACAATGTCGTCGCCAGCTATCGCTATGGCGCCGGTGCCGATGCGCCGGCGCCGGGTGCCCTGAGCGTGGTGCTGCAGCCGCAGCCCGGCCTCAAGTCGGTCGTCAACGCGTTGGCGCCGAGCGGCGGCGCCGATGCCGACCCGCCCGATCGGATCAAGCGCCTCGCTCCGCTCTCGGTCATGAGCTTCAACCGCGCCGTCGCGGTCGAGGATTACCAGGTGATCGCCGGCTCGGCGCCGGGGGTTGCGCGGGCGACCGCGGCTTACGCCTTCGATGCCCGCTCGCAGCGCCCCCGCGTCACCGTCTGGGTGGGCGACGATCAGGGCGCCTTGAACGCAGCCGTCGCGGCGCTCGCCGCCGCCGCCGATCCCAACCGCCCGCCGATCGTCAGGCTCGCCAGCCAGAGGACCATGATCCTCTCGCTGGTCTACCTGCGCGATCCCCAACATCAGGACGCCGCCGTCCTGGCCGGCCTGCAATCGGCCTTGCTCGATCCCGGTCAGGGCCTGTTCGGCGCCAATGTCGTCGCCATCGGCCAGGCGTTCTACGACAGCCAGATTTACGCCGCGTGCCTGGCCGTGCCCGGCGTGGTGGCCATTCGCAATCTGAATTTTGCGCCGCCCGATGTCTTGCCGCCCGCGATCGCGATCGAGCGCCCGATCCTGACCGGCCTGTCCGCTCTGGCGAACACCGCCATCGCGGTCGATCGCTCGGCCCTTGTCAAACAACCCGCCGGCTCGTCCCTCGCGATCGAGAGCCCGGGCCTGGCGGGAGTCATCGACCGCGCTGTCCAGGCTGCCGGCTCGGCGCTGCCCAGCCTGACGGCGGTGATCGCCCGTCCGATCAGGTTTCCCATCCGTCCGATCGCCCGGACCCCGGCACCCTGCACCGACCAGCGTTACGATCCCGGTCAGGGCGCTTTCTTCTCGGTTCCGGCGGCCAATCTGCAGATCAGCGGATCGGTGGCGTCATGACGGCGATCCCCGACAACTACGCGATCTATTACGCCGACAAGCTGTGGAACCTGCTGCCGGCCGTCTATCGGGCGCAGGACACCGATCAGTTCGGCAGCAACGGGCCGTTGCGCGAGCTGGTCAATCGGATCGGTGCGCAGGCGGCCAATGTCCGGCGCAACATCGACCGGCTGTGGGAGGACCAGTCGATCGAGACCTGCGACGACTGGGTCATCCCCTATATCGGCGCCTTGCTCGGCACCAACCTGGTGTCGGGGCTGGATCCGCGCAGTCAGCGCATCGATGTCGCCAAGACCATCTATTTCCGGCGCCGCAAGGGCACGCTCGCGATCCTCGAGGAGATCGCCTTTGCGATCACCGGGTGGGATGCCAAGGTGGTCGAATTCTTCCGCCGCATGGGACGCACCCGGCACGGGCTCGACCCGGCCATCGGTACGTCCTATGACGCCAGCGGTGCCGCCGCCACGCTGCAGGTCGCCGAAGGCCTGCTCGGCGCGACCACGCATACCGGCATCGGCGGCTTCGCCGATGTGCGCAATGCCTACGGCGCGTCGAAGGCCGGTTCCGCGTTCGATGAGTTCTTTCACACCGCCGACACGCGGCAGCCACTCGGCAACAGCGGCTGGTACAACATTCCGCGGCTCGGCATCTTCCTGTGGCGGATCGGCAGCTACGGCGTCGGCCCGGTCACCCCGGTCGCGGTGGCGGGCTGTCACAACTGGTACAGTTTCGACCCGACCGGCCGCGACATTCCGCTGTTCGGTGCCGAGCGCGGCGCGTCCGCCTTCGGCGACAACTGGGTTTCGCCCGCGGAGTCGCAGCTGCCGACGCCGATCAGCCAGACGCTGCTCGATACCAACGAGGCCACCACCACCCCCGGCCAGCCCGCCAACCTCTATCCCGGCGTGATGTCGGTGGCCTTTGCCGAGGCCGATCCGGCCGACGAGGTGCCGATCCCGGCAAACCGGCTCACCATCCGGCCGCAGCGCGGGCGGTTCCTCTATGCGGGATCGCCGCCCGCGCCGGCGCTGGTGGTCAACTATCACTATGGCTTCCCCTCGGATATCGGCGCCGGGCCTTACGACCGGCGGGGGTCCGCGCTGAGCATCGCGACGCCGGCGCCGGCCGTCGGGATCTCGGGTGGGGGAACGGCGCTCGCCCAGGCCGGGGCGATACCGGCGAAAGGCACGCTGACCCTCGGCGACATGCTCACCTATCGGGGCGCGGCCGATGTCCCCAAGGTGGACGGCGCGTTGACGCTACGGTCCAGGAACCAGCAGCGTCCGCTGATCCGCCTGGGCACCGGCGCCGCCGTATGGAGCATCACCGGCACCACAGGATCGACCCTGACGCTCGACGGATTGTTCATCAGCGGCAACGATGTCGTGCTGCGCGGCGCCTTCGACAGCGTGACCTTGAGCTGCTGCACGCTCGATCCCGGCAGCGCGGCGGCGCACGGCGCGTCGGGCGGGTCGCCGCCCGCTGCGATCTTCGCGGTCGCGGCCGATGGCCGCCCCCTGGTGCCGACGCGGCTGTGGATCGAGGCGACGGTCGCGACGCTGACCATCGACCGCTGCGTCCTCGGCGGCGTTCGCACGCGCAATGGCGGGCTGGTCGAGGCCGTGACCATCACCAACAGCATCCTGCAGGCGATCCCCAGCCGCGGGGACGGCCTGATGACGTCCGCCGACATCAAGGATCCGGAGCGGCTGGAAACCCGGCTGGCGCAGGCCGCCGAGGCGCAATCGACCGATCTCGTGGCTAACAGATTGCTGGCGATGGAGCCTGGGATCCTCGCCGTCATCGGCGCCGCCGGCTCGCCGCCCCATCTTGCCTCGCCGCCATCGCCGACCGTCCCCGGCAAGCTGCTCGAACTGCTGAACCTGATCGTCATGGCGCCGACGCTCTACGACCAGAAGACGTTCGCCGGCGTGCCGCTGTCGGCCGCGACGCAGCAAATGCTGGGCGTCGGGTCGCCGCCCTCCCGGTCGCCGGCCCTGAACCGGGCGCTGCTCGACGACGCCTTCCCGCTCGAGTTGGCCGATGCGGCGCTGGCGTTCGGCGACGGCGTGGTCAACCTCTCCCGCTGCACCGTGCTCGGCCGGATCGCGGCTCACCAGCTGGAAGCCAGCGAATCCATTCTCTGGGATTTGTCGCAGATCGACGATGCGCAGACGGGTTGCGTGCGCTTTTGCGCGTGGGCCGATGGCAGCGTGCTGCCGCGCAAGTTCGAAAGCGTCCGCGTCCACCAGCAGGCGCCGCTGTTCACCTCCACCGATTTCGGCCAGCCGGGATACTGCCAGCTCACGCCGCTGGTCGATGACGCGATCATGCCCGACGCCGCGGCGTCGCCTACCCCGTCCAACACGATGTCGGCCGGCGCGGTCGATGGCTCCGAGATGGGGGCCTTCGCGCGCGACAAGAATCCGATCAAGGAACGCGGCCTGTTGCTGAAGTACCAGGAATACATGCCAGCCGGGCTGGTGCCGGTGATCGTCCACGTGACCTGACGATCGCCGCGTGTCGGCATTGTCGCGCTGAGGCGCAGAGGAGGAACCGATGTCGAGCGATATCAGCCGACCGGCCAACGTTCGCCGCCAGTCCGATACCGGAATTGTCGCCCAGCAGGGCAGGGTGATCGTCGATCGCGACGTCAACGCGCTCCAGGAGATCGTCAACGACCGGGACGAGGCGGAGATGCGCGACGTCATCGGGCCGTGCGGCACGCCCGATGATGGGTTCGCGATCAGCGTTGCTGACGGCAGCCCGCCCTTTCATGTGGCGGAGATCCTGTTCAGATTTCCGGAGCGCCAGGCGGTCGATTTTTCGATTTCTCCCGGCACGATGTATGTCGGCGGCCAGCGCGTCGTGTTTCCGCCGCACCCGGGCGGCCAGCCGGCGACCTACAGTTATTTCGACCAGCCGGACTGGCCGTCGCCGCCGATGCCGACCTTTGCCGGCAAGGTCCGCGACGAGGTGATCTATCTGAGCGTTCACGAGCACGAGCTCAGTGCGGTCGAGGATCCCGACCTGCTCGATGTCGCGCTGGGCGGCGTCGATACCACGCAGAGGCTGCGCCTCGTCCGCCGCGTCGAACGGGCCCCGGTGAATACCGCCGACTGCGCCAAGGCCTGGACCGAACTGACCGGGCGCTGGCTGGCTGCAGGCTGGTCGTTCGACCCCGGCACGATGCGGCTCCC
>Ga0209415_10021199_pt1 | contig 10030 bp, 8 predicted proteins | sample PeaSoiSIISIP2007_FD_187696 | JGI IMG/M metagenome (GOLD analysis project Ga0209415, IMG submission 187696) | Peat soil microbial communities from Weissenstadt, Germany - SII-SIP-2007 (SPAdes) (version 2) | ecosystem: Environmental > Terrestrial > Soil > Wetlands > Peat | place: Germany... | reverse complement strand
CAGACGAGCCGTGGTCATCGACGCTGGGGCCAAACAATATCATTCTTCAACAAACACACTCTCCGGAGTGAATGTGGGCGTGTGCGCCAAAATAATTTGACAGAGCCGACATTGTTAGAGATGTCCGGTAATCCGACTTATCAGGAGTTAGCCGTGTAGGCGCGGCCCATTTCAGGCCGGAGTTGCACTCGGGTTGGTGCGCGTTTAGCGTTTAGGTGCCTGCGTGTCGATCCGTAGTTGCTGCACCCGGACTCTTATCAATCAGCGGGAGGCCAGTATAGGTGGGCGACTGTTCTCCAATACCTCGCGAATCTTGCGCAAGAGACTCTGCTGCGTGAAAGGCTTTTGCAGCAGGGGACGTTCCTGCTGAAGAATGTCGCTCAGCGGAACGGCGAACTCCGTGTAGCCGGACATGTAAAGTGTTTTGATCCCCGGATAGAGCGAGACCAATTGGTCAGCCAACTCCGAGCCATTCATGCCTGGCATCACCACGTCGGTCAAGAGGAGGTCGATCTTCCCGCGAGCTTGACGAGCAATTTCCATGGCCTCCATGGCGTTCGCCGCTTCGAGGACAGCGTATCCGTTGTCGCGGAGCATCCCCAGGATCAGCTTCCGAAGCGACTCTTCGTCTTCCACGAGCAGAACCGTCCTTGATCCTCTCCAGGCCCCCCCGGAACGCCTATCTTGGGCAACTGTTGCGACGGGCTCCTCGACTCTTGGCAGAAGGACCTCGAAGGTAGTGCCATGCCCAGGCTCACTTTGGACCCATATGAAGCCGCCGCTCTGTTTCACTACCCCATAAACGGTCGCCAGGCCCAGCCCGGTGCCTTTGCCCCGCTCCTTGGTTGTGAAGAACGGTTCGAAAATGTGGACCTGTGTTTCTCTATCCATCCCGACGCCGGTATCCGTTACGGACAGCAGGATGAATGAACCAGCGGACATGGGACGGTGCTGGTTGATGTAACTGTCGTCCACCTCGATGTTCGCCGTCTCAATCGTCAGGGTCCCGCCTTGCGGCATTGCGTCCCGTGCGTTGACGGCTAGATTGACGATGATCTGCTCGATCTGTCCTTGGTCCGCCCTGACACGCCCGAGCTCAGGGTCCAATACAACTTTCAGCTCAATATTCTCGCCGATCAGGCGCCGAAGCATTTTCTCGATGTCGACCACAATCGTGTTGAGAGCCAGGACCGTGGGTTCCAACACTTGCTGACGGCTAAACGCCAGCAGCTGGCGGGTCAAAGAGGCGGCGCGTTGCCCGGCCTTCTTGATCTGTTCGGCGTTCTTGTACAACTTGCTGTTCGGGTCCAGCTGTGTTTCGAGAACTTCGCTGTACCCAAGGATGACCCCGAGCAGATTGTTGAAGTCGTGCGCGATGCCCCCTGACAACTGCCCAACGGCTTCCATCTTCTGCGCCTGGCGGAGCTGCACTTCCAGACGGTTTCGTTCCGTGATGTCCCTAATTACAGCGATTGCACACTTTTGGCTCAGAATGTCGATGACTTCAGCTGAAATCAACCCCGCGCGTTCAGCGCCTGACTTCGTCTGAAACATGATTTCCATGTCGCGAACCGAACCTTCTTCCTTGAGCGCTTTCAAGTATCGAACGCGATCCTCCGGTCGCTTCCATAATTTCATTTCCCATGCCGTGTGACCAATAACGTCTTCGCGTCGATACCCCGTCACCCGAAGGAAACTTTCATTTACATCGACGTAGCGGCCTTCTGAAAGCGTGTTGATAAGAATGGGCTCTGGGTTAACGTTGAACGCTTTATAGAATCTTGCTTCGCTTTGCCGCAGCTCTTGTTCCGCCGCTTTTCTCTCGGCAATATCGCGAAAGATAACTTGGGTCGACGCTTCGCCTTGGTAGAGCACAGGTCTCACCATCGTCTCGACCTCTAACTCTTCCCCATCGAGTCCAATGTATCTTCTCTCCGTCCGCAGCAACGGAGCACTAAGATCGCCCTCTCGATTTTCTAGCGCTTCTTGAACGGCAGCTCGATCATCCGAGTGTACGAAATCGAGCATTCGCTTTCCGATAAGTTCATCGACTGACGAAGCGCCGAAGATTGCGGCGCAGGCGCTATTGGCAAAGACAATTGCGCCTCTCCGATGAACCCATATTGCATCCGGCGATTGCTCGACAAGTTGGCGGTAGGACTCCTCGCTCTGGCGAAGCCGTTCGTCTCTTCGGAGGGCAAAGAATGCAGTAACGGTCGCAATCACGCCGCTCACGCCAATAGTGATGAGGTGTGATTCCCAGAGTTTGATTGACGGAAAAAGCAGAGTCTTGACCAGCTCGAACACTGTCATAGAGACGAGCGTAAACGCCGTGATCAGTGCGACCCGATAACCAAGGTTTCGGCGCGCCGAGGCTGGTGTGTCTTCTTCTGCGTCACTGTGGCCGTGTGCATGAAGCATTGAGGGTTTCCAGCGTCCTGGAGTTCGGTCAACTAACGATACCGCCTTGGGTTGGCAAAAGAACGACGGCCGGCAAATATGAGTTCTCAAATAGTACTGGATGTCTTACGGCGCACAGATCTGTTTAGAGCACGTTTTCGCGCTACATACGAAGGATGCCCCTACGGACCTGGCTAAGTCCTGATTAACGCGGTTACCGGAAAAGTGGGTCCCGGTACCAACTTGTCCGGTAATCCGACTAATCGGGAGTTATTCAGTCGTTTGCGATCAGTATCGCGCCTCGGCCTGCACCGATGACATTTTAGCCAACGACAGCGGCAAACCGGGAAAAAGTGCAGCCCCTTCGAAAATTCTTCCAGTTTTCGTCTGCGAGGCTCGTCCTATAGTGCTGATGGGGAACGAAATAAAAGCGCGTGCTATGGAACCGCTATTGCTTCGACGCAGAGTACCAGCCACATTCTTGACTGAGGTGAGTTATGAAGAGAATTGCTTTGACCGTGGCTGCCCTCACCCTGCTCGGTGCCGCCGTTCTCAGCGCTGCTCCAAAAGCCAACCATCCTGGCGTTCCGCGGGAGCCGCTCTCCGCTCTCCAGGATCAATCGAACACGCAGAATCAAGTGCAGACCTTTACCGGCATGATCATGAAGACCGGAGATCAGTTCGTCTTCAGCGACGATGCCACCAAATCGGCCTACCAGCTGGACGACCAGAAAACCGCCAGCAAGTTTGACGGGAAGCGGGTCAAGGTGACGGGCACGCTGGACGCCTCGAATAACACGATCCGCGTTCAGAGCATTCAAGCCACCGCCTGATCTTCCCATCCGCCAGTGGAGGAGAGGACGGCCTCTCGATTCCGCCTCTCCTCCGATGGCGTCAGCTACATTTCAAAATCGAAGCGTGAGTGAGGAGCCATCGTGAGACTCAGCCTCCGATTAATCCTTTTCCTTGTCGTAGGGATCACGCTCGTTACATTTGTCGTTTCCAGGAACGAAGTTCGCGCCGAAAAGCGCGGACTGCGCGTCGATCTGGAGAGACGAGCCGAGATTCTGGCCGAGAGCCTTCAGGAGATCGTTGAGCCCGCTCTCGAACGAGGATCGCGCGAGCAGCTTCGGCGAATCGTTGAGCGATTCGGAAACCGGGAGCGCCTGGCAGGCGTGGTCATTTACGACCCTAACGGGCGTGTGATTGCCGAAAGCTCGAGCATGTCGGTCCAGCTATTACCGCCCTCCGTTCCAATCGACAAGCTTCAAAGCGGCAACGAAGGAGTCAGCCAGTTCCTCCGGATCGGCGGCGAGCCGATGAACGCGTACTATCTGGCGCTCCACGACGAAACTTCGATCTCCGGCGTGCTCGCCATCTTTCACGACGCCAGCTATATCGAAGCACAAAGCGAGCGCATCTGGCGCGAAACCGTGTGGCACGTAATCGCTCAGGTGCTGCTCATCGTGCTGGTCACGGTCTTGATTATTCGCTGGTCGATCGTTCTGCCGATTTCGCGCACCGCGCAATGGATGAAGGATTTGCGGGGCGGCCGGATTCGCCCGCGTCCCCCGTTGCCCAAGGAAGATTTTCTCGCGCCTTTTTCGCAAGAGGTGGTGAATTTCGCTCGAAGTCTCTCGGAGGCGAGAGCCGCCGCCGCCGAAGAGGCCCGTCTCCGCGAGACTGGGGAATCGATGTGGACCCCTGAGCGGTTGCGAGTGAGCGTGCAAAGCAAGCTCCGGGGATCACTCTACGTCGTGTCGAATCGCGAGCCGCACATGCACGTGCGGCGCGGCAAGAACGTGGAAGCATTCGTTCCCGCGAGCGGATTGGTAACGGCGCTCGAGCCGATCTTGCGCGCTTGCGATGGCACATGGATCGCTCACGGCTCGGGCGATGCCGACCGCGAAGCCGTGGATGAGCACGATCGCTTGCGGGTCCCGCCGGACAAGCCCGAGTACACGCTGCGACGCGTCTGGCTGACGCCGGACGAAGAACGCGGCTACTACTACGGATTTTCAAACGAAGGCCTATGGCCGCTTTGCCACATCGCGCATACGCGCCCGATCTTTCGTTCGTCGGATTGGCAGAGCTATCAGGACGCCAACCGCAAATTCGCAGACGCCGTGCTTGAGGAGATGAGAGGCGCGCAGCACGCGCTGCTGCTCGTGCAGGATTACCACTTCGCTTTGCTCGCGCGAATGGTCAAGGAGGCACGACCCGACGTCCGGATCGCGATTTTCTGGCACATTCCGTGGCCGAATCCGGAGGCGTTCGGAATCTGCCCGTGGCAGAAGGAGCTTTTGGACGGCTTGCTGGGCGCCGATCTGGTCGGCTTCCACACGCAGGCGCACTGCAACAATTTTCTCGAGACGGTGGACGCGGCGCTCGAATCGCGGATCGAGTGGGAACGCTTCGCGGTCAAGCGGCGCGATCACACCACGTTCGTGCGGCCGTTTCCGATCAGCGTGGATTTTCGCGAATCGTCGGCTGAGCCTGGGGCGACGGCCGCCTCGCCTTACGCTCTGCGCGCGTCGCTGCTGAAGAGCATCGGAATCGAAGCCAGCTTTCTCGGCGTCGGCGTGGACCGCGTGGATTACACGAAGGGAATCATCGAACGCCTTCGAGGAATCGAGCGATTCCTTGAGCGATGGCCGGTGTACCGGGGCAAGTTCACGTTCGTGCAGATCGGCGCGCCGAGCCGCACCACGATCCCGCGGTATCACGACCTGTTGGTTGAAGTCGAGGCCGAGGCCGCGCGCATCAACGCGCGCTTTCTCCACGGCAATTGGAAACCCATCGCGCTCCTCACGCGCCATCACAGCCACGAAGAAATCCTGCCGTATTATCGCGCGGCGGATTTCTGCATGGTGACGTCGCTGCATGACGGCATGAATCTCGTGGCCAAGGAGTTCGTTGCCGCGCGCGAGGACGAAGGTGGCGCGCTCATCCTGAGCCAGTTCACCGGCGCAACCCGTGAGCTGCGCGACGCCCTCGTGATCAATCCCTACGATACTGACCAGGTCGCCGACGCGATCCGTATCGCTCTCGAAATGGACGCCGATGAGCGGCAGCTTCGCATGCGTCGAATGAGGCATGTCGTCAAGGAGCACAACGTCTATCGCTGGGCGGGCAACTTGATCGCCGAGCTCTCCGAGATTCGAATTGATGAGACCGAGCCTTTACTGGCGCAGAGGTCGTGAAGATGCGGTTATCCAACGATTCATTCTCATGAAAGGTTCGCCGACAATCGGCGTGGGGGAGGACGCCACGCCCGGGGGCTCCAGTGCACAGCGCGCCGCAGGCAGAAACGGCCTGCCTCGGTCCGCGACCCAGGCATGGCCCGAAATTTGCGCTCGCTTGAAGGCCGCGGACCGCTGGGCCGTGTTTCTGGATTTCGATGGGACCCTCGTGAAACTCCGAAGCCGCCCTGGCGATGTCAGCGTGCCGCTCGGCGTCAAACGAGTTCTTCAGCGGCTCGCCCGGAATTCGGAGGTTTTGGTTGCGATCGTCAGCGGCCGGCGGCTGAAGAATCTCCGAGAATTGGTCGGCGTGGAAGGCGTGCACTATTTCGGATTGCATGGAGCGGAGCGGGATGGCGAGTCCGCATCAATCAGTGAAGAATCCGCGGCAGCTCTCGATGCGGCAAAACGCGCGGCGCGGCGGGAGCTCGGGTCGTTGACTGGGATCTGGATCGAAGACAAGGGGCTTACATTTTCCGTACATCACCGTGACGCGAATACAGTCGCGACGAAGGCCGCTGGTGCAGCTCTCGTCGAACTTCTGGCGCCGTGGAGAAATACTCTGCACGTATTGAATGGCAGCAGAGTCTGGGAAGTTCTGCCCAGAGAAATTACGGGAAAGTATGCCGCCGTTGAATACGTGCTCACCAGCTTGCCCGAAGGCACGGCCGCCGTGTATGCCGGCGACGACGGTACCGACGAGCCCGCCTTCGAGGTGCTCGGAAATCAGATCACGATTCGAGTGGGATGCACGCGCCGTACCGAGACGCAGGCGCGGTACTGTCTGCCCGAGCCGGCGGACGTGTTGCGGTTTCTCACCCGCATGGAAAAGGAGCTCCGTTGAAAGCCTCCGAGCCGTTTCAGTTTGCGACAGCATCCTACCTGGTCCGAATCGGAAACCAGGAAGCCACGAATCTGCTTGAATTGGAGCAGGGAATCGGAAACTGCAGCGACGCCTCGATTTTCTATCACACGTTTCAAAGCCTCGGCCGCCACCACTTCCTTACCGAGGGCTTCTCGAACGATTTCGCGCAGTGGGTGCTCGGCTCGTGCAACCGCCCTGCTCTGGCCGAGGCGCTTGCTTCCGTTGACGTGCGGGACTACGTTTCGCTCGCGGAGCTGCGGAGCGACCTGCGGCGCGTGGTTCATGAGTACTGCGAGGCGAATCCGCGTGAAGCTACGCAGGGGGCGTTCGAGCCGTTCTTCTTCTGCGAGACGGTAGAGGAGAAGGTTCCGCTGGGGAGGGAAGCATCGACGCTCGAGGAATTCCGCGACGGGCTGAAGGATCTGGCCCACGGGTCGCTGCTGTTCCACTTCATCACGTCCCGATTGCGATTGCACCTGCGATCGAACGATTTCACGCAGTGGCTTTCCAAAGAACTGGGCCTCACGGAGATCGCGCGCAAGGTGGACCAGATCGACATCTATACCAATACGCTCGATGGCGCGCGCGCCACGATGCTGAACCTTATCGACAGGGAGCTGGCTGGATGAGCATAACCCACGCGGAAGCACACGTCAGCACTCTCGACGACTACGAGAGCGTGCTCGGCGCCGCCGAGATCGCGGAGCTGCGCACGCTAGCGGCTCGTCTACGTGGACGCTCGGTGCAGATGATCAATTCCACCGCGGTCGGCGGCGGTGTGGCGGAAATTCTCAATCGCATGATTCCGCTGATGCAGGAGCTGGAGGTTGCCACCCGCTGGGACGTGATCACAGGGGGCGAGGACTTCTTCGCCATCACAAAAGCGTTTCACAACGCGCTGCACGGCGAAGGCTTCCGGATGACGGACGATAGCTTCAAGACGTTTCTCGCCTACACGGAACAAAACCGCGCGCGGCTTCGATTCGATGCGGACTTCACTGTGATCCACGACCCGCAGCCGGTTGCCCTGATCGATGCTCGCAAGAACCACGATGGCCATTGGATCTGGCGCTGCCACATCGACTTGTCTCAACCGAATTCGCGGGTATGGAATTTCCTGGCGGAATTCGTGAATCGCTACGACGGAGCGATATTCTCATCGCCTGCGTTCTCTCGGCAGCTGCCGATCCCTCAATACCTCTTCTATCCGTCGATCGATCCGCTTTCGGAAAAGAATCGGGAGCTCGAGCCGTGCGTGATCGAGGAGGCTCTGCGCCGCTTTCAGATCGATCCCCTACGGCCAATCATCACTCAGATCTCGCGGTTCGACCGTTTGAAGGATCCCGTCGGCGTGGTGCGCGCCTACCAAACCGTGAAGCGCTACACGGATTGCCAGCTCGTGCTAGCCGGGGGCGGGGCCACGGACGATCCCGAGGGCGACGCCGTCTTGGCGGAAGTCCGCGAGGCCGCGGGAAAGGATGAAGACATTCATATTTTGGACTTGCCGCCATGGAGCGCGGTCGAAGTCAACGCGCTGCAACGCGCTTCGACGATCATCGTTCAGAAGAGCCTTCGTGAGGGGTTCGGGCTGACGGTGACGGAGGGGTTGTGGAAGAAGAAGCCGGTTGTAGCGTCTGCAGTCGGCGGGATACCGTCACAGGTAATCCACAAACACACTGGCATGCTGGCTCATTCGATCGAAGGGACGGCTTACCAGATTCGCTTCCTGCTCTCGAATCCCGGGATTGCACAACGGCTCGGCGAGCAGGGGCACGAACATGTCCGCGAGCATTTCCTAATCACGAGCGACGTGCGGCGGCACCTCACTCTCTTCCTGCACTTCTTGAGAGAGAATTAGACACCGCTGGGACCGCCACAGGGGGCATCCTCCTTTGCCATTTCTAAGCCTTTCTTTGATGAGCACTCCATTTGTCCTGCCAAAGTTACTCGAAAGTTCTCTCGAACGGGTACCCAGGTAGCAATTGGCTGGGAAATTTCTAAGTTTCAGTACTTCGCAGGTTCCAGTACGCAGGAAAGCATCGAACCGTGACATTATTTCATTCGATTCCTCCCGCACACACTCATTCGTCCTTTCTTTGTAGCTTGTTACGAGCAGCCTCTTTGGAAGGCTTCATGCCACCCGTCCGACGCGTAGCGGTAATTGAAGGAGGTTATCGATGATCTGGACCAAGCGAAGTTACCTCATTGTAGGAGGCGTCTTGCTGATTGAGATAACGGTGGCCGCAGCCAGCTTGACGCACGCCAACCCACCCATGACGCTCCCGAATCGCACTGCCATCCATGTTCAACTAGACCAAACCTTGGCGAGCGATCAGAGCAGATCTGGCGACCGGTTTGATGCCCGCGTGTACGAACCAATCGTTGTGGACGGCAAGACGGTCGTTCCGGAAGGCGCTCGAGTCACGGGACGCGTCGTGAACGCTAGGAAAGCTGGCCGGCTAAGGGGCGTGGCCCGGCTGCAGTTGGCGCTCGCGTCGGTCGAAGTGAATGGTCGAACGTACGAACTCCAGACGTCCACTTCCTACCGTCGAGGCGGCAACCATAACCGGCGCAATCTCGCGTTCATCGGCGGTGGCGCCGGCGGCGGAATGCTCATCGGCGCAATCGCAGGCGGCGGGAAAGGCGCCCTGATCGGCGGACCCGTTGGAGCAGGAGCCGGAGTGGCCGCTGCGTACTTCACGGCCGACAAGAACATTCACCTGCCTGTAGAAACACGCCTCACCTTCGAACTGGCGCAACCTGTCAGTATCGAAAGCAAGAGCTAAGCGCAAGAACCCAGCCCACCCAGCCTTCCTACAACGGAGGATTTCTGACATGCGGACTCTATCTCGGAAGTTTGCATCGCTCGTGTTGGCAGTGACCGTTGCTGCACCGCTGGTGGTCACGGGTTGCGCGGCACGTGCCAGCTACAGTTACTACGATCGCGACCGCGGCGACTACCACAGGTGGGACAACAACGAAGTCGTGTTTTACGCCCAGTGGGAAAGGGACACGCACCGAGACCACAGGGACTTTCGCAAGCGCAATGACGACGAACAGAAGGAGTACTGGAAGTGGCGCCACGACCACGATCACTAGGATCTTCCGGATAGCGACCTAAGCTACCCCGCACTTTCGTCGGGCAGGAGTTCGCTGGACTTGCCGCCGGCCGTGCCCCCCAAGCTCGGTCGGCGGCCATTCCTTGTGGCGTCGGGATTAATTGAGGTTACGGGCGAGCATCGACGGTTAGTGCCTGATTAACGCGCTATCTCTAACGACGCCGGCCCTTGCAAGAGTTGTTTGTTCGGCTGATCACTGGGTTCGAGCACACGTCTTCGTCGGCGCACGAGCCGTGCCTGTCTCTGTTGCTTCCGTTCACCTGTGTCACCCGAACTTGCTCAGCCCGTTTGCGTTCATCAACTCGGTGTTGCCCACCAACCATCTCTTCGGTCACGATCGACCATGATGAGTTATTCGAACTCCCCGTAGGGAGGCGGGTAGCCTAATCAATCGGCCGGTGACT
>Ga0209415_10021198_pt1 | contig 10030 bp, 9 predicted proteins | sample PeaSoiSIISIP2007_FD_187696 | JGI IMG/M metagenome (GOLD analysis project Ga0209415, IMG submission 187696) | Peat soil microbial communities from Weissenstadt, Germany - SII-SIP-2007 (SPAdes) (version 2) | ecosystem: Environmental > Terrestrial > Soil > Wetlands > Peat | place: Germany... | reverse complement strand
CTTCTCAAGCAAACGGACTACTTCAAAGTCACTTGGAGTATAACACAGCGCGCAACATAATTGGGGAAATAATTTGGAGCCCGGATGTTTCAAGTTGTCCTCTTGGCTGGTCGTTTGCTAACATCAATAGGGCACATCCACCCGAATTATGCCTGCGTTCGCCCGCGAAGCGCTCGAATTCGCAATTGGGCTCATACCTATCATCCTCGGCGCCATCCTGGGCATGATCGGCTCCGTTCATTGCTTCCGCAAGATACGCCGAAAAGGCCATCGGTTGCCGATCGCAATTCTCGTCACGATCGCCGGATTTCTATTCGGCGGAGTTGTCGCGGGGTTCGTCGTCTATTCGCTCTTCTGGCAAAGCGCCTTCAATAGCGAAAACCCGTCGGAGCTGTCCGTCTTTGCGGCTATCGGTTCATTTTTTTTCGGCGCCCCCGTTTTCAGCGTTGCGCTGATCGCGAGCATTGCCACGCTGCTTCCAAAGCGTCGCACGCGCATCGCCGGGAAGCGCACCGAATGGAAGCGCGATCAGAAGCTTGCATACAGGCTCGCGACCTTCTTTGTGGCCCTCTTTGTGGCCCTTACCGCCTCGGTGATTTCCGCCACAATCTTGCCCTGCCCTTCGAGCGCCGCACCCGAGCATGTCCCCTGCTGCGGACCGATCACTCCTGCGGGTGATCGACTCGCAGCGACTCTCGACAGCATGAATGTGGAGTCCCTGTGGCTTGCACACCAGCACGTCAACTGGGAGACCGGCTGGTTCCGGGAATCTGCCGGTCGAATGCAGGATTGACTAGGCATCTGTCCACCGAGTTTCCCGTCGCATGCACATGGGTGGGGCGGTAGGCAGGCAAGGCGTGCGCGGCAGCTTTCCATGTGCTAAGATTTTTGCTCCGGGAGGTGTCGGCAAATATACAGGAGGGTGTGGTGGGCAAAGCAGCGGACCCTGCCCCAAGAAACTTCGCGGTTAACCGTCAGGCGCAACATCTCTATCACTTGCTCGAAAGGTTCGAGAGCGGTGTTGAGCTGACGGGGACGGAAGTGAAATCGATTCGCGAGGGCAAGCTCAATCTGAAGGACAGCTATGCCGTCGTTAAGAATGACGAAGTGTGGTTGATCGATTGCCACATCAGCCCCTACGCCGCCGGCAGCCGGTTTAACCATGACCCGCTGCGGGACCGGCGCCTGCTTTTGCACCGGCAAGAAATCGACAAGCTGACGGGGCGCACGCAAGAGAGGGGTTTCACGCTTGTCCCCACCCGCGTTTATCTGAAGAAGAACATGATCAAGTTCGAAATTGCCCTGGCCAAAGGAAAGAATGTCTTCGACCACCGGGAGACTTCTCGCCGCCGGACCATCGAAAGGGAAGCCCAGCAAGACATCCACGAACATCGGAGGCGACACCAGTGAGCAGGTGTCAGGTGTCGGGTTTCAGATGCCAGGGTAGGGAGAACAGAGGGACGAGAACGAGGAGAGTATTGCAGGGCGTCACAGTATGGGGAGAGCCACTGACATTGTGCACGGAACGATCGATTTGCTAATCCTGAAGACCATAGGGATGGAGCCCATTGAAGGCTGGGGTGCTTCCAAGCGCATCCACGAACTCTCCCATCAAGTGATACGAGTGAGGGAGGGCTCGTTGCACCCGGCGCTGGTTCGACTCCACGCACTGGGACTGATCCGGCCTCACTTGGTCAATTCCGGCAACCGGATGAAGAGGCTTTATACGTTAACGAACGCTGGCCGCGCGCAACTGCGGAAGGAACTCGCCCGTTGGGACCGCCTCTCGGACGCCGTGGATGCGATCGTGCACCCGAAGTGATTGAAGGTTGACAAGGTATGAGGGGCAAAGCCATCGACCTCGTGCAAGGCACACTCAACATGCTGATCTTTCAGATCCTGGCGGAGCAGCCATTGCATGGCTGGGCCATCCGCCAGCGCATCCACGAACTTACGAAGAACGCGCTGCAAGTGCGGGTGGGCTCCCTGTACCCGGCTCTGATCCGGCTGAAAAACCGGGGCCTCATTTCAGCTCATCGAGTCCGCACCGCGACGGGCCGAATGGGCAAGCGTTACACCTTGACGCGCGCCGGCCGTGCACAACTCAGCCAAGAGATCGCGCATTGGGACCGCCTTTCCGCCGCCGTGGATCGGGTCGCGCACTGCGCGAAAAGACACGCGAACGAACAACTCACGAGTCAACCCGCGCCGCGCCCTACATCCGTTCCGGCACCTCAATCCCCATCAGATCCAAGGCTGAAGTGAGGGTTTGATTCAAAAGCTGGACCAGGTACAAGAGAAACTGCTGCCGCTCGGCATCGGGTTCGCTGAGAATGTGGAATCGGTGATAGAAATTGTTGAAAGCTTGCGCGAGACGGAATGCGTATTTGGCAACTGCGGCGGGTTCCTGACTGGCGACGGCCTGTTCGACCGTCATCTCGAGTTGCGCATTGACCAGGGTCAATTCCCAAAAGGCAAGTCCATCCTCGCCGGCGAAAAATCTCTCGAGCACCTTGACTCCGACTGCCTGGTCGAGGCTTTGGGGTTGGAAGTCCGGGTGTGTTTCCTGGAACTTGTTGAAGATGTTCCTGGCGCGCACAACGCTGTATTGCAGATAGGGCCCCGTCTCGCCTTCGAAAGCGAGAGCTTCCTTGAAATCGAAAGCGATGATCATGCGCCGCGAGAACTTGAGCAGGAAATAGCGCAAAGCGGCCACGGCGATCATGCGGGCGTAGGTTTGCTGCTCCTCAGGGCTCTGGGCCATCTGGCGAGAGCGGACTTCCTCGAGCGCCTTGGCGATGAGAGTGTCAATGAGATCATCCGCCTTCACTCCCAAGCCTTTGCGGCCCGAGACCTCCACGTAGGGCCGCTGCAGGTCCTCCGCGCTCAACTCCACTCCCAATTCCTCGGCGCAGCTCGGGGTGAGTCCCACGACTTCGTAAGCAAAGTGGTGCAAGTTATTGGCCTGCTCGTGAAAGCCCAGAGCGTGAAGCGCGGCTTTCACGAGGTTTTGGAGATACGACTGGCGAGTATCAATCACCGCGTAGGCGCTCGAAGCGTGGCCGTGGGAGGGGGCGCCAAGCTCGCCGTGCAGGGCGGTTCGCCAGACCGGTTGGCCGTCCGGGTAGCGATGAAAGAGGGTGTAACCGAAGTCTTTTCCCAACAGGGCAAACTTCCACAGGTGATAAGCGATGTCTTTGCCTACGTAGGTGACCGTGCCGTTGGAACGAACGATGATTTTGACATCTTCCTCGCCTGTTTCACCTTCGGAATCGCCGGCCGCGGATTCCGCCAGGCTCATGACCCAGCAGCCGGCGTTCTTGCCCGTTTCCTCGAAGCGAATGGCCCCGTTCTTCTTCAAAAGCTCGAAGGCGGATTTCCAAAAGTCGAGACGCAGAATCTCGCTTTCCTGGACAAGGAGATCGTATTGCACGTTGATGCGCAGCATGGTCTCCAGGTGTTGGCGCACGATGGCGGTGGAGACAAGCTCGGCCATGCGGGCGGGCTCGCCGTGGCCTTCTTCGATGTCCTTCAGCGCCTGTGATCGGAGGTTGAGAGCTTCGGGATTCGTCTGGTAATAGTGAAAGACTTTTGCGTAGAGATCCCAACAGAAATAGTCGAATCGCTGCGCGGGACCCCCGATCAACCGCTCCACATCCTCGAGCCCTTTCTTTTCGAGGTGTATGAACCCCACCACCACATCCGCGACTTGCACACCCGTGTTGTCGATGTAGTTCTGCACTTCCACCGGGTCGCCACGAAACTTGAGCAGGCGAACGAAAGTGTCGCCGAGGATCGAGTTTCGCAAATGCCCGATGTGGGCCGCCTTGTTCGGGTTGATACTAGTGTGCTCCACCAGGACCTTACCCTGGAGAGACGACCGGGAAGGCGGGCCGGAGGCGCGCTGGGCGAATAAAGCGGCAGTGGCTTGGGCGCGGTTGAGATGGAAATTGAGATAGCCCGCGCCGGCGATGCTGACGCGCTCCACTCCGTCTGCGGGAAGAAATCGTTCCGCTAGTGTCTGGGCGATTTTTCTGGGCGGTTGCCGCAGCTTCTTCGCCAGTTCGAAGCTGGCGGCCAGGGAGAGATCGCCCATCTCGAGCGAGGGCGGGGAATCCAGCGCGGGGGATTCCAATTCCAAACCATAGACCTCGCGAACCAGTGTCACAAACCTCTGCTGAATCCGTCGCTGGATTTCCAGATACAAGTACGGCCTCCCTCGAACGCTGCAAGTTCTGCTTCCTGCCCGTGCGGTTCCATTTTGATTGTAGCGCAGACACAGCGCCTGCGGGCTGGCAAGTCCCGCCCAGAGGGCAGCACTGCAAGTAGAATCCGGGCAGCACACTGAAGCCTGAATCGCGATTATAGCAGAGTCCAGAGGAGTGAGGGTCGGCGGCGGGCATAGTTATACACGTGGTGCCGCCTATAATCAGACATTGCCGATTAGGATAATATGTTTTGACTTAACGACTGGGACGCTTCCGCCGTTTGGCGTGGTGGTCGAGCCCGAGCTCTTCTCTCTTTCGGCTCAGAGTGTTGCGATGAATTCCCAGGGCCTCGGCGGTCTTCGACATGTTCCCGTTGTATTTTTCAAGCAAGCGTTGGATAAAACGCTTCTCGAATTCGCTGATGGCCTCGGGGAACTGAATTCCGCTATCAATCATGCGGTTGATGAGGGCTTCTAGCTGGTCTTTCACGACAGCGCTCCCGTGCGAAAGTATTTGCTCCGTCTGTCTAATTCTTAATTGCTTTCTTGTCGTTCTGGCTCAGTGTTTCCCTGAACCTCTCAAATCCCAGGCGAAATTGGGCTTTGAGATTGGTGGGCATGGCCAGGGAAATAATATGTGCTCCCGTGGTGACGTAAGGAGCCAGGGACGATTGCTGCACCGCTGCCGGCTTGATGGCGAAAGCCACGAGGGCTAGGAGGAGCACGCAATCGACAAGCACTCCACGAACCAATCCGAAAACCCCGCCTAAGAAACGGTCGAACCATTGAACGCCGGCCGTCTTAATCAACTTTCGGGCCAGCAGCGAAACAAACGCGCCCAGGATCAGGACTGCCAGGAACAGGCTCAAGAAACCCAGCCCCAGGGCGACATCGTGCGACTTGGTCAGATCTTCAAACCAGAGGGCCGCTCTCGGGTATGCCACCGCAGCCACCACGAGCGCGGCCACCAGGGACGCCAGGGAGATCAACTCCCCGACGAAACCCTTCAGGATCGCAAAAAAGACCGAGCCCGCAACAATGGCGGCAAATGTCCAGTCGAGCCAGTTCCAAGCACCCATGAGCTTCAGCGCAATCCCGCGGCGGCGGGATGGTTTCAGTTAGGAATCCCTTCCTGTCAGAAGACTATACGCCTGCCGGTACTTCTCACTCGTCTTTTCCACCACCTCAGGCGGAAGGGATGGTGGGGGAGGCTGTTTATTCCAGTGCAGCGATTCGAGGTAATCGCGAACGAACTGCTTGTCGAACGAAGGTTGTGGCCGGCCGGGCTGATAACCTTGCTGGGGCCAGAAACGAGACGAGTCCGGGGTAAGCACCTCGTCGATGAGGATGATCTCATTCCCGCTCCGGCCCCACTCGAACTTGGTGTCGGCGATGATGATGCCACGTTCCGCCGCGTACTCTCGGGCCTGGGAATAAAGCTCGAGGCTCAGGTCGCGAAGCTTTTGGGCGGTTTCGCGCCCGACTGTCGAAGCGGCCTCGTCCCAAGTAATGTTTTCGTCGTGGCCGGTTGTGGCTTTGGTGGCAGGCGTAAAGATCGGCTGATCGAACTTAGAACCTTCACTCAGGCCCGCGGGCAATTGGATTCCGCAGACTCTTCCCGTAGCGCGATATTCCTTGAGTCCTGAGCCTGCCAGGTATCCTCGCACCACGCACTCGATGGGGAAAGCTTCGGCCTTACGCACCAGCATCGAACGGCCTTCCAGTTGATCGGCGAACGGTTGGAACTCCGCCGGATAGTCGCCCAGCTTCGAACTTAGAAAGTGATTGGGAAAAGTCTTCCCGAACATCTCGAACCAGAAGCACGAAAGCTGCGTCAGAACCCAGCCTTTGCCAGGAATACCCTCGCCCATGACGATGTCAAACGCTGAAAGGCGGTCCGTGGCGACGACCAGCAGTCGGTCTGTCCCGGCCTCGTAGACATCTCGGACTTTGCCTCGAGAGAAAAGCTTCGCTCCGGGCAATCTGGTCATAGTGAGAACAGATTCGTGACTTATTTTCATGCTGGTGGCTCAGAGCATTCGTCATTCTAAAACATTGGCAGAAGTTGTCAACGAAAAAAAGGAACGCGATGAAAACAAAGCCATTTCAAAAGCCACCACTGGATGTGGGGTGGCAGTTTCAAGCAAGCACAAGCGGAAGAAAGCAGAAAGCATAAACCAGGATTCAGAAGAGCAATTTCAGTGAGAACTGAATCTGCCGGGAAGTTCCGGCTGTATGGTTGACCAGTCCGAAGCCCGAGCCACGCAGGATATTCACCGGCAGTCCGAAGTTGACCAGGTTAAAAGCGTTGAAGGATTCTGCGCGAAACTCCAGAGTCGGCGGCTCGGAACCGGCGCGGCTGCTGAGGGCCGTATCCTTGATCAAGGCGAGATCGAGATCGTGCATGCCAGGACCACGGAACGTATTGCGGCCCAACGTTCCGAAGCGTCCCGAATTGGGCCCGGTCCCCCCTGGAATATTAATCGGGACCGAGAAGAACGAAGCATTGTCGGCGCCCCGGCCGAAATAATCTTCGCGAATCGTCCGGCTGGTGGAAAGAACCGGGACAGCAATTTGATCCGGCCGGTCGCCGCCGCCCGCGCCCGCGCCGGTCTGTTGAATTCCGGAATAGACCGTGAATGGCGAACCGCTCGCGAGGGTCGTGATGTTCAGCAACTGCCAGCCGGTGTTGAACCTTTTTCCCAGCGGACGGAGAAAGCTGACCCGGTCCAGGGGCAGAACCTGGATGAGGCTGGAGGTGAACGCCTGGGTGACGTCAAACGTGGAAGGCCCTTTATCGGCCCCGGGATTCCTGGGGTCTTGGGGGGCGGCCTGGATGATGGTTCCTATCGGCCCGCCGTAGCCTACGACGACGGCGCTGGTGTCATCAATCGACTTGCTGAAGGCGTAGCTGGTTTGGAAGCCCAACCCCAGGCGCGGATTGTTCTTGGAGGCGGACAACTGCAAGGCGTGATAAGTGGAGTGGGAACCGGTGGTCACAAAGTATTCCGGCCCATAGCCGCCCGTAATCTGGCCTTGGGGGTTGAACTGGGTGAAGCGAGCGAACTGAGGCGAAGCACCCGCGTAGCCATTGGGGCTATTGACGGTTTCAAGCTTCACACCCGCGGTGCCCACGTAAGAGGCGCCCAGCACCACGTCTTTCACGGTACGCTCAACGCTGGCTGTCTGGCTGACGATGTAGCCCGTGCGAATGTCCGGGGCCATGCCTGCCATGGCGAGGGGTTGTGGCTGCCGGCCGGGCGTGAGAGCGGAGAGGTCCGATTCATAACGCGGCATGTCGAGGTTGGTGTTGGGTGGAACGACTCGAGTATTTCCGCCGGGTACGGCGGGCTGGCCTGTTGTCGTGTAGAGAGTGGGCAAGTTGAAAGCGGTGACGGCATCTTCGAAGGGCAGCGGCGCGCCGGCAGTCGCCGAGAGGTAGGGATCGACGATGAATGGGAATCCGCCAGTGAGGAAATTCATCCAGAAGAGGTTCGGGAGGATGGAGGTGATCGCGCCACCCGCTCGCACCACGGTGTTGCGGGCCGCTTGCCACTCTGCGGAGAGGCGAGGCCCCCAACCATTCCAGTCCTGGCTGTAAGGAGGCTGCGGGTTCATCAGCACAATTTCTTCCGCCCCGGCTCCCAGGGCGGGACGAGCTTGCCTTGCGCGTCCACAAAGTGGGCGGTCGAGGTGCGGTGCAAAGGCTCTCCAATGCGGCTGTTGGCTTCGTAGCGCAGACCGTAATTGAGCGTGAACTTGGGCGAGACTTTCCAGGCGTCCTGAAAGTAAAAGTTGTAAGCGCTGCGATGAATGTTGACCTCATCAAAGTGGTCTCCCACCGCCGTGTAGGGCGAGGGCACCGTGGTGTTATAGGAGAAGGGCGTGGCCGTCAGAAATCCCGAGAGCGAGTCGGGCAGCGGAGCGCCCGCGAGGATGTTGTGCCGCGCGCTGTCGGAAAGAATCTGGGCGGGGGAATAGGCGGTCCCTCCACCGAAGGCGTAGGTGCCATCGGGATTCACGCCAAAAACGCTGCCGTCACGGTTGAAGCGCATCTCGAAGCCGAACTTGAAGGCGTGCGTTCCCCGTACGTCGGCGAAACTCTGCCGGAATTGAAACAGGTTTCCCATGCTGCCTGTGGCGGTGCCGGCGGCCGCGTTGAAGGGCTCATAAAGGCTGTCGGCGAAAGTGATGGCGGGCTGGACGTGATTGGGAGAAATGAACGTCGGAGTGCTGCGGATGTAGCCGAGGGAAGTCTCGGCGGTGAAATGCGGCGACACGGCGCGGCTGTAATGCACTGCCGCGTTGCGCTGGTGGTCGAAAAAATGGATGGCGAAGCTGGGAGCGATAGCGGATTGGTCGGGATTGGTCAGGGGGCCGTTGACGTTGTTGAGCGTGAAACGGGCGAACAACTGAGCCTGGTGAGAAATGCGGTGGTCGATGCGCAGGGAGAATTGATTGGTGTCCGTCGGCACTTTGGTGGACGTGGCATAAGTGCGCGCCCCGAATGGCCCCTGAAGATCATTCGGCAAGGGGTAGCCGGCCAGGACGGGCGCCACCAGGGGGCTGACCGGAACATGCAGCGTGTCGCCCGGGAACGCCGTTGTGTCCAAGCCTTGCCGTTCCGCCTCCGTGGGTACCGAGAGGATCTCCGTCGCGCCCAGAACTTGCCGGAAGCCTTGGTATTCCCCGAAGAAAAAAGTGCGTCCGCGGCCGCCGTATATTCCCGGCAGCGTCACCGGGCCGCCCAGCGCAAAACCGAATTCATTGCGCCGGAAAGGCGGGATGCGGCCGGGATTGGCAAAGGAGCGCTCGTCGAAGAAATTGCGCGCATCGAAAGCGGAGTTGCGCACGAATTCGAAGAGCGAGCCGTGCAGCAGATTGGTTCCGGCCTTGGTGATAATGTTGGTGAAGCCCGCGGCGCCGTGGCCGATTTCCGCCGACATCACGCCCGAATAGGCTTGAATTTCCTGCACGGCGTCGATGTTGAAATTCGAGAAGGTGGCGCCGCCCAATTCCGGATCGGTCGTGTCCACGCCATCCATGGCAAACATGGCGGTGGAGCCGCGCTGGCCGTTCACGGCGAATTGCTGGGTGAAATTCGCCGACCCGTTGGTGTCTGTCATCGTGCCGGCGGCGAGTAGCAAGAGTTGACTGAAATCGCGCTTGTTCAGGGGCAGTTCCGAGACCTGGCGGCTGGAGAGATTTTCGCCGCCGCTGGCTTTCGGCTGCTCGCCTGAGGCCACCGTCTCGAGCGTCAACTCTCCTCCAACGGCAGCCAATTGCAGGGTGGAGTTCAGGTTGCTGCCCGGCCGGATTCTCAGCAACTCCCGCGACGCGCTCGCCGCATCATGCCGGCGCACGCGCACGGCGTAGCTTCCCGACGGAACTTCAGGGAAGCGAAACGCGCCTTTTACATCGGTCGTGGTAGTCAGGGTTTCGCCCGAACTGGTTTCCCGTAGTTCGACCTGAGCCCCGGGCAAGGCGTTTCCCTTGGCGCCGCGCACCACCCCTTGCCAGGATCCGGTGGCGGGTTGGGCAGGCGAGGCAGCCTGTACGGGTTGCTGGCTGGCGGCTTCGCACAAGCCCAGCGCGCAGAGGAAAAAAGCAGCGGCAAGATAAAGGGAAATTCGCATCGGTGCTCGCAGAGCTTCGCTCTGATGCGCCAGCCGCAATGTCTTCACTGCAAATTGGTCAACTCTTGTTTTCTCGGCAAGCATTTCCGATCTGCCGCCTCTGGAATCTCGAATCTTGAATTCGAAATCCTGCTGACGGCCGCCCTTCGCCGCCCGCGTGTAGCCCTTCTGCTCTTCATTCGCCTGA
>Ga0209415_10021197_pt1 | contig 10030 bp, 9 predicted proteins | sample PeaSoiSIISIP2007_FD_187696 | JGI IMG/M metagenome (GOLD analysis project Ga0209415, IMG submission 187696) | Peat soil microbial communities from Weissenstadt, Germany - SII-SIP-2007 (SPAdes) (version 2) | ecosystem: Environmental > Terrestrial > Soil > Wetlands > Peat | place: Germany... | reverse complement strand
ATTGCGGTGATCGGCCTCGGCAATATGGGCGTGCCCATGGGGGCGTGCCTCATCAAGGCGGGCTTCGCGGTGACGGGCTTCGACCTATCGGAAGCGGCGCGCAAGAGTTTCGCCGCCGCCGGCGGACGAGCCGCGCCGGATGTCGCGGCCGCAGTATCGTCCGCCGATGTCGTCATCACGCTGCTGCCGAACGGCAAGATCGTGCGCGACGCCGTGGGCGCGCTCCGCCCCCACCTCGAGCCGGGCACGATCCTGGTGGACATGAGCTCGTCCGACCCCATCGGCACCCGCCGTCTCGGCGAGGAACTCATCGGCGCGGGCTTCGCTTTCGTCGATGCGCCGGTGTCCGGCGGCGTCAAGCGCGCCGTCAGCGGCACGCTCGCCATCATGGCGGGAGGCGACGCCGCCACCATCGACCGCATCGGCGCGGTGCTGGCAGCCATGGGCACTTCCATTTTCCGCACCGGCGCGCTCGGCTCCGGCCACGCCATGAAGGCGCTCAACAACTACGTGTCGTCGGCCGGCCTCATCGCGGCGGTCGAGGCGCTCCGCATCGGCCGCAAGTTCGGCCTCGATCCGGCGCTGATGACCGACATCCTCAATGTCTCGTCCGGCAAGAACAACACCACCGAGGTGAAGCTCAAGCAGTTCATCATCTCGGAAACCTTCGCCGACGGCTTTCCGCTGCGCCTGATGGCCAAGGATGTCCGCACCGCCGACGACATGGCGCATGCGCTCGGCATCCCGACCCCGCTCGCGGATCTGTGCGCGCAGCTATGGGAGGCTGCGGCGCAGACGCTCTCCGAGAAGGCGAACCACACGGAAGTGCTGCGCTACATGGAGGGGCTCGGCGGGTAGGGAGGCTTCGTTTCGCGGCCGCGCAAGGCGCTCTCGCGGCGTTGTCTTCGACCGGCGCTGCGCCCTTCCGCGCCCCCGGCAAGTCGTGTAGCTTTCGGGGCCATTTCAGCAAGCAGATCAGCATCCGTCAGCATCAATATCGGGAGTTTGCGATGAAACTTCATCTCACCTTCGCGCTTGCCGTCGCGGCCGGTGTCGGTTTGGGCGTCGTCGGCGCCGCGCCGGCCGGCGCGCAGACTGCCGCGAGTGCGATCGACGCTCACCTCGCGGCCGCCAAGAAGGCAGCGGGCTTCGATTTCCGCGGCTTGCTCGGGGCGATCTGCATCGATCCACGCACTGCGCCGCCGCGGGACGTGGCGCCGGGCCCGCCGCCGGCCAATCGGGCGAGCCAGTATGTCGCGCCGGCCAGGATGTTCGACGACGTGTATTTCGTCGGCACCAAGGATCGCTCGTCGTGGGCGCTGACCACGCCCGACGGCATCATCCTGATCGACACCACCTTCGAGTATGAAACCGACGAGGTGATCGTCGGCGGGCTAAAGAAGGCCGGCCTCGATCCCGCCGCGGTGAAATACGTCATCATCTCCCATGCCCATCCGGGCGAGGTCGGCGGCGCCAAGCTGATGCAGGACCGCTTCGGTTCCCGCATCGTCATCGGCGAGGGCGATTGGGAGATGATCGAAAAATCCGTCAACCTGTTTCCGCACGGCAAGCCCAAGCGCGACATCGCCGTGAAGGACGTGGAGAAGATCACGCTCGGCGGCCGCACGGTGACGCTGGTGCCGATGCCGGGCCACACGCCCGGCACGCTTTCCATGATCTTCGAGGTGAAGGACCGGGGCATTGCGCGCACGGTCGCGTTTTCGGGCGGCACCGAGTTCAACTTCATCAACGACGTGCCGCATTTCGACACCTACATCGCCTCCGCGCGCAAATTCGCCGCCGCCGCGGCCGCCGCCGGTGCCACGGTGCTGATGACCAACCAGTCGGAATTCGACGCCGCGGCCTCCAAGCTGCGGATGCTGGCCGATCGGCGTCCCGGCGAGGCGCATCCGCTGGATATGGGCGCGGACGCGGTGGCGCGCTATTTCAAGGTGTTCGACGAATGCGCCCAGGTGGCGCGGCTCAAGCTGTTGTGAGCCGCGGCGCGACGGCAAGCCCGGCAGGCGCTTGGCGGCCGCTCGCGAACCGCCTAGCATGGAACGCCAATGAGCCATTCCGGGAGTGAAGCGAAAATGAGAGTGACGACGATGTTGCGTGCGGTGGTGTTCGCGGGGCTGTCCGGTGCGACCGCCATGGCGGCGGATGCCGATCACGGCAAGGAGCTGTTTCTCGCCTGCGCTGCGTGCCATTCCGAGAAGCCCGATGCCATCGGGCCGAACCTCAAGGGCGTGTTCGGCCGCAAGTCCGCCGCGCTCGATGATTTCCGCTATTCCAACCCGATGAAGCGGGCGAACCTCGTGTGGGACGCCGCCAATTTGCGCGGCTATCTGATCGATCCCCAGGCCAAGGTGAAGGGCAACCGCATGCCGTTCGGCGGCGTCGCCAACCCGGCCGAGGCGGACGATCTCGTGGCGTATCTGCAGACCTACAAGTAGGGGCGCGCAAACAGTGAAGTAGGGTGGGCAAAGCCGCATCGCCAGCGCGCAAGTTCCCGCTCGTGAGTTCGTGCATGCGATGCGGCTTTGCCCACGCCGTCAGACCTCTCGGTTCTACCGCGTGGGCAACGGCAAAAGGTGCCGTTGCCCACCCTACGGCGCGACGATCAACGCATCGAGCGCCAGCGCTCCGGCCCCGCGCTCGAACACTACCAGCGGATTGATCTCGATCTCGGTGATCTCCGCGCGGGCGCGCACCAGCGCGCCGATCCGCGTCACGATATCGGTCAGCGCCGCGACGTCGCGCGCCGGCGCGCCGCGCGTTCCGGCGAGCAGCGGCGCCGCCTTGAGGGTCTTCAGGGCAGCGGCGATTTCCGCTGCGTCGAGGTCCGGCGGCAGCACCAAGATGTCCTGCAGGGCTTCGGCCCAGATGCCGCCGAGGCCGACCACCACCACCGGCCCCCAGTCGGAATCGCGGCGCGCGCCGACGATCATTTCGAGGCCGGGCCGGGCCATCGCCTCGACCAGGACGCCGTCGATCGCGATGCCGGGATGGTGCTTCTGCACGAGCTCATGCATCCGCCGCCACGCCGTCGCCAATGCAGCCGCATCGCCGATGCCGAGCTCGACGCCGCCGGCATCGCTCTTGTGCGGCAGCGCCGCGGCCTGGAGCTTGAGCGCCACCGGATAGCCGATGCGCGTCGCCGCGGCCTGCGCGGCGGCGACGTCGCGGGCGAGGGCGCCGCTCGGAATCGGGATGCCGAGGCCGGCGAGATAGGATTTGGCGACGTGCTCGGGGAGCACGCCGGAGTCCGGCAGCGCGGGCGCGGTGATCGCCGGCGGCAAGGTGCGCGTTCGCGCCGCCCGGGCGTGGGCGGTGACGCGTGCCAGCGCCCGCAGGCCGCGCTCGGGCGAGCGAAACAGCGGGATGCCGGCCGCACGCACCGCTTCGATGGCGCCCGGCGGCAGCGCCACCTCGTCGCCCAACAGGCCGAGGATGGCGGGCTTCGTAGCGCCCGCCATCGCCTTTAGGATGGCAGCGATCTTGGTTGCCGCAAAAGCGCTGTTCGCGCTCGCGATGGCGGCGACGAACACGCTGCCGAACGCCGGATCGGCGAACAGCGGCTTGAGGGTGCGCGAATAGAGGTCGAGATCGAGGATACCTTGGGCGGTGAGGTCGAGCGGATTGCTGGGCGCCATGAAATCCGGCAGCTCGGCCTTGAGGGCGTCGGCGGTCGCGGGCGACAGCGGCGGCAGGTCCAGCCCGACGGCTTCTGCAAGGTCGAGCGTCATGCCCTTGAAGGCGCCGGAATCGGTCAGCACCGCGGGGCCGGCGGTCGGGGCATCGGGAAAGCGCGCCATCAGCTCGGACACATCGATCAGCTCGTCGAGGCCGTCGGTCACGACGACGCCCTCGCGTTCCACCAGGGCGCGCATGACGGCATACTCGCCGGCGAGCGCACCGGTGTGGGAAAGCGCTGCGGCGCGCGCGGCCGCGCTGCGGCCCGGATGCAGCATCACGATGGCCTTGCCGGCGGCCCGCGCGCGCGCCGCAAGCTCGAGGAAACGCTGGGGCCGGCGGATCTGCTCGGCGAACACCGTGACGACGCGGGTCATGGCGTCATCGAGCAGGAACGCGAGGTAGTCCTCGAGCCCGAGCACCGCTTCGTTGCCGGTCGAGACCGCGAAGGCCACCGGCACGTTCTTCGCCAGCAGCGCGACGCGCAGGATCGAGGACAGGCCGCCGCTCTGCGCCACGATGCTCAGGCCCGCCCCGGCGGGCGGCTTCTCGGGCTGCTGCGGAGAGAAGGTCAGCGGAATGCCGTCGACATAGTTCATGATGCCGAGGCAGTTCGGCCCGCACAGCGCCATGCCGGCGTCGCGCGCCACCGCCGCCATGCGATCCTGCGCGGCCTTCCATTCGCCGCCCGCCTCCGCAAAGCCGGCCGCGAAGATGATGGCGGCGCCGACTGCACGCCGCGCGCAGGCCGCGACCGCCGGCTCGATGGCGGCGCGCGGCACCATCAGCATGGCGGTGTCGATGCCCTCCGGGAGATCGTCGATCGCGGCGACGCAGGCACGCCCCTTGACCTCGCCGCGGCTGCGGCTCACCAGGTGGATGTCGCCGCGGTAGCCGAAGCGTTCGAGATTATCGAGCACGCCGCCGCCCGGCGAGCCGCGCTCCGGCGACACCCCGACGATCGCGATCGAACGCGGCCGCATCAGCCGCGCGATGTCGATACGCGTAGACGAAGCAGCGGTATTGTCCTTGCTCGCCACCGCGATCCTCTTCGCCTTATCCCTCCCCGTCTTCGGGGAGGGTAGGGTGGGGCCTTTCTTAGGGTGCGGCGCTGCGGACAGACCCCACCCGACTTCGCTTCGCTCAGCCACCCTCCCCGAAGACGGGGAGGGAGAAAGAGCTCACTTGCCCTCGCGGCGCATCGGGGCGAGGCCCGGCTTGAACGATTTCTCGTCGAGGAACTGCTTGAGGCCCTGGGCGCGGCCCTGCTCGGGGTCGAGGTAGCGCGCCTGGTGGCTCTTCGCCATCAGGTAGTCGTCGGACAGCTCCCACGGCATGCCCTGCACGCCGCGCACCGCGACCTTGGCGGCGCGCAGCACGGTCGGGTTCTTGCCGAGCAGCACCTTGGCAAGCTCGCGGGTGCGCTTGCGCAGGCGGCTCTTCGGCACCGCCTCGTTGACGAGGCCCATGGCGGCGGCCTTGCGGCCGTCGAAGGTCTCGCCGGTCATGACGTAGTACATGGCGTCGCGCAGGTTCATGGTGGCGACCACCGAGCGCGTGACGTTGCCGCCCGGGATGATGCCCCAATTGATCTCCGAGAGGCCAAACACGGCGTCCTCGGCCGCAATGGCGAGGTCGCAGCCGACCAGTGGCGTGAAGGCGCCGCCGAAGCACCAGCCGTTGACCATGGCGATAGTCGGCTTAGGATAGGCCATCAGCTGCCGCCACTGCCACTGCCAGGCCGAGCGGCGCTTGTGCACCTGCTGGTTATAGGGCAGGCCGTCGACATCGCGGAAATACTCCTTGAGGTCCATGCCGGCGGAAAACGCATCGCCGGCGCCGGTCAGCACCACCACCCCGCAGGCCTCGTTGACCTCGAGCCCGTCGAGAACCTTCAGCATCTCGTCGTTGAGCGGCGGGTTCATGGCGTTGCGCTTGTCCGGCCGGTTCATCGTCACCCAGGCGATCCCCTCGTCGAGCTCGACGCGCACGACATCCTCGCCGGGCGGCGGCGTTCTTGTTCTTGCCTGGTTGCGGGTTTTCGCAGGTGCCATGAAGTCAACTCCCTTTCATTGGTTTCCGATGGCGGTGCGGCCTTCCACCATGGCGTGGCGGTCGGCTGCGCCGGTGGCGGCGTGGTGCGAGAAACGGACCGAGATGGTGGCGAGCGAGGCAATGAACACCGGCACCGAGGCGGCGGCGAATATGGAGGTCGCGGCCCAATGGTCGGCCAGCATGGCGCCGCCGGCGAGCGGCCCGAACACCGAGGCGACGCGCCCGGCGCCGAGCGCCCAGCCGACCCCGGTCGCCCGCATCTCGGTCGGGTAGAGCATCGAGGCCAGCGCGTTGATGCCGCCCTGACCGCCGATCACGAACAGGCCGGCGCAGAACACCCCGACGGCGGCGAGCGTCGCGTCGGCGCTCCATAGACCCGTCAGGATGATGGCAAGGCCCGCGGCGACGTAGTTCGCCGACAGCACCCGGGTGGCGCCGTAGCGGTCCATCAGGTAACCGAGCGCGAGCGGCGACACGATGCCGCCGAGCGAGAACAGCGCCGCGATGGCGCCGGCCTGCTTCAGCTCGACGCCGGCGAACACCCGCAGATAGGTCGGCATCCAAGACGCGATCAGGGTGAGCACGAACAGGTTCATGGCGTAGCTCAGCCACAGCAGCAGCGTCGCCGGCGCGCGGCCGTGGCGGAACAGCGCCACCATGGGCAGCGTGCCGGACGCCTCCTCCTGGACGGTGAAACCGCGCGCTGCCGCGAGGTCGAGCGCGGGATCGATGCGCCGCAGCCGCGCCGCGACCTCGGCGTCGCGGTCGCCCTTTAGCACCATGAAGCGGATCGATTCCGGCAGCAGGAAATAGAGGAGCGCGGCGACGGCGAGCGGCGCCAAGCCGCCCATCCAGAACGCCGCGCGCCAGCCATAGTGCTGGGCGAGCGCCGAGGCGATCGAGCCGCCGCCGCCGGCCCCGATGGTGTAGCCCATGAACAGGATGATGACGAGGATCGGCCGGCTGCGGCGCGAGCAGTATTCCGACGTCACCGCGACGAGGTTCGGCACCACGGCGCCGAAGAAGAACGAGGCGACGAAGCGGAACGCCGCAAGCTCGCCGACCGAGGTTGCGCGCGTGCCGGCGATCGTCAGCACGCCGAGCAGGGCGGTGCAGACGAGGATGAGGTTGCGGCGGCCGAAACGGTCGGCGAACGGCGACACCGCGTAGGCGCCGAGACCGAGCCCGATGGTCTGGTACACGAAGACCGACGTCACGGCGGGCAGTGGCACGCCGAAATCCTGCGCCAGCGCCGGCACCAGGTAGCCGACCACGAACACGTCGTAGCCGTCGACCGTCATCACCAGCGTGCACAGCGCGAAGATGAGGATGCGATAGGCCCCGAATTTCGGCCGATCGAGGAATGCGCTGACATCGAAGACCGCAGAGCCGCCCGGTTTGTCGCCCATGTTTCCTCCCCCGCCGGGCACAGGCGCCGGCCGCCGCCGCATCCTTGCCCGGCTCCGCGAAGCTTTTGCTTCGAGTCGAGGCGGTTGATTTTGTGTGGTGCGGCGTCTATCAGGATGACTATCAGGCACCCTGATAATCAGTCAAGCAGCACGCGTCGGCTGCGAGGACGCCAAATGCCACAGCATGCGCGGTTGAGCTACCTGGTGCGGCAGGTGCAGCTCGCGACCTACCAGCAACTCGATCAGGCGCTGCGCGGCTTCGGCCTCACGCCCACCCAGTACACGGTGCTCGCCATCCTGAGCCGCCGCGGCGAGAGCCTGTCCTCGGCGGCGCTCGCCCGCCGGCTCGGGGTGGCGCCGCAGTCGGCGAACGAAATCGTGGCGACGCTCGGCGCCCAGCAGCTGGTGCGCCGCACCGACGCCGAGAACCGCCGCACCCGCCAGCTGCAGCTCACGCCGAAAGGCCGCAACGTGCTGGCGCGGTGCGACGCCGAGGTCGACCGCTTCGAGCAGGCGTTCTTCGGTGCGCTGACGGCGCCGGAGCGCGAGGTGCTGCGCGAATTCCTCGTCAGGGTGATCGCCGCCGACCGCAGCGCGCAGGCGACGGCGGCATTGCGGTTGTCGCCAGCGCCGGCAAGACGCAGCGGCACGCGGGGGTAGGGTGGGCATTGCGCCTCCTTCGTCGCGTCCCCCAGCTCGAACGTGCCGGCGCAATGCCCACGCGGTCCGGCCTCTCGGCATTACCGCGTGGGCAAGGCGGAATGTGCGTTGTGCCATATGGCATGGCCTCGGGCCGCCCTTGCCCACCCTACGAAGCTGGCGCCGGTGGCGTGCTCCCGATACACTTCGCGCCGGGAGGAACGTATGGCCAAGCTGACGCGCCGCTCGCTGGTCGCCACCGCCGTGCTGACGCCGTTCGCCGCGCGGGCGCAGCAGGCGTGGCCGTCCGGCACCATCCGCATCGTGGTGCCGTTTCCGGCCGGCGGCTCGGTGGATACCATCTCGCGGCTGGTGCAGACCGGTCTGCAGCAGCGGCTCGGCGCCAATGTGATCGTCGAGAACCGGCCGGGCGCATCCGGCTCGACCGGCGCCGGGGCGGTGGCGAAATCGCCGCCCGACGGGCTCACCTGGCTGATGGTGTTCGACACCCACGCGGTCAATCCGTTCCTGCTGCCGAGCCTGCCGTACGACACCGAGAAGGACCTCGACCCGGTGCTGTGCTGATCGGCACCGCGGCGAACGTCATCACGGCCCATCCGTCGCGGCCCTATCGCTCGCTGCGCGACGTCATCGCGGCCGCAAAGCAGAAGCCTGAGACCATCACCTACGGCACCATCGGGACCGGCAGCCTCGGCCACCTCTCCATGACCCTGCTCGGCAAGCGCGCCGGCGTGAAGCTCGTCCATGTGCCGTATCGCGGCGGCGGGCCGCTTCTCAATGACACCATCGCCGGGCACGTCGATCTCACCTGCGCATCGACCGGGCTCCTCGGCCCGCACCTGTCGGGGGAAAAGATCCGTCCGCTGTGCCACACCGGCAAGACGCGGCTCGAGAGCTTTCCCAATATCCCGACCGTCATCGAGGAAGGCTTTCCGGGCTTCGAGAGCTATGCGTGGTGGGGCCTGTTCGCGCCCGCCGGCACCCCGAAGCCGATCGTCGAACGCTTCAGCGCCGAATTCGCGGCCGCGATCCACGAGGAGCGCGTCGAGAAGCAGGTCACCGACGTGCAACTCATCACGCTGTCGCTCGGCGGGCCCGAGGTGCTGCGCCGGTTCCTCGCCGAGCAGATGCGCCTGTGGGCCGAGGTGATCCGCGAGAACAATATCAAGGGCGAGATTTGAGGGCTGGTTGCGGCGGCGGGTCCCGCCCGACCCGCTGGAATTAACCGCCCGGATCGTGTATTCACCCGACCGGCTTCCTATATGACGCGAAACCGGCAGTCGCGGCAGGCGCTCATGCCCTGCAAGCAGTTGGTGTTGCAAGCGAACTTGGCGCAAGCGAACTTGGTGCAAGAGAACCAGAGATGCAGACCGTAGTCATCGTGATCCACCTGATGATCGTGCTAACCATGATCGGATTCGTGCTGTTGCAGAAATCCGAGGGCGGCGGCCTCGGCATGGGCGGGGGCGGCGGCGGATTCCTGTCGAGCCGCGGCACCGCCAACGTGCTGACCCGCACTACCGCGATCCTGGCGCTCGGCTTCTTCGTCACCAGCCTCGTGCTCTCGGTCCTGGCCGGCTTCGACCGCAAGCCGCGATCGATCATATCGAACACCGGCCCAACCCCGGCATCCGCGCCGGCGACGCCCGGCGCGCCCCCACCGCTCGATCAGGGTGGTGGCGGCGGCTTGCTCGACAGGCTGGGCGGCGGCGCGCCGGCGGCGCCCGCCGAAGGAGGCGGGGCGCCTCAAGTCCCGCGGTCGCAGTAACGACATCAAGCCGGCAGGACCGGGTTTCCCTACCACGTCATTCCGGGGCGGCGCGTTAGCGCCGAACCCGGAATCCATAACCACCGACCGCACGGGTACGCATGGACCGGGGTTATGGATTCCGGGCTAGGCCTTCGGCCGCCCCGGAATGACGCCGTGGGGGTTTCCGGCCCTTCGGTTTTCGCGGGTCTGCCAAGCCGGTGCGCCGCGCGCCTAACGCGAATCTGAGCCGCGGCGCCTAATACGCTGATCCGGCATCAAAAAACGACGCTTGCCGTGACCGTGGATAAGCCCGCGGACGCGGCGTTTTACCTCTCGTCGAATCGACTGCATCGGAATAGAAGTTAAGTCCCATGGCGCGGTTCATCTTCATCACCGGCGGCGTGGTCTCCTCGCTTGGCAAGGGTTTGGCATCGGCGGCACTGGGCGCGCTGCTGCAGGC
>Ga0209415_10021195_pt1 | contig 10031 bp, 5 predicted proteins | sample PeaSoiSIISIP2007_FD_187696 | JGI IMG/M metagenome (GOLD analysis project Ga0209415, IMG submission 187696) | Peat soil microbial communities from Weissenstadt, Germany - SII-SIP-2007 (SPAdes) (version 2) | ecosystem: Environmental > Terrestrial > Soil > Wetlands > Peat | place: Germany... | reverse complement strand
GACGTGGCTCAGACGGAAACCGACGGCTTAGAGGTTTTGGAAACCAGGGAGTGGGTCGACTCTCTGGACTATGTTCTTTCCAAGGGTGGCCCCAACCGGGCAGGCCGCCTGCTGCAACAGTTGGCGCTGCACGCGCGCCGCGAGGCTGGCATCAACCTGCCTTTCTCGGCAACCACGCCCTACCAGAACACGATCCCGTCGCGCCAGCAGGCTCCGTTTCCCGGCAGCCAGGAGATGGAACGCCGCATCAAGAGCCTGGTCCGCTGGAACGCCCTGGCCATGGTGGTTCGCGCCAATAAGATTCAGGAAGGCATCGGCGGCCACATCTCGACTTTCGCCTCCGCCGCCACGCTGTATGAAGTTGCGTTCAATCATTTCTTCCGCGCGCAGACCGAAAGCGGCGACCGCGACGTCGTCTACTTCCAGGGCCACGCCGCTCCCGGAATTTATTCCCGCGCCTATCTGGAAGGCCGCATTTCAAAAGAGAAACTGCAAAACTTCCGCCGCGAACTCAAGCCCGGCGGAGGCCTGAGTTCCTATCCCCACCCCTGGCTCATGCCCGATTTCTGGGAGTTCCCCACGGTCTCCATGGGACTCGGTCCCATCCAGGCGATCTACCACGCCCGCTTCATCAAATATCTGGAAAATCGCGGCCTCAAGCAGTCGACGGGCGGCAAGGTTTGGGCTTTTCTGGGCGACGGCGAAATGGACGAACCCGAGTCTCTGGGCTCGATCACGCTGGCCTCGCGAGAAAAGCTCGACAACCTGATCTTCGTAGTGAACTGCAATCTGCAGCGGCTCGACGGCCCGGTGCGCGGCAACGGAAAGATTATTCAGGAACTGGAGGCCATCTTCCGCGGCGCCGGCTGGAATGTCATCAAGTGCATCTGGGGCTCCGACTGGGACAGCCTCATCCAGAACGACCGCGACGGCCTGCTGGTCCGCCGTCTGGGCGAAATCAGCGACGGGCAATACCAGAAATATTTCGTCGAAAGCGGGGCGTATTTCCGCCAAAACTTATTTGGCACCGATCCCCGTCTGCTGAAAATGGTCGAACATCTCTCTGACGATCAACTGGCCCGCATGCGCCTGGGCGGCCACGATCCCATTAAAGTCCACGCCGCGTTCCGCGAGGCGGTCGATCACACTGGCCAGCCCACGATCGTTCTGGCCAAAACCATCAAGGGCTACGGCCTGGGCGAAGCCGGTGAAGGCAAGAACATTACTCACCAGCAGAAAAAGTTGAACGAAGACGAGTTGCAGATGTTCCGCTCGCGCTTCGGCATTCCCATCCCCGACGACGAACTGCATCTGGCGCCGTTCTACCGTCCGAGCGACGACAGCGCCGAAATTAAATATATGCAGGCGCGCCGCCAGCAGCTTGGCGGATACATGCCGACCCGCAGAGTGCGCGCCACGCCGATGAAGCCCTTCCCCGATGCCAACTTCGAGGAATTTCACAAAGGCACCGACGGACGCGAAGTCTCCACGACAATGGTCTTCGTACGCTTACTGGCGAAACTGCTGCGCGATCCCGAACTCGGCAAGCTCATCGTGCCCATCGTTCCCGATGAAGCCCGCACCTTTGGCATGGAAGCTTTATTCAGGCAGGTGGGTATTTATTCAAGCGTCGGCCAGAACTACGAGCCGGTCGACATGGACACGCTGCTCTACTACAAAGAAGCCAAGAACGGCCAGATTCTCGAAGAAGGCATTACCGAGTCCGGATCGATGTGCTCGTTCATCGCCGCGGGCACCGCTTATGCCAACCACGGTATCAATACGATTCCCTTCTTTATTTATTACTCGATGTTCGGTTTCCAGCGTATCGGCGATTTGATCTGGGCCGCCGCCGACATGCGCTGCCGCGGATTTCTCGTCGGCGGCACCGCCGGCCGCACCACGCTCGCGGGCGAAGGCCTGCAGCATCAGGACGGCCACAGCCACGTGCTCGCTCTTCCCGTGCCCAACCTGCATTGCTACGATCCGGCGTTTGCCTATGAAATCGCCATCATTATTCAGGATGGCATCAAGCGTATGTACGTCGATCAGGAATCGATCTTCTATTATCTGACGGTCGGCAACGAACCCTTGGCCATGCCCGAAATGCCGCAAAGCGGAAATATTCGCGAAGGCGTACTGAGAGGTTTATACCGATTCAAAGCGACCACAAAAAGCGACGCGCAGTTGCGCGCGCAACTGCTCGGCAGCGGCGCTATTATGTTCGAAGTGCTGAAGGCGCAGCAGACTCTCGAAGAGAAATACAGCGTGGGATGCGACGTCTGGAGCGTGACCAGTTACAAGGAACTCTACCGCGACGCCAACGATTGCGAGCGCTGGAACATGCTGCACCCCGCGGAGCCGGCGAAAATCCCGTATGTCACGCAAACCCTGACAGATGCTCCCGGGCCGTTCATCGCTGCCTCCGACTATATGAAGGTTTTGCCGGAGAGCCTGGGCAAGTGGGTGCCCGGACAACTGGTCTCGCTCGGAACCGACGGCTTCGGTCGCAGCGAGAGCCGCGTCGCCCTGCGTGACTTCTTCGAAGTGGACGCCAAGCACATCGTTTTGGCCACACTCGGAGCGCTGGCGCGGGAGAACAAGATCGGCACGGACGTAGTGAAGCGCGCGATTCAGGAACTGGGAATCAATCCCGACAAGGCGAATCCGGCGATCAGCTGATGTTTCGCGCCGGACGACGCGCCGGTCGACACGCCGGAAGATCGCGTTGAGCGATTCACCTGGACGGCTCGCGCTGGACGATCCGTGCCGGATGATCCGTGCCGGAAGATTCGTACCGGAAGATTCGGGCCGGACGATTCGTATCAGGGCACGGCCTTTAGGCGTGTCATAAGAGCAACAATGAATCGCGCCTTCAGGCGCTGCGGCACAGATGTTAAAAGCAGGCAGAAAAGGAACGGACGCGGTGATCGAATTCAAACTTCCCGAACTGGGAGAAAACATCGAACAGGGCGACCTCGTGCGCCTCATGGTTGCGCCCGGAGCCACGGTCAGCGCCGGTCAGTCGGTCATGGAACTCGAAACCGACAAGGCCGTCGTCGAAGTGCCTTCGTCGGTGAGCGGAACCGTGCAGGAAATTCGCGTCAAAGAAGGCGACAAGATCAAGGTCGGCCAAGTCATCTTTACTGTCGACGGAGCGGAAGGGAAGCCCGTGCTCGACCCCGCGGTGCCCGCGCCGTCGAAAGCTTCTGCCGCGACTCCCGTGTCACCGCCCATCCCCGCACCGCCCGCCGCCGAACCCGCAGCCCCCGAACCGCAACGCTCCGAACGCCGCGCCCAGCCTCTGTCCGTCAGCGAATTCAAGCTTCCCGAACTCGGAGAAAACATCTCCCAGGGCGATCTCGTCCGCCTGATGATCTCACCCGGCACCAAGGTTTCCGAAGGTCAGCCCGTCATGGAGATCGAAACCGACAAAGCTGTCGTCGAAGTTCCGTCGTCGGTCAGCGGCCTTGTCAAAGAGATCAAAGTGAAGGAAGGCGAGAAGATCAAAGTCGGCCAGGTGATCTTTACACTCGAAGGCGGAGCCCCCGCGCAAACTGAAACTCAGCGCGCCCGCAACACTCCCGTCGAACACGTTTCCGGACAACACGGAGCACGCCTGGCGTTTCAGGCCGCCATCCGCGCCGAAGGCAAAACTGAAGAGCAGGCTCTGCCCCCCGACCAGCCACAGCAGTCCGCTCCCATCTTCACCATGCCGGTGCAACTCGGAAAAGTTGCCGGCACTGAACAACGTCAGCCCATTCCCGCCGCGCCCCACGTGCGGCGCTTCGCCCGCGAAGTCGGCGTCGACATCTACGAAGTAAAAGGTACTGGCCCGGGCGGCCGCATCAGCGAAGATGACGTCAAGACTTACGCCAAGGCACTGCTCTCAGCAATAGCCACTGCGGCCCAGGCCCCGCCCCGCGCTGGACATTTTGCGCAACCCCAACTGCCTGATTTCGCCAAATGGGGCAAGGTCGAGCGCGTCTCCATGCGCGGAGTTCGCCGCAAGACTGCCGAGCACCTGGCCGAAGCCTGGAATACGATTCCTCACGTCACGCAACATGACCGCGCCGATATTACCGAACTGGAACAACTGCGTGCCCGCTTCGCGCCTAAAGCCGAAGAGGCCGGCGGCAAAATGACGGTGACGGCCATCGCGCTGAAAGTCTGCTCCGCGGCGCTTAAAGTTTTCCCGCAGTTCAACGCCAGCATCGACATCGAGAAAGAAGAAATCGTCTACAAGCAATACATCAACATCGGCGTGGCCGCCGACACCGATCGCGGCCTGCTCGTTCCCGTGCTGCGCGACGTCGACAAGAAAAATATCGTCGAGCTGGCAGTCGAGTTGTCGCAGCTCTCAAAAAAGGCGCGGGACAAGAAAATCACGCCCGCCGACATGGAAGGCGGCACCTTCACCATCACCAATCTCGGCGGCATTGGCGGCGTCGGGTTTACCCCCATCGTCAATCATCCCGAAGTCGCAATTCTTGGGTTGTCGCGCTCGCGCATCGAGCCCGAATGGATTAACGGCAAGTTTGAGCCGCGGCTGATTCTGCCGCTCTCGCTTTCCTACGACCACCGCCTGATTGACGGCGCCGACGCGGCCCGCTTCCTGCGCTGGATCGCGGAAGCCTTTGAGCAGCCCTTCCTGCTGTCGGTGCAGGGATGAACGACAAACTATGAACCACGAAGGACACGAAGGTTCACGAAGGAAACTGGGAACGCCTTAGCCTTCCTTCGTGCGCCTTCGTGTCCTTCGTAGTTGAACGCCTTTATGCCTGAAACGACCAACCTGAACATCGCTGTAATCGGCGGCGGCCCCGGCGGATACGCCGCCGCATTTCTCGCCGCGGACCTGGGAATGTCCGCAACGCTCATCGACCCGGAAGTGAACCCCGGCGGCGTCTGCCTCTACCGCGGCTGTATTCCGTCGAAAGCCTTGCTCCACGTGGCCAAACTGCTGGAAGAATCGCATCAGGCCAAGGATTGGGGCATCGATTTCGCCGCTCCGAAAATAGATCTGGCCCGCCTGCGATCGTGGAAAGAGAACGTTGTCAAGAAACTCACCGGCGGTCTCGGCGTACTCTCGAAACAGCGCAAAGTGCATTACGTGCAAGGCCGTGCCGCATTCGAAAACTCCACGACGTTGCGCGTGACGAAGTCCGATGGCTCGGCGGAATCGCTCACCTTCGACCGCATCATCATCGCGACCGGCTCCCGCCCTGCGATCGTCCCCACACTAAAGCTCGACACGCCGCGCATGATGGATTCCACCGGCGCCTTGAATCTCGAAGACATTCCCAGCACCTTGCTGGTCGTGGGCGGCGGATACATCGGCCTCGAACTCGGCTCGGTCTACGCCGCGCTGGGCACGCGCGTCACCGTCGTCGAAATGCTCTCCGGCCTGCTCCCCGGCGCCGACCGTGACCTTGTCCTCCCGCTGCACAAACGCCTGGAAAAAATGTTCGACAGCATTCTGCTCAACACGACCGTCGCCGCCGTCAAAGACGAGGGCAGCGGAATTCGCGCCACACTCAAAGCACAAGACGGCACCACGCACGAAAAAGTTTTCGATCGCGTGCTCGTCTCCGTCGGACGCAAGCCCAACTCCGAAATTCCAGGCCTCGAAAAAACGCGTGTGCAACTCGGCCCTCGCGGTTTCATTCAGGTCAACAAGCAACTGCAGACCGACGATCCGTCCATCTACGCCATCGGCGATGTCGTCGGCGAGCCCATGCTCGCGCACAAGGCCTCGCACGAAGGCCGCACCGCCGTCGAAGCTATCGCCGGACACAAGGTCGCGTTCGAGCCCAACGCCATCCCGGCCGTCGTCTTCACCGATCCCGAAGTTGCTTGGTGCGGCCTGACCGAAACGCAGGCGCAAAAAGAAAACCGCGAGATCAAAGTCGCGAAATTTCCCTGGGCCGCCTCCGGACGCGCCATTACCCTCGATCGTGCCGAAGGCATGACCAAGCTGCTCATCGATCCCGAGACCGAACGCGTACTAGGAGTCGGCATCGTCGGCGCTGGCGCCGGCGAAATGATCGCCGAAGGCGTGCTGGCCATCGAAATGGCCGCACTCGCCCACGACGTGGCTGCGACCATTCATCCGCATCCCACGCTCTCGGAAACGGTCATGGAATCCGCCGAAGTCTTCTTCGGCACCAGCACGCACATCTACCGCCCGAAGCGGGGATAGGGCCAAGCGCCGCAGGCTGAGAAAAAAGACGAGAACACATGTCCTCATTCCCAAAGACTTTCCTCCTTCTTGCTCTTTTCGCGACGCTTCCCGCCCCGGCGCAGTCGCCCCTTAGCGGCGTGCTGCCATCTTCTTCGGCGACCAGCACTACATCCAGTTCGCCCACCGATCCGCTGGGTCGCACCACACCCTCCGGCGCCGTCCTCGGATTCCTTCAAAACGCTCAATCCGGCAACTACAGCATTGCCGCCCAGTACCTGCAGATGAGCGCCGCGCGCCGCCAATCCGAGGGTGAGCAACTCGCCAGCCAGCTGAATGCAGTGTTGAACAGCCCCGCTGCAACCGCCGTGCACGTCGGAAACTTCACCCAGCCGGAAGGAATTCCGCAGGAAGGCGTTCCGCTCGGCCGGCAAAAATTGGGCACCATGTCTTCCGGCGATGCCGAGGCCGACCTCGAACTGGTTCGAGTCTCCGATCCAGTTGCCGGGAAAATCTGGCTAATCTCCTCTGACACTCTCGCCAAAGTTCCTGACCTCTACGATCAGGTCGAGGCCCGCCAGGTCGAAAGCAAGCTCCCCAGCGTGCTGGTAAAACATAAGCTCACGGGCGTGCCTTTGTGGCAGTGGCTGGCCTTGCTGCTGGCGGTGCCTTTCGCCGCCGCCATTGGTTGGCTTGTGCTCGTGCTTCTCGAAGTTCCCGTACGCTGGTGGGCAAGGCGTCGCGGCCAGTTGGAGGTCGCGAACTGGCGCTCGGTTTCAGCTCCAGCCTGGCTGCTGACGGCCACGTTGGCTCATCAGTTGTTTGTCCGCTACCTGGGCATCGCGCTGCTGCCGCGCCATTACTACTTCCAGTTCTCGTCGATCGCCCTCATCGTCAGCGCTACCTGGATTGCGTGGCGCGTGGTGCGATGGTCGCTGCGCCGCGTCCGCAATCGCGCCCTGGCCCATGGCCACGCTGGCACTGGATCGCTCATGCTGCTGGGTGAGCGCATTCTCAAAGCCGTGATTTTCGGCGCGGGCGTGCTGGCCATCCTCGGCAACCTCGGGTTCAATATGTCGACCGCGCTCGCCGGCCTCGGCATCGGAGGCCTGGCCATCGGCTTCGGCGCGCAGAAGACGATCGAAAATCTTTTCGGCGGCGTCTCCGTTCTCGGCGATGAAGTCTTTCGCGTGGGCGATGTCTGCCGCTTCGGCGACCGCACTGGAGTCGTTGAAGACATCGGCCTGCGTTCCACCCGCATCCGCACCGACGATCGCACTCTGCTGGCCATCCCGAACGGCACCGTCGCGACCATCAACCTCGAAAACCTCAGCCGCCGCGATAAGATTCTTTTCACCACAAAACTCGGCCTGCGCCCTGAAACCAAGGCCGACCACGTTCGCTTCGTGCTTTCGGAAATCCGCCGCCTGCTCTACAGTCACGCCAAAGTCGAAACCAAGTCGGTCCGCGTGCGCCTCACCGACATTGCCGGCAGTTCTCTCACCATGGAAGTCTTCGCCTACATCCTGACCCGCGACTTCAACGAATTCGCCGCCATCCGCGAAGACCTGCTGCTGCGCATTATGGACGTGATGGAGGATTCCGGAGGCGGCCTGGCCCTTCCGTCGCAAACGCTCTATCTGAGCCGCGACTCCGGAGTCGAAAAAGAAAAAGCCGACACCGCCGCCAGGAAAATCGCCAACCTGCGCGACGGCAAACAGCTGCCCTTCCCCGACTTCCACGAGAAGGACATCTCTGAATTCAAGGGATCAATCGAGTACCCGCAGCCCGAATCGGCCGTGCGCAAACCAAGTGAGGATTCCGGCAAAACCCGCTAGGCGGCCCCAGCATTCTCATTGCCCCCACTCTTCTCAGATCGGGCCCGGCTCGCATTTTCCAGATCTCGGAAGCGCCCACGTGAGATGGTCAGCGGGCCGAGTACATCACCTTTGAGGGCAGCCGTTCCACCGTTCCATCGGGCTTGATCAGAAGCGCCCACTGGAACAGTGTGGGCGTCCCTTTCGGAGGCGGGTCGCTCCGGGGAATCGTCAACTGGAATCCGTTGAAACTGTACCCGCGAACGGTGGTCCCCTCGGTTGTTCTTTCGTAGCTAGTCTCGAATTTCAACTGCAATCTGCGTGATAGAAACTGCCGCCACCAGCGCGCAAATTGTCGCTGCCAGACCGTGTCTCGTTCGTAGGGAGAATACGCAGACTGGAAATTCTGCTGAACCGAATTCTTGAGCTGTTCCAAGCCGCGAATTTCATTGTTGTTGGATTCACCCCAGATGAGTTCGCGGTAAAGCCCGATGAACATCGTGGGCTCGGACCCATCGGGGTGTATTTGTTCGTCCCGCGCGAACTCCCTGAAGATGTCCGCCCGCTTCTCTCCGGCAAACCAGTAGCTCTTTGACGTCACCCGATCCACAGCGACAAGTCCGTACTCGCAGCAGTCGTTCGAAACTTGAGCCATTCGAACAGGTTTCCCGTCTTTCTCGGCAACGTAATAACAGACATCGCTCGCGACCCTGTAGAAATACACGGAGTTGTTCAGATGATTGGCGATCAGGGGATTCCATCGAAGAGTGGCGACCGAGCTTTCGAGGCCCTCGTTTCGGTACGTGCTATAGCAGGGCTCGGGATGTACGGAGTGTATTGCTGCTGCTGCAACGTCTCGCGCCTGTTCGTCGGTTAGCCAGGGAGTTTCCTGACCAGCGGCGACTTGGAGCCCTAACAGCAACGCAGTCAATAAGACGAAGTATGCTTTCAAGGGCGATCCTTTATCGGCAGACTTGATAGCAGAATCGTACACCGAGGACGCTCCAGGTGGTGGCCACTGTCAAAGGCCTATCACACCAACTAATCCGAACGTCATACCTGCCACCTTCGGCTCACCCTACTCAGAAACAAGTGCGTCGGCCAATAAACACACAGCGGCACCGCGGTCAGATACGCCAGCAGATAAGCCAATCCGGGCATCACCTGCTGCTCATGAAAAAACAGCCCCCGAGCCCAGTTCACATCCTGCTCAGGACGCCAGAAATAATTGATCGGCACCACAATCCACGCCATCAGCGTTTGCAACTTCCATCCGCGCCGATCGTAGCCCAGCCGCCAGATCGCCCACAGCAGCAGCGGCGGCGTGACCACATGAAACAAGCTGAGCAGCCGGATCGCCAGCGGCAATCCCGGATCGAACATATACTCCGTGCCCCCAACGACGTGCCGTCCGGTCAACAGCGCTCCCAAAAAATCGACCGTGTAAAGCGTCTGAAAGAAAAGCAGCCCTGCCGCGACCCACGAAAAAATCAGCGCACTCTCCATCCACAAGCCGATTCCGATCAGCACATTTCCCAGATCGCAGAAAAAAAGAAAATTCTGCGCCCCATATTGCCGCCAGTACACCGGCGCCCACACCATCAGCCAAGCCGTCCACGCAATCTTCAGCCACAGCGGCAGCCGCCCTCCCCGGATGAACATGGCTCGTTTGAACATGGCCCGCTATTGTATGCGACCAGCACGGCAGCGGTTACGCCCGTCCATGCACCGGCGTAAGCGTGGGGCATTTCACCCAGCGATCCACGCGCCGAGCCGAAAACTCCATAAAAATCGCCCCTCCCCGAATTACCTGCGTAACTTGCCGCGGCTTACCCCTGTGCCTACGATGACCTTGGTATGGGTTACCAAGCTCTTCTCTTCTGTCCCGATGAAAAGACCGCTCGCACGGTGACGCAAGTCCTGAACGAGCTCGAGTTCAACGTCGAGTCCTGCCTCGAACCTTTCGCTGCAGTCAAGAAGCTGATGGGCCAACACTTCGACGCTGTCGTGGTCGACTGCGATAACGAGCAGAA
>Ga0209415_10021194_pt1 | contig 10031 bp, 9 predicted proteins | sample PeaSoiSIISIP2007_FD_187696 | JGI IMG/M metagenome (GOLD analysis project Ga0209415, IMG submission 187696) | Peat soil microbial communities from Weissenstadt, Germany - SII-SIP-2007 (SPAdes) (version 2) | ecosystem: Environmental > Terrestrial > Soil > Wetlands > Peat | place: Germany... | reverse complement strand
CTCATCTCCACGGCCCGCGCAACATCCTCAATCAGTTCTGCCTTGGTCATGTTTAGCTCCTGGTGCGAAGTGTCGGGGATAACCAGTACAACAGGTCACGACTCAATTGCCGAGGTTGAAGACGAGTACTCCAAGGCGTTGATACCCGCGGAAGAAAGCGCCTCCGCCATAGTGGATTTTCTCACCGGCTCTTTGGGTTTCTCGATTTCTGCCGGACCGGGTTGCACCGCCAATTCCTTCTGGCTCAAGGCGATCTTCCGCTCTCGGGCACTGAGGCGGATCACGCGAAATTCCAACTCGCTGCCCACCTCGAGCTTCGCGCTCTCATTTCGAGTGTGGCCATTTTCAAACTCCGAAACATGGCAAAGCCCTTCAATGCCTTCCGCCAGCTCAACAAACGCGCCGAAAGGCGCCACCCGTGTCACTTTACCGCGCAGCATGTCCCCTACGTGGACCCTGGAGAAGAATGCCTCGCGGGGATCTTCCTCGAGTTGTTTCAAACCCAGTGCAAGCCGGCGATTATCGGGGTCCACGGCCAGCACCAAAGCATCCACTGTTTGGCCTTTCTTCAGGACCTCCGACGGATGTTTCACATTCTTGTTCCAGGACATGTTCGAGACATGAATCAGGCCGTCGAGTCCGTCTTCGATTTCGACGAACGCGCCGAATTCGGTGAGGTTGCGAACCCGCCCGCGCACCATCGACCCCACCGCAAACCGATCGCCCACTAATGTCCAAGGATCGGGAAGAGTGGTCTTCAGACTGAGTGAGATGCGGCGCTTGACGGGATCGACGTCCAACACTCCCACCTCGACACGCTCCTCCAGCTTGAGAATCTTGGCGGGATGGCGAAGTCGCTTGCTCCAGCTCATCTCCGAGATGTGTATGAGTCCTTCCACGCCGGGCTCCAGTTCAACAAAAGCGCCGTAATCGGCAAGACTCACCACGCGGCCTGTGATTCGGTCTGCCGCATGATAGGTGGCCGCCACCGTCTCCCAGGGGTCAGGCGTGAGCTGCTTCAGACCCAGGGAGATCCGCCCTCTTTCGGGATCGTGTTTGAGCACCTTCACCCTAATTTCCTGACCTACTTGGACCACTTCCGAGGGATGCCCAATTCTACCCCAAGAAAGGTCGGTGATGTGAAGCAGGCCGTCAATCCCTCCCAGGTCGACAAAGACGCCGTAGTCGGTCAGGTTCTTGACCTTACCCACTACGTCCGCGCCTTCCACCAGGCGTTCCGCCAACTCCTGCTTGCGCCGGTTTAGTTCTTCTTCTATCGCCGCCTTGCGGCTGACCACCACGTTGTTCTTCTTGCGGTTGACCTTGATGACCTTACAGGGGAATTCCTGACCCTTGAGTTCATCCAGGTTAGCATGCACGCGCACATCGGCATGAGAAGCCGGGAGGAAAGCCGGAACCCCAATGTCGACCATCAAGCCGCCTTTGATTCGATCGACCACGCGGCAGGTGATGTTACTCTGATCCTGGAAAGCGCGTTCAACTCCATCCCAGGTCTTGCGCCGTAATGCCCTTTGATAGGAGACGCTGACCGTTCCGGAGGCCTCGTCATAATTGTCGACCCAAAGGTCAACCGTATCGCCTGGGCTGATCCTCAGGTGCCCATCCAGAGCGAGGAACTCGTTCCGCGGAACCTGGGCCTCGCATTTCAGCCCCACATCAACTACGACTTCGGTGTCCGTGATCTTGAGCACATGGCCCTGAACGATTTCACCCGCGGCAATCGTGGGAGCGGATAGCGCCTCCATCCCCTCCATCAGATTTACCACCTCGCTGATCTCAGGATTCCTCGCTTGGGGATCCGTCAAATCATTTTGGGCTCCGAGGTCCGTCCTTGCTTCTTGCAGACTATCACTCCCAGCCGTTTGCAAACTACTGCCTTTTTCGTCAGCGGACATCCGCCGGCCTCCTCTCCAGGTACCCGACGCAGGCCTACAAAGGATGTCCTATTCTACCGTTGCGCGGAAAGCGAAGTCAATGCGAAGCAGCAGTGTGGGGAGCGGACATCCAGTCCGAACAGGCACGATAGCCGCCAGGCCTCTTTTGGAGTGCAGGAGCGAGGCTGAAGCCTTCCCCCGGTCGAGACGCCGTGACCCGCTTGACCTCAACTGGGGAGCGGATAACCGCGCTGCGGGGCTCCCGAAAAGCACCGAGGCTGCGAAGCGCTTACGCCGTCGGGAACTTATAGGCCGCCTGTTTGATCGCTTTGCGGTAGTCGTCGGAGCTCATTTCAATCAGCTTGCACATTTCGTAGAGGCGGGAGCGGAGAGTGACGCCGAGCTGGTTCAAAGTAAGCTCCACGTTCGGGACGACTTCCCCCGAGGGCGCGCGAACCTCTCGGCGTCCTTGGGTTTCACCCAGGGGAAGCGTCGTCGTGATGAGAGTAACTTTCTTGTGGTTATAGCGTGAATTGATAATATGCTGCAAGGTCTCTTTAACCCAGTCACTAGGGTTCCAGGAGGCGAGTTCATCCAACAAGAGCACTTCAGCGTCCAGCACCGGCTGGAGAACGGAAAGCTCCGAATTTTGAGAAACGGGATTGTAACTGTCCCGAATGGCCTTCAGCAGATCGTGGAAATCATAGAAAAGGCATTCGACGCCTTTGCGCAGGACCAACGCGCGCAGCACCGCGACCGCCAAGTGTGTCTTTCCCACGCCCGTCGTGCCGACAAAGAGCAGGCCAAAATCCGTGGGGTATTCCTTAACAAAATTCTCGGCGTTCAGCTTCGCCCATCTTAAGCTCTGATTGTCGCGGCGTATGTCAAAATTCTCAAAGGCGCAGTGCTCGTACCTTTCGGGTATGTGCGCCTGGCGAAGCAACAGTTCCGCGCGCTCCAGGCCGTAACAATCGCAGCGGGTCATGCGGCGGACGCCTTCGACCTCAACCGGCTTCCAACCTGTGCCATCGCATTGTGGGCAGTCTTTTCGCGGCATCTTAGATTCCTGCCATACTGAGCGTTATTTGCCCGCGTGGCGTTGCGTTCGGATCAAATAGGGCGGGGCGACGCGTACCAGGGCATTTTGGATCCGCTCCTGGTCGATGGGCGGGCGCGCCAAGACTTCCTCCCGCACGTAGGAGACGAAAGCCTGCATTTCCTTCTGCATTTTCTGCATGCGGTCGCGCATGTTGAGGATGATCTCGATTCCCGCCAGGTTGACGCCCAGGTCGCGCGTCAGATTCAGGATGCTCTCCAGCCGCTCCAGGTCTTCGTCGCCGTAGAGTCGGGTGTTGCCGTTGGTGCGGGAAGGCACCAGCAACCCTTCTCGCTCGTAGAGACGGAGGGTTTGGGGATGGATGTTGTACATTTCGGCCACGGCGCTGATCATGTAGCCGGTCTTGCCGCGAGTTTTTCTGCCGCGGGGGCTCATAGCAGTCGGGAAGTCGAGAAGTTCAGGAGTCGAGGAGTCCGAGGGGGTCAACAACCCTGTCTTTTCCGCAACCTCGATCCGTCATCCTCTGACTTTCACCCTTCAACCTTTAACCTTCATTCTTCAAAGGTACTTCTTCAGCTCTTGCCTCGGGTCTTGCGGATTCAGGTGCGCGAGTTCGCGAAGGATTTCTTTGGTCCTTTCATCCGCTACCCGTGGAACCATCACCTGCACCTCTACAAACTCATCCCCGCGAGCGTCACCGCGCAACGAGGGCGCACCCTTCGCGCGCAGTCGGAGTTGCTGGCCACTCTGGGTCCCGGGAGGGATCTTGATGGTAGAGGGCCCCAGCAGAGTCGGCACTTCCACCTTCGCCCCCAGGGCCGCCTCGGCCACGGTTACGGGGACCTTAACGTAGATGTTGTCGCCCTTGCGCTCAAAGATGGGATGGGTTTCAACTTCCGTAACAATGTACAAGTCGCCCGGAGGGCCGCCGCCGGCGCCCACGTTTCCCTTCCCCGGCACGCGCACGCGAGAACCCGTATCCACGCCAGGCGGAATACGCACTTCAAAAGTCTCAGGCGCCCGCACGGAACCCGACCCGCCGCAGGTTGGGCAAGGGCGGCGCTGCTTGCCGGTCCCACCACATTGCGGGCACATCACGGTGAATCGCATCGTCCCTGCCTGGCGCGCCACCTTGCCCGTTCCGCCGCACATGGTGCAGGTGACGGCAGCGCCTTTGGCAGAGCCGCTGCCTTTGCAGGTCGGGCAGGTCTCCTGCCGCGCCACGGTGATTCGCACCTGTGTGCCACGAATGGCGTCCCAGAATCCCAGGTGCATGTGGTGCTCGATATCACTTCCCTTTTGCGGACCCTCTTCCTCCTCTTCGCGCTGGCCTGAGCGATTGAACAACTGCGAGAAGATGTCCCGGAAGCCCCCCCCGAATCCCGCGTGCCTTTCAGCCTCCGTATCCCCGTCTTCAGCGTTCGAGAAATCGAATCCCGAGAAATCGAATCCGGGGCCGGGCTCGCCGGCGCCCGTCGAGGCGCTCGGTCCGGGGCCACCCGGGGGAATGTTGTTGGAATAGAAGCCGTATTGGTCGTAGATCTGGCGTTTCTTTTCGTCACCCAGGATTTCGTAAGCCCCCGAGATTTCCTTGAACTTCTCTTCGGACGCCTTGTTGCCCGGGTTAAGGTCAGGATGATACTTGCGCGCCAGGCGCCGGTACGCCTTGCGGATCTCCTCCGGCTTGGCGCCCCGACTCACCCCCAACGTCGCGTAATAGTCCTTTTGTGCACCGACAACAGCCATCGTCTTAGTTCTTCATCTTCTCGAGAATCGCCCCCAGATGGTCCGGGCAGCGCGACCGCAGCCATTCCTGTAATTGGCGCTGGATCTCCTGTGCCGCGGGAGAGTCCATGATGGCCTGGTCCAGGCCCAGTTCCATGAAATGCTTCCAGTGGCATTGCGGGCATTCCACTCCGACGAGACCTCGATGTTCCATACAGCAGTTCAGAGTCTACAGTCGAGAGTCAAGAGTCACGACTTTCTTGCTCTTGCCCTAAAACTGTTCCTCTATCCCTCCCTCCAAACGCCAGCTCCCGTCGAATCGGTCGCAGCGCTCTCAACTATCAAGAGTCCACTCTCAACTTTCGACTCTTGACTCTCGACTGCACTTCTCAGTTCTTCTTCTTGTCGTCGCCGTCCACCACTTCCGCGTCGATCACTTCGCCGTCGCCCTTACTTTGGCCAGGCTGAGCCGTGGGGCCCGCGGAAGGCCTTGCAGCTCCGCCGGGGCCGCCCGGCGCCTCTGGGGCCGCTTGCGCCGTAGATGCCTGCTTGTACATCGCTTCCGCCAGCTTATGCGACGCCGTTGTTAGCCGCTCAACGGAATCGTTGATCTTCGAGATGTCGCCTTCCTGAATGGCCTTCTTGGCGTCGTCCAAGGCCGATTCGATGTTCTTGGCGTCGCTCTCAGAGATTTTTCCGCGATTCTCCTTGAGCATCTTCTCCACCGAGTAAACCAGCGAATCAGCTCGGTTCTTGTTTTCAATGTCGTCCTTGTGGCGGCGGTCTTCCTCAGCGTGCAACTCGCCGTCCCTGGTCATCTTTTCCACTTCTTCTTTGCTCAACCCGCTCGAGGACGTTATCGTGATCTTCTGTTCCTTGCCTGTGCCGATGTCTTTGGCGGAAACATTCAGAATTCCGTTGGCATCGATGTCAAACGTCACTTCAATCTGCGGGATGCCCCGGGGCGCAGGGGGAATGCCCACCAGATGGAACTTGCCGAGCGTCCGGTTATCACGCGCCATCTGACGCTCGCCTTGCAGGACGTGAATCTCAACCGACGTCTGGTTCTCCGCCGCCGTCGAAAAGGTCTCGTTCTTTCTCGTCGGAATCGTGGTATTGCGTTGGATGAGCGGCGTCATTACACCGCCCAGGGTCTCAACACCCAAGGTCAAGGGAGTAACGTCCAGCAACAGCAGGTCCTTCACTTCCCCGCCCAGGACTCCCGCCTGCACCGCAGCCCCAACCGCCACAACCTCGTCCGGATTGACACCTTTGTGCGGCTCCTTGCCCAGGAAAAGGTCCTTGACAATCTGCTGCACGCGCGGGATGCGTGTCGACCCGCCCACCAGCACCACCTCATCAATCTTCCCGGGCGTGAGATTGGCATCGGAAAGCGCCTGCTTCACCGGTCCAACGGAACGCTGGAAAAGGTCCTCGCACATCTGCTCAAAGCGCCCTCGCGTCAACTTCAGGTTCAGGTGCTTCGGCCCGGAGGCGTCCGCCGTCACGAAGGGCAGATTGATGTCGCTCTCGAGTACCGTGGAAAGCTCCATCTTGGCTTTCTCCGCCGCTTCCTTGAGGCGTTGCAGCGCCATGCGGTCCTTCGAAAGGTCGATGCCTTGGTCCTTGCGGAATTCGTCCACAATCCAGTCCATAATCCGCTTATCAATATCGTCGCCGCCCAGATGCGTGTCACCGTTGGTCGACTTGACCTCGACCACACCCTCGCCGACTTCCAGAATCGAAATATCGAACGTTCCGCCTCCAAAGTCATAAACCGCTATGGTCTCGTCCCCCTTCTTGTCAAGTCCATAAGCCAAGGCCGCCGCCGTAGGCTCGTTCACGATGCGCAGAACTTCCAGGCCGGCGATCCTTCCGGCGTCCTTGGTGGCTTGGCGCTGCGAATCGTTAAAGTAAGCCGGCACCGTGATGACCGCTTGTGTCACCTTCTCGCCGAGGTATTGCTCGGCGGCGTCCTTCATCTTCTGGAGGATCATGGCGGAGATTTCCGGGGGCGAGTATTCCTTGCCCTGGGCCACTACACGCACATCGCCGTTCGGTCCCGGCACCACCTTGAAGGGTACAGTCTTGATCTCACTCTGAACTTCATCGACCTTACGGCCCATGAACCGTTTGATCGAGTAAACCGTGTTCTCGGGGTTGGTAATGGCTTGGCGCTTCGCTACTTGTCCCACCAACCGTTCGCCCGACTTGGTGAACCCCACCACGGACGGGGTAGTGCGCCCTCCCTCAGGGTTAGTGATGACTACCGGGTCACCACCTTCCATAACGGCGACAACCGAGTTGGTGGTACCCAAGTCAATTCCAATAATCTTACCCATATTCCTAAGTCCTCCTCACTGAGTGAGAACCCCAAGCAGGGTTCACAACCACATTCAAGAGCTTTAGATGCCGGAGGGCGTCCATTAGTTCCAAGACATAATAAAACTTGAGTACGTCAATGTCAAGTAAATTCGCCGCGGCACTCACTCCAGCCGGCACACTCTGATGGGTCCCGAAGGGACCCAAGATCATTAGCCGTAGGTGAAACCTACGGAAAGTGTCGGCTACCAGATTCGGCCAACCCCGCAGGGGTTGAATTTGACCCCTCCAGGGTCGGGGTAAGCTCACGGAAAGGGTCATTTCTCCGTAGGTTTCACCTACGGCTAATGATGTTAATGCCCTTCGGGCATTCAAGCTTGCCTTAGCCGACTATTTGTCACTGTCACGGCCTCGCCCCGGGATTCCCGACTCGCCACTACGCGCCGCGCACTGCCTTTCTGGGGAACCGTGCTTCGATCATGGTCCTCATGCCGCCTCGAGTGGTGAACTCACCGCGCACCACCGCCCATTTGGGGCGGCAAGCATGAGCCACATCGTCGAGGATGCGATTCACGGCGTTCTCATAGAAAATGCCCAAATTCCGGTAGGAGAGAATATAGTACTTCAGCGACTTCAGTTCCAGACACAGCCTGTCCGGCAGGTAATGAATGGTGATGGTTCCGAAGTCCGGCAAGCCGGTACGCGGGCAAATGGAGGTGTACTCCGGGATCGAAATGGTGATTTCGTAGTTCTTATATTGATTGGCCCAAGTCTCGATTTGGGGCAGCTTGGCGCGAACTCCGGAGCCGGCGTGTTCAGGAGTATACTCAGGCCGGCGAGCTTTGCCGGGCATACAACCTCCAGTCCCTGTGAAGGTGTGAAAAAATAATTGACTGTCATCCTGAGCGCAGCGAAGGATCTCTGCAGTTCTTCGTAAGTAGCTGGAACAAAAGCAACTGCGGAGATCCTTCGCTGCGCTCAGGATGACAGAGTCAAATTCTTCTAAACCTTCCATGCACCCCGGGGCCAGCCACTGCCTTTAGTCTTCGGGCCGGTCGGCAACGGCAGCAGCACTCCGATAGGGTGGCCTGGGTTTCTTGGGCACGGTCACATAGGCATAAGGGTCTTCTTCGGGCAGGCGCGGCCCTCTCTTGAAAAGCCGTTTGGCCTTTTCGAGCGCCACACGAAGCCATTTCTTCCCGGAATTCGCCACAGTTCCCGCTCTCCACCAAGGTCAAGATGCCGCCGCAGACTCTCAATCCAAATCAATATCCTTAAGCGGGGGCCCGGTTGGAACGTCCTTGGTCTTCTCGAATGCCTCTTTGAACCGGCGCTCCAGCAGTTCAGACTTGATCTTTTCCTCATCGGCGCTGTGTTGAAAGAGGCTTTCACGCCGCTCCGCTTCCTTTTTGAGGAGCTCGGAAGCTTGATTCAGGTCGGGAGCCCTGGAGGTTCTGGGCGGCGGTTCGTGGAACAGAATCTTTCCGAGCTCTGTATCCACTTCGAGCCGCGCCCCGCAGCACGGACACACCACTTCAACCGTTTTTGCCTTGTTCTTGCTCATCCTTAACCCTTCCCGATTTTAATGATATACAGCATGACGAGGCGAGTCAATTCAGCCGTTCAGCTATCGGCTCTCAGCCCCAAAGGGGCGAGCTACCACAGCCCAGGCCAGCGGCCTGGGAAAAGGCGTGCGTCACGGCGGTTTGCCAGCCCTGAAAGGGCGTCAGAAAGGCGGCCAGCAAACGGAGGTGGGTGTTCATCAGGGCGCCCCGCGCAATTTCGCCCTTTCAGGGCTGGACCCCAGAAGTGGCTGATTTTTCAGACCCAGGCCGCTGGCCTGGGCTGTGGTAGCTCGCCCCTTTGGGGCTCAGAACTGACAACTGAAAACTGACGGCTTCAAACCACCGGCCTGCCTGCGATTCGTTCCAGGACTCTGACCGGAGCCTTTTCAGGCAACACGAGGGCATTCTTGGAGACGATGAAAGTCTGTTCGAGGGCGAACTGCCCCGAGAAAACGGCGTGGCTCACCATATCCGTAAAGACGAGCCATGCGGAGTGGGGTGGGAACTCCCATCTGGTCCGCGAAGAAGTGTTTTGAAACTCCTGGTTTGCTTTGAGGAAGTGATGGAAGCGCAGCATCCAATCGTCGTAAGGAGGCCGCGCCAGGCTGTGGAGTCGCGCCGCTCGCGCAAGATTCACCAGGAGCTTCTTGGGCCCGGACGCCACGCTCCAGGGAAGGGGCATGCCGCCGCTTCCTGCGAAGCGTTCTGCTAGACGGTCGAAGGTGTCAGCGGTCACCCACACCCGAGGCTCGGTTGGGTTGAGGTTCGTAAACAAGCGCAGGATACGGTTGCCGCAGGAAGGCCGGGTCGAGAACGAATCCACATGCAAAAGGTCGTTGCGCGCCCGTTGGCGGATTTGCCGCCCCGCCTCCTGCTGGGGCCGAAAGCTGGCAAAGTCCACCAGCAATGAGCCGGCATAGGGAGATAGGAGCTGCTGAGTGAACTCGATCGCCCGTTGGGAAAACCGTTGCATGATGGCGTGCAGCCTAGCCTTGTCGCCGCTCCCGCCCTCGCCATATCCCGTAAGCCGGCCGGAATGGGGGAGATAAGCAATGGTCTTGTGGTAGCCCGCTGCGCTCTGCCGCTGGCTTAGCAGGAACTGGGCATCGTCCGAGGGCAAGGCGAAGGGATTCTCTGCGAAGAAGAGGATGTTTCCTTCTTCCAGGCGTGAACAGCACCACCGCCCGCGTGCTTCCGCGGCAACAGCCTCCAAGCCCAACGGAAGTTCGATGCGCTGAGTCACCGTTCTCTCCCAACTAAGTTGAGGAGCTAGAAGCTATACCAAAACCGCCCGGCAGCGGAGAGATTACTGAATGGCCCTCGGGATGCCCGACGACTGCCTGAGAGCTCAGCCCCGCAGGGGCTGGACATGAGTAGCCGGGGGCAAGGCCCCCGGAATCGTCGCCCCCTCACCCCTTTCCCCCTCTCCCCGCCATCGGGGAGAGGGGTGCCGAAGGCGGGGTGTGG
>Ga0209415_10021193_pt1 | contig 10032 bp, 14 predicted proteins | sample PeaSoiSIISIP2007_FD_187696 | JGI IMG/M metagenome (GOLD analysis project Ga0209415, IMG submission 187696) | Peat soil microbial communities from Weissenstadt, Germany - SII-SIP-2007 (SPAdes) (version 2) | ecosystem: Environmental > Terrestrial > Soil > Wetlands > Peat | place: Germany... | reverse complement strand
CAGGCAGTCTGCTGCTGGTGGCCGCGGCGCGGGCCTGTCCGGAGATAATGGACATAGCCTCATAGACCCTTTTCCATCGTGCTTTGCGGGCGTACGATCGGTTTGTCTCCGGGTAAGGATGCGGTCTGGCGTGGACAACGTCGTTCTCACTGAAGACCGCTTATCGCGTAGCTAGGTCTGCGCGGCCTAGGTCTATGCGGCCCAGGCTTTGCGGCCTAGGTCTAAGCAGCACTGCGGGCGAATGCTTGCGCACCATGATGTGGGGAGCGCCTTTGCGAAGTCCTGAGGCAGCGGTTGGAGTGGTGCTCCGCCTGGCGGTTGGCCTTGTGCTGCTGCGCGCGGCGACAGCCAAGGTGGCCGGTCTTGCCGAGTTCCGGCAGACTGTCTCGGCACTCGGGGTTCCGTGGCGGATCGCCCGGTTTGCAGCGGGCCTGTTCGTCGTCGCGGAAGGCGGCATAGCGCTCTGGGTCCTGTCCGGCTGGGCGGCAGAGGTCGCAGCCATCGGGTGCCTTCTGCTCGTGGCGGGTCTCGTGCTGGTGTCCGGCTACGCGCTGGCCACCGGGCGGAACGTGTCGTGCAGCTGCTTTGGCGCTTCTGATCGCCCGCTCGGCGGTCAGACCCTCCTGCTGTCCGGACCGCTGCTTGCCGCCCAGGCGGCGTACTTATCGATCGGTCTGACGGCTGCCAGGTTCCCGGCCGCCAGCTCCACCGAGCTGCCGATCGCCTTAGCCTTAGCGGTGCTCCTGATCGCTTATGCGGCAGGCCTGTCCGCTGGTCCGGTGTTCATCAGGATTGTTCGCCACCGCAGGCGCCTTGACGCGGCGATGGAGGCCGAAGCCAGCGCGGCGGGGAGCGCGCCGTGAGGCCGCCGCTCGCCTCTTCGGCCGTGACTCTCGTGGGTATCGGCTTGCTCGCCGTGGCGATTCTGGCGGTCCTTGAGGGCTTCGTGCTAGTCGAGATGATCCGTCAGGTGGCGCAGCTCCGGCATCGCCTGAACCTTGACGACCGGCCGGTGCCCACGAGCCTCGGCGAGTGGGGCGGACGGCCGGTGCCTGACTACGCGCTGGACCGGCTCGGCCGCAGCCTCGCCACCGGAGCGTCGATCGTGCTCTTCCTGTCCACCGACTGCACCACCTGCCGGGCGGTCGCGACCGAGCTTGACGCGGTGCGAGCGAAGCTTCCGAAGGAGCCGGCCATCGTGCCGGTGATCGAGGGCAGGTCGCAGGAGGACATCAGCTCATTCCTCCGCGAAACGGGCCTGGCCGATGATCGCGTCCTGCGCGACGAAGGAGAACTCGGCTACCGCCTCGGCCTGCGGACGCGCCCGCTGGCCGTGGTGGTGCGCGACGGCACGTTCGCTGATGCCGCAATCGTGCGGAATGGCGCCCAGCTACGCCAGCTGGCGTCGCAGACAACCAGCCCGGCCGATGGAGGTGATGCCGGCCGACCGGGGCGTCGGTCCTCAGCTGCTCACCATTACTAGAACGTTGAGAGGTAGTCCTGTGACTCTGTTCGATCGATTAGCTGAACGAGCAGTCAGCGAGCAGCAGAAAGGTGCTAGCAGAAGAGCCTTCCTGGGCAGGTCAGGCAAGTTCGGCGGCTTCCTGGTCGCCGCCGTGGCCGGCCTGACCAAAGCATCCACAGCCGAGACAAAGCGAACCGTCGGATGCTGCACGCTGGCTTACAACACGAGCTGCCCGTGCCGGGGATGCTGCAAGAAGTGCAATAACAAGTGGGCGTGGTACTGCATCACCAGCAACGGCCAGCCGTGGGAATGCGGGGAATGCTACGCCACGACCGGCTGCTCAGGATGCTCCTGGGCGTACCCCGGCCTGTAGCGCTCATAGGCGAGTCAGCCCGGCAACGCAAGCCACGCGAAAGGAGGTGAGAAATGGGCGAATGGCTGGCGCCCGTCGCCATCGCCATGGCCGTCGCCGCTGGCACCGCGCAGCTGTCCAGTCCTTGAGGAGCGTCCATGGTCGGTGTGATCATGCCCCTCGTGCAGGCGGCGCGCAGAACAACTTCATGGATCTTCCTCTTGCTCCTGTACGGACTGGGAACCATCGCCAGTTCGGTCCTCCTGGGGCTTGTCCTGGCGTGGGTTGGAGCGCACGCTCGGGTCGCCGGAGGCCCCGCGGAGGTCGCGATCTCGGCTCTCGGCTTCGTGCTGGCGGCGAGCGACGCCAGGCTGGGCCGGCTGCGGACCCCCAGCCTCCGGCGCCAGACCCGCCCCGCGTGGTATCGCACGATCGGGAAGCAGCGCGCGTTTCTGCTCTGGGGGTTCGATCTCGGGACCGGGTTCTCGACGATCCGGGTCGGGTCGCTCTACTGGCTGCTGGTGCCGATTGTCGCACTGCTGGTGCCGGCCAGCCTGGCCCCGCTGGTCACCGGCGCGTACGGCGCGACGCTGGCGGCCGGCCTGGCGATCACCGTGGTGCGGGCGCGGGGGTGCGGCGATTCGTGTGCGCCGGCCGTAGCGTGGTTCGGCCGCGCCCAGACGATGCGCCGCGCCTCGGCGGTCATGCTGCTGCTCGTCAGCTGCTCGCTGCTGGCGAGCGGGGTGCTGAGCCGATGACTGACTCGCCGCGTCCTGACCAGGCGGCAGGCAGGCCGCTGTGCGTGGTCACGCGGCTTGAGTTTCCGCGCTTCCATACGTCCGTCGCGGCCGCACTCCGCTACTTGCGACTACGTCGCGTGGCGCGGCGACGTATCGACGGTCTGGTGAAGACATGGCTGCGATGGTCGCTGTCATCGACGGTCTCCTTTGTTTCGCTATGGGAGGACGAGAACAGCCTGCTCGCCTTCACCACGCTGGAAGAACACGTCGAGGCGGTGCGCTGGGTCATTCGCGCCCGCGGACGCGTGTGGTCCGGCGTGTTCGAGCTCGCCGGGACATCATCGATGAGCAAAGGCTGGATTGGATCGGCCGGCCGCTGGCGGCCGCAAATGTGGCGCGATCCAGAGCGGACGCCCTAGCGGAGCGTGCGGACGATTCGACCAACGATGTCGAGGCTCACAGCGCCGAGGGCGTGCTTGGCCTTCAGGACATGACAGATGGCACAGGCGAGGCGGCACACGATGGCTGGTGCATCGGCCTGCTGAGCGTTGCCATCAACTAGCGGCACGTCGCGGGGCGGCATCCGGGTCACCGGGGCCGCCCCTGCTTCGGCTCCCCGCCACGCCCGGAAGGACCGCATCCGGTCATGAAGAGCCCGCTCGGCGCCAACCGGGACTTCAGGTTCCTGTGGATTGGCGGATTGCTGGCCTCGACCGGCGCGCAGATGTCCTGGGTGGCCCTTCCGCTGCTCGTGCTGCGGCACACCGGCTCAGCCGCCTTGGCCGGGGCCGCGGGCCCGGAACGCCCGGGATCGCGGCTCGCTGATGTGATCATGGCTTCAAGGATCCGTCACCTGACCGATGTCTCGGTCTGAAACTTGCAGCAGTATTTGTCGAGCAATTACCGGCACGATCCAGTGTCAGCAGTCTGATCGGATCTGGAGGGCCGGAGGCCAGGGTGCCAAGATCAGTCAACTGGTGGCGACGGCGGAGGAGGAAGGCGGGACCGTTGGACGTTGTCCGGCTGCGGAAGAGCTTCGCCCAGGTCGCGATGCACGGTGATGAGCTTCCGCTGTTCTTCTACTCCGACCTGTTCATCAAGCATCCTGAGGTGCGGGACCTGTTCCCTGTGTCAATGGCGGCGCAGCGCGGCCACCTCGTCGATGCGCTGGTGAAGATCGTTTCACAGGTAGACAGTGCTAACGAGCTGACGGCATTCCTTGAGGGACTGGGCCGTGATCATCGGAAGTTCGGCGCTGTCGCCGAGCACTATGACGCCGTCGGCGACAGCCTGCTTGCGACCTTAGAACACTTCTCCGGACCGGCCTGGACACCGGATCTGGCCGCCGACTGGAAGGCTGCGTACGAGCTGATCGGCTCCGTCATGATCGCGTCAGCGCGCGCGGACGAGCAATTGCGGCCGCCCTGGTGGCGGGGCACCGTGGTGTCCTGCGAGCAGCGGACGTTCGATATCTCCGTGCTGCTCGTCCGGCCGGAGCCGCGAATGGACTACCTGCCGGGGCAGTCCGTGGCGATCGAGTGCCCGAGCCGCCCGAAGCTATGGCGCTACTACTCCATGGCGAACGCGCCCCGGCGCGACGGGCTCCTGGAGTTTCATGTCCGGCTGATCGACGGCGGCGCGGTGAGCATGGCGCTTACCAGCAGCGCGATCGCTGACACCGATGTCAGGCTGGGACCTCCCGTTGGCGCTCTCACGCTGAGTAACCCCGCCTCCGGCCGGGATCTCCTGCTGGTGGCGGGAAGCACCGGGCTGGCCCCGCTGAAAGCCATCCTCGATCAGGTGACGGCTCTGCAGCAGCCGCCGGCGGTGCACCTGTTCTTCGGCGCCCGGAAGGCCGACGGACTGTATGACCTGGACAGCCTGGAGAAGATGGCCGCCCAGTACCCGTGGCTGACCGTCACGCCAGTCGTGTCAGCCGATTCCAAGTTCGCCGGCGAGACCGGCAGCCTCCCGGATGCAGTGGCCCGGTACGGCGACTGGTCGGGGCACGATGCCTACCTGGCCGGCCCGACCGAGATGGTCAGGGAAGCTGTCGCCCGGCTGACAGCGGCGGGCATGGCGCAGCAGCAGATACACATCGAGGATTTCGGGTGGAGCGAGCCTTGACAACAGCATGGTTCGACGAGCAGAGCAGGCTGACTCCTGAGGAGCTGCAGACCGTGACGTTTCCTATGTCGCGGCTCGGCCGGCGCGGCTTCGAAGAGGAGGCCGTCCAGGAGTTCCTGCGCGCGGTGCACGCCGAGTTCGTGCGTCTGGTGAACGAGCGGTCATCTCTGTGGCAGGAGGTTCAGCGGCTGCGCAGGCGGATCATCGCCGGAAAGGCCGAAGGCGATCAGCATGGGGTGCTTTTCGGCGAGGCGGACGCGCACGTGCACGCGGTGCGGATCCTATCAACCGCGCAGGTCACCGCCGACCGGTACGTGGCCGACGCCCAGGCTTACAGCAGCCGGGTAACCGAGGAAGCCAGGCTGCGCCGCGATGACATCATGCGCGAGGCCCAGCTGCACTCGGACATGCTCCTGGAAGACGCCCATTCCCGGGCCCGCGAGGCGGCCGTCTCCGCGCTGGACGCCGCGCCGCCGCAGACCGACCGCGAGCGGCGGGCCGCGCAGGCCGAACTGGCGTACCTGCGTACCTATAGCGACGTCTACCGGGCTCATCTGCGGGCCTACACCGAGGGTGTCCTGCGCGGAATCGAGGAGTGGGAGCGCAAGGAAGCGGCCTCAGTCCAGGAGGTAACGCAGGGGAACGGCGATCGCCGGAGCATCGGCCACTCCCGCTGATCCCGCGATCAGCACGTCCGCGAGGTCGCGGCGGTTGGATCGGGGTGCCTGCCTTCGCGGGTGACCGATCCGGAGGAGCGCCACCGGCACCGGCACGCCGGCCTCCGCCGCGACCGCCGGCGCGGTCTCGGGGCGGTCCACCGCGGTGGAGATCGGGTGATAGGCGAATCCGGCCGCGGTAATCGTCACCCAGCAGCGCAGCAGCCGCCGGCCCGCGTCCACCAGCGTGGCTGGTGACAGGTCTTCTTGTCGGTCACCGGCAATCCGGGCATCCATTCCCTGGCGCGGTGAAGAGCCGAGATCTGGTTGGCGAGGTTCTGCACGTACCGAGCGGCCTGCTGCGCCGACAGGCCAGCGTTTTCGAGGTCCGTGATCAGGGCCTTACGGGCGGACTGGCCGGCCTGGGTCTGGGACTGGTTGTTCATTGCCCTGCGTGCCTCCGGGCGCTCGTACTCAGCCGGGTCGGCCGGCCGATGGGTGATTGCCCAGACAGGTATCAGTCCGCGGATCGACCGCCACCGGCACCGGCCGGGCGCCGGCCCGGGCCGTGCAGGCCGGGCAAATATGATGGGCGCATGCGATTCGGCGTGTTTGTACCTCAGGGATGGCGCCTCGATCTGGCTGGCGTGCCCGCCGCGGACCAGTGGGCTACGATGCGCGATCTTGCCAGGGCCGCGGACGCGGGGCCGTTCGAGTCGGTCTGGGTCTACGACCACTTCCACACCGTCCCGCTGCCCACGCAGGAGGCCACCCATGAGGCGTGGTCGCTGATGGCGGCGTTCGCCGCCTCGACCGCCCGGGTGCGGCTCGGGCAGATGTGCACGTGCATGGGCTACCGGAACCCCGCCTACCTTGCGAAGGTCGCCGCGACCATCGACGTGATCTCCGGCGGTCGGGTCGAGATGGGCATCGGCGGCGGCTGGTACGAGCACGAATGGCGCGCCTACGGATACGGCTTCCCCGGTGCGGGCGACCGGCTCGGCATGCTCGACGAGGGCGTGCAGATCATGCGGCAGCTATGGACAGCCGGCACGGCGACGCTGGCCGGGAAGCACTACCAGGTAGACGGGGCGATCGGCCGGCCGCTCCCGATCCAGGACGGCGGCATCCCCCTGTGGATCGCCGGCGGTGGCGAGAAGAGGACGCTGCGGATCGCGGCGAAGTACGCCAGCTACACGAACTTCGACGCGACGCCTGACATCTTCCGCCGCAAGTCCGAGATCCTGGCCGAGCACTGCAAGGACGTGGGCACCGATTTCGACGCGATCGTCCGGTCGTCCAACTTCAACGTCGTGATCGGCGAGACCGAGAAGGACGTGGCCGACAAGCTGGCCTGGGTGCGGGCGCATTATGAGCCGCTGATCCCCGCCGAGTCGCTGGAGCGGAACATGGAGATGTTGACCTCAGGTCCGCTTGTCGGCACGCCCGAGCAGATCGCGGAGCAGCTGGCGCAGGCACGCGATCTTGGCCTCGGCTACATGATCGGTTACTTCGTCGACGCGGCCTACGACCGTCGCGGCATCGAGCTGTTCGCCGACAAGGTGATCCCCGAGCTGGTGAGCTGATCCGGCCGCCCGTGTGCTCAGAGCCAGTGACCGCACCTCAGAGTCCGCGGCAGGCGCTGCCGGCCAGCTACCGGCAGGGCCGGTTCCGGCCGCCGCCGGACGCGACGGAGCTAGTTCTGGTACGCCACGGCGAGTCGGAGCCATACCAGGACGGCAGGCTCTTCCCGCTCACGGACGGGCACGGCGATCCGCCGCTCTCCGCACATGGCCGGGCGCAGGCGGCCCGGGTCTGCGCCCGGCTCGCCGCCGCCGGCATCGAGGCGATCTACGTGACCACGCTGTGCCGCACCGCGGCGACGGCGGCGCCGCTCGCCGAGCGGCTCGGGCTTGATCCGCTGGTCGAAGCGGGACTGCGGGAGGTCTACCTGGGTGAGTGGGAGGGCGGCCGGTACCGCAAGATGGTCGCGGACGGCCATCCGATCGCACAGCGGGTCTTCGCCGAGGAGCGCTGGGAGCTGATCCCGGGCGCCGAGGCCTCGGCCGCGTTCGCCAGCCGGGTGCGGGCCGCGATCGAAAGGCTCGCGGCCGGGCATCCGGGGCAGCGAGTCGCGGCATTCACCCACGGAGGCGTCATCGGCCAGGCCCTCGCGCACGCCAGCGGATCCCGGCCGTTCGCTTTCGTCGGCGCGGACAACGCTTCCATCTCCCGGCTCGTTGTCACGGCCGACGGATGGATCGTGCGCGGCTTCAACGACACGGCGCACCTGGACGCTCCCGGCTAGCGACCGCTGGCCCGGCCCGCGCGCTCCCCTCCCGGCCGGTGGGCGCACCGCCGGCCGGAGTCGCGCAGAATGACCTGCATGACCCTGCGAGCCGCACTGATCAGTCCGCGCCTGCTGGCGCCCGCGTCCGTGGCGCTGGCCAGCTCCGGGCTACTGCGGCTGTACCGGCCCGATCAGCTGGTCCAGATCGGCCGGGCGCTGCTCCGCTACGGACTCGGCCCCGGGTGCGGCCCGATCGCGGGCGCCGCGCTACACCCGGACACGGCCGGCTTCGTCGACGACGCCGGCGCCCTGACCTTCGGCCAGCTCGAGCGGCGGTGCGACGCGCTCGCTGCCGCGCTCACGGCCACGCTGGCGCCCGGCGAGAGCATCGGCCTGCTCGGCCGGAACTCGGCGGCGTTCTATCAGGTGATGGTCGCCGCGTCCCGGTCCGGCCTGGACATCGTGTACCTGAATACCGGATTCTCGGCCAGCCAGATCGCGGAGCTCGCCGCGCACCAGGAGCTGAGCGCGATCGTGCATGACGCCGAGTTCGCCGGGCTGATCCCGGACGGCATCCGGAGCATCGCGGTGACCGGCCAGGATGGCGCCAGCATCGAGCATCTGGGGGCCGGCGGCGAACGCCCGCCCGGCCGGCCGCGGCACCGCAGCCGTCACGTCATCCTGACCTCGGGGACGACCGGCAGGCCGAAGGGCGCGGCGCGGACCGGCGGAGACGCCAGCTCTCTTGTCGCGCTTGCCTCCGGGCTGCCGTATCGCGTCCGGGAGACCCACCTGATCGCCGCGCCGATGTTCCATGCCTGGGGGTGGCTGAACGCGCTGCTGACGATGCTGTACAGCAGCACCGTCGTGGTCACGGCCGCCTTCGATCCGCAGCGGGTTCTCGCGCTGGTCGAGCGGGAGTGCTGCCACGTGCTCGTGGCGGTGCCGGCGATGCTGCGCCGCATCATCAGCCTGCCGCCGGAGGTCCGCCGTCAGTACGACACCAGCAGCCTGCGCGTCGTCGCGGTGAGCGGATCGTCGCTGCCCCCGGCGCTGGCCGGGGCGTTCATGGACGACTTCGGCGAGGTGCTGTACAACCTCTACGGCTCGACGGAGGCCGGCTACGCGACCGTGGCGAGTCCCGCGGACCTGCGGGCCGCGCCGGGAACCGCGGGCCGGCCGCTGCCGGGGGTCGATGTCCGGGTGCTGACCGCCAGCGGCAGGCGCTGCCCGCGGGGAACGCCGGGGGACATCTGGGTCGGAAGTCATGATTCGATCGGCCCCGCTCCGACCGGCCCCGCTCCGATCGGCACGGCGCGGCCGGCGAGCCCGCGCGGTGCCGGGCGCGCCTGCGTGCGCAGCGGCGACATCGGCTGGTTCGACGCCGAGGGCAGGCTGTTCGTCTCCGGCCGGGCGGACGAGATGATCATTACCGGCGGCGAGAATGTCTATCCGGCCGAGATCGAGAACACCCTGGAACGGCACCCCGGCGTGCTCGAAGCGGCGGTGACCGGAGAGCCGGACGACGAGTTCGGCCAGGTCGTCGTCGCCCACCTGGTGCTGCGGCCCGGAGCGAGCGTCACATCGGAGGCGCTGGCGTCCTGGTGCCGGGCCGGCCTGGCGTCGTTTCAGGTTCCGCGCCGATACGTGACGCACGAGTCGCTGCCGCACAACGCGGCAGGCAAGGTGCTCAAGCGCGGGCTGCGAGATCCGTGACGGCCGGCCAGGTCGGGACGCTGGCCGGCCGCGTGCCGTCGCTCCCGATGATTGGCCCGGCCATTCCTGGGAAGTGGCTGGGCGCAATCACCTAACCGGGAGGTTCAGATGTCCCGCAAGTCTCGTCATAGCGGGCTTGGCAGCGCGCGAGACCGCGCGCGCCGGGCCGCCGCTCACGTCAAGCCGGTCGCGGCCCAGGTCAAACCGCTCGCCCGGAGCACCGGAGAGGCTGCCAGGCACCGCGTGCGCAAGACGCGCGCCTGGGCGGCGCCACAGGTCGAGCGCACCGGGCAGGTTCTGCAAGACACGGTCGCGCCGAAGGTCTCCGCCGTGCTGTCCTCGGCCGCCCAGCGGCTGGATCCGGCCGAGCCACGGCGCCGGCAGTGGCGCAAGCGGATCGGCGCGGCGACCATCACCGCCGCGGCCAGCGCGGCCGCGGCGTTGCTGCGCAGCCGGAGGAAGCCGGACGGCGCGACGCCGGCCGATGCGGACGGCCCGGAATTCGCCGCGCCGGCCGGCGCCGGGCAGGCCACGACTGGCGGCGACGCTGCCGCCGGCTCAGGCAGCCAGGTGCGAGTCTCCTGAACAGGCCTGCCTGACCGGGTCCTGGCCTGGCCGAGTTCCGCTGACATAGCCGGCGCCCATTTCCGCCCGGGATCGCGGATTGGATAACTCGCCGGCTATCT
>Ga0209415_10021191_pt1 | contig 10032 bp, 6 predicted proteins | sample PeaSoiSIISIP2007_FD_187696 | JGI IMG/M metagenome (GOLD analysis project Ga0209415, IMG submission 187696) | Peat soil microbial communities from Weissenstadt, Germany - SII-SIP-2007 (SPAdes) (version 2) | ecosystem: Environmental > Terrestrial > Soil > Wetlands > Peat | place: Germany... | reverse complement strand
CACTGATTAGATGGAATTGGCCCGTCGCGTCATTTGCCGCGGTGCGTGCCGGCGCCGCGGCGGCGCAACCCGGCGGCGCCGGTCAGGCGGGCGCCGCGTCCTTCAACAGGCCGCCGATGGCCAACCGTGCCTCCTCGACCGCCGCCGCGAGGCGCGTCAGCGCCGGGACGAGATTGGTGGTCTCGCCGACGGCGCGTTCGAGCGCCTCTGCCGCCGCCGCCACCCGCCATGCCCCGATCCCGCGTGCCGAGCCGATGAGGGTGTGGGCGAGCGTCGCGACGCCCGCCGGCGCGACCTCGTGCATGCGCGCCAGCAGCAGACCGGCCTGGCGGTCGAACAGCTCCAGTACCTGGATTTCGAGATTGCGGTCGCCGAGCGTCATGCGCGACAGGTGGGCTGCGTCGATCGCAGGCTCCTGCGCGGGCTCTTGGCCCGCGATCGGCGGCGATGCCGTCATTGCGGGGCATTTCATGGCGAAGGATTGGTGCGCCGGCTCGGTCATGTCCGCCCTCCATGGAGGCTCACGATAGAGGCTCACGATGAAGGCCCACGATGTAGGTTCACGGGGCCTTCGCCTCTGCACGACCTTAGCCATCCGAGCGTGCAAGAACCGGTAAAGCGGCGGCCCGTGCGGCGCATGCGGCACGATTCCCCGCCGCGGTGGTTAAGATTCCTTATTATGCGCGGCCGGATTCCGGCGCGGGCGGCGTTGCGGCGCGCTTGGCGGCGCCTCCCCGAGCGTCGCATATCCCTTGGCGGTCAGCCGGCACACCAGCCAATCGGGCTTGACCGGATTGTTGAACCAGGGCTCGGCCCAGCCATGGGCGATGCACGCCTGGATGGTTCGGGCCGCCACCTCGCGGCCGTCGCGGTCGAACAGGGGCAGCTTGCCGCCCGGCTCGGCCAAGCCGCGCTGCAAATATCGCCGCTGCGGCTCGGTCGGCCGCAACGTTGCCGCAATATCCTCGTGTTCTTCGCGCAAGAGCAGAATACTTTGCAGGTTGCTTGACAGGCTTGTTCGCGGGACTGAGCGCCGCGGCACGCGGGTTGTTGGCGGACCTCACGGCCACGGCGCTGCCGCGCCAATCATGGCCGACTTGTGTCCAATTTGTGAGCGTTAACCATAACATCCGTTAACGATGATTAAAAAGAGGTTACGATTTGGTTTCATTAATCGCGGCTGCGCGGGTAAAATGTTTGAGCTTGGGGTGGCTTAGGGGGATCGGTTTCCACCTTTTCGACACGGGTGATCATCACGCATCGGGGCGTGGGCGACGGTTAGGCTGGAGCCCATGTGCGTCTGAGTAGCGTAGTTTGTGAGGCGACGAAACCATGGCGATCTATTCGAAGAAAAGCAAAGACCCGACCGAGGTCGCGCTTTCGGCGATCCAGGACGCGCTCAACATCCGCGAGACCGACCCCAAGGCGCCGCCCAACACCGGCGGCGGCCCCGCCGCGGGCGCAGCGGACGCCGGGAACGAGGGCCGTCGGCGCGGCGCGCGCGGCGGCGCCAGGGACGCTCCGCTCGACACGCTCCCGATGTCGCCCGGCCGCGACGACCGCGACATCGTGCAGGCCGCCAATGACGACCAGGAATCGATCGGTCAGATTCTGCAGTCGTTGCAGCGCCGCCCTTCGCGCACGCCGTTCATCATCGCGACCCTGTTCGCCGTGACCTGGGCGATTAGCGCGCTCGGGCTGATCTACGGCTTCGGCAGCCATATCCGCGACCTCATCGCCGACGGCGGCAGCGCGCTGCCCACCATCATCGGGCTGATCGGCGCCTTTTGCGCTCCGATCGTGTTCTTCTATGCGCTCGCCAACATGGTGGCGCGCTCGCACGAATTGCGCATCGTCGCCAATTCCATGGCGGAAGCGACCCTGCGCTTCGCCGAGCCCGAGAGCGTCGCCCGCGATTCGATCGTCACGGTCGGCCAGGCGATCCGCCGCGAAGTCGCCGCCATGGGCGACGGCGTCGAGCGTGCGCTGGCGCGCGCCGCCGAGCTCGAAACCCTCGTCAACAACGAGGTGGCGGCGCTGGAGCGCGCCTACAACGACAACGAGGTGCGCATCCGCAACCTGCTCGACGGCCTCGCCCAGCAGCGCGAAACCCTGGTCGGCCAGGCCGAGCAGGTCCGCAACGCCATCACCAACGTGCATCTCGACCTGTCGCACGACATCACCACGGTGAGCGAGCTGATCGCCGAACGCGTCAACGAGGCGGCGCAGCGCATCACCCGTTCGCTCGCCGAGAAGGGCGAGCAGATCACGGTCGCGCTCGGCACCGCCGGCGACACCATGATCGAGCAACTCGGCGAACGCGGCACCGACCTCCTGGAGCGGCTCGAACGCACCAGCGACGACACCACCCAGGCGATCGACGCGGCGAGCGACCGGCTGACGTCGAGCCTCAATTTCAAATCCGACCATCTCAACGAGCAGTTCCTGTCGATCGCCACCAACCTGCAGCAGTCGCTGGCGTCCCGCCTCGACGACGTGGTGGACAGCTTCTCGCAGAAGAGCACCTCGGTGCTGGAGACCGTGGAGGTCCGCACCCGCGAAATCACCGAGACGATCTCGGACCGCTCCGAGACAGTGTCGCGGGCGCTGATCGACACCACCGGCCGGCTCGCCGAGACCATCGCGCTACGCGCCGACGAGGTGAACAACTCCCTCAAGACGACGGGCGAATCGATCGTGCTCGATCTCAGCCTGCGCGGCGGCGACATGGTCTCGAAGCTCGAGGAGACCGGCAACAAGATCACCGAGACCATCATCGCGCGCAGCGACTACGTGACCCAGCACTTCGGCAACAACGCCGAAGCGCTGGCCGAATCGATCACCTCGCGCAGCGACATGATGCGCGACATGCTGGCGCAGCGCCTGCAGACCTTCGAGGAGATGTTCACCCACAACGGCAGCGAGCTGGCCGAGCGCATCGGCCACGACAGCACCACCCTTGGCGACCTCATCACCCGCCACCTCGCCGAGTTCGACCGCACCGTCAAAACCCATGGCGGCGAGCTGGTGGAGAATCTCAGCCAGCGCACCTCCGACATCCAGGTCGTGATGAAGGACTATCTCGACGGCTTCGATTCGCGGGTATCGACCAAGGCGATGGAAATCACGACCTCGCTCGACCAGCGGCTCGCCCGCTTCCAGGAGGTGATGGACAACCGCTCGCAGAGCCTCAACGAGAACTTCCAAACCCACATCGGCGACATTGCGCGCGTGGTCGCCGACAGCGGCCGCGAGGTGGTGCAGGCGATCGAAGGCCGGATCGAGGACATCACGGCGACGGTGACGACGCACGGCGAGGCGCTGACGAACGCGCTCGCCGCCAGGATCGACGCAGCCGACAGCACCCTCACGTTGCGCGCCACCGAGGTCGCCGACAACCTCGACATCCGGATCAGCCGGTTCGAGGACCTGCTGATTCTCCGCGCCGACGCCGCCTCCCGCGACCTCGAGACGCGCGCCGCCAACGCGACCGAGGCCCTCGTCAATCACGCCGACGCCGCCTCCCGCGGCCTCGAGACGCGCACCGCCAGCGCGACCGAATTCCTGGTCAATCGCGCCGACGCCGCCTCCCGCGATATCGAGGCCCGCACCGCCCGCGCGACCGACGTCCTGGTCGGCCACGCCGAAACGGCCACCAGCGACATCGAGACGCGCACCGCGACGGCGACCGAGGGCCTGCTCGGCCGCGCCACCGACGTCGCCCGCGAGATCGAGATGCGCATGACGAGCGCCACCGAGACCCTTGCCGGCCGCGCCGAGACCATCGCCCGCGACATCGAGACGCGCACGGCTACCGCGACCGAGTTCCTCGCAACCCGCATCGGCGCCGTGTCCCATGAGATCGAGACGCGCACCGCCGGGGCGACCGAGTTCCTCGCCAATCGCATCGGCAGCGTCTCCCACGAGATCGAGACCCGCACCCGGACGGCCGCAGACTTCACCGCCGACCGCATCGAGAAGCTCGCGCTCGAGGTCGAGACCCGCGCCAACGCCGCGGCCGAATTCGCCGCCAGCAAGATCGACCGGGTCACTCACGACATCGGGTCGCGCACCGGAATGGCGGTCGAGATTGCCGTCGCTACGGTCGGCAAGGCGACGGAGGAGATCGAGACCCGCACCAATGCCGCCGCCGCGCACGCCGTCGCCACGGTCGGTAAGGCGACGGAGGAGATCGAGACCCGCACCAATGCCGCCGCCGCGCATGCCGTCGCCACGGTCGGCAAGGCGACGGGGGAGATCGAGACCCGCACCAATGCCGCCGCCGAGTTTGCCGCCGCGCGGCTCGCAGGCGCCACCCAGGACATGGAGACGCGCACTGCCACCGCCGCGGAGCAGGCCTCGCTCAGGGTCGAGAACGTCACCCAGCACGTCGGCGCCCGCGCCGCCGAGGCCGGTAACCTGCTGGCCGAACGCACCAGCCGGATCGCCGAGGAGGTCGAGACGCGCACCGCGGCGGCCGCCGATTTCCTGGTCGGCCGGGTCGAATCGATCACCGGCGAAATCGACGCCAAGAGCCGCATGGCGGCCGAGCTGATGCAGGCGCGCAGCGAGCAATTCGTCGACGCCATCAAGACCAACACCGCCGACGCCAACCAGATGCTCACCGAGCTCGCCACCGCGACCACCGCGTCGATCCGCTCGAGCGCGACCGACGTCGAACGGACGCTGACGACGCTGTCGAGCGGCGCGAGCTCGGTGCTCAAGCAGAACGCCACCGAAGTGGAGCGCACCCTCATCGGCGTTTCCCAGGAGGTCGCCCGCACCTTCGTCGGCAAGGCCGACGAGATCACCACCTCGATCCGCCAGCGCTCGGGGGAGCTGTCGCACCTGCTCGACGAGAAGAGCAGCGGCCTCATCAACGCCATCGCCACCAAGGGCGGCCAGTTCTCCGCCGAGATCGAGCGCGCCGCGGAGTCCGCCGCCAAGGCGATCGACGTCAAGGCTTTCGCCTTCGCCCAGTCCATGATGGACAACTCGAACGAGCTCGCCCGCATCATCAACGACGCCAGCGCCAGCGCGACCTCGATCGTCAACCGCACCCTCAAGGAGCTCCAGGATTCGACCAAGAGCTCGGTCTCGCAGGCCACCATCACGGTGGCGCAGACGCTCAAGGACCTGCAGCAGTCGACCAAGGGCGCGGTCGACCAGTCGAAGCAGGCGGCGGTGTCGACGGTTTCGGAGATCCTCGAGACGCACGGCATGCTGCGCGCCGACACCACGACGCTGTTCGAACGGCTGCGCGACGCCAACGGCCTCCTCCAGGAGGTTCTGGGCGGCGCCCAGACCAATCTCAACTCGATCGAGCAGATCCTGTCGACGCGGGTCGCCGAATTCGTCTCGACCATCGGCAGGCTGCTCGAAAGCGCCGACACCGCCACCGGCAAGATGGACCAGCACGTCGGCTCGTTCTACGGGCTCACCTCGAAGGTGCTGGGCGATCTCGGCGAGCTTGCGGTGCAATTCGACGGCCATGGGCGCGCCCTCGTCGAGGCGGTCGCCACGCTCGACAAGAGCAACAAGGACAGCGCCGCGGCGGTCGGCGATCGCAAGACCGCGATCGAGGAGCTTGCGAGCGCCGTGAACAGCCGCACCGAGGAGCTCGACCAGCGGCTCAAGCGCTTCTCGAGCCTGCTCGACGAATCGCTGCACGCCGCGGAGGACCGCGCCCGCGACATCGCCCGGGTGGTCGCCGAGGCCACGTCGGAGGGCGCGCGCACGATCGCCGAGCAGCATGACAAGGTCCGCTCGACCACCGAGGAGCAGAGCAAACGCACGCTCGAGGCCCTGCACCAACTCTACGAGCAGGTGTCGAGCGAGAGCAAAGGCCTGTTCCAGCAGAATGCGTCCGAGGCGCACCAGCTCCTGGCGCAGGCGACCGAACGGTTCGCCGAGGTCATGCAGACGATGAAGCAGATGTCGCTCGACATGCAGCGCGAGCTCGACAATACGCGCGAGGAGCTGCGCCGCGGCGTGCTCGAGTTGCCGGAGGAGACCGCCGAGAGCACCGCGCAGATGCGCCGGGTAATCGTCGACCAGATGGAGGCGCTCGCCGAGCTCAACCGCATCGTCGCCCGCCACGGCCGCAGCATGGACACGGTGGCCACCGGCACCGAGTCCGCGCGGCGCGCCTATCGCGAGGAACCCGTGACGGTGAATGCCGCGCCGCGCCAAGAGCCGGTTCGGCAGGCCATGCGACGTTCCGAGCCGGCCGGCATGCAGGCGCCGCCGCGCGGCCGGATCGACGCGCCGCCGGTCGCGCCCGCGGCCCCCAACGGCGCCGGCCAGAGCCGCGGCGGCTGGCTGTCGGAACTCTTGACCCGGGCCTCGCGCGAAGGCGACGAACCCGGACCCAGCGACGATCGCTCCGCCTATCAGCCGCCGGGCCCGGACGACCGCAACGTCCGCCACACCATCGAATCGCTCGATTCGCTGTCGGTCGATATCGCCCGCATGATCGATCACGATGCCGCGGCGGAGCTGTGGGAACGCTACAACCGCGGCGAGCGCAATGTGTTCACGCGGCGCCTCTATACCATGCAGGGCCAGAAGGCGTTCGATGAAGTGCGCCGGCGCTACAAAGCCGATCGCGAATTCCGCCAGACCGTCGACCGCTACATCGGCGAATTCGAGCGTCTCCTCAACGAGGTTGCGCGCGACGACCGCGGCCAGGTGGTGGCGCGCACCTACCTCACCTCGGAAACCGGCAAGGTCTACACCATGCTGGCCCACGCGGCGGGAAGGTTCGAGTGATGCGGAGTGCGGCCCGACGCGCGTCGCCGGGCCGGCCGCCGAGCGCCGAAGCGTCAACCAAGGCAATGCCCATCGTCCTCTCGGTGCGCCGCGAGCGCTGGCCGATCGCCGGCACCTTTGCCATCAGCCGCGGATCCAAGACCGCGGCCGAAGTGGTGGTCGCCGAGCTTGCCGACGGCACGGTCTCGGGGCGCGGCGAATGCGTGCCCTATGAACGCTATGGCGAGACGGTCGCGGGCGTCGTCGCGGCCATCGGCGGGCTTGCCGGCGACATCGCGGCGGGCCTCGACCGTGCCGGTTTGCAGCGCGCCTTGCCGGCGGGCGCCGCCCGCAATGCGCTCGACTGCGCCTTCGTCGATCTCGAGGCGAAGCGCAGCGGCCGCCCGGCGCATGAAGTTCTGGGCGTCGGCGCGCCGCGCCCCCGCCTCACCGCCTATACGATTTCGCTCGGGACCCCCGACCGGATGGCGGCGGCCGCCGCCGCGGCGGCGGCCCGGCCGCTCCTGAAGGTCAAGCTCGGCGGCGCCGGCGATACCGAGCGGATCGCCGCGGTGCGCCGCGCGGCGCCGCGGGCGGAACTGATCGTCGACGTCAATGAGGGGTGGAGTGCGGGAAACCTCGCGGCCAATCTCGCGGCCTGCGCGGCGGCGGGCGTGACCCTGGTCGAACAGCCGCTGCCCGCCGGCGACGATGCGGCGCTCGGCGCGGTCGCGCGCCCAATCCCGGTCTGCGCCGACGAGAGCGTCCATGACCGCGCCACGCTCGCCGCGCTCGCCGGCAAATACGACGCCGTGAATATCAAGCTCGACAAGACCGGCGGCCTGACCGAGGCGCTGGCGCTCGCCGCGGCCGCGCAGGCGGCGGGTTTCGACCTCATGGTCGGGTGCATGATCTCGACCTCGCTCGCCGTCGCGCCCGCCATGCTGGTGGCGGAGCGCGCCCGGGTGGTCGATCTCGATGGGCCGCTGCTGCTGGCGATCGATCGCCCGAACGGCCTGCTCTACCACGGCAGCACCGTGCATCCGGCCCGCCCGGCGCTGTGGGGTTGAAGCGGAACCCAAGGCCCGGCGCCCGTTTTCATGGAGAATGCGATATGGAGCATGCGACGAAATATCCAGGCGCTCGCCACAAAACGTTCTTGTGCGGCATGAATGTTGCTTGCTAAATTCAGCCCGATGGGGGGAACATGCATCGCACATTCTTGATGGTTGCCGGCATCGCCGCTGCCATGATTTCGGTGTCGCCCGCCAACGCGACCATGCGGATCAACGGCGATCCGGGCGGCCTGATCATCGCCTATGCGGAGCGGTTTGCGGCGGCGCGTGCCAGCGGGGAACGGGTCATCATCGACGGCGCCTGCCTGTCGGCCTGCACGCTGGCGATCGCCGTGCTGCCGCGAGGGCAGGTTTGCGCGACGCCCAACGCCGTGCTCGGCTTTCACGCCGCCTGGCGGCCGACCTCGAACGGCGACAAGGTTGCCAGCCCCGTCGCGACCCAGGCCATGTACGAGCTTTACCCCGCGAATGTGCGCGATTGGATCGTTCGCCGCGGCGGCCTGTCCACACGGATGATCTTCCTTAAGGGCCGCGAGCTTGCCGCGATGGTGGCGGCCTGCGACGGGAGCGCGACGGCAAATGCCGGCGCCGCGCTACGCGGCGAGCGCAACACACGCACCGTCAGGCGCGATCTGTCTCCGCGCGCCACGCTCGCCGCCCAGCCGCTGCGATGACAAAACCGCCGGCCGCGGCGGCCGCCATGGCGAGATAGGCGTAGCTGCCGAATTTCTCCACGAGTTCGCCGGACAGTCCCATCGCGACCGCGAAGGTGATGCCCTGCAGGGCGGAAAAATCGCCCTGGGCGGTGGCGCTGCCGCCGCGGCCGGCAAGGCGCGACAGCACGTGCATGGCGCCCACATGGGTCGCGCCGAACGACAGGGCATGGAGGCATTGCAGGAACGGCAACGCGGCGGCAGGCGGATCGAGCGCCATGGCGGTCCAGCGCAGCACGCCGCCGAGCGCGCCCAGGAGGATCGTCTCGACGGCGCCGATCCGGGCGATCAGGCGTCCCGATCCGGCGAACAGCAGGATCTCGGCGACCACGCCGATCGCCCATAACAGGCCGACGGCGGTTCCATCGAGGCCGGCGGCGCTCCACTGCAGGGTGACGAAGCCGTACAGCACCGCGTGGCTCGCCTGGACGAGGCTGGCGCCGACCACGACCGTCACGAATACGCGCGACCGCCACAGCCCGCCGCCGGCCGCTTGCGTCTTGCCCGGCGCGCCGGCGCGATCGGGCGTTCGCGGCAGCAGCAGGGTCGCGGCGGCCGTCATCGCCATGGCGGCGGACAGCACCAGGATGAGCGGCGCGGCGCCGAGCGCGGCGAGGAAAATCCCACCCGCCATGTTGGCGAGGACGAAAGCGACCGATCCCCACAGCCGCACCGGCCCATAGGCGAGCCCGCGGGCGCCGAGCCCGCGCAGGCCATAGGAATCGCCGAGCGGCAGCACCGGCGCAGACACGATCGAGATCGCCACATAGGCCGCGAGGATGGCCACGAATCCATGGGCGGCGCCCATCGCGGCGTAGCCCGCCGCGGCGAGGATCGCCGTGACCGTCAAGGCGACGCGGTGGTCGAAGCGGCGATCGATCAGCCGGGTCGTCAACGGGAGCGCAATGACGCGGATCAGCATCGGGACGGCGAGCAGGATGCCGATCTCGCGGGCATCGAGGCCCCGGGTTGCAAGCCACACCGGCAGATAAGGCATCTGAATACCGCCAAAGGTGAAGAATGCGGCATAGAAAATCGCCATCCGCAGTGCGAATCCATCGCCGCGCGCTATCCTGAAAAAAAGCCGAATCACTTATCTGTCCTTTGTCGCCACTCTGCCCTTCGTCGCTACGCCATAACACCGCTACCGCAGCCCGCCATGCAGCCCGAAAATGCGCCCGCCCAAACGCCTGCCGCTACGCCCGCCGCAGCCGCCGCGCGGCCGCCGCCCGGCGAGGCGGATTTCGAGGCGATCTATGCCGCCGTCATGGCGACCGAACGAGGCCGCTGGTTTCTTTGCGAGTATGCTCGCCGCAACCGCCAGACCGATACTGCCGCGGTGCTCGCCGCGATCGACCGCCTGATCGCGGCGGCGCGCGCGGACGCCGAGGCGCTCGCGCCGCCCGACCGAAAGCCGATCGTTGAAACCGGCGCCGCCATCGAACGCCTGCGCACCGAGCTTGCCGACATGGCAAACGCGATCGCCCGCGCCA
>Ga0209415_10021189_pt1 | contig 10033 bp, 6 predicted proteins | sample PeaSoiSIISIP2007_FD_187696 | JGI IMG/M metagenome (GOLD analysis project Ga0209415, IMG submission 187696) | Peat soil microbial communities from Weissenstadt, Germany - SII-SIP-2007 (SPAdes) (version 2) | ecosystem: Environmental > Terrestrial > Soil > Wetlands > Peat | place: Germany... | reverse complement strand
CGTATGACGCGACCGGGCACGTGGCGTTCACCTCCGCCCTCACCAGCATCGTCGTCGTCGCCCCGGTGACCCCGCTCCCTCTTTGCGCAATCATTTCGCCGGCGGGCACGCCGGCGATGCCCACGACCATAGCCATTCCCGATTATAACGCGGACGCGGGCGCGTTCATACCGGTCGTGATCAACGCGAGCGGGGCGCTCAACATCACGCAGGTCCAGCTCTACATTGACGGGGTGCTCTATGGCACGATCTCGGCGTTCCCCTACATCTTCCAATGGCAGCCATCGACGACGGGCATCTACAACCTGACGGCGCTGGCCTATGACGGTAAGAACAACGTCATCGCGTCGACCACCAGCTCGTCGCCCACGCTGACCCCGGCCCCAACAAGCGTGATCATCGGGGCGCTGCCGTCGGTTGCGATCACGCAGCCGAACAACGGGGCGACGCTAAACGGGGGTGCGCCCGCGACCATCAGAGCCACCGCCTCGGATTCCAACCTGAAGGCCGATGGCAGTCCGATTGCCGTTATGGACGTCCAGTTCTTCCAGGACGGCAATTCAGTGGGCGACGACAATCATGATTCCGTAACACTCGGGGACATCTACTCGGCCACGTTCACGGCCAAACAGAACCTGGACCCGGTTACGCTAGTTCCCCTGCCGAGCGAGTTGACGGCGCTCGCGACCGACGAACTCGGGTTTTCGGCGGTCTCGCCGGCCGTGGAGGTGAAGGTTACCGCGGGCGGCACGGGCGGCGGCACCATCGTCGGAATCCCTCCGACGGTCAGCATCACGAGCCCCACGCCGCTGGAGAGTGTCGTCGTAAACACGCCGGTCACCATCTCGGCGACGGGGAACGCCCCCAACGGCAACATTGTCCAGATCGAGTTCTTCGTTGACGAGAACATGCTGTCCACCGCCACGAAATACCCGTATTCGGTGATATGGACGCCGGCGAACCTCGGGACTTACACGATCACCGCCCAGGTGACCGACAACCTGGGTGACAAGATTACCAGCTCCCCCCCGATCACCGTCTCGGTCGTCCCCGAGCCGCCGCCGGTCATCAGCATCACGGCGCCGTCGTCCGGCGGCATCGTGACGGCGGGCGTGGGCACCACGATAGCAGCCAACGCCTCGTCCCCGACGGGCACGATCGCGTCGGTCCAGTTCTACGCGAACGGCCTGCTGGTGGGCTCGACCTCCACGCCGCCGTACACAGTGTCGTGGACGCCGCAGTCGGCCGGCGTGTACACGCTGACGGCGATCACTGCGGACAACTCGGGCGAGACGACGACCTCGAGCGCGATCATCGTCGAGGCCGTGACCAGCACCGGCGGCCTCGGGAACACGGTCTATTTCGGCCATTACCAGGGTCTGACGGACAGCGGGCGCTTCGCCTTCGCCATCGTCGACGGGACGTTTGGGACGTACATCGCGCACTCCAGCGGGGGCGCGTCGTCCTCCACGGCGTTCTTTCCGGACCTCAAGGTCAGTGCCGCGGGCGGCTTCTCGGCGTCGGCGATCAACGGAAGCGCCTCGGTGACCGGGGTGACGGGCACGCTGTCGCCGAGCGAGGACATGTTCATCGGCACCGTTACCCAGACGGGCGGCAACGCCGTCGCGGCCGGCTACTACACGGGCAACATCTCGGGAGTGGCGGGCAGCCAGGTCTGCGCGATCGTCGGATTCGACGGCGAGATCATGGTGTACGTGAAGTCGGGGTCGTTCTCCGACGCCGGGGACTCCACGGTCGACTCCAGCGGCAACTTCACGATCGCGACCCAGTCGAACAACACCCTGGTGGGGGCGGTCGACCCGACGACCGGGTTCATGACCGCGACGCTCACGGGCGGGCCTGGCGGCGTCATCTACGCGGGCAAGGTCTCCGGGGGCACCTTCAGCGACGGCGTCCTCAGGAACATCTCCACGCGGGGGCTCGTCGGCTCCGGCGCGAACGACATGATCGCCGGGTTCGTCGTGGGCGGCACCGTGCCCAAGCAGCTGCTGGTCCGGGCCGTGGGCCCGACGCTGGCTGGCCTCGGGCTCTCAGGAGCGATCGACGGCACCGAGCTGTCCATCTACTCGGGCTCGACGCTCGTCGACTCGAACACGGGCTGGAGCTCCACCCAGGCCAACGAGACCGCCGTGGCCGCCGCCGAGGTCCAGTCGGGCGCGTTTGCGCTGCCCATCGGCAGCGCCGACTCCGCCCTTGTCGGCACCTTCGCCCCGGGCAGCTACACCGCCATTGTCTCGGGCACGGACTCGACCACGGGCATCGGGCTAGTCGAGGTCTACGACCTCGACACGCTCCAGCTGTTCTCCTCGCAGAAGCTCACGAACGTCTCGACCCGTGGGAACGTGGGCACCGGCGCCAGCATCATGATCGGGGGCTTCAACATCAACGGATCCGCCCCCAAGCGGCTGCTGATCCGCGGCGCGGGACCGGGGCTCTCGGCGCTGGGCGTCTCGGGGACGCTTTCGGCGCCGCACCTGCAGCTCTTCAACAACGCGGGGGGGCTCATCCGGGAGAACTACTCGTGGCAGACCGGCAATGACGCCGCCCTCCTGTCGGCGGCCGAGGCGGCGACCGGCGCGTTCGCGTTTGCGAACGGCAGCGCCGATTCGGCGATCCTTATCGTCGTTCCGCCCGGCACCTACACCGCCGAGCTGTCCGGCGTCGGAGGGGCCACCGGCATTGCCCTTGTCGAGGTCTACGAGGTCCCCTGATCCCGGCACGGGAACCTCGCCCTGCGCGACAATTGGATGGTGATTTCGTGATTTCGGGCTAGGGTTCTGGTCGTCGATGACCAGGACCCAAAGCCCCGTCATTTCGCCTTCCGGCACGTCCCACCCGTTTGCGGGGGTGTTCGCGATGCTGGCCCCGCACATGGCGGCGCTCGACAAGTTCCTGCAGGGGCAGCTGGCCGCGTTCGAGCCCGAGATAAGGGCCAACGTGAACTACTGCATCGACACCTCGGGCAAGCGGATAAGGCCGGCCCTGGTGTTCCTCAGCGGCTGGAATGGGGCGGGAAAGGTGTCCCCGGACCTGGTCCGGGCAGCGGCCGTGGTCGAGCTCGTGCACCTGGCCACCCTCGTGCACGACGACATCATGGACTCCGCCGAGGTGCGCCGCAGCCGCAAGACGGCGATGCGCGAGTTCGGCCCAACCGCGGCGGTCCTGCTGGGCGACGCGCTGTTTGCGCACGCGCTCCATCTCGCGACGCATTTTCCGACGACCGAGGTCTGCGCCGCGGTGTCCGAGTCCACGCGCCGCGTCTGCGCAGGCGAGATCATCCAGAGCCTCAGCCGGAGGTCGACCGACCTCACGCCGGCCGAGTACCAGCGAATAATCGACCTGAAGACGGCCGAGCTCTTCCGCGTTTCCTGCTACCTCGGCGGCCGGCTGGCGGGCTCCGAGGACGGCTACGTGGACGCACTCGACCGATTCGGCCGCCACCTCGGCATCGCCTACCAGATCTACGACGACCTCGCCGATTTCTTCGGGAGGGAGGAGAAGATCGGCAAAACGCTCGGCACCGACCTCGCGAGCGGGAAGTTCACACTGCCGCTGTTCGCGTTGATGGACCGGCTGCCGCCCTTCGAGCGGGCCGCGCTGTCGGGGGAGATAGGGGGGCTGCGGCCGTCCCAGCCCGCGCTCCGCCTCAAGCAGATGCTCGACCTCGGCGTCTTTGACGCGGTCGAGGGGGCGGTCCAGGTCGAGATCTCGGCGGCGCGCGCCGCCCTCGCCGAATGGCCCGGCCACTCGCCGACGCCCCACCTTCTAGCGCTGGGCGATGTCCTTCTCGCGCAGGTCGCCGCGCTCCGGCCCGTCGGGTGAACGGCGGGAGTTGGCGGCCCGGCCCCCGGCCGGCCGAGCGTTTCGATTTGCCAAGCCGCGGCACCGGGACTTCCCTGTTGTCGCCGCATGAACGCCAGCAAGGCCATTGGCAAGACGCTTGTTGCGTCGCCGGAGCGCAAGCTCGAGGCGGATGCCGACATGGCGGTGGTGCGGCAGGTCCAGGCCGGCGACGTGGCCGCGTTTGACCGCCTGATCGTCAAGTACCGGGAGCGAGTCCTCGGAATCGTCTACAACATGACCTCAAACCGGGAGGATGCCGCCGACCTTGCCCAGGACGCCTTCATCAAGGCCTTCCAGTCGATCCACCGCTTCCAGGGGCAGTCCTCCTTCTTCACCTGGCTGTACCGGATCGTCGTGAACTCGACGCTGAGCCACCTGAGAAAGAACAGGCTGAGGTCGTTCTTCAGCCTGGAGTCGATCCGCGAGGACGATCCCGTGTCCCGGGAGCTGGTGGACGCCCTGACCGACAGGACGGGTGCCGGCCGGGAGGCCTTCGTCCGTGAACTCCAGGAAAAATTGAACGATGCGATGCAGAAACTGTCTATCAATCATCGGACTGTGGTGACTTTATTCGAAATCGACGGACTCAGCCACCAGGAGATTGCAGAGGTTATGGACTGCTCGATCGGAACCGTCCGGTCTAGGCTCCATTATGCAAAGCAATTGCTTCAGGCTGAGCTACAACCCTATTTGCGATGATAGAGGATCCCAAAAGGAAGGTAACGGTTGAGGACCTCCTGCGCCTCAAGAGGGCGGAGCGCCCTCCGCAGGAATTCTGGGAGCGGTTTGAGTCTGAGATCCGAGCTAAGCAGTTGGCTGCTATAGTGATAAGGCGGCCGTGGTGGGACGGGGCCTCGAGGATCTTCGCGGTCGCCTTGCGGAACCGCGTTCCATTCGGGGCTGCAGCGGCCTTCGCCCTCACCTGGGCCGGCGTGCACTACGCGGGAGGACCCGCAGCGCCCGCTCGCTCGGCCCCGGGACCCGTCGCCCGTGCGGGCGCTTCCGCCGCGCAGGTTTCATCCCCAGTGGGCCAGGGCCGGGAAGATGCCGAGAACGCGGCTCCCGGGACCGCAGCCCGCGAGGCCGCCCGCTCGCCCGGGCCAGTGGTGGCGCAGATCGCTTCCCATCTGGCCGAGGCGCCGCCGGCCTCCAAGGCCCAGGCCGCGAAGGGGACCCAGTTTGCAGAGGGGGTCGCCGCCGACCTTGTCGATTTTCGTGGGACGGATCCCGACCTCGCGAGGCGCGATGTCTTCGGGTCCGACCGGGAGTTTGAGGCGTCATTCGCCTCGGTTCACCAGCCGCCGGCCGAGCCCCTTGCCAGCATGGACCCGTCCGGCGAGCGCCTTGAAAGGCTGCTGGTTCCGGCGCTTCCGTCCGATTCCTCCTCCGGCGCCGCCCTGCTCGGGGCCTACAGGATAAAGCAGAAGGCCTCGTACGACAGGATGTACGAGTCGCTGGACCGGTATGGGGCCGGGGGGATGTCGCTCGAGTTCAGGTTTTGAGCCGCTTGGCGGCTGACGGGGGCAGACAGGCGGCACATCCGTTCGCGAAGAAATCGTTGCCCTTGTCGTCGACGAGGATGAAGGCCGGGAAGTCCCTGACCTCGATCTTCCACACGGCCTCCATGCCGAGCTCGGGGTACTCGAGCATCTCGACCTTCGAGATGTTCTCCTTGGCGAGGATCGCGGCCGGCCCGCCCACGCTCCCCAGGTAGAATCCCCCGTGCTTCTTGCACGAGGCGGTCACCTCGGGCCCGCGGTTGCCCTTGGCCAGCATCACCATCGAGCCCCCGAGGGACTGGAACAGGTCGACGTAGCCGTCCATCCTGCCCGCGGTGGTCGGGCCGAACGATCCGGAGGCGTATCCCGTGGGCGTCTTGGCGGGACCCGCGTAGTAGACCGGATACCTCTTGAAGTAGTCGGGCAGGCCCCTGCCGGCATCCACGCGCTCCTTGAGCTTCGCGTGCGCGCCGTCGCGGGCGACCACCATGGTGCCGCTGAGCGAAACCCGCGTCGTGACCGGGTACTTCGACAGCTCGGCCCGGATCTCGTCCATCGGCCGGTCGAGATCGATGGGGACGACCCCCGTGTCCTTCAGCGTGCGCTGCGCGGGGGGGATGAAGCGCCCCGGGTCCGAGTCGAGCGCCTCGAGGAAGACCCCGTCCCGGGTGATCCTGGCCCTGATGTTGCGGTCGGCCGAGCACGACACGCCCATGCCGACAGGGCAGCTCGCCCCGTGCCGGGCGAGGCGGATCACGCGCGCGTCGAGGGCGAAATACTTGCCGCCGAATTGCGCCCCGATTCCCGTCTTGCGGGCGATCTCGAGGACCTTCGCCTCCCACTGCGTGTCGCGGAATCCCCGACCGAGCTCGTTGCCCGAGGCGGGGAGCGAGTCCAGGTAGCGAGCGGAGGCAAGCTTCAGGGTCTTCATGCACGCCTCCGCGCTCGTTCCGCCGACCACGAACACCAGGTGGTAGGGCGGGCAAGCGGCCGTCCCCAGCAGGGGAAGCTTGTCCGCCACGAACTTAGCGAAGCTGCTCGGATTCAGGAGCGCCTTCGTCTCCTGGAAGAAGAGCATCTTGTTGGCGGAGCCCCCGCCCTTCGCGACGAAGAGCAGCTCGTAGGTGTCGCCGGGGGTGGCGAGTATGTCGATCTGGGCCGGGAGGTTGGTGCCGGTGTTGACCTCATTCCACATGTCGAGGGGGGCCACCATCGAGTAGCGCAGGTTCTCCTTCGTGAAGCACTCGTAGACGCCGCGGCTGAGCAAGAGGGCGTCATCGGCCCCGGTCCAGACCCGCTCGCCCTTCTTGGCGAAGATGGCGGCCGTGCCCGTGTCCTGGCACATCGGAAGGATCCCCTGGGCCGCGATCTCCGCGTTCTTGAGGAGCGTCAGCGCCACGTAGCGGTCGTTCGCGGAGGCCTCCGGATCGTCCAGGATCGCCGCGAGCTGGCGCAGGTGGCTCGTGCGCAGCATGAAGGCGCTGTCCCGGAACGCCTGCTGGGCGACGAACGACAGGACCTCGGGCTCGACCTTGAGGACCTCGCGGCCCTCGAAGCGGGCGGTCGAGACGCCCTCCTTCGAGAGAAGGCGGTATTCGGTGTCATCGCCAGACAGGGGCAGGGGGTCCTGGTGTGCAAAGGGCGGCGTGGCCATGGGCTAAACCTTGCCCAACTCCGCGCCCAAGTAAAGGTGGCGTCTCGGCTGCTCCCCTCCCGCGTGGCGGGGGAGCCCCGTCACCGCAGGCCGCCGGCGCCGGCCATCGCGCGCACCGTCGCGTGGAACCGGCCGAGGTCGGACGGGGTCACGACCTCGCCCTTGCCCCGGCGCCAGCCCGCGTCGCTTGGCCAGACGCCGCGGGAGAGGAAGCTGTCCACGACCTTGGAGAGCCCCGCCACGCTCACGTAGTCCTTCTGCTCCTTCTCGTCGCGCTCGCGCGAGATGAGCTCCGCGGGTATCGGGCTGATGGTGCCGCTCGAGACGTAGGCGAGGTCGTTTAGCAAGACGAACGGGCGCGAGTCCTCGATGGTCGTCGCGGGCCTCGACACCTCCCCGCGCAGGTAACGGCAGTACTCGATGTGGTTCTCCTCGAGGCCGTCGAAGGGACCGCTCGACGCCCGCTCGGTCCTGCCGTCCCTCCACGCGATCTCGACCTGGCCGCCGACGCCGTACCTGAAGATCGCCTTCTCGCAGATCACGGTCTCGGAGCTCGTGCTCGCGCCGGCGCAGGCGTGGGAGAGCGCGAACCTGAGCGTGCAGCCCGCGGTTAGGTCCGCCTCCACGAAGAACGTGTCGGCGCCCTCGATGGCGTGGGCGCGGTAGAGCTCCGCCCGGACCGCGGCGACCTCGGCCCAGCTGTAGAGGCCGGCCGCGCCGGTCCAGAACAGCATGTTGTGCACGAAGTGGGAGATCGCGTTGCCGAAGCACGAGTCGAGGACGACCTGGCCGTCGATGATGAGCCGGCCCGACCAGCCGTTGCGGGTAAAATAGCTGGAGGGGCGCGGCCAGAGGGCGCTCAGGGTGCCGCCGCGCGTCGTCCCGAACTCGCCGGAGAGCAGCCTCCCCTTCAGCGCGAGTCGGCTCTTCTCGACGATGTAGTTGAAGCCGACGAGCGAGGACTTCCGCGCGCGCCGGTCGGCGGCGACCATCCTGTCGAGCTCCTGGTAGTCCAGGGTGGGGGGCTTCTCGACGTAGGCGGGGAGGCCGACGGACGTGATCGCGTCGTGCATCGCTGCGTGCAGCTGGATCGGGGTCGGCGTGACGACGTAGTCCAGGTCGCCGCTGCAGGCCTCCAGCATCGCCCGGTAGTCGTCGAACGCCCGGACTCCGCGCGGGCCGAAGCGCCAGGCCTGCTGCTCGGCCGCGAAGGCCGCGAGCCTGGGGTCGCAGGCGCAGACCAGCCGGGCGATGCCGCGCTCCTCGAGCCTCGCGACGGTGTTGTGGTGGGAGCCGGCGAACCCCCCCATGCCGACGATGCCGATGCGCAGGGGCCGAGTCACACGATCTTGAGCTTCGGAAGGTCCTGGCCGTCGATGAGCCCCACGGGCCTTCCGGCCGGGTCCACGACGATCAGGTCGTCGATCTTGTGGAGCTCGAAGAGGCGCAGTGCGTCCACCGCGAGAGCGTCGTCGCGGATCACCTTGGGCGTGCGGGTCATGAAGTCTGAGACCGGGCGCCCGAGGAAGTCCGGCCCCGAGAGGGCGGAGCGGCGGAAGTCACCGTCGGTGAGTATGCCGCTGAGCTTTCCGCTCCCCGCCCGGATGAGCGCGATGCTGCCGCTCTTCGCCTTGGTCATCGCCAGGATCGCGTCCTGGACCGTGACGGCGTCCTTCGCCACCGGCAGGCGGTCGCCCGTGCGCATGATGTCCCTGGCGCGCAGCAGGAGCACGCGGCCCAGGTTCCCGGCCGGGTGGTACATCGCAAAGTCGTCGCGCGTGAGCCCGCGCGCCTCCAGCAGCACCATCGCCAGCGCGTCCCCGAGGGCGAGGGCGGCCGTCGTGCTCGCCGTGGGGGCGAGCTTGAGCGGGCAGGCCTCGCGCGTGGCCTGGTAAAGGAGCCGGAAGTCGGCCCGGCGCGCGAGGTCCGACTTCGGGTTGCCCGTCAGGGCGACGATCTTCAGCCCGAAGCGCTTGAGGATCGGGACGAGCCTCAGGATCTCGTCCGACTGGCCGCTGTTGCTCAGGATTATCGCGAGATCGCCCTCGTCGCAGAGCCCGAGGTCCCCGTGGAGGGCCTGGGTGGGGTCGAGGAAGCAGGAGGAGACGCCGGTGCTGTTGAAGGTTGCCGCGATCTTGCCGGCGATGTGGGCCGACTTGCCCACGCCGCTGAAGATCAGCTTGCCCCCGGCCGCCACCACGGCCTCCACCGCGCGGGCCGTCTCTGTGAACTCCTCGCCCAGTCCCCGCGAGGTCTCCTCGAGGGCGTTGCACTCGATTCGAATGCACCGCCGGGCGCGGGCGAGCGCGGTTTTCGGCGAGATGGCCATCAGCGTCGGTGGTCGATTGGTCCCATTTAGGTTTGAGTCGGCGGGGGAGAGGGGGGAATTTAACGCACGGGTCCGGCCGTTCAACCCCTTTCGCTTCGATGACAACACGTTCAATCATTCTTGGGGCGGCGGCGCTGCTCGCGCTCGCCGCCGGACCCGGCTGCGGGGGCGATGCGCCCTCGCTTTCGTCCGAGATGGATGACTCGAACTACCGCGACGGCCAGCAGCTGGAGCGCCAGGGCCGCTGGGACGAGGCCCTGGCCGCCTACCTGAAGGTCATCGACCGCCGCGGCGACGCGGCGCCGGAGTCGAACCTGGACGCCGGGCTCATCTACCTGAACCACATCAGGGACCCGATCTCCGCCATCTACCATTTCCGGAGGTACCTGGAGCTGGAGCCCAATTCGAAGCAGGCGGTCTTCGTGAGGGGCATGATCGACTCCGCGAAGCGCGAGTTCGCACGCTCGCTGCCCGGCCAGCCGCTCGAGAGCCAGACCGAGCACCTCGGGGTCCAGGAGCAGGTCGAGCGCCTGCAGCGCGAGAACGACGAGCTCAAGGCGGAGAACGCAGCGCTGCGCGCGGGCGCCATGGTGCCCGCGACGCATTCGACCACGATAGACCTCGGGTCGATCCCGACGCAGCAGGCCCCGGCCGAGGGGACGACCACGCCGGCGACCGGTGCGGCGG
>Ga0209415_10021188_pt1 | contig 10033 bp, 9 predicted proteins | sample PeaSoiSIISIP2007_FD_187696 | JGI IMG/M metagenome (GOLD analysis project Ga0209415, IMG submission 187696) | Peat soil microbial communities from Weissenstadt, Germany - SII-SIP-2007 (SPAdes) (version 2) | ecosystem: Environmental > Terrestrial > Soil > Wetlands > Peat | place: Germany... | reverse complement strand
CCCGCCGACGCAGGCACGATCTTCTTCTTCGCGAGCGAGCCGCCGAGCGCGAGCGCCGCGAGCATCGGCACGAAGCGGCCGAGGAGCATGGCGACAGTGCCGAACGAGGCGGAGAAGCTCGTCGCCCCGTAGCCGGCGAACGCGCTGCCGTTGTTGTTCGACTGCGAGTCGTACGCGTAGAGGGTCTCGGTGAAGCCGTGGACGCCGTGGTTGTAGATCGAGGCGACGCCGGACTTCGTCACGATCGCGACGGCGGTCATCGTCAGCACCATCGTCGGCACGAACAGCGCGCCGAGTGCGGCGAGCTTGATCTCGCGCGCCTCGATCTTCTTGCCGAGCCACTCCGGCGTGCGCCCGACCATCAGCCCGGCGATGAAGACGGCGATGACGATGTAGAAGAACATCCCGTACAGTCCGGAGCCGACTCCGCCGAAGATCACCTCGCCGAGGAAGAGGTTCACGAGCGGCACAGCGCCGCCGGCCGGGGTCTGGGCGTCGAAGCCGCTGTTGACGGAGCCGTTCGAGGCGTCGCTCGTGGCCACGGTCCAGAGCGTCGAGTTCGCGATGCCGAACCGGACCTCCTTGTCGGCGAAGTTGCCGCCGCTCTGACCGTGGCCCTGGGTGATGTTCACGCCCGAGCTGCGTAAGACCTGGGAGCCGTGCTGCTCGGCCGGCAGGTTGATCGCGACGCCGATCGCGAACACCGCGAACATCGCCGCGAACACCATCCAGGCGTGTCGTCGCGCGCCCACCATCTTCCCGAACATGAACACCTGGCCTGCCGGGATGAGCAGGATCGCGAGCAGCTCGAAGAAGTTCGAGATCCCGTTCGGGTTCTCGAACGGGACGGCCGAGTTCGAGTTGTAGTAGCCGCCGCCGTTCGTCCCGAGCTGCTTGATCGCGATCTGCGAGGCGGCGGGGCCGCGCGCGATCGTCTGGTGCGCGCCCTGGAGCGTCGTCGCGGTCGCGTGCGAGTGGAACGTCTGCACGACGCCCTGCGACATGAGGATGACGCCGAGGATCACTGCGAGCGGCAGCAGGATGTAGACGAGCGTGCGATAGAGGTCGCGCCAGAAGTTGCCTATCTCGTTACGCGACCGGCGCGCGATCCCGCGCACGACCGCCGCAAGCACGGCCATGCCGACCGCGGCGGACACGAAGTTCTGCACCGCGAGCCCGGCCATCTGGCTCAGATACGACATCGTGTACTCGCCGCCGTAGTACTGCCAGTTCGTGTTCGTGATGAAGCTGGCCGTCGTGTTGAGCGCGATGTGCGCCGGCACCGCCGGCAGGTGGTCCGGGTTCAGGAACAAGTGGCCCTGGAGCCGGAGCATCCCGTACAGGAACAGCGCGAAGATGGTGCTGAAGACGAGCGTGACCTTGCCGTAGCCCTTCCACGTCTGCTCCTTGAAGCCATCGACGCGAACAGCGCGGTAGAAGCCGCGTTCCACCGCGCCGAGCCAGCGGAAGCGCCCGCGCGTCGCGAACTCGTCGTCGTTGTAGACGCGCGCCATGTAGATGCCCAGCGGGTAGCCGAGCGCGATCAGGACGACGACGTAGACGAGGATCTGAGCGATGCCCTGCCCGTTCATCTAGAACCGCTCCCCTCGAAGGAGGGCGTACACGAGGTACGCGAGGACCAGAAGAGAGACGACGAGACCGAAGACGTCGGCGGCCGACATCAGATCCGGTCCAGCAGATAGAGGAACGCGAACGCGAGCGCGAAGCAAGCTGCCCCGATCGCGATCGCAGCGAGGTCGTACATCAGCGACACACCTCCAGAAGTTCGAGAATCTCCGCGAAGCGAGGGGCTGGGTCACACGGCCGCTGCTGGAGCGGGCTTGTCGCGCAGTCGTCCACCAGGCGTCGTACGGCGATCACGCCCGCGGCCGAGACGGGCCGGGCCGTGTCGTCCAGGCAAGCGGCAAGTGCCTCGACGCGACCGTCTTCGATGCGTCGAAGCGCCGCGGCGAGGAGCTTCCGCTCGCGCCGGCAGGTCAGCTCCTGGACACGCCAGCCGTAGCGCGACCGCGCGATGTCGTAGCCACGCGCGATCCAGGCGTCGGCCGACGAGCGAAGCTTGTGCTGGTCCTCCCAGCGCTGCACGGCGAGGAAGATCCCGAGGCAGGCGAGGGTGATGGGTGCAGTGAGGAGCATGCTGCCGCGCAGCCCGCCGGCATCGCAAACGGCCAGCAGGGCCGTCGCCGACGATCCGCACACCGCTGCCGGGAACCACGGCGCGTACCGCACGCCATGCTGCACCGCCTCCATGCAGCGAACGTACGACGCGTCGGATAAACGACGGCTGAAAGCCTGACGCGCGAACCTAAAAGTTGTCTAAACGGAATTGACGAGCCGGTAACCCGCGCCCGGCTCGGTGAGGAGGTAGCGCGGACTCGACGGATCGGGCTCGATCTTCCGACGCAGGTGCGAGACGTAGACGTGCAGGTAGTGCGCCTCCACCTGGTACGCGGGGCCCCACACCTCCCGCAGCAGCGTCCGGTGCGTGAGCAGCTTGCCGCGGTTCTGGGCGAGCACGCGCAGGAGGTCGAACTCGTGCGGGCTCAGCTTCACGCGCTTCCCACCGACCGTGACCACGCGGTCGGCGACGTCGATGCGCAGGTCTCCGACCTCGATCACCGGCTCCTGCGCCGAACCCGACCGCCGCATGACGGCGCGCAGCCTCGCCAGCAGCTCCTCGACGCTGAACGGCTTCGTGACATAGTCGTCCGCGCCGGCGTCGAGCGCCGCGATCTTCTCGCGCTCCTCGCCGACCGCGGAGAGCACGATCACCGGCGCCTCGCTCCACGTGCGCAGCTCGCGGCACACTTCCGTGCCGTTGCCGTCCGGCAGGACGAGGTCGAGGATCACCGCGTCGGGCGGCTGGGCCGCGGCCGCGGTCAGCGCCTCCTGCGCCGTCGCCGCGGAGTCGACCGTGTAGCCCGCGCCGCGCAGCGTCGCCCGCAGCGCGCGGAGGATCTGCGGCTCGTCGTCGACGACGAGGACGCGCTGACCGGTCACGCCGTCAGCTCCGCCGGGACCTCGACGACGGGCAGCGCCAGCGCGAACGTCGCGCCCTGCTCGGGCCGCGACTCAGCCCAGACGCGACCGCCGTTCGCGGCTGCGAATCCCCGCGCGATGGCGAGGCCGAGACCGGCGCCGGACTTGCGGTCGTCCGTCCGGCGGTAGAAGGGCTCGAAGACGCGCTCGAGCTCGGCCTCAGGCAGGCCGGGCCCCTGGTCGACGACGCGGACGATCGCCTCCTTGCGCGTTGCGCCGATGCGGACGAGCACCGGCGTGTCCGGCGGCGAGAACTTGAGCGCGTTCTCGACGAGGTTCGCGAGCACGCGCCGGATCTGCGCCGCGTCGACGTTGACGAGCGGAGACTCCCCGACGATCTCGACGTGCTCGCGCGCGCCGAGCGTGTCGACCGCCTCGCGCACGAGGTCGTCGAGCGACCAGAGCTCCAGCTCGGGGGCTGCGGCGCCCGCCTCGAGGCGGGAAAGGTCGAGCAGATCGCCGACGAGACGGCTGAGGCGCTCCGAGTCGACCTCGATCGTGTCGAGAAGCTCCGCGCGGTCGACGTCGCTCAGGTGGAGCGTCGGGCTGCGAAGCGCACCGACGGCCGTGCGGATCCCCGTCAGCGGCGTGCGCAGGTCGTGCGAGACGGCCCGCAGGAGCGCCGTCTTCACGAGGTCGCTGCGCCGGAGCGCCTCGGCCTCGAGTGCATCCCTTTCCAGCCGGTCCCGGTCGACCGCGACGGCGAGCAACGCCGCCAGGGCGGGCAGGAACCGCCGCTGGGCGGCCGCGTTCGGATCCGCGGGCGTGTAGATCGCGCCCACCGTCCGTCCCGCGATCTCCAGCGGGTAGGGCGCCTGGTCCTTCGGCGGGCGATGCGCTGGCCCGAGCGAGATCTCCGCCGAGGCGACGCCGAGCACCTGCGCCGCGCGCCCAGCGATCGCGGGGAGCTCATCGTCGAGGCGCCGCCCGCGCAGAAGCTCGGTCGCGAGCTCGGCGAGCAGCGACGACTCGCGCTGGCGCTGCTCGGCGGCGGCGGCGCGCCGCCGCGCGCGGGCGGCGAGCTCGCTCACGACGACGGCCGTGGCCAGATAGACGGCGAGCGCGAACCAGTTCTCGCTGTTGCGAAGCGAGAACCGGTGCACCGGCGGCAGGTAGAACCACTCGAACGCGAGCATGCTCGCCACCGAGACCGGCAGCGCGAGCGCGAGCCCCCAGACGACGGCGATCGGGAGGACGGCGAACACGTAGAGCACGCCGAGGCTCAGCACCGGGACGTGCGGCTTGAGCAGCGCGATCGCGGCCGTGATCACGGCGACGGCTACCGCGCTCGCGAGCACACCGGTGGCGAGCCTCCGCATCAGCGCCAACGGTACTCCGGCGGCCGGAATCCCGGCCGCCGGAGCGCCTGACGTCTAGCCGTGGATGGAGATCAGGAGCGGGATGATCAGGATCGCGACGATGTTCGTGATCTTGATCATCGGGTTGATCGCCGGCCCGGCGGTGTCCTTGTACGGGTCGCCGACGGTGTCGCCGGTGACCGCCGCCTGGTGGGCGGGCGAGCCCTTCCCGCCGTAGAGGCCGTCCTCGATGAGCTTCTTCGCGTTGTCCCACGCGCCGCCGCCCGAGGTCATCGCGATGGCGAGGAAGAGCCCGGTGACGATCGTCCCGATGAGGAGCCCGCCGAGCATCTTCACGTTGATGACGCCGACGACGATCGGAAACGCGATCGGCACGATCGCGGGCAGCAGCATGCTGCGGAGCGCCGACTTCGTGACGATGTCGATCGCGCGCCCGTACTCCGGCCGCGTGGTCCCCTCCATGATCCCCGGGTTCTCGCGGAACTGGCGCCGCACCTCCTCGACCACCTGGCCGCCGACGCGGCCGACCGCCTGCATGGCGAGCGACGCGAACAGGAACGGCATCAGGCCGCCGATGAAGAGGCCGGCGATGACCCACGCGTCGGAGAGCTGGAAGATCACATGGCTCAGCCCCGAGCCGGCCTTCGCCTGCGTGTGCAGCCCGTCGGAGTACGAGCCGAAGAGGACGAGGGCGGCGAGGGCGGCGGAGCCGATCGCGTAACCCTTCGTCACGGCCTTCGTCGTGTTGCCGACGGCGTCGAGCGGATCGGTGATCGCGCGCACCTCGTCCGGGAGGTCGGCCATCTCGGCGATGCCGCCCGCGTTGTCGGTGACGGGGCCGTAGGCGTCGAGCGCGACGATGAGCCCGGTCATCGACAGCTGCGCCATGACCGCGACGCCGATGCCGAAGAGGCCGGCGAAGTGGTTGGCGAGCAGGATGCCGACCGCGATGACGATCACCGGCGCGGCCGTCGCCTGCATGCCGACGGCGAGGCCCTCGATGATGTTCGTCGCATGGCCGGTGAGCGATGCGGCCGAGATCTTCTTCACCGGGTTCCAGCGCGTGCCGGTGTAGTACTCGGTGATCCCGACGAGCAGCGCGGTGATGGCGAGGCCGATCAGAGCCGAGCCGTAGAGATGGCCGAACGAGAAGCGACCGCTCGTACAGAACGCCTTCGTCACCGGGATGAAGATGAGAGCGGAGATCACCGTGGCGACGAGAACGGCCCGGTAGAGCGCGTTCATGATGTTGCCGCCGTGCCGGACGCGCGCGAACTGCACGCCGACGATCGAGGCGATGATCGACACGCCGCCGATCGCGAGCGGGTACAGCCATATGTGCTTGCCCTGCGCTGCCGCGGCGCCGGTGACGCCGAGCAGCATCACGGCGACGGCGGTGACCGCGTACGTCTCGAAGAGGTCGGCCGCCATGCCGGCGCAGTCGCCGACGTTGTCGCCGACGTTGTCGGCGATGACCGCCGGGTTGCGCGGGTCGTCCTCGGGGATGCCCGCCTCGATCTTGCCGACGAGGTCGGCGCCGACGTCCGCGGCCTTCGTGTAGATGCCGCCGCCGAGCCGGGCGAAGACGGAGATGAGCGAGCCGCCGAACGCGAGGCCGACGAGGTCCTTGATCGCCGAGTGCGGCGTGTGGCCGAGCCAGCCGGTGAGCGCCCAGTAGTAGCCGGCGACGCCGCACAGGCCGAGGCCGACGACGAGCAGGCCCGTCACCGAGCCGGCGCGGAACGCGACGTTCAGCGCGGCCGGCAGGCCCGAGCGGGCCGCTTCGGCGGTGCGGACGTTCGACCGGACGGCGACGTTCATGCCGATGAAGCCGGCGGCGGCCGAGAAGGTGGCGCCGATGAGGAAGCCGACGGCGGCGCCCCAGCCGAGCGAGTGGTAGAAGCCGAGCAGGAGGAACGGGACGACCGCGACGATTGCGATCGTCGTGTACTGCCGGCGCAGGTACGCGGCCGCGCCTTCCTGGATGGCGTGGGCGATCTCCTGCATGCGCTCGGTGCCTGCCGGGCGGCTCAGCAGCCAGGTCGTGAGGTACAGCCCGTAGGCGACGGCGGCGCCCGCGCACAGCAGCGCGAACAGCACGGCGTGGTGCATGAACCAGCTCATCTCCGAGGAACTCTCCTTGTCACAAAGTGAGCGCCGGGGACTCCCGGCGCGGGCGAGATGCTATCGGACGAGGGGGACGCGGGCGTAGAAAACGAGCAGGGAAGCGGGGTCGCGGCGGAGCCGACTCACGTACCGCTCGACGGCGTCGACGTACAAAGTCGAGGGGTTGTAGCGGAGGAGGGCGCCGCGCTCGTCCCCCGGCGCCCCGGCCGCCCGGAGGAAGCGGGCGGCGGCGAGGACGGCCGCCTGCGGGTCGTGGACGTTCCCGCGCCCGTAGGAGGCCCAGGTGGCGGGCATGAACTGCATCGGGCCCTGGGCGCCGTCGACGCTCGCCTCCCGCAGGCGGCCGAAGTCGGACTCGACGTAGTTGACCGCCGCGAGCACCTGCCACGGAACGGCGCTGCGCCGCTGGGCCTCCGCATAGAAGGCCCGCAGCCGCACCACCGGGAGGGCAGGCCCGAGTCGGACCGGCGGGCCGGCCTTGTGCGGCGCGAGCTGCGCAAGGTCGCGCCCCGCGGCGACGTCGTCGGCGACGTCGCGCCCGAGCTTCTTCGGGAGCTTGGCGAGCACGCCGCGCTCGAGGCGCGGGTCGCGGACGAGCCGGAGCTCGATCCGCTGCTCGGCGATGGATGCCTGCGTCACGGCCGCGGGCACCGGGCCCGAGCCGTGCCAGCGCGCGATCCCCCGCTGCAGGGCGAGATCGGCGGCGACGAGCGCCGCGGCGACCGTCACGCGCCCGCTGCCTCCGCATACGCGAGCTGGAGGTTCGCGATCATCTGCTGCACGTCGCGGCGCGGGCCGTCGTCGAGGAGCGGCGCGAGCGCGGTCAGCGCGTCGATCGCGCGGCGCGCCTCGTCGAGGTCGCGGACGTCGGGCGCGAGCTTGCCGAACGCGAGCGACCCGAGCAGCGAGCACGTGGGCACGAGCAGGTCCGCCACCTTGGCCTTGCGCAGCTCGTCGGCGAGCTGCTCGGCCGTGAGGTCAGCCTGGGACTCGCTCACCGGCGGCGACCTGCTCGGCGAAGATCTGCTCCATCGTCGCGCCTTCGGCGTGACGCGCGATCTGCCGCTCGGCGGCGTTGTGCTCCGGCACTGCCAGCCACGGCGTCACGCCCAGCTCGTCGGCGACCGGGCGCACCCATTCGACGAGCTGCTCGATGCGGGCGCGCGCCGGCATCGTCTCGCCGTGCTCGAGGTCGATCAGCTCGCCGGAGAGCCCCCAGCGGATCGCGCGCCACAGGTTCTCCTCGAGCAGCCTGTGCGGCCACGAGGGAAGCGGCTCGCCCTCGTCGAGCGCACGCGCGATGCGCGCCGTGAGCGCGTAACACAGCGCCGCGACCGAGCGCGCCTCGCCGAGCTCGGGTTGCGCGTCGCAGATGCGGATCTCGACGGTCGGAAACACGAGGTGTGGACGCACGCTCCACCAGATCTGCGTGTGCTCGGTGACCGATCCCGTCTCGTACAGGAAGCGGACGTACGACTCCCAGTCCGCCCAGTCCGCGAGCCAGTCGGGGATGCCGCAGCGCGGGAACATGCGCGTGAAGATCTGCGTGCGGGCGGAGTGGAGGTGCGTGAAGACGCCCTCGACGAACGGCGAGCTCGCGGAAACGGCGAGCAGCTCGGGCAGGTAGTTGCGCAGTGCGCTCGTCACCCTGATGGCACGGTCGGGGCCGTTGACGCCGACGTGCACGTGCAGGCCGAAGGTGTTGTTGCGCCAGACGACGTAGCGGAGCAGCTCGTCGTTGCGGCGGTAGTGCGGCGTGTCGATGATCCGCTGCTCCTGCCACGGGCTCCACGGGTGCGTGCCGGTGGAGGAGAGGCCGATCCCGAGCGTGTCGGTGAGGGCACGGAGCTGGCTGCGCCGCTCGCCGATCTTCTCGGCCGCTTCGGCGAACGTGTCGCAGCGGCCGGTGCGAACTTCGACCTCGGAGGCGATCAGCTCGCCGACGAGGTGCTGCTCGACGTCGGTTCCGAGCGCCGCCGCCTGTACTTCCTCGAACCGGTTGACGAGGCCGAGCGTCGTCGGATCGAGGAGCGCGAATTCCTCCTCGACCGCGACCGTGAGGTCCGGAACCTCCTCGAACGCGGCCCTCGACGTCGCCAGGAGCTCCTCGTACCCGACCTTCTGCTCGTCGCCCACTACAAAAAGATTAGTGCGCCTGGAAGGGATCGAGCAGCCGCTCGGCCACCCGCGTCCAGCTCCACTTGCGCTCGACGGCCTGCCGGGCGGCGAGGCCGAGCGCGCGGCGCTCCGCGGCCGGCAGCGCGAGGAGCACCTGCAGGCGCTCCCGCAGAGCGCCGGCGTCGCCGCTCGGGAACGAGGTGAGCCAGGCTCCCTCGGGCGGATACTCGGCGCCGACGCCGCGGGCGATCTCGGCGAGGCCGGAGTGCTCGGCGACGACCGGGGGCACTCCTGCGGCGGCCGCCTCGGCGGCGACCATGCCGAACGCCTCCGGGAAGATCGACGGCACGACGGCGACGTCGCACAGCGGGAGCAGGTGGACGAGGTGGCGGTGCTCGAGCGCGCCGGTGAAGAGCGTGCCCGGCGGTGCCATCGACTCGAGCTCGGCCCGGTAGTCGCCGAAGCCGACGACGACGGCGCGTGCGTCCAGCCCTCCCAGCGCCTCGAACAGGACCTGGACGCCCTTGTTCTCGATCAGCTTGCCGACGTAGACGACCGTCGGCACGTCGCGCGCGAACGCCTCCTCGAAGCGCGCGGCGTTGCCCGGGTCCGGGTGACGCTCGTCGCCGTCCTGCGCGTCGAGCTCGGCTTCGATGATCAGGCCGGCGAACGCACGCAGGCGGTCCTCGGGCACGAACTCGTCGACGTCGACGCCCGGCGGCACCTCGTGCACGCGGTCGACGTGCCCGACGACGTCCTCGAGCACCGAGCGAATGTGGGCCGAGCCGACGAACACCGCCTCCGCCCCGACGAGCGCCTCCGCTCCCCACGCCTCGAGCTCCGGTCGCCCGCGCATGGAGTACTCGAGCTCCGAGCCGTGCGCCTTCACCGCGAAGCGCGCGCCCGCCGCGGCGGCGACGGGGCCGCCGACAAGCACGTGGTTCGCGAACACGAGATCGGCCGGCAGCAGCTCGCGCAATGCGGCGGCATTCGCCGCGACGTAGCGCTCGCGCTCGGACGCGGTGAAGTCCTGCAGGAGCTTGGCCTCCAGCCCTTCGTACCGGTCGAGCACGAACACCGGAAGCAGGCGGTCCGGCAGGTCGGGGACGACGACCGCTGCGCTCCCGAGGTCGTATCGCTCTGGATGCCGCTCCTGGCAGACGACGGTGACGTCATGACCCGCGTTGCTCCACTCGCGCGCCAGCGCACGCGTGTACACGTTGGAGCCCGTACCCCCGAGGAGGTACCCGTGCCAGAGAAGGATCCTCACGTCCCTGGCCGCCTTTTGTTCCCCAGAAAGCGCTCTGCGCTTTCTGGGGGCCCCTTCAGGTAGCTCCCGCCCGGCACGGCCGGGCTCCGCGAAAGGCTGACGGCGCTGGCTGCGCGATCCTGCGCGCTCGGCGCTCGGT
>Ga0209415_10021187_pt1 | contig 10033 bp, 6 predicted proteins | sample PeaSoiSIISIP2007_FD_187696 | JGI IMG/M metagenome (GOLD analysis project Ga0209415, IMG submission 187696) | Peat soil microbial communities from Weissenstadt, Germany - SII-SIP-2007 (SPAdes) (version 2) | ecosystem: Environmental > Terrestrial > Soil > Wetlands > Peat | place: Germany... | reverse complement strand
GGGACCGGAAGGGCCGAGACTCATGCCGGGACTGCTAACCACGTAGGCTTTTCCATGGCAGAATCCATGTCATGGCCAAGCTCCTGGGTATCGACATCGGCACGTCCGGCTGCAAGGCGCTCCTCATCGATGAGACTGGCCGGCTTCTAAAGCAAAGCTCCGCCGAGTATCCGCTCTCGGTGCCCCACCCGATGTGGTCCGAGCAGAATCCGGAAGACTGGTGGACGGGAGTCGAAAAGTGCCTCGCGGAGATCGATGAGCCGCATCCAGAAGCAATCGGGCTGACCGGCCAAATGCACGGCGCGGTCTTCCTCGACGAGAATAGGGAAGTCGTAAGGCCGGCGATCCTGTGGAACGATCAGCGAACGGTCGAGGAGTGCGAGGAGATCGACCGCACAGTGGGCAGAGAATCCTTGATGGCGATCACCTGCAATCCTCCTCTCACCGGTTTCCAGCTTCCCAAGATCCTGTGGCTCCGAAACCACGAGCTGTCGAATTACCAGCGGACCCGACAGATCTTGCTCCCCAAGGACTACATCCGGTATCGGCTGACCGGCGAGATGCGCACGGAAGTCAGCGACGCGAGCGGTACCGGCCTCTTCGACGTTCCGGCCCGGCGTTGGTCGACCGAGCTGATGGCCGCCTTCGAACTGGACCCGCGCCTGTTTCCGGTCTGCACGGAGTCTTATATCGCGTCGGCGAGCGCGAAAGAGGGTGTCCCGGTTGCGGGCGGCGGAGGCGACCAAGCTGCTGCTGCGGTGGGAACCGGCGCCGTGAAGCCAGGCGTGGTTAGCGTCAGCCTGGGAACGAGCGGGGTCGTGTTCACATCGATCGGCAAACCAGAGTACGAGCCGGCGGGCGCGACCCATACCTTCTGCCACGCGAACGGCGACTGGCACGCGATGGGGGTGATGCTGAGCTGCGGAGGCGCACTGAGGTGGTACCGGGATACGATCGCGAACGGAGCGACCTACGACGAGATCGCGGCCGAGGCGGAGACGGCCGCGGCGGGCTCGGAGGGCGTGACCTTCCTGCCCTACCTGACGGGGGAGCGGTGCCCCCACAACGATCCCCTCGCCCGGGGCGCGTTCGCCGGCCTCAATCTCGCCCACTCCCGCGGTCACCTGAGCCGTGCTGTATTCGAAGGCATTAGCTTCGGCCTTCTCGATTGCCTGAACCTGATCAGAGGACTGGGCGCGAGCGTCGATGAGATTCGGGTAACGAGCGGAGGCGCGAAGAGCCGCTTCTGGGTCCAGCTTCTCGCCGATCTCTTTGAAGCCCCCTGCGTTACGCTCGAGATCGACGAGGGCCCCGCCTTCGGAGCAGCCATCCTCGGCGGTGTTTCCGTCGGCTTGTGGCCCGATGTCCACAAGGCTTGCGAAGCCACGGTTAAGACCCGCAGCAAAACCGTTCCAAAAGGAGAATCGTTGCGCGCCTCATACAAGCGGTATCGTGAGCTGTACGCACTAACGCGTGACTGGAATCGTCTATAGACGGAACAGGGCATCTAAACGGCGCTCCGAAGTGCGTTGCCCCCGGTTTCGTTCATGCCGATCTGGTAGCATAGACGGACCTCTTTGATTGGAGCCATTTCGAGTAAAACCCCACATGATGATCGACGATACACAGACGCCGACGGGAGAGGAAACCCCTAAGCCGGTCGCGGAGACCGGTTCGGCGTCCGACACCCCGACGGCGACTCAAACGCCCACCGACGAACCTGCCGAACCCACGGCAATCGAGACCACCGCCGAAGCTGCCCCCGAGCCCGAACCGGCCGCCGAACCTGCCCTGCCGGTCGCCGAGGCTGAGCGAGAGCGGCTGCCCGAGCCAATGCCTGCCGCCGAGCCGGTATCCGAAGCTCAGCCCGAGGAACTCCCAACCGAACCCGTGGCGGAAGTTCACGCCGAAGCCGAGCCTCAGCCGGACCAAGCCGAGCCAGTGCCTGCCGCCGAGCCGGTATCCGAAGCTCAGCCCGAGGAACTCCCAACCGAACCCGTGGTGGAAGTTCACGCCGGAGCAGAGCCTCAGCCGGACCAAGCCGAGCCGGAGACTCCCGCCGAGCCTGAGACTGAGCCAGTGCCCGTTCAAGCCGTTGCAGTCGCCGCCGCACCGGAGGAGCAGAGCCGCCAGGACGACGCCGCTCTCTTCGAGTCCTACATGAACGCGATGGAGATGGGGAGCGACGAAACCGACTCCACGTTCAAAAAACTCTCCAAAGGCGATCGGATCGAAGCGACGATCATCCAAGTCGACAAAGACAAAGTCTTCGTCGATCTCGGCACCAAAGCCGAGGGCGTCGTACCGCTCCACGAGTTGACCGACATGAACATCGAGTCGGCTCGCGACCACTTTAGCGTGGGCGACAAGATCAACGTCGTCGTGCTTCGGCCGGAAGGCGGAGCCGAGGGGAACGCGCTCGTTTCGAAGAGGCGCGCCGATTTCGAAGAGGCCTGGGACCGCATCGAGGATGCTTACAAGACCCAGGAGATGATCACCGCCCAGGTGGTCGACCGCGTAAAGGGCGGTCTCGTCGTCGACGTCGGAGTCAGGGGCTTCGTTCCCGCTACCCACGTCGGCAGCGGCAAGCTGCGCAACATCGAAAAGTACGTCGGGCAGCCGCTTCAGCTCAAGGTCATCGAGATCGACCGCGAGCGCAAGAAGGTCGTCCTTTCGAACCGGCAAGCCGAAGAGGAGCGCCGGGCCAACGCAAAAGAGGAGATTTTCACAAAGGTTCATCCGGGCGACCGGCTGACGGGAACCGTCCGGAGGCTCACGGATTACGGCGCGTTCGTCGATCTCGGCGGCGTAGACGGTCTGCTCCACATCTCGGAAATGAGTTGGATGCGCATTAACCATCCGAAGGAGATGTTCCGCGAGGGTCAAAAGATCGAGGTGATGGTGCTCAGGCTCGACGCCGGCGCCGGCAAGATCAGCCTTGGGCATCGCCAGGTTCTCCCCGATCCTTGGAATCTCATCAAGCAGAATTATCGGGTCGGCCAGAATCTCACGGTTCCGATCGGGCGGATCGTGCAAAGCGGAGCCTTCATCAAGCTTCCCGAAGGAGCGGAGGCGTTCATGCCGGTCAGCGAGATGAGCGTCCGCCGCGTCAAGAAACCGGACGACGTCGTCGCCGAGGGCCAGGAAGTCGAAGCTCAGATCATCGATCTGCGGCCGGACGAAAGGCGGATGGTTCTCAGCATGCGCGCGCTAGGCGGATCGTTCGGTCCCAGTCGCGAAACCGCTGGAGGCGGCGCGCCGCCGGCGTTCGACGACGACATGAGGGGAGACAAGCGCGGCAAGCTCGGCAAAAAGGGCAAGAAGGGCGCTCGCGGCGGCCGCGACTTCGACGACGACCTCGACGACGTCGGCGGGCGGCGCGGATTCGCGACCGGCGGCGCGACGATCGGCGAGCGCCTTGGAATGCTCAAGGGCTTCCTCGGACGCGAGGACGAAGAAGAAGAGGGCGCCGAAGCGAAGACCGAAGAGCACGAAGAACCAGCCGAAGAGTAGTTCGTTGCTGCCGGCCGTGCGTCAGTAGATTCCGGGGATGAACTTGTAGGGCGTCCTATCCCGGTAAGCGGCGAATTCCGGGTTGGACGCGGTCATGAATTGGTCCTCCCGCTCCGAGCGAAGCCAGTAGGTCATGACGAAGATCACCCCAACAGCCAGCCACTGGGTACCCGACGTCAGTCCCTTGAGGTAGAGCGCGATGAACATCAGGGCTTCCAACGTATAGCTTGGATGGCGCACGACCGAATAGAACCCTGACTTGCAGACCCCCTTGTCGGTCATGACCCCGAACTTCGTGCCGAGATTGAAGATCGTAAGCATGTAAAGGAAATTGAGGGTCAATTCCACGCTCAGCACGAGGACGGGCATGACGCCAGATGTGAAGACCGGCTCGGTACCCACGTAAGAAATCGGCCCTGGCGATCCCAAGACGCCCCCAAGACCCCCGGTGACGACATCCTGCTGAAGCTGCTGAGCAAGAAGGGCCGTTATGATGCCCAGTAAAGGACCGTAGCACCACGCGTTGGTGATCCAGCCGGGGACCGTGAAATCCAGGTTATATATCCTTTTGCCCCAAAGGAAACCGAGGACCGAGTGCCCGTATCCGATCAGGCATCCCGCGATCGTGAAGTTGAACACCGCGTCGCGGACGACCACGAACGCGCCGTCGACGTTCTGGAAGTGCGGCGCGTGGGAGAGCATGTAGATCGCCATCGCGAAGGTGCTCTGAAAGTAATGAACCGTTCCTATCGGATTGCGAAGATCGAAGTCCCCGTTTGCCTGAATGCCCGAGTTGGGCCACGCCGTCTGGAGAGCATCGTGGATGTTTCCACGAATGAAGGCAAAAAGTGAGTAGGCGAACGCGTAGGCGATCACGAGGTGAAGGATCCAGATGGCGGCATCCCGGGCTGAGCCCCGCGGCATCGCCTTGAGAGGGCCTCCGTTGAAGCCGATCTTCTGCCACAGCAGCAAGGCCGGAGATTTCTTGAACCTGAACAGGCAGTAGCCATAGCCGAGCGCGGCCGCCACGAAGAGGTAGGGAAACGAGCCGTCCAGGAATGCGGCAATAGCCGGAATCTCCGCCCTGAAGGCGGCGCCGAAGGTGGGAGACAAACGGTACGCGAGCGCGTCTGCGAACATCGCGAGCACGTCGATCAGAGTCGTCAGAAACCGGACGCCCACCCACGAGAAGAGGAGACCGGTAATGGCGTTCCACGCGAGCAGCGGCGCGGGGCGATCGAGCAGCGCGATCAGCCGATGGAGCCCGCCGCCGATCCAGCCAAACGGCGAACGCCCATATCGGAACCTGAAGAATGCAGCGGCGAGAAGAACTCCCAGCAGAACCGCGACGTCGATCGCGGTGAGCGCCCGGCCGTCGCAAACCACGACTTGAGTCGGAACGGTGAATTCGCTCACCACGCTTCCCGGCGCAATGGAGTTTTGTCCGGTTTCCTGAATCGCGGTAGAAGAATCGGGAGAAACGTCCAGGAGCCGGATCCTGCCGACGGGATCGAAGCCGCGGAAAACGATCAGCCGGTTACCCGGCACGAATCCGAGGTTGCTGCCGACGTTTACGACGAGGTGCTCCGCGGAGCTTTCGACGACGCGGCCTTGCCGGCCCAGATTGTAATGGAACGTCGAGGGGTCATACCGGAAGACCGCGCGCTTTCCCGCCACCCTTTCGACGGTTGCCTGCCCGAGCGCGTTCGTCCAGTCGGAACTGAACCGGTACACGGAGACCCCATCACCGGAAGTTAAAGCCGGAGGCGATTCGAACGTGACCGCAAATTCGGTCGGGCTGAGAATCTGGTCGACTGGCGAATAGGTGGTGGCGGCATGATGAATGAGAGCGAGAATGATGATGACGGCAGCCAGCGCCAGTCCGAGGTCGTACGCGATGTGAAAGAAGGTGGTCTTTTCCTTCAAGGCGGTTCTGCGCGGCAACATAGGGACTTTGCAGGAGGGTGCGCCACAACGAGCAACGCCCGCCGAATTCTGACATGAACCGCATTCACGATGCGGAGGGCTCTATTCGGGATCGCTGCCACAATGCCAAGCGGGGAGCCTCGATGGAGGCTCAAGGTCCGGCAGGATGCCGGCGCTCCCAGCTACCTCGATTGTTCGCAGGGGCGCCAATGCTTAGGTTGACTTGTCGGGATTCGCTCGCGATGCCGCGTTTATTCGACGCGTCCGAAGATGCCGCACGGGCCGATCGATTGGAGTATAAACATTAATCCATGCCAGTGAACCGAAACGCCGTCATCGCAGCCGCGGTCCTTTGCCTTGAGGCAGCGGTTCCGGCCGGGGCTCAGAACAAGCCCATTCTCGGCAGCGACTGGACTCGGGTCAAGTTCGACCTCGATTATCCGGCGCGTCTCGCCGAGAAGTGCTACCCAACCTTCAAGTTCGTCGTCCAGCGGAGCGTTCTCGACATCACATGTCCGTTTCCCGCCGATCCCAAGGACCGTGGCCGCGGCCGAGTCGTCACAAATAGCTACTTCTGGTCTCCGACGAAGTTCCAGATCGAATATGTCGTTTACTCCACTAAGAGGAAAGGCCTGGAGGGATCGCCCGTGAGCGAATGGCTGATCTCCGACTCGGGAAAAATCACTCGGCGCGGAGAGGAAGTCGGCTCCAATCTGAAATACAACCCGAAGATGCCGGTTTTCAACATCGCCTCCGATGCGCAACTCGTTGAGGTATGGCCGGCGAAGTTTCCGAAGTTTCTCTACTCCTCGTTCGCTCATGGAAACGCCACTCTGGGCCGGTATCTCAAGGCTCTGGCGAGGGGGGTCGGAGGATACAGCATCGAGACCGATGAGCGCGTGGTTCGGATGTCGCTGCAGGAAATCCCGCAGTATCGGATTGTCGCGACGCGGCCAGCAAGGGGCAACAGGCCGGCCTCCCGGATCGAAATGATCTTTAGCGAGATGCCCGGTCTGCCCGTCGAGATCAATTCAACTTACGGCTCAAAGTACGATCTCCGGTGGACGAGCGCGTGGCTCAACGACCGCCCGGGTTCGTTTCCGCCGAGCCCGTCCTATATTGGCTTGACCGAACATCAGAAGAGCGGGAATGCAAATCAGAAGGGCGGGAAACCAACCAAGAAGGGCGGAAAGAAGGCTGCGGCAAAATGAGGCGGGGCTACGGGTACGAACCCTCCCGCTCCGGGAGGGTCGGAGCGTCTAGCGACGGGGAGGGCGAGCTTGCTCAAAGTCAGGCGGCTAGCTTTATCCTAACGCCATTGCCTGCCCAGGTAGGGTCGGAGCGGGTAGCGACGGACAGGGCATACCCACTCGAAAGGACCAAGGCAAACGCCGGCGTCATGATGCGGCGAGGGCAGCGCTACCGTCTCGCATTATCGCCGTGAGGCGGATCGCAATCACCGGAGGCATCGCGGAAGGGAAGTCGACCGTGCTCGGCTATCTCGAGAACATGGGCTTTGGCGTCGAATCCGCCGACCGGCTCGCGAGAGAGACATTCCTGATGCCGGAAACTCAAGCCGAACTTGCCGGCCTCCTCGGTATCGACCCGCCGGTTTCGCCGGAGACGCTGCGAGCGCGTCTCGAAGACGATGAGATCAGGCGACGCGTCAACGAGTGCACCCATCCCAAAATCCTCGCCGCCCTCCGCTCATCCGTTGCCCGAATTATCGAAGTTCCGCTCCTTGTCGAAACCTGCCTCCTGGGCGAGTTCGACCGCGTTTGGGTGGTCACCTGTGGGAGGGAGGCACAGCTTGCGAGGCTGACGGCGAGGGTCGGAGAGGTTGAAGCCCGGCGGCTTGTTAGAACGCAGTTGACCTCGCGCGTCAAAATCCCATTTGCCGACCGCGTTTTTCGAACGAATGAGCCGGAGTCCACCGTCCAGCGAAGTGTAAGCTTGGCCGTACAGCGGGATTTGCGGTAGGGATTGCGCGTCTTGGTTCGTCGTGCTATACTCCAACCCGACTCGGCTGTCCTGCCGTGGGTTAGTTGTTGCTTTCTTAACGGGGGATACTGGCCGAGGCGTCGGGTTTTGAATGGGTTGGCCGAAGGAAAAAAAGGATATGCAAGAGCCGCCATTCGTCTCGTCGAGAAGCGTAGAAAGCAGAGGATTGACTAAGGAGGACTCGTCATAGTGAGGCGGTTCATCAAATCGTTACCTGGTATCGCGGTCGGCCAGTTGGCTGTGGTGGCTTATTTGTTGCCCTGGCTAACCTTCATGACGTTGGGAAAGGCTCAGGCTCAGTTGACCACCCAAGCGACGTGGGCTGTTTTACCATTCAGCATTAAGCCCAACGGGGCGCCCGGGATGGCCAATCTGGGCAACACGGCCGCAGAGGACGTCGCGTCGGAACTGTCGAAATCGAGTCAGTACGACGTCGTTCCCCAGGAAGAGATCGCGCGAGCGGCTAGTGACATTGGGGCGACCCTTCCTACCGACGACCCGACGACGATTCTGCGGATTGCGCAGGAAGTACACGCGAGCACGATCGTCACCGGAGAAGTGGTCGGCTACGAGATGTTGAATAACGGCGGCGGCAAGCAGGCCGTCACGGGTATCAACGTGAACGTTATCGACGTTGCGTCGGGACTGCCGGTTAACGGCGCCGGCGTGAAAGCCCTGTCGACGGTCCGAGTTGGCGGTGAGAACGATACTCTCGTCAACGACGCGATGGGTTCGGCGGCGGTCCAAGCGGTTGCCCAGATCAATCAGCAAACCTTGCCGACGGGAACCGTTCTCAATACTACGGCGGAGACTGCCCTTATCAATCAGGGAACGCGCACTGGATTTCTGCCGGGCCAGAAGGTCATCGTGGTTCGCGGCCGGGAAGAGGTTGCGACGGGAACGGTTACCGATGTCGAGGCTGACGGCTGTTATGTGCATCCGGATCGAATCATCAAGGGCATCGAGCCGGGCGATCGCGTTCGCGTCGTCTTCAGCTATCCGCCACTCCTAACCCTGGACCAAAAGGGCAATGCGAAGTACGGGCACGCCGAAGTCAAGCACAGCAACTCCGGGTTCGTCCAAGTCCTCCTCCTGGTGGCGCTTGGTGCGATCTTGTTCGGGAACGGCCGCAGCAATTCGAATAACGGCGCAAGCACGCTGGTTGCCCAGGCTGAAATGTTCCCGGCTCCGACCGGGGACCCATCCGTATACCTCCATTGGGGTTCGGATATTTTCCACCGGGACAACTCCACGAACGTGCAATGGCAGATCTGGCGAAGCGACGTCATCGATTCGCCGATCCTCATCGTTTCCGGTGACCAGAGAAATGCCCACGATGTGTCTACTCAGACCCATGTGGGGGGAAGCTACGACACGTTGGCTGGGTTCCTCGGTCAGATCGGCGGGAGCGTGTGCAACGTGACCTCCAACCCTGGCGACGGCACCCAGGCCGCCGACGCGACCGGGGTCGCGCCTGGCCGCGCCTACCAATACAGCATCGAACTCGTTTACATGATCAACAGTATCGATCTGCCTAACGGCGGCGGAACGGGATCTGGCACCGGAACCGGAACCGGAACCGGCACGGGAACTGGAACTGGAACTGGCACTGGAACCGGTGGAACCGGCACGGGAACGGGAACGGGAACGGGAACTGGAACTGGAACCGGCACGGGAACCGGAACCGGAACTGGAACCGGAACCGGAACAGGCACCGGAACCGGAACCGGCACGGGAACTGGAACGGGCGCCGCGGACTGCTATTTCATTTCGTCGCGAACTTTTGCGACTGGGCTTGCGAGCCCGCTCGTTCGCTCGATCGGGCAGGCGCCTGCGAACAATACGAGCATTCCTAAGCAGGTCAGCTACGACGTGACGACTCAGAACATCACCTACACATTCACCGCGGCGAACACCGCCGGCGGGAATTTGACGCTCCAGTACGTCGTGGAAGAATCTCTGTCGCCGACCTTCCCGAAAGGCGCAACTCAGCTTGCCCACCAGCCTGGAAGCAGTGCAACCGCCATCCTCGTGTCGAACGCGGCGAGCACGGTCAGCCTTACGACGAACAACGACCTGTACCAAGACGTGGCGCAGGGAACGGCGATCTATTGGAGGGTTGGCGTCCGAAATGTGGTGGACGTCCCTGGCCCGGTGCCCGACAGCGCCGGCAACCAATACGTCGTGGGACCGACGCTGCAGTTCACGCGTGCGGCAACGCCTCCGCCTCCGCCGGGAACCATCCATCACTAGGGCATTGACTGGCCTGCCCTGGATAGGGCGGGCCCCTTTCTAAGAGGAGAATTGAATGACTCGCACTCTCGCTAAAACGCTTGTAGCCCTCGGCTTCGTTTCGTGCATGGCCGGCGCGTCTGCCCAAACTGGCGATCCCCAGCCCCCGCTAGGGTGGTCGATGTGCGCCATTAGTTACAGCACGCCCTATATCTTCAACTCGCGCGCGGACGATCTCTTTCGATGCTCGGATGGAGCGATAGGAAGCGTCACCTATTGGGGGACGGATCCAAACAACGATCCTTGCCCCATTCACATGCCCGTCACCTATAACATTCCCGGCCGCATCGGGTTTATGAGC
>Ga0209415_10021184_pt1 | contig 10035 bp, 12 predicted proteins | sample PeaSoiSIISIP2007_FD_187696 | JGI IMG/M metagenome (GOLD analysis project Ga0209415, IMG submission 187696) | Peat soil microbial communities from Weissenstadt, Germany - SII-SIP-2007 (SPAdes) (version 2) | ecosystem: Environmental > Terrestrial > Soil > Wetlands > Peat | place: Germany... | reverse complement strand
GCGTAGAGCAGGAGGCTGGCGGTCTGGCGTTCGATTCTCTTTTGCATGACCATCTGCACGACCTGGCGAATGACGCTCTGAATAGAGTGCGCGTCTTCAAAATAAGGCAAGGTGATTTCGCCGGTCGCCCATTTGCTCTCGGAGTAACATTCGACTGTCCAGGGACGATGCTGTTGATGGTAGTAACAGAAATTCTTGTCACGGAGAGCGGGCGAACCGCATTGGGTTCCGCTGGCCTTGATGTGTCGGCAACGAGGTGCTGCTGGTGATGACATAGATGCTCCTGGGTATGGCTGACTAATGTTGGTAGGGGTACCCCCCTGTTGTCGGTATATTGGAATCATCGACTTAGCATCGCGCTGTGCGGCAAAGTCTTGAAAGGGAGATAGTTGGAGGTAAAGTCTTGATTCGGCATGGGTTGGTGGGGTCGCGTCCTTATCTGCCGGGTAAGTCACGGCGGGCGCGGAGTTATAAGTGGATAGGCCGCGCGTATCTTCTTTTTTGTTTTGTCTTTATTTCTATTATAAGACGGGTTGTCAAGTGTTATTTGTGAAAACCGTATGACCGGTGTCTTGGGGTGATGTCAGCTGTCCGATAGCCACTTCTCGAAAAGCGCGAGAAGTGGCGCACCCGCGGTTATTTTGTGTCGGTGTTTGGAAACGCAGCGTTATACTTGCCACGTTGAAGTGGCGCACCCGCCTTCTTGATCAGTTTGTGTGCTAATGTTCACGATTAGCTGGCTGCAAAACAATCTGTTCTTCATCTCCTGTTCTCACTGTTTGGAAAAAGTTCCGCACAGCCGGATAGTACTCCTGATCCACCAGCAGGAAGTTTACTGTCAACCTGCGCGTCAAGTGCAACGTGTCCTTGTTGCCATCGACTTTCAATTCGTAGCTGATTACGTGCGCATCCTTGGCCTGCGCGGACGGCACGTTGCTCACCTGCCAGCCCATCGGTAGCTCGATAATCACGTTGTCCAGCTTCTCGTAGGGATATTCAAAATAAACTGGATGCACGCGGTTGGCATGCTCAAAAATGCCCTTTTCCTGGGCAGTAAAGAGACCGGCCGGAATCGTTACATGCTTGCCAGCACTCGATGCCCAACCGGGAACTTTGATATCAAACTCGGCCACCAGGGGAGTTTCAGAGCCGTGCCAGTCTGGCTTGTTGGTCAGCTCCACTTCCGCAGCGATGGGAATCTGATCCTTCACCGCATCTTCGATGGACTTTTTGCGTGCAACCTCATCTGCATTTTGAAAATCCAGCCGATAGTGCATGGCTTCGAGGCCCGTGTACTTGACTGTCAACTTTCCCTGGAGGTCCCCAGTATCGGACAGTCTGAGGCGTGCATTGCGCTCGAAGCGGGACTCTGAACTCTGCGGAAGTGTGGTTGTAATCCAAGTCCCTCCGCCCGTATCCAGCCGTAAACCTGGGACACCGGTTTTCGACCACGTCAAAATTCCAAATGGCGTAAATTCAGCCCCGGGATCCAAATAGAGATCTTTGCCGTTCAGCTTGACCAGCACAACATTCGAGTTCAGCTTTCCACTTTGCTCGGTCTCGGGATGGAAGAAATATTGCTCTCGATCCGAGACCATGCAGCCATAGGCTTCAAGGCCCGCGGCCCTTACCAGAGCCAGATAGAGCCAGGTAATTTGGGTGCCGTTGCCATACCCGCGCTTCCAGACGTCCTCGACGTTCTCGTCCGGTTTTTCGTTGTCGCGCTTTTCCTCTTGCTGGGTTTTTCTGATTTCATAGGACTTGTTCCGAATCTCCAGCAGCCGATCGTAGATCTTCCGCAGTTTCGTCTCCGGCGGGTCGGTGGGCGAAACCATCTGCACGACGGCCTGCTCCATGGCCTTCCGCTTGCCAATGAAATGTTCTAATCTGTCGTTCCACTCCCTCCCAACTCGCTGCCAGTACTTATTTGGATCTGTCTCGGGGAGTCCCGCCTCATAGGTAAAGTCCACGCGTGACTTCAATTCGTTTGCCGGCGGCATGAAGTCTTCCGTCTGGAACGCGGGGATATTGCTGGCGTCCATGCGGATAATATCGCCCGGAAACTCCTTTGGTTCGGCGCCAGGCGGCAGATTCTGCCGAGTCCAGCGTACGTTGACTTTAACCGAGGAATAGCCGCTGCTCTTATACCGTCTCAGAGAGAACTTGGCACTCTTGGTGAAAAGATTTTGGCTCAGAATCCAATGTGAATCGTAAATGTGCCTCAGGTCCGTCGTGTAGAAGTACTCGATAATATCGCCAACCTCAACATTGGGGAGCGTAAAGGTTTTTGCCAAATATGCTCCTCGCCGCGCCTTAAATAGGGACTTATCGAATACTTTTCCATCGAAATTGATGACCGAGCCGTCGGGCTTCACAGTTCGGGCATTGATATGCTCGATGTTTTCGGCCTCGCTGAAAAACGGGAGTTCCACGTTCGCATACTTGCGCCCGTCCTCGGTAAAGACCTTGATACGCACGTAGTTGTACTCGTGATGGATGATCCAGTCGTGATCATCCCGGTCGACCTGGCGATACAAAATGATGGCGGACGCGCCCGGCGCCAGCGGCTCGCTCCTGATCTTGAGTTCTTCGGGCGAAACGGGCTGGAATCCGTCACCGGCCCAGCTTGCACTGGGGAGGCATGACGCCAAACCAAGAGCGATCATCAAAGAGATTCTCATGGCTTTCCTCCATTTGGGCGCTTCGCGTGTTACGACTGACTATAGCCTCTTTGAGGACCCCACCCCATCGCTTTGACGGGGTAGTACACTTCGGGAAAAATTGTCGACCCCCCTCTGCCGGATTTGGACTGTGGGGCCGGGACGCGCGCTCGTAGGGGCGGCGGGAAGGCCGGGGCGCGCTCGCGAGCGGGGCGGGGGCGGAGGCGCGAGTGGGAAAAACGGGCGTGCGCGTTTTCGATTCAACGTTCATGTTTTCGCGTCGTTCCACGTGCAAACGCGGGCGTTCTTCGATGGGCGTTCACCGTGCGCCACCGTGCCTGAGCGGTGCGCGAAGTGTGTTGAGGGGCGGTTTCGACCGCATTTCACGCGTCGTGCGAGATCATTCGCTATCATGAGCGGATGACGCACCCTTCCAAGAATCCTGGTGCTATTGTTCGGGCGTTTTGCAGAAAGCACGGCATTTGCGCCAGTTGCCGACAACGCTGGACGGAGCGTGACACGACGCGCTGTAAACGATGCAATCAAGCACACGCTAAATACCAGAAAGCCCGACAGCGCCGCGACTACGAGCGGGATGTCAAAGCGGGAATGTGTGTTCGATGCCACAAACGACGAGCGAAGCCCACCAACAAGCGCTGCCAGAAGTGTCAGGACTACCACTACGGGCTGAAGAAACGGAGCAAACTCGGTCAATGAGTGTAATCGCCTGATTACGTCAACTGAGCCTGCGTGACGATCACCGGATTTGAGGCTATAAGGCTACGGTAGACGCGCGGCGGCGCCGCGGGCCCTGACGGTATCACTGATGCAATAAAAATGGCCCCGAGATGGGGTGTCGGCCCCGGGGCCACTTCCAGGTCGACTTGCGCATTTCACATGGAGGCTTCTTAAGGAGAAGTTCTAAGAGCGCCTCTTTTTTTACATGTGCGAGACGAACTTGTCAGTGACATTCATCACCCAGCGCTGCCCGCAATAAAGACGGCCCCGTCGCCGAGGCCGTCGAGCCGGGATGGCTGGCGAAGTGGAGAACATCTTAACGAACAACCCTCTTTCGAGTCTGTTGGCTTCTAAGCCCCGCCTATTTTCTTTCGCCGCCGACCCCCACCTTCGCCTACCGAAATGAGCGATTTATCCGGAGAAATATCGAGAACTCCGGGGGTGGGGTGAGCTAAGCGGGGACGAAACGATGCCTAGAGCCAGTCCCGCCAGCGCACCAATTACGATACAAAGGCTACCTATCACGACCGCGAATATGAGCATAGCGCCAACGGACCCCACTGCGTCCAATACATCTGTCCAGCCGAGAGTGGGACTGGTCGCCGTTACGTAGGCTCCATAGAAAAATCCGGCGACACCACCGAGTGACGCGCCGATGCACGCAGACTTCTTTATCCACTTACCGTAAGTGTCCATAGTCGCCACCCCCCTTGTTTGTGCTTCCAGTTACCCTAATTTCAGAGCGGACGCGATCAAAAGAATCATAATTGCTAGAACTCCGACACAAGCCCCAACAACACTGAGAGAATAATTACGAGTGGGTTTGCGTGTCATAGCGGACCTCCTTCACGGACGGAAGCAGGAGACATGGTCGCGGTCGATCATTTAGCTGCGAGCGTTCCGGCCTCGATCTACCAGGCCCAAGAAAAGGAAAACGTCACCGCCAATACAACTACTCGTGGGGCCGATGTTCAAAGCGCTCGCCTCAGGGGTGTTCACACCGTGGTGGGACCTGCTCTTCGATGAGGCGCGACGTGCTAATACCTCACACGAATGAGCGCATCCTGTCAGTGACTTGAATCACACCTTGATGTGCGGTGACGGCCAAGGCCGGAGCGGAAGGCAAGACTGTCAATTGGCGTAACATCCCCATTACGCTCATTGACCCCGGCGAAGGGGTTTTAAGCGTAATCGCCTGATGGGATAACTCGACCGTTTGCCCGGTCCTGCATCCAAGCCTAAAATCATTTCGCAGGGAGCGAAAAGATTGAGCTCTGATCGTAAGTGGACTATTGCAATCCGACCCGCCGCAGGGGAGAAGCTTCGCAAGATCACGAAAATCATTGGGCTGAATGGGGATGGCTTTTCAGTGCTCACGCCCTACCATCAGGCCCGGAGTGGGTTCCTCTTCAAGCCCCGAATAGATCTCAGGAAGCTCCTAGCCAGCGGACTACAATGGGCGCCATTTGAGGAGAGCGTCGGGTTCACAGCCGATAGCCGTGCCAAGCTGACCTACCACGTTGACGGATTCGCGCAATTTTCCAGCGAGGACCCCGGTAAGATTATTTCAGGCCGAGACCCAAAGACGGGGGAGCCAAAGGGCCTTGGCCTGTTCACCCACCCGCTTTCCACGCCTATCGTGAGTGGCGCGAGTGTCGGTGTGACGGTCTGGGGCATCGAAGAATTTGATGTGGCGGGCGAGGGCGAAAGAACCATCACCTTTGAGCCGAACGATGTCTACTATAGAAACTCCACGCCCAAGGACGCGAACACGTGGCATCTCAGCGTTCACGCCTTTGCGATCGGGGCCGTGCCTCCGCTGCAGTTCGACGGGGAGCAAGCCGTGATGCAATATCAGCCTCATCCGATTGCCGGGGGCGTTCCGGGTTCGGTGCTCCGGCTAAAGGTAATTCGCCTTCAGGCAGAGCGGGTTTACCTTGGCCTCTACGTTGAGCGCTTCATTGGGGCTTGGCCGGTGAAGTCCGGCTGGACACTCAATGGCCCTGGGAACTACGGGAAGGACCGGCCCGGCCACACGCTTACGGCCATCTATCCACGAGACCTCATTCCCGTCGCAGGTCGGGACTCACTCGATCGGATGACATCGAATCCAACTGACGCTGGGCAAGTTGCAATGCAGGATGCTGAGTCGGCGAGCCCGCCACAGAAAACTGGGACGGTGGCGGAGCGACGGGTGCCAGTTAAACAAAGCAAACGCAAGGCGAGAACCAAAAGGCAGGGAAAAACGGCGGAGCCCAGCAACGGCAAAAAGCAAGCGTGAAATATGCGGTAGTTGACGAAAAATCCCGATTACACTCATTGTGGGGTCGGTGACCGCTTCCGTACCGGTTCGTCTACCAGCATTTCTGCAGGGCAACCACCGTGTAGCAGTCCTCGATTGCGGTTCCTCTGCAATGTAAGGCTCCAAAAGCATAGGCCGCTTCCATGTGTCTCGAACTCCATCACATTTTCGGTGATCTTCAAATTGAGTATCGGCAGCTTAATTTCACTCGCGTCTGGATTGACCAGCACAACCGCACCGCCCAGCCTCTTTTCTAATTCAACGATAACCACTGTGATGGTCGGTTTATCGGTGACCCGACTCGTGCTCGTTTGCCACATGCCAGTGAATGGGGACTGCCCGAAGGCAAGAGTGGTAGCCAGAAGAACGACGGGAGCAAAGGAGAGTCTCATCCAGATTCACCCTACGCTGGAATAGACACCCACGTCGGTGATTTCGGGTCAATTGATGAAAAATCGCCATTACACTAACTGACTGTTTCGGAGGGTCGCCAGAATGGCCTGAATCGCGAAAGTGAGGTGCGCGTCGGGTACACGGCAGCCGGGCCAAACGAAAGCGCCCCTCGACTCATCGAGTCGTGGGGCGCTAAGGTTTGAGCAGCCCTCCCCCCGAAAACTGCTCAGTTCCAAGGTAAGCTTCTGTGCCCCCTTCGTGAATAGCTCCTGTGTGCAACAAAGCGACACTGTCGAGCTACTCACTCCCAGATGTGACTTGCATCACGGTAGCTGGCGGCTTTCACTTTCCCCTATCGACGAGAATTTCCTGCTCGGCGCGAATCCAGTCCTGTTGATCCTGTCCAGGTTCACAACCACGGTTTTCATACAACTCATATGCCCGCGTGCGTATCTTGTCTTGCGATAGCACAGGGTCTGGCATCATGGCCACCTTGCCCGAAGCGCTTTTCGGCAGGACGATTTCGCGTTCCGGTTGTTCTTTAGTCTTGAGACTGATCATTGGACACCTTCTGTGTGTGGAACTAAGGGAGGCTTACTTCAGATGAACTGACTTAGCTCAGGGGACCTGAAAGAGGAAAGGAACTGCTCACTCACTCCCAACCCTACGCTCTATATTCGGGCATGTTCATCTTTGGGGCGTGCTGCAGCATTTTCAGTCAATCCATTTTTTGGCGAAAAATCGCGATTACACTCACAACCCTGCCCCTGTGGGGGTTCTGAGTGAAATCGCCTGGTTACAACAGTTTGGTATTCCCACCGCTCAGGACGTGACAGGATTTCCGAATACGTCGACCTTCATTCCAGTGAGCAGAGACGCGAGAAAGAGGTGGAGGTGGTACCCATGTGATTGCAGTCACAGACAAGCTGATTGCTTTATCTGACAATCCCGGACAACTCGTGGGGGCACCTGATGCCGGGCAGAAGAATTTCACCTGAACTGTATGAAGAGCTACGGGCAACTGCAACGCCCATTTTCAAAGCGAAAGGTGCAATCCTGTTCCGGGCGGGACAACCCAGCCATTGTGCCCGTTAGTGTCGGGCGCTACGAGCAATCGTTCTCTCTCGAGCCACGCCCACGCTTCGCTGATAGCAAGGTCAATCTCGGGCCGTTTGCTCCGTGGGAAAGGAGATTGGTAACCCGGCATCGTCGGATAAGGCCACAGCTCCCCCATGAGGTTACCGAGGTGGAACATTCCTTGGTTTTGGTTTGGTCCTCGCTTGCAAAGTAAAGCCAGGATCTTGGCTCCGAGCGCATCGGGCTCAAGAGCTAACAGCGCATCCGGAGTCGGAAACATCTGGGCAAGCTCGTACATACGCCTATTTTAAGTGGAGTAGACCCGTGGGTGCCTGGCCACAATGATGAGTGTAATCGCGATGTTTCGCCAACTGACTTGAGCGTTCCCTCGGAACGACCTGCGTTATGAGCATTTCCACAAGTACAGACATTTCAGCGAGCGACTCTTCTTTGTCAACTGGACGCCTGGGTCGCAGAGGCATATCTCCTCAGCCGTAATGGTGATGTGCGTTTCTCGCTGTTCGTTTCGCCCACTCGATTGTGGGTCTCGGGTCACTTGTGCTGGCACGGACAACGCACTGCAACAGTCGCTTCCCTGAGTCAAACGGAACGAATATACGAGATGGTAAGAAACAGCCGAATCACACCCTCGGCACTCGAATCGAGATTGCTTGGCACTATCGAGAGCGGCCTGTTTGAGCATTGGGTGTCCGCTCTCGAAAGCCACTTCCGTACTTCCGTCTGGATGAACCGTAACCGCCACGGCGACTTCGCCATGGATGTTTGCCTGGCGGGCTAGCGGCGGATAGACGGGCTGGGAGAGGTTGACCAGAACGGCGTTTCCTTTCGGTACTTCATGCGGGGCCGTCGACTCAACCTGTTGTGCAAAAGCGCCCACAGTAGAGCCAATCGTTATTGCCGATAGCAGAACGATCTGAACAAAGAACCTCATGCTGAGCACTTTACGCCTGACCGTTTAGGCGATGCCAGAGACAATTGCTGTAAACAGGCGTTTACACTCAAAACCCCCGTCCCGAGGTCAATGAGTGTAATCGCGATATTACGACACCTAGGCGGGACGGCAGTCGGATCGTGGCAGCAAAACCGCCTCTCAGGGAGTTAATGAGACAATTGAAAACCCTGAGCCCCAGCGTCCTGCAAAAACGCGTTCACTTCGTCTTTGCATGTTCCAGTGGCAAGAATGACCCACTTGGTCTTTGAGTCGATAGACCGTTCTTCTAGTCTCAAAACCCCTATACGAGAGTGACGGAGATGGGCGAAGCCAAAGGCGCTGACATTGGGGAGGTCGATAAACCTGCTTATTGGAATCCCGAAGAAAGAAGTTCTCACCCGAAGTCCCGACGGCATTAGGGTTAGTGTGCGGGAGAGAACGGAGCGAACGGCGCTAAATATCCCTATGCTAGCGAGCAATACAGTTAAGAGAAAGAACAGGAACCAAGAAAACGCTATAGCCAACCGTTCGTATGCGCGAGAAGCTATCACGAACCACAGAATTGACCAAATTAGCGAAAATAGGAACCTCTTCAAGCGATAGTGGTGAATTGCCACCTGTACCCCATCTGGCGTTTTGCGGATCTCGTAATCGAACGAGGGATGAGTCGTATTGTGCATTATGACAGCATTCTTATGGCATTTTGGGCAAACGGGCAAGATTACTATTGAAACCAGGCGATTTTACTCATTGAGAATCGCTGGCTGGGTCAGTGAGTGTAATTGGGATTTTACGACAACAATCGCAAGGGTACTTCTCCCGACGAACTATTCCGCACTGACCCACAAGGACAGTATTGCCGACCACAAGCGCACTGAGTCGTGAATCCGCATGACACCATCTTCCGTCACCGACAATGGGAATGGACCGTGCTTTGCGGGTTCGCCTGTGATGGGATGCAAACATGCGATGAGTCCGACCATCCTGACTGCATGACTCAAATAAGTTCGCAACTCGACGCCTAGGTCCGTTCCAGCAGGCACTCTCGGTTGTTTCAAGTCGCTCCACAGTTCGCGGATACGTGTTATTTCATCGTGAGTCGGCGTGCGAATGTGTGCGACCACGCTATTGTTCATGGGTTTCCTCAGTGACGGTCTGACTCTAGAATTATCAGCTATAGCTGACGGGATTTCGACAACTGTTGTAAACAGGCGATTACACTCATTGACCCTGCTCCCCCGCCCGCCCCGAGCGCGCGTCCCGGCCCCACAGTCCAAATCCGGTAGAGGGGGTCGACAATTTTTCCCGAAGTGTACTACCCCCCCATCGCTTTGACGCTACTTTCTTTGCGCCTGTAAGATCACGCGCCTGTTGGACAGTGGCTCCGAGTAAAGTTGGGGTCCGCGGTGTCGCGGCTCCGGCGAAGCTCTACGCCACCCAAAGGCTTTCACGTACCGAGGGAAGTGCCCCACCTCCCGCGGTCCAGACTATGGGAATGCCTTGATGCTTTAACTGCGAGTGTCGGAGGGTGTAGGGGTCCTTCGACTCCATAGCTGCTTCGCTTCGCGAAGCGGCCATTCCGCTCAGGATGACATTTTATATGGGGTGTTATTTAGGCCAAGTTTTCCGCAGGTTGTGAGGTCGTGCCTTTCCACTCAAATGCAAAAAGCCCCGCTCTTGCGAGCGGGGCTTCAGTCTTGCTGGCGGCATTTCGCGGACAGGAGTGTCCGCGCCACACGGTCTTAGTACATTCCGTCCATGCCGCCACCGCCGTGGCCGCCGCCCATGGGAGCGTTCTTCTTCTCTTCCGGGATGTCGGCTACCAGCGCTTCGGTGGTCAACATCAAGGCTGCGATCGAGCCGGCGTTGGTCAGTGCGGTGCGCACTACCTTGGTCGGATCGAGCACGCCTGC
>Ga0209415_10021183_pt1 | contig 10036 bp, 4 predicted proteins | sample PeaSoiSIISIP2007_FD_187696 | JGI IMG/M metagenome (GOLD analysis project Ga0209415, IMG submission 187696) | Peat soil microbial communities from Weissenstadt, Germany - SII-SIP-2007 (SPAdes) (version 2) | ecosystem: Environmental > Terrestrial > Soil > Wetlands > Peat | place: Germany... | reverse complement strand
CGGCCGAGTCCTTCGCCACGGCGTGCGCGCGCGCCACGTCGCCCGCGGCCCGCGCCGCTCGGGCGAGGACGAGCCTCACGTACGTCTCGTGCTCGTCCGACGGCATCTTCTCGAGCTGCGCGATCGCCTGCTCGGCGCTTTTCAGGGCGGCCTCCGCGTCGCCGCGGGCGAGCTGCACGTCCGAGAGGGTGGCCAGCGTCAGCGCGCGGACCGAGAGCGACGGGTTCTCCATGCCCACCGCCGCCTGCGCCTCGCGCTCGGCCTCCTCCAGGCTCCCCATGGCCATCAGGATGCTCGCCAGGTACGCCCGCGCCGCGGCGCCGACCCGGTGGTTGTCCTGCGCCACGAGGAGCGCCAGCGCTTCGCGCTCGGTCGCCAGCGCCTGGTCGAGCTTGCCGACGCGCGCCAGCGCGAGCCCCAGGTTGTGCTTCACCCCCGCGACCGCGTGCTTCAGCCCGAGCCGTCGCGACACCTCGCCGACCATGGTCAGCAATCGGGCCGCATCCTCGTAGTGCCCCACCAGCATGTGCACGTACGCGATGTTTCCCATGACCATCGACTGGGCCCGCACGTCGCCCGCGCTCTCGTAGGCGGCCCGCGCCGCGCGCAGGTCTTCGAGCGCGCTCGCGTAGCCGCCCGTCGTCACGCCGCGCACGCCGCGCGCGGAGGCCAGGGCTGCCGCCGCCGGCGGCTCCGGACGACACGACGCCAGCTCCGAATCGAGCTTCGCCAGGAGCTGGCCCCCGATGTCGTGGCGGCCGGAGTAGTAGAGCTGGCTCGCGATGCGCGCCGCGGCCACGAGGTAGGCATCCTGCGTCTCCTGCGCGAGCCCCGCCGGCGCGACCTCCAGCAGCCGCTCCGCCAGCGAGAGAACCCACCCGTCGTCGCCGAGCGAAGAGCTCATGAGACCAAGGAGCCCGACGACCTGGAACCAGCTGGTCCGCTCCGCGCGCAGGAGGCCAAATGCCTCGATGGCCGACGCGCGCGACGCGCGCAGGTCTCCGCGCCACCGGTGGGCCTCGACCTGCAGGAGGCGCAGCCTGCCGAGCTCCTCGCCGTGCGCGCCGCAGACGACGCCGCGCTCCGCGCGGGCCAGCGTGGCCTCGAAGTCGTTGCCCTCGAGCGCCTGCGCGGCGGCCCGCTCGTAGCCGCGCCGGGCTCCAGCCAGGTCCCCGCCGCGCTCCCAGTGCTCCGCCAGGACGAGCGCAGGCGCCTCGCCGCGCGCCTCCAGCCACGCCGCGGCGAGCGCGTGGCCCGCGCGGCGATCTCGCTCCGTCAACATCGCGTAGGACGCCTCGCGCACGAGCTCGTGCCGGAACGCGTACTCCACCTCACCCGACAGGGACGAGCTCATCCTGCGCGACACGAGCTCGCGCGCCGTCAGGCGGTCGAGCACCTCGTCGACGTCGCGGACGTTCGCCGCCCGCTCGCCGTCGCCCAGCAGCGCCGCCGCCCCGCCGCGCCAGAACGTTCGCCCCAGCACGCTCGCCCCGCGGAGCAGCCGCCGCTCCTCGGCGTCGAGCTTCTCGAGCCGCGCTTGCACCATCGCCAGGACGCTCTCGGGCAGGGCGTCGCCCGCGTCCGTCGACGACGCGCGCACGAGCTCCTCGAGGAAGAACGCGTTGCCCGCTGCCCGATCCACGATGCGGTCCACCGTCTCCTCGGCCACGGCGTCGCCCAGCGCGTGGCGCACCAGGCTCTCGGCCGCCCGCTTGCCGAGGGGCGCGAGGCGTACCTCCTGCATCGCCCGGTCGGCCCAGAGGCGGGGAAATACGTCGTGCACGTCGGGCCGCGCGAGCGCGAGCGTCATGAGCGGCGCGCCCTCGAGGGCGAGCGCGGCGTCGAAGAAGCGGACGCTCGGTACGTCGCCCCAGTGGAGATCCTCGAGCACGATGAGCACCGGCCGCGCCGCGCACTCGGCCGCGAGGAACGTTTCCCACACCCGCTTCAGCTGGTCGCCCATGAGCATCGCGTTCGTGCGGGCCACTCGCAGCTCGACGTTCTCCACGGTGGGCGGGACGCCCAGCAGCTCGCCGAGGAAGGCGCTCACCCGCTCGCGGTCGCTCGCCCCGACGTGCCGCGCCACGCGCGCGCGCAGCTTCCGGCGCCGCGAGGCCGGCGGCTCGCCTTCCGTCAGACCGATCGCCGTCCGCAGCACCTGGCCCACCATGCCGAACGGCGCGCCGGCGCTCATCGGATCGCCCCGCGCCGTCCACACCTCGATCGGGTGACCGCCCGCGCGCACCTCGCGCAAGAGCTCGTGCCGCAGCCGCGACTTGCCCACCCCCGCCGCGCCCGTCACCAGCACGGCGCGGGGGGCGCGCTCCTCGCACGCCTCGGCCAGCGCCGACCGCAAGGCGGCCAGCTCCCGCTCTCGCCCGACACACGGCATCGGGCGGCCGAGCAGCTGCCGCGTCGCCTCGGTCGGCTCCCGCTCGCCGCGCAGCGCGAGCACGTGCGCGTCGCGCGTCCCCGCCAGGTCGAACCGCGCGTCGAGCAGCGCCGCGGTCACGTCGTCGACGAGCACCGCGCCGTCCGCGTGGCCCCGATCGCGCGCGAGCAGCGCCAGCTTCGCCGCCCGGTCGATCACCTCGCCCGCCGGCGCGCCCTCGGTCCGGTCGGCGCGCCCCGTGACCAGGACGATCGGCGATTCCGGCAGCGCCTCCCGCAGCGCGAGCGCGCACCGCGCGGCCTGCGTCGCCTGATCCGTCGCGCTGCCGTACCCGCCGAGGGCCGCGACCAGCGAGCCGTCCGCCAGCTGCTCCAGCTCTCCTCCGAAGCGTGCGACCGCGCTCGACACGCGCGCCGGGGTCGTGTCGATCGCCTCGACGAGCGTCGGGGCGTCCGTGTCCTGACTCGACGGCGTACTCCCGCGGACGACCACGAGGCTCACGAACCGTTGCTCGCCCTCCCCCAGCGGCGGGCGCCGCACGCTCGGGACACCCTCGTGCGCCGCCGGCTCGAGCACCTCGAGCTCCGCGAGCAGCGCGGCCCCGTCCTTCGGGCGCCCCGCCGGCTCCTTCGACAGCATGCGCCCGACGAGGTCGTCGAGGGCGGGCGGCACGGTCGGCATCACGTCGCGCAGCCGCGGCGTGCGCTCCAGCAGGATCTTCGCGAGCACGCTCAGCGCGTCGTCCCCCTCGAACGGCAGGCGCCCGGTGATCGCGCGGAACAGCACGCACCCGAGCGCGTAGACGTCGGCCCTCGCGTCGATCTCGCGCAGCGCCCGCGCCTGTTCGGGCGCCATGTACCCGGGCGTGCCGAGCACGCCGCCGGGGCGCGTGACGTCGGTCGCCAGCGGCGCGAAGCGGGCGATGCCGAAGTCGATGATCTTGGCCTGCTCGACGTCCCCGTCGACGAGCAGCACATTGCTCGGCTTCACGTCCCGGTGCACGACGCCGACGGCGTGGGCCGACGCCAGCGCCGCGGCGAGGCGCCTCGCCAGCACGAGGGCCTCCTCGATGGACAGCGGGCCGCGCCCGAGGCGCGCGGCGAGCGTCTCGCCGTCGAGCCACTCCATCGCCAGGTACGGCTCGCCGTGGGAGGTCGTGCCGAACGCCACAAAGCGCACGACGGCGGGGTGCCGGATCTGCGCGAGCAGGCGCGCCTCGCGGGCAAAGCGCTCCAGCGCGCGGCTGCGCGAGCCCTCCCCGGAGTGGACGTCGAGCACCTTGAGCGCGACGACCTCGTGCGTCTCGGCGTCGCGCGCGCGGAAGACGCGCCCCATGCCGCCCGAGGCGGCCAGGCGCTCCACGATGAAGCGATCGTCGAGCTCCACGGCGGGCTACGTCTTCTTTCGCGGCCTCGGCAGGCCGTACGCGTCGAGGCGGTACACCAGCGTGCGCCTCGAGATGCCGAGCACCTTTGCAGCTTCCTTCTGGTTGCCGCCGCACCGGTCGAGCGCGTCGATGATGCGCTGCCGCTCGTCGGCCGGACCGGCCGCGCGGAGCTCGCGCGTCGACGGCGGAGGCGCCGGCTCGCGGGTCTGCGGGACGCCGGTCATCCCGAGCATGACGTGCTCCGGCTCGATGGCGCCCTCCTGGGACAGGAGCGCGGCACGTTCCACCACGTTCCGCAGCTCGCGGACGTTGCCCGGCCACGTGTGCCCCTCGAGCCTGGCGAGCGCCGCCGCCGTGAGCACGCCCTCCGGCCGCCCGGCCTTGCGGCAGGCGTCGCGCAGGAAAAGCTGCGCCAGCGCGCGGATCTCGCCCCTGCGCTCGCGCAGCGGGGGCACGTGGACCGAGATGCCGTTGAGCCGGTAGTACACGTCCTGCCGGAACGCGTTCGTGGCGACGATCGCCTCGAGGTCGCGGTTGGTCGCCGCGAGGAAGCGCACGTCGATCGACTTGGGCTTCAGGCTCCCCAGGCGCGTCACCTCGCCGCTCTCCAGCACGCGCAGGAGCTTCGCCTGCGTGGCCAGGGGCAGCTCGCCGACCTCGTCGAGGAACACGGTGCCGCCGTGCGCCGTCTCGAGGAGACCCGGCTTCGGCGCGACGGCCCCCGTGAAGGCCCCGCGCTCGTAGCCGAAAAGCTCGCTCTCGAGCAGGTTGTCCGGCAAGGCCGCGCAGTTGAGCCGCACGAACGGCCCGCGCGCCCGCGCGCTGTTGCGGTGGATGGTCTCGGCGAGGACCTCCTTGCCGACGCCGGTCTCGCCCAGCAGGATCACGCTGATGGTGCTCTTGGCGACGAGCTGCGCCAGCCGGTAGAGCCGCTCCATCGCGGCGTCCTCGACGACCACGTCGAGGCGAGCACGCGACGACGCCGGTCCGGGCGGAGGCTCGGTGAGGCGCCCGTGGCGCGAGGGACGCGGCTCGTCGTCCCCCGTCGGCGCCGTCGCGTCTCCGACGGCGGCGAGCGCGCGGTCCGCGTCTCCGCCCTGCACGAGCAACATCGCCGAGCCGACCTCCACCACGGCGCCGGGCTCCACTTGCACGATCTCGGCCTTGCCGATGGGACGGCCGCCGACCACCGTGCCGTTCGAGCTGCCGAGGTCCTCCACCGCGACGTGCCTCCCGAGGTGCACGCGCACGTGCTTGCGCGAGACGGAGGCGTGGTCGATGCGCACGTCGCACTCGCGGCCGCGCCCGACCGTCACCGCACCCGTGTCGGGCAGGTCGAACGTCGCCGAGCCGTGCTTCCAGAACGCGAGCAGGCGCCGACGGTGTGGGGCGTCGTCCCGCACCAGGGTGGTGGCGCGCGTCGCGGCTTCGGAGGGCTCACGCGGCGACGGCATTTACCGGACTGACGATACCACCGCCGGGGGCCGCTCGAAGCGCAAGCCGCGACGCGAGCGCGGGTGCGCACGATGCGCAAAGGGCAGCGGGAACCGCGGGTTTCCGCGAGCGGCCCGGACGTTGCTCCAGCGCGGCACCATGCGCACCACCGCCTTGCTTCCGCTCGTCCCGTGCGTCGCCGGTCTCGCGCTCGCCGCCTGCGCGTCGTCGCCGGGAGGGGACTCGTTCCCGGACGCCGGCGCCGCCCCCGTCCAGGACGCCGGCGTCGTCGAGGCGACCGCCCCCGGTCACGACGCGGGCGCCGACTCCTACGGCGTGCTCACCGGCGACGCGGGGGCCTGCCAGAACACGTGCGCGTCGGACGGCGTGACCGTGATCGCCTGCGACGGGACGCCGATCACGACGTGCACGGGCGGCCAGGTTTGCGGCGGGGGCGCCTGCCTGTCGCCGTGCGACGCGGCGGCGGCCAACAAGAGCACGATCGGCTGCGACTACTACCTGGTCGACCCCGACGTGATCCAGGAGGGCCAGGGCGCGTGCTTCGCCGCGTACGTCGCCAACACGTCGACGTCGCCGGTGACCATCTCCCTCGAGTACGCCGGGCAGAGCCTCGACACCTCGAGCATCGCCGTCATCCCATCCGGCGATGGTCTGGCCATCACGTACCAGCCGATGCCCAATCACCAGCTGCCTCCGGGGCAGGTCGCCATCGTCTTCCTCGCCCAGGCTCCGAACCCGATGGGCTCCGCGGGGGCCGTGACGTGCCCCATCCCGCCGGCCATCACGGCGGCCGACTCGGCGACGCATGGCACGTCGATCGGCAGCGCCTTCCACCTGACGACGAGCCTGCCCGTCGTGGCGTACGACATCCTGCCGTACGGCGGCGGCGCCGCGGCGATGACGAGCGCGACCCTGCTGGTGCCGACGGGCGCCTGGGACACGAACTACATCGCGGTCAACGCGTTCACGCAGAGCCAGATCGCGGCGAGCGCGGGGGCGATGCCGTCGCTCGACATCGTCGCGATGGAGGACGGCACGACCGTCACTATCCTGGCTCCCGTCGCGATCGAGCCGGGCACGGGCGTCCCCGGCGGCGCCCCCGGCACGCCGCAGACGTACAGCCTGTCGAAGGGGCAGGTCCTGCAGTTCACCCAGGCGGCGGAGCTCACGGGCAGCCCCATCCAGTCGAACAAGCCCATCGGCGTCTGGGGCGCGGCCAGCTGCCTGAACATCGACCCGAACACGTGCTGCTGCGACAGCGCGCACCAGGAGCTGTCGCCGGTGAAGGCGCTCGGGCACGAGTACACGCTCGTCCGCTACCGCAACCGCGGCGACAACGGGCCGGAGGAGACCCCGCCGTGGCGGCTCGTCGGCGCCGTGAACGGGACGACCCTCACCTGGGCCCCGTCGGTCCCGCAGGGCGCGCCGACGTCGCTCTCGCTCGGGCAGGTCTCGCAGTTCGAGGCCTCGGGGCCGTACGTCGTCTCGAGCCAGGACAGCGAGCACCCCTTCTACGTCAGCGGCCACATGAGCGGCTGCGAGACGTACTTCTCGGTCCAGGATTGCCGCGGCGATCCAGAGTTCGTCGACATCGTGCCCAGCGCCCAGTGGCTGTCCACGTACACGTTCTTCACGGACCCCACGTACCCGGAGACGAACCTCGTCGTCGTCCGCCACGCGCAGAAGGGCGTCTTCGCGGACGTGAGCCTCGACTGCGCGGGCACGCTCACGGGCTGGCAGCCCATCGACACCGCCGACACGTACGAGTACACGCGCATCGATCTCGTGCGCCACAACTTCGTCCCGCAGGGCAACTGCGACAACGGGCGGCACGAGATGACGAGCACGGCGCCCTTCGGCCTCACGGTGTGGGGCTGGGGCTCCGCCGAGACGGGCGGCGTCTACGGGGACCCGGAGGCCCCCGGCTTCTACTCGCAGTGCGTGAGCTACGGCTACCCGGCCGGCATGAACGTGCAGCCCATCAACAACGTGGTCGTCCCGCCGACGCTGCAGTGACGGGCGTCCGTCCCGGGGCTCGGGCCCTGTGCGGCTCCGCCGTTCGAGGCTATGCCCGGGGTCGTGCCCCCGCCCGCGATCGAGCTCGTCGACGTCGCCACGCGCTTCGACGCGGTGCAGTCGCTCGACGGCCTGACGCTGACCATCGAGGCGGGCAGCGTCTTCGGCTACCTCGGTCCCAACGGCGCGGGGAAGACGACGACGATCCGCGTGCTCCTCGGCCTCGTGCGACCGGACGCGGGGCAGGTGCGGGTCCTCGGCCTCGACCCGCGCGTGGACGGGCACCGCGTCCGCGCCGCGCTCGGCGTGCTCCTCGAGAACGACGGCCTCTACGATCGCCTGACGCCGTGGCAGAACCTCGAGTTTCACGCGCGCATCCGCCGCATCGACGGGCCCCTCCGGGCGCCGCGCCTCGAGGAGCTGCTCCGCGCCTGCGGTCTGTGGGAGCGCCGCGCCGATCGGGTCGCGACCTTCTCCAAGGGGATGCGCCAGAAGCTCGCCGTCGCGCGCGCCCTGCTCCACCGCCCGCGGCTGGTGCTGCTCGACGAGCCGTTCACCGGGCTCGACCCGGTCGCGGCGGCGGAGCTCCGGGCGAGCATCACGGCGCTCGCGCGCGAGCACGGGACGACGGTGCTGCTGACGACGCACGATCTGGCGCACGTCGAGAAGACGTGCGACCGCGTGGCCGTGCTGCGCGACGGCCGCGTGGTGGCGACGGGGACCATCGACGAGCTGCGGGCCGGAGGGAGCGACGCGGAGGTCGCCGTCGGCGGCGCGGGGCTCGACGAGGCGGTGCTCGCGGCCATGAAGGCGGAGGGGATCATCGCCGGGTACGCGCTCCGCCCGGGCACGCCGCCGTCGGCGCGCGTGACGTGCGGGCGCGACCGGCGCGCGAGCCTGGGCGCGGAGCTCGTGCGCCGTGGCGTCGCGCTCGAGGAGCTGACCACCGTGCGCGCCTCGCTGGAGGACACGTTCCTCGCGCTCGTCGGCTCGAAGGGGACGCCATGAGGGACGTCCTCACCGTCCTGCAGAAGGAGGCGCGCGAGATCATCGGCGAGCGCCAGTCGCGGCGCGGCGGCCTCGTGCAGGCAGTCGTCATCATCGCCGTCATGGGCGTCTTCTACCCGGCGTCGACGTCGCGCTTCTGGCTGTCGCCCCATCCGCTCGCCGTCGTCTACTTCGCGTTCTTCCCCGGCATGCTCGCGGTCACCATCGCGGCCGACGCGTTCGCCGGGGAGCGCGAGCGCAAGACGCTGGAGACCCTCCTCGCGACGCCCCTCACAGAGTGGGCCATCCTCCTCGGCAAGGCCTGCGCCGCCGTGCTCTGGGCGCTGACCGTCTCCGCCGTCGCCTTCCTGTGCGCGATCGTCACGGTGAACGTCGCGGCGAAGCCACCCGGCGTCTTCCTCCCCGCGCCCGTGCTCGTGGCGGCCGCGCTCGGGGGCGCGCTCGCCTCCTCGGGACTGCTGACGGGCATCGCCATCGTCATGTCGATGCGCACCCCCGTGGCGCGCTCCGCCCAGCAGATGACGGCCCTGCTCAGCCTCGTCGTCTTCGGCAGCGTCGCGGCCACGTGGGCGGCGCTCGGCCTGCAGCTGACGTTTCCCAATGTCTTCCTCGCCGAAGGGATCGTCGCCGCGGCGGGCGTCGCCGCGCTCGAGGTCGCGCGCGCCATGTTCAAGAGGGATCGCTTCTTCGACAAGCGGTGAGGTGGCATGCGTCGCTTCGTCATCGGCACCGCGGGGCACGTCGATCACGGCAAGACGACGCTCGTCCGCGCGCTGACGGGCGTCGACACGGACCGGCTGCCCGAGGAGAAGCGGCGGGGCATCTCCATCGAGCTCGGCTTCGCGCCGCTCGACCTGGGCGAAGGCCTCGTCGCCAGCGTGGTGGACGTCCCCGGGCACCGGCGCCTGGTGAGGGCGATGATCGCCGGCGCCACGGGGATGGAGCTGGTGATGCTGGTGGTCGCGGCGGACGAGGGCGTGATGCCGCAGACGCGCGAGCACGTGGCGGTGTGCGAGCTGCTGGGGCTGTCGCGCGCGCTCGTGGTGATCACGAAGGCCGACGCGGTGGACGCGGACCTGGCCGAGGTGGCCGGCGAGGAGGCCGGGGCGCTGCTGGGCGAGCGGTGGCGCGCGGACGTCGTGACGTGCTCGGCGAAGACCGGCGCGGGCCTCGAGGGCGTGCGCGCGGCGCTGCGCCGGGCGCTCGCGGAGCTGCCGCCGCCCTCGAAGCGCGAGCACGTGCGCCTCGGCGTCGACCGCGTGTTCACCGTGCGCGGCGCCGGGACGGTGGTGACGGGCACGCTGGTCGCGGGGAAGCTTGCGACGGGCGACGCGCTGTTCGTGGTGGGCGAGCGCGCGTCGCGCGAGACGGCGGCGAGGGCGCTTCACGTGCACGACGCCGCGGTGGAGCGCGCCGACGCCCCGACGCGCCTCGCGATCAACCTGGCCGGCGTCGCGCTCGACGAGGTGAAGCGCGGCGACGTGGTCACCACCGACGCGAGGCTCCGCGCGACGACGCTGTTCGACGTCCTCGTCCGCGGCGAGCACAAGCTCGCGCGCGGCGTCGCCGTCACGGTGCACGTGGGGACGGCGTCGACGCCGGCGCGCGTCGACTCGGTGAACGTCACGGACGTCGGCGCGGTCGCGCGCGTGCGGATGGCGCACCCCACGGCCCTCGCCGGGGGCGACCGCGTCGTGCTGCGCGGCGGCGTGGAGGGGCCGGCGGGCGCCGTCGTCGGCGGGGGGATCGTCGTCGACGCGCGCCCCGACCGCCGCGCC
>Ga0209415_10021182_pt1 | contig 10036 bp, 9 predicted proteins | sample PeaSoiSIISIP2007_FD_187696 | JGI IMG/M metagenome (GOLD analysis project Ga0209415, IMG submission 187696) | Peat soil microbial communities from Weissenstadt, Germany - SII-SIP-2007 (SPAdes) (version 2) | ecosystem: Environmental > Terrestrial > Soil > Wetlands > Peat | place: Germany... | reverse complement strand
GCACCCCGCCGCAGCGATAGGCGCGCGTGCGGCCGCTGGTCGCTCCCCAAACTCCGTCGGCCGGTCATCCTTGCCAGTACCTACAAACGGAATACTTTGATCTTTTCCCAGAAATTCCACCAGGCATAAGGCCGACTGACCGGGTTGCCGGCACCTTGAAGCCTTTCCTGCGCTTTCTTCAGCCAGGTTTCTCGGACGATCCAACCCCGCCGTAACCAGAGTATGTTGCCCGGCTCACTCGCCTCATACATCTTCTGAGCAAGTCTCTCCACAATGCGCCCGTGTCTTAGGTCGGTGTTAGACAATCTCGCTCTCCATGATCAGGGGGCGTTGCCGGCACCCTTCAGCGCGATGGCATGTGGTAACCCATGGCGCCAAAATTTGCTTAAATGGAGCAAGATTCACGGGTCAGCTTGACTCAAGCTGACCCGATCTTGCTCCAGGCTAGTAATCCATGTCGCCCATGCCGCCCATTCCACCCATGCCGCCTCCACCGGGCATGCTCGGCATTGCCTTCTTCTCCGGCCGCTCGGCGACCATGGCCTCGGTGGTGACGAGGAGTGCTGCCACCGACGCGGCGCCCTGGAGCGCCAGGCGTACGACCTTGGTCGGGTCGATGATGCCGGCCTTCACCATGTCGACATAGCTGCCCTTCTGCGCGTCGAAGCCGTGGTTGACGTCGCCCTTTTCCAGGAGCTTGCCGATGACCACGGAACCGTCCTCACCGGCATTCTCGGCAATCAGGCGAGTCGGATAGGCGAGCGCTCGGCGGACGATGTCGATGCCCACCTTCTGGTCGTTGTTCGCCCCATGGAGCTTGGCCAGCACTCTTGTGCCATAGAGCAACGCCACGCCGCCACCAGGTACCACGCCCTCCTCGACCGCGGCGCGGGTCGCGTGCATGGCGTCATCGACCCGATCCTTGCGTTCCTTCACCTCGATCTCGGTCGCCCCGCCGACACGAATGATCGCCACGCCGCCGGCCAGCTTTGCCAGCCTCTCCTGCAGCTTCTCGCGGTCGTAGTCCGATGTCGTCTCCTCGATCTGGGCTCGGATCTGCGTAATGCGGCCCTCGATATCCTTCTTCTTGCCGGCGCCGTCGATGATCGTCGTGTTATCCTTGTCGATGCGGACTTTCTTGGCCTTGCCGAGCATGTCCAACGTGACATTCTCGAACTTGATGCCGAGATCGTCGCTGATCACCTGACCGCCGGTCAGCACGGCGATGTCCTCGAGCATCGCCTTGCGACGGTCGCCGAAGCCCGGCGCCTTGACCGCGGCCACCTTCAGGCCGCCGCGCAGCTTGTTGACGACCAGGGTCGCAAGGGACTCGCCCTCGACATCCTCGGCCACGATGAGCAGGGGCTTGCCGCTTTGCACGATGGACTCAAGCAAGGGCAAAATGGCCTGCAGGCCGGGCAGCTTCTTCTCGTGCAAGAGAATATAGGGCTCATCGAGCTCGACGAGCATCTTCTCGGCGTTGGTGACGAAATAGGGCGAGAGATAGCCGCGATCGAACTCCATGCCCTCGACGACCTCGAGCTCGGTCTCCATGCCCTTGGCCTCTTCGACCGTGATCACCCCTTCGTTGCCGACCTTCTGCATGGCCTGGGCGATCATGTCGCCGATCTCGCGGTCGTCATTGGCCGAAATCCGGCCGACTTGCGCGATCTCGGCATTGGTCGAGATCTTCTTGCTGCGCTTCTTGATGTCCTCGATCACAGCCTCCACGGCCATGTCGACGCCTCGCTTCAGGTCCATCGGGTTGAGGCCCGCGGCAACCGCCCTGACCCCCTCCCTGACGATGGCCTGGGCGAGCACAGTCGCGGTCGTGGTGCCGTCGCCGGCAAGGGTACTGGTCTTAGAGGCGACCTCCTTCACCATCTGGGCGCCCATGTTCTCGAACTTGTCGCTGAGCTCGATCTCCTTGGCGACGGTGACGCCGTCCTTGGTGATCCGCGGCGCGCCGTACGACTTGTCGAGGACCACGTTGCGGCCCTTGGGTCCGAGCGTCACCTTGACGGCATTGGCGAGGATATCGACGCCGCGGAGCATCCGCTCGCGCGCGTCGGTGCTGAATCTCACGTCCTTGGCGGGCATTGGTACAATCCTTCCTTATATTGGTTTAGCGCGTTGCCTGCCTTAGGCGGCTTTGCGCTTGAAACTGACCTTGTCCTCTATGACACCCATGAGGTCCGATTCCTTCATGATCATCAGGTCTTCGCCGTCGAGCTTGATCTCGGTGCCCGACCATTTCCCGAACAGCACCCGATCGCCGACCTTGACGTCGAGCGGCTGAATCTTGCCATCCTCGGAGCGGGCGCCCGGCCCAGCCGCGACGACCTCTCCCTCCATCGGCTTTTCCTTGGCGGTGTCAGGGATGATGATGCCGCCAGACGTCTTCGCCTCCTGCTCGATCTGGCGAATAAGCACACGGTCATGCAGTGGGCGGAATTTCATCGCTCTATCTCCTTGCACCACAAAGGTGCGTTGAGGCGTTGGCCCATGTTATTCAGGGCGGACTATTCGGTGCTGACCTTCACTGCCCTAGAGCCTGGTCGTCTCAAGCGCACTCAGCTTGAGACGTGAATCAGGCTCTAATTTGTTGAAGTAGAGCAAGATTCACGGGTCAGCTTGATTCAAGCTGACCCGATCTTGCTCTAGGGCGTTGCAGGGAAGCGAAGCCATCGTTCGCTATCTTTGTCATCAGGGCGGTCAGCTTATTGGCTTCCTCAAGATACTCAGCCGTTGCCGCTTCGGCGAAGCGTTGGTGGCAACTGAGCGCCTCGCTCGGGCTGTGGCAGTGGCTGAGCGTCTCGCAGTTCTTGGCATCCTCTTTGAGCCGGCTGTGGGCAAACTGCGTCATCTCCTGCGAGATTACGAACATGCCCTTGACCATGGTGTCGCTGACCTTGGTCCAGCGGTCGAGCGCAACCCGATTGGCCTCCAGAACAGCCGACCAGCCTCCCGTCCACCCGTCGGCGCCCGGCCAGCCGTTAAATGGTCCAGCTGCTACCTTCTCTTTCTCTTTGCTTGCCATAGATATCTTCCTCTCGGGCGTATCTTCCGCGCGGCATTGGCTCATTTCACGCAGCGCGACTTAATGCGCCGGTTGGGCTTTTCCGTTACGCGAGGCATCGCGCGCAGCCATGTGAAGCAGTTCCTTCGTGAGCGACTTGGACCGAAGGGCGAGATCGCCGAATGACAGCATTCCCACGATCCGCTTTGCCCGGCTGAGAACGGGCAAGTGACGTATGTTCTTGCTTTCCATGAGCTTTGTCGCCTCGGCATCCGACTGATCTTCGAAGCACCAGGTGACACCCTTGGACATGACGTCGCGCGCCTTGACCTTTGAGAGATCCAGGCCGTCGGCGACCGCGCGGCAGGTGATGTCCCGGTCCGTGATCATGCCGATCAGCCTGTCGTGTTCGCCGACAGGCAGGCAGCCAATTCCTTTGTCGCGCATCTTTCTTGCGATTTCCCGGACCGGCGTGTCCGCACCTACCCATTCTGCATGCGCGGTCATGAGGTCTTTCACCAGCGCGCCGGCGTCCGGTCGCGCTTGGGTGTGACTCTCTGTCATGTCTTGATCCCCTTTGGTGCAACGACAGGGATTTGTCGCCACAACGGATATGGTGTCGCGTAGAACAAATTACCAACGAAAATATAATAAAAATCCAGAAAAACCTCGAATTCAGCAAAAAACATTATTATCAGTGATTTGCGTGCGATTTGCGTGAAATCTGGACAGCCGTGCCTGCCGAAAGCTACTGGTTCCCCTATACCTTAAATCGAGAGACCGACACCGCAGAAACGCTGGGCTTGCCGAAGATGTTTTCCGAGGAATTATCGGTATAGCCTATCCTGGAGCAGCCGAGCCTCCTCCCATGCGGCAGATGTCAGCCGAACATTCGCTGTGCTGCAGCTGCCTGCCGCGCCATGATGCGCCACAGGTGCGCGCTCAACATAGGGGGAGCAACACATGACCCGAGGAAGCATCTCGAAGGCGCTGCTAACCGTAGCGACTGCAATAGGGACAGCGGGCGTAGCGGTGTCTGCGCTGGCTGGCTCGACCGGCAACGGCACGGCTGGCAGTGGATTCCCGCAGTACACCTATGAGGCGGATGCCAACCGGCTCTGCAAAGGCGACACAGTTGTGTGGGGCAGCAGCGCACACAAGGGCATCTACTACGTCAAGGGCGCCGGTCCGCAACGCATTGGCGGGTTCTACGCCTGCATGGCAGACGTCAAGAAGGCCGGCTACAAGATCGGGGAGTGATCCCGCTGTGGAGGGTGCCAGCCTCGGCTGGATCGGCTTGGAGCGGAGGACCTGTAACCCCTCGACAGCCCCTTCGGCTGCGGGGTGTCACCCATGTCTCAGCTGCGCTGCGTTACCCATGTGTCCGGATTGCCCCGTTGTCGGTCGAGCGCTGAATGCCGATAATTATCAATCGCGCACTGGCCTCCTTCAAGTGAGACTATGAACCGCAAGGCTATGAGCAATCTCGAACATCGTCTCAAATCCTCGATTCGCGGCGAAGCGCTCTTTGACGCCTACACGCGCGGCCGGTATGCAACCGATGCGTCGCACTATCAGATCATGCCCTTGGGCGTCGTCACTCCGCGCGACGAGAACGACCTCGCGGCGACAATCGCGATTGCCCGGGACGAGGGAGTGAGCGTCGTTGCGCGAGGCGGAGGGACCTCGCAATGCGGCCAGACGGTCAATGCTGGTCTGGTTGTTGATGTTTCCAAATACATGAATCGCGTCATCGCAATCGATGCGGCCGCCCGGCGCTGCACAGTGCAGCCCGGGATCGTGCTCGACGAGCTCAATCGCGCCCTGAAGCCGCATGGGCTCTGGTTTCCCGTCGACGTCTCGACGGCCTCCCGGGCGACCATCGGCGGCATGGCCGGCAATAATTCCTGCGGTACCCGGTCGATTCGTTACGGCACGATGCGGGACAACGTCCGGGGCATTGAGGCCCTGCTCGCGGACGGCAGTACCCGGAAGTTCGGCGAAACGGCATCTGTGGATGCGCGCGTCAGCGGACGAGGCACGCAAGGCGCGATCGTGGACGAGCTCCTGGCCCTTGGAAGTCGCGAGCAAAGTGAAATCCGGGCATCCTTTCCCCACGTCCTGCGTCGCGTCGGCGGCTACAATATCGACGCCCTCATGCCGGGCGAGCGCCCAATCAATCTCTCTCACCTCCTCGTCGGCTCCGAGGGCACCCTGGCTCTATCGCTTGCGATCGAGCTCAAGCTGTCGCCGCTGCTGAAGCAGCGCACCGTAGGCGTGTGCCATTTCGGGCGCTTCTACGACGCCATGGAGGCGGCACAGCATCTGGTTCGCCTCGACCCGGTCGCGGTCGAGCTCATGGACTCGACCATGATCGCCTTGGCCCGCGCCATCCCACTCTTCGAGGAAACGATGCGCCAATTCGTGCGCGGCACCCCCGAGGCCTTGCTGATTGTCGAATTTGCCGAGGAAGAGAGCGCGGAGAATCGCCGCCGCCTCCAGAGTCTCGTTGGGCTGATGAACGATCTTGGCTTCCATTGGGAGGGGGGCAAGTCCCGTTGGGGAGGCGTCGTGACGATCGAAGAGCCTGGCCTTCAGGCGGCGATCACCGAAGTGCGGCAAGCCGGTCTCAACATAATGATGTCCATGAAGGAACAGGGAAAGCCGGTGTCGTTTGTGGAGGATTGCGCCGTACCGTTGGAGCATCTCGCGGAGTACACCGAAAACCTCAATCGCATCTTCGAGAAGCACGGCACGCGGGGAACATGGTACGCCCACGCATCAGTGGGTTGCCTGCACGTCCGCCCGGTCCTCAATCTGAAGCTCGACAAGGACGTCAAGGCGATGCGGGCCATTGCGGAGGAGACCTTTGCCCTGGTCCGCCGCTACAAAGGATCGCATTCCGGGGAGCACGGTGACGGGATCGTGCGATCCGAGTTTCACGAAGCGATGTTCGGCGCCCGCATCGTCTCTGCGTTCGAAACGGTAAAGCGTCTCTTTGACCCCAGGGGCGTGCTGAACCCCGGCAAGATCGTCAATGCGCCCAAAATGGACGACCGGCAGTTGCTTCGCTACGGCCCTGCCTACCAGGCATGGCAGAGGGCGACGGCACTCGACTGGTCGGACTGGTCGGCGGCGGGCGATGGATTCCAACGGGCCGTCGAGATGTGCAACAACAACGGAGCATGTCGCAAGCTCGACATGAGCGTGATGTGCCCCTCGTATCGCGTCACAAGGGATGAGCGAGATGTGACGCGCGGACGGGCTAACACGCTTCGCCTCGCCCTTTCCGGCCAGCTGGGCCCGGATCCGCTCTCATCCGAGGCCATGTACGAGACCATGAAGCTTTGTGTTTCCTGCAAGGGCTGCCGCCGGGAATGCCCCACCGGCATTGATATGGCGAAAATGAAAATCGAGGTGCTCGCCGCTCGTGCGGCCCGACGGGGCATTTCCATGCGCGACCGGCTCTTCGCCTATTTGCCGCGATATGCATCCGCAGTTGCCAAGATGCCGTGGCTCATGGCCATCCGGGACCGGGTGCCGGGCCTGCCGAACTTGTCGGAACGTGCCCTCGGCTTCGCCGCGCGCCGGCCGCTACCCTCCTGGTCCAGAGAGCCCTTCAACCCCCCGCCGGAGGAAGGCGAGTTGTCCGGCGGACGGGAGGTGGTTCTGTTCTCCGACACATTCAACACCTACTTTGAGCCCGAGAACGTTCGGGCGGCCGCTCGCGTGTTGACGGCGGCTGGATACCACGTCCGCTATGCCCGACCCGCCGTCGGCGACGCCAAGCGGCCGCTCTGCTGCGGGCGCACCTTCCTGTCAGCCGGGCTTGTCGAAGAAGCACGAGTCGAGGCAAAGAGGTTAATGGCTGCCTTCATGCCATTCGTGAACCGCGGCGTAGCCATCGTCGGCCTTGAGCCGAGCTGTTTGTTCACCCTGCGTGACGAGCTGCTTTCCCTGATGCCGGGAACGGCAGCACAGCGTATCGCCCGCCAGAGCTTCATGTTGGAGGAGTTTCTCGTTCGTGAGATGGCTGCGGGCCGTTTCGCATCGAAGCCCTGCCCGCTGCCGCGCAAGGCGTATTTGCATGGGCACTGCCATCAAAAGGCCTTTGGCGCCGTGTCCGCCGTGCAAGACGTATTGAAGCAGATCCCTGACCTCGAGACTGTGATGATCAACTCAAGCTGCTGCGGCATGGCTGGCGCATTCGGCTATCAGGCGGAAACCTATGAGGCGTCCCGATCGATGGCCGAGCTGGCCTTGCTGCCTGCGGTTCGGGCTGCGGAGGCGGATGCCATCGTGATTGCTGACGGCATTTCCTGTCGACAGCAGATCCTTCACGGCTCCGGTCGGCGCGCTGTTCATACCGCGCGCGTGCTGGAATCAGTCCTTGTCGCGGGCTCTGCGTGAATCGCGAGAAACGCTCGGAGCCGCGCCAAGCCTGGCGAAAATAACGGTGGCAGCGGGAGAACGATGCCACCTATACCGAACAACTCTCGCACGGTCGCCCAAGACTTCCAGGTCCCGTCTCGGCTCGCGACCAAGACGCTTCGCCAGGGATCAATAGTCGGTCGGCGCGAACTGCAGGGGCGTGATCGCTTTCGCCGCGCCCTGTTCAAGCATGATCTTCACCTCGCCCTTGTTTTCCCTGACATCCGCGAACTTGCCGCGTTTGCAGGCTTCCGCGGCATCCTTCGCCGTGGCGTATGTTATCGAAGCGACCGCGAAGGCGGCAGGATCCGTCGCCCGCTTGAGCGAGTCGATCGACAGCAGCACCGCCTCCCCATCGGCGCAAGCCTCGGGCGCGACATCGCTGCCGATGCCGCGCTGGTCCTGCGCCTTGAGCACCGCGCTGTCGTGGTCGAACGGCAACTCCCTCACCCAGATCGAGCTGTCCGCCTCGCCCTGACCGGTATACCCGGCGAGGCAGAGCATTCTTGTCTTGCCCCCTCCAGTAAGCGCCAGGCAGTCGTCCATCTGGCCGCCCGGATACCAATCGACCAGCCGCCAGGAACTGCCCGCGCGTGCGAGCAGCACGCCGCCGCCGAAGTTGTTGGCGTGCGGCTCAACCGAAGAACTGTAGGACAGATAGGCCTCGTCTCCTCCCGCATCCGAGAACGAGCCGTAGACGATGCTATCGAGCGACAGTGTCGCGCCCGCCGTGTCCCCTGGATATCCAGGAAGACCGGCGCATGTCAGGTCCGTCCCTTGCATCGTCGGCTTGTCGCAAAGGAGCCGTTCGAACAGCGCGCGCTCCTGCGCCGTAAGCCGGCGCGTATCCGTGGCAGCGCTGGCAGCCGTCCCCGAGAAAAGCGCCGCCGCGAGGAGAAAAGCGATCCAGGTCCTCAATGCCACCACCCGGGAACGGGAACTCGCATCCCTCGGATGCCCGATTTGCCTGTTTGAATCATGCGCCGATTGAGGTTTGCCGGCAAGCGGGACAAGGGAGAACGTCACGCCGGGTAGGCGGGCGTTTGTCAAGGATCGCCGGTTTGTCGGAGACCTAAAGTTCTCAAGCGTGGTCTTTCTTGCCCTCGCCCGTGTCGGGCAAGAGGGAGCTGCCTGGTCCCAGAGCACGTTGCATGAGGACGCTGTCGGCCCAGCGGCCGAACTTGAAACTCACGTCCCGCAGAATGCCGACCCGTTGAAATTCATTGGCCTCGTGCAATTGGATCGAGGGCGTGTTCAGCGCGTCTATGTAGGCGATCATCTGGCGATAGCCCGCAGCGGCACACGCCTCGATCAGTGCCGGCAGCAGGCGGCGTCCGATGCCGGAGTGCAAATGGTCCTTATGCACATAGATCGAATTCTTGACCGCAAAGCGATACGCGGGCCGCTTGCGGAAGGGCACCGCATAGGCATAGCCAACTATCTCGCCGCCCTGCTCGGCAACGAGATGGGGCAGCCGGCGCTTCAGCATGTTCTTGCGCCGGCGCTTGACGTCTTCGGGGTGCAACGGCTCGAGCTCGAAGTCGCCAAGGCCGCGCTGGATGTGGTGCCTGTAGATGTCGAGCATCGCCGGCACGTCCTCTTCGGTCGAGGGCCGCACCAGGATCGTTGCAATACCTTCCTGCACGCGTACCGCTCCGCCTTATCCATCTTGGTTGCGGGAGTTTAGCCTGGAATTCGATGACAGTTCATCGGTTCGACGCTGCTTCTATGGCGCGGGATCACGGTCCGGCAAATCCTTAGGCCATTCCGGATTGGCCCAGCGCGGCGAAGACGCGCTCCCACCTTCCGTGCATGCCCGGCGTGTAAAAATTGGGTTGCCATCCAAGGCGAAGGTAGATTGAAATCGCCGGAAGCCGCACATCGTCGGTGCGCAGATACGGCCTTTCGTAACCCTCCTGGGCTAGGCGATTGGTCACGGTCGCCGCGACGATGGTGCCGAGCCCCTTCCGGCCATGCGCCGGATCGACGACGAGCCAGGTGAGCTGGCCCCCCTCCGGATGGCGGGGACGCCCTTTGCCGTAGTAACCGCGGCATGATGCGACGAGCCGGCGCGACGCCAGGTGCTCGACGACGAAGCAGGCTCCGGGCAGGGTTTTGCCCGGCATCTCTGCCAATCGGGTCATGTCGTCGAAGGCAAGCCGGTAGAGCGCCGCGTAGCGCGCCTCTTCGCCGGCCGCGAGCGCGCGCAGACCGTAGCCTTCAGGGACAGGCGGGACCGGCACCGGAGCCGATGAATGCCGAACCATCTCCAGCTTGTCGCCTTGCGGCGTGTCGAACCGCGGATGGGTCTGATTGTCGTCGCCACGGGCCATCCGCCATCCTGTTTTGCCGCTGCGCAAAATTCAACGGGCCATGGATCCGAATTCGGTGCGGCGAGCCAGGCGAGCCGATTGGCCTGCGCTTGCGGGAAGGCCTGCATCCATTTCCGCGATGAGGCTCGGCCTGCTTAGATAGCTTCCGCGGCCCGGCCGCCGACCCGCCCTGGCGAATGTCGACAGGCACCGAACCCTAAGGAATCTCCCAATCATGAACGATCAAGGCACCGCCCGCTCCATCGAGCTCGCC
>Ga0209415_10021181_pt1 | contig 10036 bp, 11 predicted proteins | sample PeaSoiSIISIP2007_FD_187696 | JGI IMG/M metagenome (GOLD analysis project Ga0209415, IMG submission 187696) | Peat soil microbial communities from Weissenstadt, Germany - SII-SIP-2007 (SPAdes) (version 2) | ecosystem: Environmental > Terrestrial > Soil > Wetlands > Peat | place: Germany... | reverse complement strand
TGCATCAGCATCCCTCTCTGATGAAGCAGGCGGCGAGTCGCCTTGAACAATTCTGGGCGAAGCCGCTATGAATGCCGCGGAGCCGCAATTCCCCGCCTTGCTGCAGCGCTTCTTCACGGAGCGCTTGATGCAACAAAAACACGTTAGTGCTCATACCATCTGTTCCTACCGCGACTCGTTTAGGCTCCTGCTGCGCTTTGCGCACAAGAGATTGGGTGCCTCCCCGGATCGGTTGACGTTTGAACAAGTCGATGCGCCGCTCATCAGTGAGTTTTTGAATGAAATGGAAGCAAGTCGAGGTATCTCGCCGGCCACTCGAAATCTTCGGTTGACTGCTATTCGCTCATTTTTTCGTTTTGCTGCATATGAAGCACCGGACCACGCCGCGCAGATCCAGCGCGTACTTGCTACCCCCGCCAAGCGCTTTACCCGCAGGCTTATTCACTACCTGACACGGCCGGAAGTGGAGGCATTAGTGAGTGCGCCCGACAAGCGCACGTGGAATGGCCGCCGAGATCACGCCCTGCTGCTCCTGACGGTGCAAACCGGGTTGCGGTTGTCGGAAATCACCGGACTTAGCCGCCAGGACATCAGGTGGGGCACAGGAGCTCACCTTACAATCATCGGCAAGGGAAGAAAGCAGCGCGCCATTCCGCTCTGCAAGGCGGTCGTCGTCGTCCTAAAGGCCTGGCTTGCTGAACCCCGCATAGATCGCGGTGAGGTGGACGTGGTATTCCCAAGCGCCCGCGGCGGTCGCTTAAGTGCTGATGCCGTGCAACACCTTCTCAGCAAGCATATTTCCAGAGCGCGCAAAGCGTGTCCATCCTTACGAGCCAAGAGGATTACGTTCCATTGCCTCAGGCACACCATGGCAATGGACCTACTGCACGCGGGCTTCGAGCAGTCCGTGATCGCACTTTGGTTGGGACATGAATCGATTGAGACCACTCGTATTTACCTCGATGCGGACCTAGCCCTGAAGGAAAAGATTCTCGCCAAGACGACACCCATTGACAGTAAGCCCGGGAAGTTTCGACCAAGCAATCAACTCTTGACGTTCCTCAACCAACTGTAGAGACAAAACTATGCCGAGAGACAAGCGTGCAAGAAGGGTAGATTCTTGCGAAAACAAAGCGAATGTCACGATCGCAGTCCACATAGTTTGTAACGCGGCATACGACATCAGCATTCCGCCGTACACAGGATGATTCATTCCGCGAAGCATCCAACCGTCTCGTTTGGGTATCCGACCGATCAGTTATCAGGCCGACGTTGACGAACGTCGGACAGCCGGCAAAAAAGCCCACTCGATATCGTCGACCTGCTAGACAAGATCCGTCCGCGGCGCGTCGCCTTCCTCTTTGTCGCGCACGACGGAAAGCACGTCTGGGAGAGAGTCGAGCGAGGCCGCATCGATTGGCGTGGGCGCTCGTTGAGGGAAGGCGCCAGTCGCGGACGGGCGAAACGTCTCATGGCCCGCGGTGTCCGTCGGCTGAACACCATCACCGGGGAGGATCGGGGTTCGACGCTGACGTGGGAGCATGGGTCAAGTCCTCCTCCATATATATGTTCCACACTAAGCGTCTCGAGACTGTAGTGCGTTGATGCAGATCGCACTTATGGTACGGCGAATCGCAAGATTTCGATTGAAAGACCGATCAACACACCCTGCCGGGGGCACTGATTGCGACGCCGACCGTGGGAAAGCCGGCCTTGAAGACCGGTTCAAAAGTTGGTGCTGGCAGGCAGGAGTCGGTCGCCGCCGCACTCGTTTCGGGGGGGGAGCCTTGTAGAGCGTCGACAACCGTCTCGCCACCTGCCTGCGGAACAAACTGTACGACCAAACCAGGCGCTTGGGAAAGAACGATTTGGTCTCGCGTTATGACGAAATCGATTCCGCCCTTGACGGTTGGTGAACTTTGCCTGGAGCCTATAGCGTCGTGAGACGCCGGCGAGCGTTAGCCGCGCGCCGCGTGGCGCGAACGGAGCTCGTGCACGACGTCGATCAGTGTCTGGCCGCGGCTCTTGAGCAGCAGCAACAGGTGAAACAGCAGGTCGGCGCTCTCGCTGACGACCGCGGCATCGTCCGTGGCGACTGCTGCGAGCGCGACCTCGAGTCCCTCCTCGCCGACTTTCTGTGCAATCCGACTCGGGCCCTTCGCGTACAGCTGTGCCGTGTAGCTGGACTCCGGCTTTTCGGCGATGCGCGCGGCGATGATGCCTTCGAGGCGACTGAGGAACGCGAGCTCGGCAGCGGTCGTCGTCGGCTGCCCGACGAAACACTCGGCGGCGCCGGTATGGCAGACGGGCCCGCGTGGGCGGCCCATGACGAGCAGCGCGTCCCGGTCGCAGTCTGGTGTAATGCTGTCAACGTCGATGTAGTTGCCAGAGGTCTCGCCCTTGGTCCACAGACGCCCGCGAGTGCGGCTGTAGAACGTGGCGCGCTTGTCACCGATGGTCTTCGCGAGCGCCTCGCGGTTCATGAAGCCGAGCATCAGCACGACGCTGGTGTCGGCGTGCTGAATGACGGCCGGCAACAGTCCCTGTCCCTTGACCCAGTCGAGCGTATCGATGTCGGTCTGGTTCACGCACGCACCTCGATGCCGCTGGCCCGCAAATACAGCTTGAGGTCAGGAATCTCGATTGTTCCCGAATGAAAGACGCTGGCGGCGAGCGCGCCGTCGACCCTGGAAATTGCGAACACGTCCCGGAAGTCCTCCGGCGTGCCGGCGCCGCCCGAGGCGATCAGCGGAACGTGGCAGACGGCGCGAACCACCGAGAGCTGGGCCAGGTCGTAACCGGCCCGGACCCCGTCGCTCGCCATGCAGTTGAGGACGATCTCGCCGGCGCCGCGTGCCTGGATCTCGCGCACCCAGTCGAGCGTATCGCGGGCGGTGCGACGGGTCCTTCGGAAATCGCCCGTGTATTGGTGGACCTCGTAGCGCGCCGCAGCCGGTGCACCGATGCTCTGGCTGTCAATCCCGACGACGACACACTGTGCGCCGAAGCGCTCGGACAGGCGGCTGATGAGCTCAGGGTCTTCGAGCGCCGGGGAGTTGACCGAGATCTTCTCGGCGCCCGCGGCGAGGATAGCTTCAGCGTCGGCGACCGACCGGATGCCGCCCGCAACGCAGAACGGGATGTCGAGGAGCGAAGCGACTTTCGATACCCACGAGCGGTCGACGGTCCGCCAATCGGGGCTCGCGGTGATGTCGTAGAACACCAGTTCGTCGGCGCCGCCGTCCCTGTAACGGGCGGCAAGCTCGAGGATGTCGCCGACGTCGCGGTGATCGCGAAAGCGCACACCTTTGACAACGCGCCCATCGCGGACGTCGAGGCACGGGATTATCCGCCTGGTAAGAATGGCTTCAGCTCCTCGAGCGTCATCCTGTCCTCGAGCAGCGCGCGACCGCTGACTGCGGCGGCCACGCCGCACGCCTCGAGCGCGCGAAGGTCGCCTGCGTCGCGGATGCCGCCCGATGCCTGCCACTCGATCTCGGGAAAGCGACAAACGGCGTCGGCGTAAAGATCGAGGTTCGGGCCCGTCATCGCACCGTCGCGGGCGACATCCGTGCAGAGCACGTGCTTCAAGCCCGCGGTCACGTAGCGCGCCACCGCATCCCACAACGCGACCGGTGACCGCTCGGTCCAGCCGTGCGTCACGAGCCGCGGCGTGCCTCGCGCGTCGATGCGCACGTCAAATGCGAGCACTACCGCGTCGGGGCCAAGTTGCTGGAGCCAGCTCGCGACACAATTCGGGTCGGTGACGGCGAGGCTGCCGATGACGACGCGGCTGACGCCCAGGCTCAGCGTGCGGTCGACGGCCGCCCGCTCCCGGAGTCCGCCACCCACCTGGAGCCTGAGCGGCCCGCGGCGCGCGAGTTCCTCGATGACCGGAAGGTGCACCTGCGCGCCGTCCCGGGCGCCGTCGAGGTCGATGACATGCAGCCACCGCGGTCCCATGTCTGCATACCGGTCGTACAGGCTCTCGGGGCTCACCGGGTAGCGGGTCTCGGCGGCAAAATCCCCCTGGCGCAGCCGCACGCAGCGGCCGCCCATCAGGTCAATGGCCGGGATCAGTTCCATTGCTCAAGCCTGCAGCGCCAGGAAGTTCGCCAGCAACCGCGCGCCAGCCGCGGCGGAGCGCTCCGGATGAAACTGCGTGCCGTGAAAGTTGCCGCGGCTGACGACCGCCGAAAACGGCGCACCGTAGTCGCAGGTCGCGACCGTGTCGGGCCCGACCGGCAGCGCATAGCTGTGGACGAAGTACGCATACTCGCCGGCCTCAATCCCCGCCAGCAGCGGGCTCGGGTTGACGGGCTCCAGCTGGTTCCAACCCATGTGGGGGACCGGGAGCGCGCCGGACTTAAGGCGCGTGGCCACTCCTTTATAGACGCCTAGGCACGCTGTTGGGCCCTCCTCGGAAGCTTCACACAGGAGCTGCAGCCCCAAGCAGATCCCGAGCACCGGCTGCGTGAGAGTCGGGATCAGCTGGTCGAGCCCAGCGGCTGCGAGCCGGCGCATCGCATCGCCTGCCGCGCCGACCCCGGGCAGGATCACGCGCTGAGCACAGCTCACGCGCTCGGCATCGGTCGTGAGGACCGGAGACACCCCGAGCCGCTCGAGGGCGAAACGCACGGAGGCGACATTGCCTCCGCCGTTGTCGATGACGACAACCTCGCTCACAACACGCCCTTGCTGCTCGGGAGCGCCTCACCCTCGACGCGACACGCCTGGCGGAGCGAGCGGCCGACGCCCTTGAAGCAGCTCTCGACCATATGGTGCGTGTTCTCCCCGCGAACAGTCAGGTGGAGTGCGGCGCCGAGCGCATCGGCGAGGCTTCGGAAGAAGTGCGGCACGAGCTCCGTGGGGAGACCTCCAACCGCCTCGCGGTTGAAGCGTCCCTCGAACACGAAATACGCGCGGCCCGACAGGTCGAGCGCCACCTGCGCTTCCGCCTCGTCCATCGCGAGCAGGAAGCCGTAGCGGGCAATGCCCCGCTTGTCGCCGAGTGCCTGTCTGATCGCTTGGCCGAGCGCGAGCGCGGTGTCCTCGACCGTATGATGCTCATCGACCTGAAGATCACCCTTGCATTCGAGCTCGAGCGCGAAGCCGCCGTGCCGGGCGACCTGCTCGAGCATGTGGTCGAAAAAGCCAATCCCGGTTGCGATCCGGAGCGGCCCCTCTGCATCGAGATCGACCTTCACCGTCACGTTGGTCTCGCGGGTCATCCGCGCGACGGTCGCCGCGCGATGGCGCTCGGTCAGGGAGCGGGCGATCGCTTCCCAGGTGAGCTCAGGCGATCCGTCACTTGTGACTTGAAGGCCCGGGAGTCCAAGGCGCCTCGCGAGCTCAAGGTCTGTCGGGCGGTCACCGATGACGGCCGAGCGAGTTGGATCGATCGGTGCGCGCGTCAGGTACTCGTCGATCAGGCGCGTCTTGGGCTTGCGGCAGTCGCAGCAATCTTCCGGAAGGTGCGGGCAGATGAGAATGTCGGCGAACTCGATACCCTGCGAGGCAAAGAGTGCGAGCACGAAGTCCTGGACCTCCTGGAACGTCTGTTGCGGGAAGCTTGCCGTCCCAAGGCCGTCCTGATTCGTGACCATGACAAACCGGTAGCCGGAACGCTTGAGTGCGGTGAGCGCCGCCATGACGCCGGGGACGAGACGCACCTTGTCGAGCCGATCGACCTGCTCGTCTGGCGGCTCTTCTATCAGAGTGCCGTCTCGATCGATGAATAGCGTCGGTGTCATGGTTCGGCCACCGGGGTCAACGCTGCGATCAAGCGGTCGTTTTGCTCGGGCGTGCCGACGGAGATCCTGAGACACCGGGGTGTTAGGGCTCCGCGGCTGAAGTCGCGGAGCAAGAACCCTGCGCGGCGTGCCGCTTCGAGCGCACGCTCGACGTCGCGGACTTCGATCAGCAAGAAATTTGCCTCGCTCGGCCACACCGTGCGAACGCTTGGGAGCGTCGCGAGCACTTGTGCGATACGTTCGCGCTCGCGCCTCACGAGCTTGATCCGCTCGCGGACCGTGGCCAACCGAGGTGCCACAAGCGCCGTGAGCACTGCCTCGCTCGACGGGACCGGCACTGCGTAGGGCGGAATGATCCGGCGCAGCAGCTCGACGATCTCGGGCGCTGCAATCAGCGCCCCGCAGCGGGCGCCGGCGAGCGCGTAGGCTTTCGACAGCGTGCGCAGCACGACCAGGTTCGGATACTCATCGAGCCGCCCGATCATGCTCGGGGCGGAGCCGAACTCGGTGTAGGCCTCGTCGACGACCACGAGCGCCCGGCCGGCGAGCGCGCCGGCGAGCCGTTCGATCGCTCGGTGATCGAGCGCGTTGCCGGTCGGGTTATTGGGAGTGCACAGGAACACGAGCTTGACGGCGGGGGTCAGCGCGAGAGTCACCGCTGTCTCGTCGAGCGCGAACCCTTGATTGCGCATGAGCGGCGCCTCGAGGACGTCGGCTCCCTGGATGCGCGCGGCAACCCCGTACATGCCGAAGGTCGGCGGGCAGATCAGAACTGAATCGCGGCCGGAGACGCAGAACGCACGGGTCAACAAGTCAATTCCCTCGTCCGACCCGCGCCCAGCGATGAGTTGGGCAGGCTTCACGCCGTACAGCGCCGCAAGGCGCGCCTCGAGTTCGAGGGAGTGGGGCGGGGGATACCGGTTGAGTCCGGCGTGGGAGGCATCGCCCGGGAAGCGCCAGGGATTCTCATTCGCGTGAAGGCGTTCGAGCGTCGGCTCCCAGGCGGCATGCGAATAGGCCTCGAGCGCCAGAATCTCCGGGCGGGCGAGTCTAGCCACGAGACTCATCCCCCCTCCAGTGCCGCGAGGCGGACGGTCACGGCATTCGCGTGGGCATCGAGGCCTTCGAGCCCGGCGAGCGTCACGGCGACGGGACCGAGATCCTGAAGGCCCTTGGGTGAGAGCTCCTGAATGGTGATCCGCCGGACAAAGTCTTGCACCGAGAGCCCCGACCACGCGCGCGCATACCCGTTGGTCGGGAGAACATGGTTCGTGCCGCTGCAGTAATCGCCGACTGCCTCGGGCGACCAGTCGCCCAGAAACACCGAGCCCGCGGCCGTGACAGACTTAAGGAGCGCGCGCGGCTCGCGAACCGCGAGAATCAGGTGCTCGGGCGCGTACGCGTTGCTGACGGCCACCGCGGTCGCGAGATCTGGTACCAGGATCAGTCGGCTGTGCGCGAGCGCTTGACTCGTGATCGCCCGGCGGGTGAGGCCCTCCTGCTGGCGGGAGACCTCGAGGGCGACCTCATCCGCGAGGCGCCGAGACGGAGTCACCAGCAGCACCTGCGCGGTCGGGTCATGCTCGGCCTGCGCGAGCAGGTCCGCGGCGACGAAGGCAGCCCGCGCGCCCTCATCGGCGATGATGAGGACCTCGGAGGGCCCGGCCGGGAGGTCGAGCGCCGCGCCCTCCGGGTCCTCGGCGACGAGCTGCTTCGCAGCCGTGACCCAGGTGTTCCCCGGGCCGCAGATCTTGTCGACCTTTGGAATCGTCTCCGTGCCATACGCCATCGCCGCAATCGCCTGGGCGCCGCCGACCTTGTAGATCTGCGTGACGCCACAGCGTCGGGCAGCGACGAGAACGGCCGGATCCGCCTGTCCGTCCTTACGCGGCGGCGTGCACATTACCCGGATGGGACAGCCGGCGATGGCGGCCGGGACAACCAGCATGATCGCGGTGGAGGGGAGTGGGGCGGAGCCCGCGGGGACGTAGAGGCCGACCGCCCCGAGGGGGATCTCGCGGCGCTCGCAACGCACGCCCGGGGCGGTCTCGATCGAGATCGGGGTACCCAGTTGCGCCTCGTGGAACCGGCGGACCGTGTCGATGGCCCGGGTCATCGCCGCCTTCGCCGCCTCGCTTAAAGAGCCCTCGGCCGCCGCGAACTCCGCTTCGCTGACGGCGAGGAAGGTCGGCACGACGCCGTCGAAGCGGCGCGTGTAGTAGGCGATCGCGCGATCGCCGTTCGCGCGGACATCGGCCACGATCGCCCCGACGACGAGCGCGAGCTCCGCGTGGGATTTGGTCCGCGGGCGCTGGAGCAGCGCTTTCCGCTCGGCGGCGCCGAGCCCCGCCCAGTCATGGGTCGGGAGACTCATCAGACGAGCATCTTCTCGACCGGAAGCACGAGAATGGCGCTCGCGCCGGCGGTCTTCAGGCTCTCGAGCGTCTCCCAGAACACCGTCTCGCGGCACACCGCGTGCACGGCGACCTTGTCCGGAATTCCCTCGAGTGGAATGATCGTCGGAGACTCGGATCCCGGCAGCAGCCGGCGGATCTCGGCGAGCGCCGCGCGCGGGGCGTGCAGCAGGATGTACTTGCTCTCCTTGACCTGCTGCACGCCGTCAATCCGAAGCAATATGCGCTTCAACCACTCTTCCTTGGCCGCGGGAAGCGGGATGGGCGTGCGGATCAGTACCGCCTGGCTCTCGAGGACAGTCGCGACCTCCCGGAGGTGATTCGCCTGGAGGGTCCCGCCGGTCGAGACGAGGTCGCAGATGACATCGGCACGGCCAAGGCGCGGTGCGATCTCAACCGCCCCGGAGAGCGTCACAACCTCGGCCGCAATGCCTTGGCGCTCGAGCCAGTCGGTCAGGATGTTGGGATACGTCGTCGCGATACGCTGACCCTCGAGGCTCGCAACCGACTCCCACCGGAACATGTCCGGCACCGCGATGCAGAGGCGACAGCGGCCGAAGTCGAGGGCCCCAAGCTCCTCGAAGAGCGGCGCGGTAGCCCGCGCCAGGAACCCGAGTCGCTTCTCCTCGACGACATTGAGGCCGACGATCCCTAAGTCGCAGACGTCCTGCTGCACGAGGTCCGGGATGTCGTCATCGCGCATCAGCAGGACATCGAGCGGCATGTTCTCCCCGTAACACAGCAGCTGGTCCTTGCCACGGCTGTACTTGAGGCCACAGCGGGTGAGGAGTTCCAGCGAGTGATCCGTCAGCCGGCCCGTCTTCTGGATGGCGATTCTGAGGCGCTCTTCCTTGTCCATGAATGAGAACCCTAGTGGGTTCGCATGGCGGCGAGCGCGTAGCCGCCGTGGCCGGCCGTCAGAAAGCGGGCGACACGGCCGATGGTCGTCAGGCTCACGCCCGTCAACCGCTGAATCTCGCGATAAGAGAGCTCATGGCGCAGGAGCGCGACGACCGCCCAGCGATCAGCGAGCGCCTGAATCTCCGCCGGCGTGCAGAGGTCGTGGAAGAAGGCCTTGCACTCGTCGGCCGTCTTCAGCGTCAGGATCGCCTGATAGAGGGCGCGCTCGGTGAGCGCTTCCTTGCGGCGGCTCAGGGGTCGGTGCAGTTTCATGGTGGGTCCCGTCTTAATGTATTAACACATTAGTACAGAGGCTGGCGGATTGCAACTTGGAGCCTATTTAAGTGATGTCGTTGTCCCTATTTAAGTGAACTGGTGTGCCGATATAGTGAACTGGTGCCGATAAAAGTGAACTCACTGCACTAGCTCAAACGACGGCACCGTTGCGCACCGAGGGTTTCGGTGTAGGGCTCGCAACGTGTTTGGACTCTATACGCTTACGAGGCTCTCCACGCAAGGTCAACTAACCACCTGAGCCAGAAGGTCTGGAATACGGGAACAGCGAACCGGAGCGCGCCGGGGATCCATCCGCGTTGGCGTGTGCCTGCTGTGTACACGCATCCAACGTTTGACGATCTTGGCGACCTGAGGCGACTGAACATTCCGCGGCCAATCGCTCAGAAGGCGTGCGAGCACAGTCAGGGTGCCGAGACGATCCCTCGATATCGCGCCTAAAATCCAGCAATAGTGACTACCGTCGACCGCAACGTCAGTTACTGAGCAGGCCGGTAAATAGTGCGTAGGTGGTCAGGCGGCATAACGAACATGCTTCTCTTGGAAGAGGTTTCGTATGACCTGAGGTTGCCGCTGGCGTCGGCGCAGGTGGCTGCGAACGCCGGCCATCAGCTCGGTGCGGTTGCTGGGGCGGCGTTTCCCCAGGCCATTGGTCTTGACGTCCTGGTTCAGCAG
>Ga0209415_10021180_pt1 | contig 10037 bp, 10 predicted proteins | sample PeaSoiSIISIP2007_FD_187696 | JGI IMG/M metagenome (GOLD analysis project Ga0209415, IMG submission 187696) | Peat soil microbial communities from Weissenstadt, Germany - SII-SIP-2007 (SPAdes) (version 2) | ecosystem: Environmental > Terrestrial > Soil > Wetlands > Peat | place: Germany... | reverse complement strand
GAAGGAGGCCTGGCTGCGGATAAAAGGACTGCGGCGGCCCTCGGCGGCTGGATCGTCTTGGAGGACGAGACCGGCCAGTTGCTGAAGCCGCCACGGTCCAGGACGTGGAGGCGGCGCAAGGTCATACCGGTCATCCGCGTGCGCGGCGACTCCGGGTCCATCTCGGTGGATGGGCTGGCCCGCTACCATTCCTGGCTGTTCTGCCGGCTGCACCACTACCGAGGCCGCAAGCGGCGAGACCAAGGCGTTCACCTGGAAGTGCCGCGGCCTGCCCACCCCCGGGTGGAAGGAATCTGGTCCTCCCTCAAGCGCGGGGCCGCTGGCCAACGTCACCTTCACCGGCTTCGCTCACTTGCTGCAGGCCATCGGGCACGGCCTGCGGAAAATCCAGTAGCAACTCGGCCTCATCAACGACTGCCTCCGGCCGGAACCAGGTAATCCTTGAACGAGACGGGGACCGGCATCACGAATTAAGTTAAAGATCGTTGGCTACAGAAGTTGAATTGTCAGGATTTTGACGGGTTTGGGGTTGCTCGGCGTGTCGCCGTGACAGGGCGGGCTGGCGGGGCTACTGCGGAGGTATGAGGTATCCCGATGGTGGTGGCCTGTCCGCTGCTGGGCGGGCCAGGCGTGAGAAGGTGCGGTTGCAGGCCGCGGAGTGGTTCGCGGAGGGGATCGAGCCGCCGGAGGTGGCGCGGCGGCTGCGGGTGTCGTGTAACTCGGCGTACGTGTGGCGGCGGTGCTGGCGGGCGGGCGGCGCGGCTGCGCTGGCGTCCAGGGGCCCTGGCGGGGCGGCGTGCCGGCTGAGCCCGGCGTGCCAGGTGTCGATGCCCGCGGGCGGCAAGCCGCCGGTGAACATGGCCTGCATGCCGCGCCCGATGTGATCGGCTGCCGCGGCGGCGGCCAGTCCGGCGAAGCCGTGCAGAACGCACGACGGCTGGCATCCGTATAGCGGTCTTCCTGCGGAAGCAGTAGCCCGCGAACCTTAGTTACGCGCGTGGCCGAGCGGCAACAGTCAGGCAACGCCAGTGCTCTTGAGGTCGGAGCGACGGCAGGCGACCGTAAACGGTAGGCGCCGGCGCCCGGAGCAGGCATCAGGGCCGGGCTGGCTGAGAACTCGGAAGGGACTTCGACTATGGCCGAGGATCTTGCGGGGTAGGTACCCGGAATGAGCGGGCACGTGGTGCTGACGGGAGGGGCTGGCTACATCGGCTCGGCGCTGGCCCTGTGGCTCCTGGACCACGGGTACCGGGTCACGGTGGTGGACAGGTTCTTCTTCGGTTCCGGCGGCCTGCCGGAAGGGCGGGCCGGGCTGGCCTGCGTCGCCAAGGACACGCGCCTGCTGTGTTCGAGGGATTTCGCCGGCGTTGACGCGGTGATCGACCTCGCCGCCATCTCCAACGACCCGGCCGGGGAACTAGACCCTGTTCTCACGTGGCAGGTCAACCACGAGGCCCGCGTCCGGTGCGCCGGGCTGGCCAGGGACTGCGGGGTGGCCCGTTACATTCTGCCGTCTTCCTCCAGTGTCTACGGCCAGCAGGAGGGGCTGCTGCCGGAGACGGCCGCCATCGCCCCGCGGACCGCGTACGCCGAGGCGAACGCGGCTGCGGAGCGCGGCACGCTGGCGCTGGCCGGGCCCGACTTCACGGCGTGCGCGGTCCGGCAGGCGACCGTCTTCGGGGTGTCGCGCCGGATGCGGCTCGACCTCGTGGTGCACCAGATGGTCGTCCAGGGCCGCGCCAAGGGCAGCATCCCGGTGCTCGGGACCGGCCTGCAGTGGCGGCCGTTCATCCATGTCGCCGACGTGTGCGAGGCGATGCTCCTGCTGCTGCGGGCAGACCCGGGTGACATCAGCGGCGAGCTGTTCAACCTCGGGGGCGACCACCTGAACCTGACCGTCAGGGAGCTGGCGGAGCAGGTGGGGGACGCGATCGGCGTCCGTGACGTGCACAGCTACCCGGGCCTGGACGACCGCTCGCACCGGATGGACTTCAGCAAGATCAGGCAGCGGCTCGGCTTCGTCCCTGCCCGTTCGGTCAGTGAGGGCGCCCGCGAGGTCGCGGCGGCGATCGAGCAGGGCACCATCGACGTCAGCGACCCGCGGGCCATGACCGTGCAGTGGTACCAGCACCTGCTGGCCTCCGGCGAGAACAGCCCCGCCGCCCTGCGGGCGTAGCCCGCCCGGCTCCAGGGATGACCCGAAGTGCCCTCGCGGTTCCCGTGCTGCCTGCCCGGCAGGCCCCGCGAGCCAGCGCGTCGCTCCTGCACCGGAGACGGAAACGGGTCACGCGCAAAGGCAGGCTGGCGTCTGCCCCATCGCGGTAAGCTCAGCCGCATGGCTGTTTACCTTGTCGCTGGCGGAGCTGGTTTCATCGGCACCAATTTCGTGTCTTACCTCCGCGCCCGTCACCCCGATGACAAGGTCGTCGCGGTCGATTACCTCGGGTTCGCCTCGAATGAAGATAACCTGGCCCAGTTCGGGAACTCCATCGAATTCCGCGTTGCGGATATTTCCGATTCCTCGGCGATGACCGCGATTTACGAGGAGTTCATGCCGGATTTCGTCGTGAACTTCGCCGCCGAGAGCCACAACGACCGGGCGATCATCGACCCCAGCCTGTTCATGCGGTCCAACGCGCTGGGGGCACAGGTGCTGCTGGAGTGCAGCAGGAACCACCCTGTCGCGGCCCACCTGCACGTGTCCACCATCGAGGTCTACGGCGAGCTCGGGCCTGACAGGGAGTACTTCACCGAGGGCAGCCCGCTCAACGCCAAGACGCCGTACAGCGCGGCGAAGGCGGCCGGGGACCAGATCGTCCGGGCGTACATGCAGACCTACCCGGCCATGAACATCCGGATGACGCACTGCGCGAACAACTACGGGCCGTACCAGCTCCCGGAAAAGCTGATCCCGCTGATGATCACGAACGTGCAGCGGGGCCGCAAGGTCCCCGTTTACGGGGACGGGCTCCAGATGCGCGACTGGCTCCACGTATCCGACCACTGCAACGCCATTTACCAGGTGCTCCACGCGGACCTCGGCCCGGTCCCGGCCGGCGCGGCGACCGACCCGGCCAGGCTCCCGGTCTTCGACATCAGCGCCCGCAACGAGGTCACGAACCTCGAAATCGTGACCCAGGTCCTGGACCGCCTCGGCGTCGACCCCGCCGGGTGGATTGAGCACGTCGCCGACCGCCCGAACCACGACAGGCGCTACCTCATCGAGCCGGGGAAGATCGAGCGGGACCTGGGGTGGCGGCCGGAGGTCGGGTTCGCCGACGGGCTGGCCGCGACCGTGGACTGGTACGTCGAGAACCGGGACTGGTCCGACCGGGTGCTCGCCGCCAAGGGCGACCTCCAGATCGACTGGGCAACGGCCGCGCAGCCGGCAGCGCGGTAACGGCGGTCTTCTTTCCGCTGGTCAGGGAACCAGGGCCGCGCGGTCAGCGCGGAACGGCTGGTCGGCCACGTTCACGGTTCCCTGGCCCGGGGCGCCGGGCGGCACGCCGTTGAGCAGCCGCGCGGCGCGGTCGGCCAGGACGGGTGCCGTGGTGAACTTCCCGGCGTACGCGGCCCACAGGCCGGGCGCGGCCTCGGCGAGGACGCTGTGCCGCCAGTCCGGCCGGCTGGCCGCGCCGGCGGGGATCAGCTTCTGGCAGGAGTACCAGAACGTCCGGCGTGCCCCGATCACGGCCGCGAGGCCGGGCGCGTGCTCGCGGACGCATCCCAGCACCCGGTCGCGGGCGGCGGCGTCAGGGGGGCAGTGGACCGATTCCGGACGGGTCGGCTGGTTATCGAACGGGACGCAGAGCGTCGCCCCGCAGGCTTCGGCGGTCCGGTGGGGGATGAGGTGGGGGCCGCCGCCGATGCACACTACCGCGGGCAGGATGAGGCCGGGAATCCCGAGAACGGTCGTCTGGGTGACCTCGAACGCCATGTCCGCCTGGAAGCCGTTCGCGGCGGCGGCAGCGGCCAGCAGCGCGGGGATCAGCGTCCCGGCTGCGATGATGACCGACGGCGCCCACGTCGAGAGACCGTCTGCGGTGACGTGCCAGGCGTCTCCGGCGCGGCGCAGCCGGACGCACAGGAGAGACGCCACCGCCGCCGCGCACGCGCCGCCCGCGGTGGCCTCTCTGGCCAGGGCCCGCAGCAGCCGGGTCGCGTCCACGGCCTTGTCGGGCACCGTCACAGGCCACACCGGCCGCCCGAACAGTCCCCGCAGCTGCGGATGCGGGCCGCGCGGCCGGGCGTCGATCCCCGCTTCGCGGCACGCGGCGACTGCGGCGCCGGCCCGCTGAGCGGAGCCGAGCACGTAGCAGAACTCCGCCTCGGCTATGAGACTGCGATCGTGGCGTTCGGCGAAGTCGAGGACGGCACGGGAGCCAGCGGCGCACTCACGGGTGACGCCGGGAGCGCCGAATACCGCGTACAGCGCGCCGGAGTGCAGCCAGCCCTGGTTCCGGGTGCTTGAATAGCCTTCCGCGTGGGGCGCGTGGACGACGAGCACGCGCGCCCCGGCCGTTACCAGGCGGTTCGCGGTCCACAGCCCGGCCGCGCCCGCCCCCGCGATGATGACGTCGAACCTCGCGGTGGCGCTCATGACGGCCTGAAGCTTTCCAGGGCCGCGGTCACCAGGTCCTGCTCTTGCCGGGTGAGGCCGGGCCACGCGGGGAGGCAGAAGTGGCGTGCGGCGAAGTCGCGCGCCGCCGGGAAGCCACCGGGCCCGGTCCGCCGCGGCGCGTCGTGCCGGGTTTCACCGCCCGGCGAGTTCCTCTACCACCGGTGCCAGCGCGTCCAGGTCGTCGATGAGGAACGAGCTGATGCCAAAGCGCTCGCGCAGGTCCACGAACTTGCGCGTCAGGTCCTTGATGCTGCCGATGAACACATGCGGCGAGTCCAGTATCTCCTCGGCCGTCAGCTCGGCCCCGGTCTGTTCACGGAGGCGGCCGGCGCGACGGCGCGCCTCGGCGCGCGGATCGCCGGTGACGACCACCGGGCCGCCGGCGGGGTAGGTGTTGAGCTCCAGTTCGCCGAAACGGTCGCCGGCGGCCTCGCGGATCCAGCTGATCTTCTCCTCGGTTGCCGCGGCAGTCAGGCTCCGGACGTCGACGCGGGGCGGGTCGCCCCGTACCAGCCGCGGCGCCAAGCCGATGATCTGGGCTTCGCGCGCGGCGAGGGTCAGCAGGCGCTTGCCGCCGCCGCCCAGGAAGATCGGCGGGTGCGGGCGCTGCGCCGGCTTGGGCGCGCCGTCATGGCCGGTGATGGCGTAGTGCTCGCCTGAAAAGGAGAACGGCCCCTCGGCGAAGCAGCCCTTCAGGATCGCGATCGCCTCGGTCAGGCGCTTGATCCGGTCACCGGCCGGTTCGAAGGGGATGCCGATGGCGTCGTGCTCAGGCTTGTTCCAGCCCGCGCCCAGGCCGATCTCCAGACGGCCGCCGGACAGCGCGTCGACAGTGGCGAGGTCCTGGGCCAGCACGGCCGGATGGCGCAGGCAGACGTTGAGCACGAAGGTGCCCACCCGCAGCCGCTCGGTCACCGCCGCGACCATGGCCAGCAGCGGCATCGCAGCGTACTGCCCGATGAGATGGTCGGGCAGCACGAACGCGGAGCAGCCGACCGCCTCAGCCTTGCGGGCCAGGGAGGCCAGCTCGGCGAAGCCAGGGCTCTCGTCGACGGTCGCGAGGAAGCGGAAGTGGGCGTACCAGCTGCGGGACACGATCCCCGGCGCGTCCGTCAACGAGGTCGACGGCGCGAAGATCTTCTTCCCCGATGAGCGGCCCGGCGACCTCATCCCCCACCTGCGCAAGTTGTGGGGCCGGTAAGGCACCTGGCCGGGTCCCGGTGATCCGGACGGCTTCCGCCCAGGCGGGCGTTGCGGGGGCATCCGCCTGGGTCAGGGCCACAACGAGGCGGCAGGACGACGGCTCGTCCGGCCACGGGGTGTAGCCGTCGGTGATGACGATGACGACGCCGGGGCGCTCGGGGAGGGCGAGCGCGCGCTCGATGCCGGCCGCCATGTTGGTGCCGCCGCCCCCGGCGAGCGTCACCTGCTGCGCCGACGTGACCCGCGCGACCGCGTGCACGTCGGCGTCGCAGGCCAGCACCGAGACCCGGTTCCCGCCCAAGCCGACCTCGCGCAGCACGCCGGTGACCTCGGCCATGGCCATCGCCAGGTCATCCTCACCCATCGACCCGGATGTGTCGATCACGATGGCGACCGCCGGGAGCGGGCGGCGCAGGCTCGGCAAGACGATGCCGCGCAGCGCCGCCGAGCGGCGCGACGGCCTCCGGTAGGTGTAGTCCACCGCGCCGCCCGCCCAGGCGACGGCCTCCCGTACCGCCCCGGCGAGCACGCGCCGCCAGTCGACCACCGGCTCAAGGACCTCATCGGCCCAGCGCTTCCAGCCAGCGGGCAGCGTGCCCCGGGCGCGCTGGTGCGCCCGCATCGCCTCCGCCGTGTGGCGCCGCAGCGCATCCGCCTCCACCGGGCTGACCCCGCCCCCGCGGCCGTCGAGCTCCCAGTCCGCCGGGCCAGCATGCGCGCCGGAACCGCAGTCGTGGAGTGCCTCATGGGGCGGAATCCGCGGCAGGTACTCCTCGAACAGGCCGCCTTCCCGCAAGCCGAACGTCTTTGGCTCCACCCCGCCGTCCGGCAGCATCAGCCCGTCACTGAGCAGGTCGTCGTTGATCTCGCAGTCCTGCGCGAGGTTGACGCGGACCCGGTCGCGCTGCTCGGCGGCCGGGAGCCGCTCCGCGCGGCCGTGGTGGTCGCGCAGCAGGTGCGCGACCTCGTGGACCCACACCCCGGCCAGTCCCGGCACGCTGGTGGCCGCGACGAACGCGGGGGACACGTAACACCGCCAGTGCCGGTCGACGCCCATCGTCGGCACGCGGTCGCTCGGCACGATCGTGAGCGAGTACATCGCGGACGCGAGGTAGGGCCGGTCGGCCGCCGCCCGGTAGCGGGCGGCGAGCAGCTTGACCTGGTCGAGGCGTTCGGGCGTGCCCGGCATCAGGAGAACGCGCCGGAGAGGGTCAGCAGCTCAAGGAAGGCGTCGATGCCGCTGGGCACCGGCCAGTCCGTGTCGCGCATGGCGGCCAGGTCGGCGGCGGCGCGGGCCGCCACGTCGGGCACGCCCGCGTCGACCGCCTTCGCGAGCACCGTCCAGCACGCCTCCCAGCGCCGCCGGGTGAGGTCGGCTTGGACCGCGGCGACAACCGCCGTGAGGAAGGCCAGCTGGCGGTCGCCCCGCTTGGGCAGCGCGAACGCATCGGGGTTTTTGAGCACCTGGTCCGGGTCGGGCAGGTCAAGCTGGTCCAGGTACGCGAGGAACTCCATGCCGGGGCCGTCGCCGATCGCACCGACCAGGGCGGCGGACAGCGCCTCGGTGCTCGCGCTGGCCGTGTAGCCGGTCGCGAGCAGGCGCAGCGCCATCTCCCAGGTGCGCGGGGACGGCCAGGCGCGGCCACGGCTTTCCGCGTCAGCGGGGATGTGGTGCGCGAGGCCGGGACGGGCGGTGACGAAGCCGGAGATCGCGCCGCGGGCACGCGCGACGGCGCTCGCGGCCTTCCCCGGGTCGACCAGCGGGATCGTGACCGACGGCCAGGTGCCCGCCATGCCACGGGCGACCGTGCGCGGGTCGTGCGTCCAGTTCAGGTGCACGAACCGGTTGGCGAGCGGCGGGCTCAGGTGCCAGCCGTCGGCGGCGCTCGACGGCGGGTTAGCGGCGGCGACCACGCGGATCTTCGGCGGGAGGGCGAGGCTGCCGACGCGGCGTTCGAGTACCACGCGCAGCAGCGCCGCCTGGACGGCGGGCGGCGCGGAGGACAGCTCGTCGAAGAAGACGATGCCCTGGTCCGCTTTGCTCAGCCGGACGGCCCAGTCCGGCGGGGCCATCGGCACGCCGTTGGCCGCTGCGTCGTCGCCGATGACCGGCAGGCCCGCGAAGTCAGACGGCTCGTGCACGCTGGCGATGACGGTTTCCAGCGGGACACCGAGCCCGGCGGCGAGCTGCTCAAGGGCCGCGGACTTGCCGATGCCCGGCTCGCCCCACAGCAGCACGGGAAGGTTCGCCGCCACCGCGAGCGCGAGGGCTTCCAGCTGGGTGTTCGTGGACTGCTCGGTCCGGCGGGCAGCGAGGAGCCGGTTCAGGTCGTCGGCGGCGGCGAGCGGGTGGTTGGCGTTCACTGGCCCAGCCCTTCCGGGTCCCAGTCTCCCTGGGACGGGTAGGTGATCAACCTTGTGAGATTCGGGTAGTCGCGGATGACTGCGTCGTAGCGGAAACGAAGCTCTTTGCGCTGGCGGAAGAGGATAAAATCCGGCAGCGATTTGCCTTCGTCATCGTGCACATCAGTCCGCGCCCCCGCGTCGAGCAGGGCATGCACGAGGGCGACGGGGCCATCGCCGACGGCCACGTGGAACGGGGTGCGCTGGTGATGATCGCGGGCCTCTAGGTCCAGTCCAGCGTCCAGGAGCCGCGGCAGCATCGTCGCCCAATCGAGCAAGGCGAGAAGGTGCAGGAGCGTGCGCTGCCGGCCATCCCTGATGTGCGGGTCAGTCCCCGCGTCAAGCAAGCGGAGGACCTCCGCGGTGTTGCCGTGCTGGACGTGGCTGAAGAACTCCCGTCGCTGTGCGCGGAGCGTTTTCGGCAGCCAGCCCGCGCCGGAGGCCCATGCCTGCTGGACAGCGAAGCAGCCGGTGACCGGCCCGCCGAAGGCCCGCATGGCCCGCTCGCGCCGCTGCTCCTCTTCGGTGTGCGGTCCGCCGGCGACTGCAAGGTCGGTAGGGGTCTACTTGTGAACCGGCTTTCCTCGATCCTGCGGGACCGCTACGGGCGCCTGGGAATCACCGGGCTGCGGGAGATCGGACACGGACTGGACGCGCGGGTCTACCGGAGTTCGTCGGCAGCACTGGGCGATGTCGCGGTCCGGGTGCCGCATGGCCGCTACCTGAACAGCGGAAACGAGAACCAGTTCGATGCCCGCGCGCAAGTGGGGCAACTGGGTGACGGGACGCAGCTTTGAGGGCATCGAGGTATCGAGGTACTCCTGTAGACACTGCAAATACCGGGCTGGCCGAATAGGCTGCCGCCGTCATCGTCAGGCCCCTCTTATATTGCCGGTCGGCAGGGGCTGAAGCGGCGTGCTTGAAGGAGCCAGGCCGTTCCATAAACAGTCGATCTGTGCCGCTGCACCACTCGCCAAACGCCCCTGCCACACGCACGGAATCGATCTGGCCTCCTTGCTCAGTGTGATCGTTACGCAGCGTTGCCGCCTCGGGCATGCCTTGCGCATAGGGGGTTGCGCACGCGGGAAATGTCGGCAGACGGGTTCAGCGTGGTAGTGCGCTGCAGCCGGGCGGTCGACAGTCCGCCTGTGCTCTCCACGCGCGATAGCTCGCGCCCGGCTGCGCTTGGCATGGCTGCGGTCTCACGCGCGGACTGGGCGGTCCTGCCTGGCGGGGTACGGTCGGCGTGCCTTCCTCGGCCAGGGCCGCGTCATGTACTTCTTCGTGGTTGGGGGATGCCGGCGGCGCTGCATGCCGCATCGCGGAGGGCTCAGGTGCTGTCGGTCTCGGTAGAACGCGCAAACTACATAAGAAAATGTAATATCATGGGAAATCAGCATAAGGCATAATTGGTTAAAGAGATCCCGATTTCTTTCTTCCATGGGACTGGATTTACGGCGTTAATTCATGGATTATGGAAAGAGATAGTGCTTTTCCCTGATATGCCCTGCCGGGGACACGGGATCGGCGAGTTGGTGTTACGTGCCCGAGTGTGGTGACGAGTATGCGGGTGCCTGATTTGACAGCGGGGTGAGTGGCGGCTAGTGCCGCATCAGGCAACGTTCGCCCCTCGTGGCGCTATGCGCTGGGATCACGGAGACCGACTAGGTCGTGCCGCCAGAACGGCTCCGCGTAGACCAGTGTCCCCGTCATCCACGGCTCATACTCCGGCAGCTTGATGGCCTGGAAACCGCCATCTGGAATGCGCAAGGATGGCTTCCGGAAGCCCTGGTCGCCCCCGGGCGCAAAG
>Ga0209415_10021179_pt1 | contig 10037 bp, 10 predicted proteins | sample PeaSoiSIISIP2007_FD_187696 | JGI IMG/M metagenome (GOLD analysis project Ga0209415, IMG submission 187696) | Peat soil microbial communities from Weissenstadt, Germany - SII-SIP-2007 (SPAdes) (version 2) | ecosystem: Environmental > Terrestrial > Soil > Wetlands > Peat | place: Germany... | reverse complement strand
CCACGGGGTCGTGAGCGGCCTGCTGTTCATGGTCTCCGGGAGCGTGCACCACACCTTCGGGAGCCGGGACATCGCGTCGATCGGCGGGATCACGATGAAGACGCCCGCCCTCTCGACGATGATCATGATCGGCGCGCTCGCCTCGCTCGGCCTCCCCGCCCTCATCAGCTTCCCGGCGGAGTTCGGGGCGCTCCTCGCCACGTGGGACCGGATCGGCTACTGGGTGCTGATCCCGCTGGTGATCCTCGTCGTCACGGCCGCCTTCTACATCTGGATGATGCAGCGGCTGCTCTTCGGGCCCGAGAAAGGGATCCCCGTCGGGGTCCGAGACCTCCCGAGATGGGAGCTCGGCGGGATGGCGATCCTCGTCGTGCTGATCGTCGTCTACGGGATCTACCCGGACCTGCTCGTCCACATCATCCAGAACTCCCCCGCCTACCAGTGGGGGTTACCGTGAGCGGGGGAGCCCGGCCATGAACCCCGCGATCTTCCTGCCGGAGATCGTCGTCCTCGCGGGGGCGTTGTTCATCCTGCTCCTCGACGTCCTGGACCTCGGCAAGGTCGAGATCGTCGGCGCGGTCGCGGTGGTCACGTCGGGCTTCGCCCTATTGATGGTCCTCGCCGACCTCGGCTACGCCCCGCTCTTCTTCCTGCAGACCATCCCGTCGAGCCTCGTCGACGCGGCGCCGTCGGGGCCGCCCTACCCCTTGTTCAACGTCACGTCCCTCGGCCTCGTCTTCCAGGGGGTCTTCCTCCTCGCCGCGTTCCTGGTCGCCCTCGCCTCGCTCTCGCACCCCTCCGAGGAGCGCGGCGCGGCGGTCTTCTTCGGGCTGCTGCTCGTCGCGACGCTCGGGATGATGCTCGTCGCAATCGCCTCGGACCTCATCTTCCTCCTGCTCGCCGTCGAGGTGACCGGCATCTCGACGTACCTCATGACCGCCTACACCCGCAAGGACCCTCGCGGGGTCGAGGCGGCGATGAAGTTCTTCATCGTCGGGGCGCTCTCGACCTCACTGTCGTTCTTCGGGGCGTCGCTGCTCTTCGGCGCGTACCACGGGACGAGCTTCTACGTGCTCAGCCAGGCCGCCGGCACGGTCGGCTATCCCGCCCTCGCGTGGCTCGGCTACGGCTTCCTGATCGCGGGCCTCGGATTCAAGGTCACCATCGTGCCGTTCCACGCCTGGGCCGTCGACGTGTACGACGGGGCCCCCTCGGACGTCTCCGCCTTCCTCGCCGGCGGGTCGAAGAAGATGGGGATCTTCGCCTTCTTCCTCGTCTTCCTGGGGCCGATCCTCGCCGCGGGGCCCGGGCGGGCCGCCACGGCGGCCGCCGGATCGGTGAATTTCTCCCCCTCGCTCGAGCTGACGCTCGGGATCATCGCCGTCCTGACGATGACCGTCGGGAACGTCCTCGCCCTCCTCCAGAAGGAGATGAAGCGGATGCTGGCCTACTCGTCGATCTCCCAGGCGGGGTACATGATGATCGGCATCGCCGTCGGCACGGGCCCGTCGGTCGCCGGCGCGACCTTCCAGGTGTTCGCCCACGTCTTCATGAAGACCGGGGCGTTCCTGGTCGTCGCCGCGGTGGCGTCGCTGGGGGTCGGCCCGCTCATCGAGAACTGGGCGGGGCTCGGCCTGCGGCGGCCCTACCTGTCCCTCGCCTTCGCGCTCATGCTGCTCTCGCTCGCGGGGATCCCGCTCACCGTCGGGTTCGTCTCGAAGTTCGTGCTGTTCGCCTCCGCCGTCAACGCGCAGCACTGGTTCGTCTGGCTCGCCGTCGCGGGCCTGCTCAATAGCGCGCTCTCCGCGTTCTACTACGCCCGCGTCCTGAAGGTCATGTACATGGACCGCCCGCCGCCGGCCAAGCCCGCAGCCGCGCTGCCGGCATCGCGGGTACCGGCCGCGGCCCGCCTCGCCGTCGATGGCCTGGGCGTCGGACGCGCCGTCGCGATCGGCCTCATCGCGGTCGCAATCGTCGCGTTCGGGGTCGACCCCCAGCCCGTCCTCGGTCCGATCCAGGCCGCGGCGACCCACTTCCTCGCCGTAGGGGCCTAGGTGGAGCGCTTCGACGTCGTGGTCGTCGGCGCGGGGCCCGCGGGGAGCCTCGCCGCCCGCTACGCGGCCGCCGGCGGCGCCCGAACGCTGCTCGTCGACCAGCGACCGGAACTCGGCCACCCGGTGCAGTGCGGAGAGTTCCTGCCCTCCCAGAAGGAGCTCCTCGACCTCTTCCCGTTCCCCGAGATGATCCGGGAGACGTTCGACATCCCCGGGGAGACCATCCTTCGGGAGACCCAGACGATGGTCTGCGTCGCCCCGACCGGGCGGCGCTACCGCTTCCCCCTCGAGGGTCTGGTGCTCGCCCGCCGGGCCTTCGACAAGGCGCTCGCGTTCCGGGCGGAGGGGGCGGGGGCGGAACTCCGCTACCCCGCCGGGGTGACGCGCGTCAAGGGCCACACGGTCGAGTTCGCGAGCGGCCTCGCGGCCGAGGCGCGGGTGATCATCGGGGCCGACGGGCCGCTCTCGCTGGTCGGGCGCTCGGTCGGCTTCGCCCCGCCTCGGGAGCTCTACCGGATGATCACCGGGACCTCCGAGGGGTCGTTTCCCCCGGAGATCGACCTCTACTTCGGGTCGCTCTCGCCGGGCGGCTACGCCTGGACGATCCCGAAGGCCGAGGACGCGAACGTGGGGCTCGGGGTCGCCGAGCTTCCCTACGGCCGGACGCTCGGGAGCCTGTTGGACCGTTTCCTCGCCTCGCACGGCATCGGCCGGGCGACCGCGCGCACCCAGTGGTGGGTCCCGATCGGCCCCCCGCCCGAATCGGCCGTCGTCGGCCACGTCCTCATGACGGGGGATGCGGCGAACCTCGTGATGGCCACGAACGGGGGCGGCATCCCGACGGCGATGATCTCCGGCCGCGACGCCGGCCTCGCGGCCGCCGCGTTCGTCCGGGAGGGCCGCGCGCTCGCCGAGTACGACCGGCTCTGGAAGGGGCACCTCTACGAGGGGCTCGCCCGGGGATACCGGATCAAGCGGCTCGGGGACCGGGTGGCGCGCACCGACCTCATCCTGGCGGCTGGAATGCGCTATATTGGGGCGCCGGGTCTTGACGCGATGATGCGACTTCGCTGGCCCGGACGGCTGGGGGGCAACGCCTGATGGCGCGCCCGCCCACCCGGGCTCCCGAACCGTCCCTCGAGTCCCTCGTCAGCCGCAGCCTCGGCGAGGGAGCGCCGGAGGTGCTCATCGAGCTCTTGCCGGTGCTCACGCAGGACCTCGCCGACGTCGACCAGCGGATCGAGCAGGTCCTCACCTCGACCTACCCGAGGCTCACCGACGCGGCCCACTACGCGTTCAGCTCGGGGGGCAAGCGGCTGCGCCCGCTCCTCATGGCCGCGACGGCCCGAGCGCTCGGGCTCACGTCGACCCGGGCGATCCTCTCGCTCGCCGCCTCCTTCCAGCTCATCCACACGGCGGCCCTCGTGCACGACGACGTCATCGACCACGCCGAGATGCGCCGAGGTCGGCCGTCCCTCCCGAGCGCGTTCGGCCTGCCGTCGTCGATCGTGACCGGCGATTACCTGTTCGTCCGCGCGTTCGAGCTCGCCGCCGACTACCCCCGCTCGATCATCCTGCGATGCGGCGACTCGTGCGCCGACCTCGTCGAGGGCGAGGTCCTCCAGGAGGCCGGCCGATACGACCTCAACTCGGGGCGCGAGCACTACTACCGGGTCATCGAGCGCAAGACGGCCGCGATCGTCTCCGCCGCGCTCGCCTCGATCGCCGAGATCGCCCAGGCGCCGCTGCCCGTCGTCGAGGCGTGCGCCACCTACGGCACCGCTCTGGGCATCGCCTTCCAGATCCGCGACGACCTGCTCGACGTCTTCGGCGACCCCGACCTCCTCGGCAAGCCGCTGTACACGGACCTGCGAGAGGGGAACCCGACCCTCGTCTCCCTCGAGGCGTACGAGGCGCTGACCGGGCGCGACAAGGCCGAGTTCGCGAGGCTCTTCAGCCTGCGACGGAAGTCGGCGAGCAACCTCGCCCGCCTTCGGGCCCTGTGCGAGGCGACCGACGCGGCGCGTCGGGTCTCGGAGGAGGCGACGGCCTGGGCGAGCCGAGCCGTCCGGGCGCTGGAGACCTTCCCCCCGACCCCGTACCGCACGCTCTTGGAGTGGCTGGCCCGCGGCGCGGCCGCCCGGCGGTTCTGAGGACGCCCGCGCCGGCGCGACGCCGTCCGGCTGCCACGGGCGCCCGGACCCCTCGATTGGAGCGAAACCTACAAGCGCCCTCGCTCCGCTAGCACGGCAAATGGGTGGCCCGTGACGGACGCGACCGAGCCCCGGGAAGGCGTCGAGGTCCGCCACCTCCCGACGGCCTGGCAGCCGAGCCACCTACGGCCCAAGCTCCCCATCGGCGCGGGGATCCTCGCGATCGCCATCGCCGTGATCGGGCTCGTCATCCTCATCTCCGGGACGCTCTTTGTCCTCAACTACTACAGCCCGGGCCTCGTACCGAGCAGCCTGCTCATCCTGCACTCCTTCGACCCCATCGGGGCGTCGATCCTGGTCATCCTCGGGGCGATCCTCCTAGGCCTGGCGAGCGCGCTCTGGGACCAGGAGCGCTGGGCGTTCTACACGACGCTCGGGGTGGTCTTCCTGGGGCTCGTCTACGAGTTCTTCCTCGGGGGGTCGGTGACCTACCTGTTCCTCCTCCTGCTCGTCCTGTTCATCTACCTGCTCGCCGTGCGGCGGCACTTCTTCTGATGCGGATCGTCCTGGCGGAGCTCGCCCCCGAGCTCGGGAACCTCGAGCGGAACCTCGACCGGATCGAGGAGGTCGTCGCCGCGCGGCCGAGCGACCTCGTGGTCTTCCCGGAGCTATTCCTATCGGGCTACCGGGTCGGGGACCGGTTCCACTCGATCGCGATCGCCCCGGGCGACGCCACCGAGCGGCGCCTCGCCCAGATCGCCCGCACGCATTCCAGCGCCGTCGTCGTCGGGGCGCCCACGCGCTCGGCCGAGCGGCCCGGGGAGATCCACAACGCCGTCCTTCTCGTCACCCCCGACGGGCTCCTCCAGAGCCAGATCAAGCGCTTCCTGCCGACGTTCGGGCCGTTCGAGGAGGGGGTGCTCTTCACGCCGACGCGGCACAGCTCTCCCGTTCGCCTCGGCCCGACCATGGTCGGGCTGGAGATCTGCTACGACGCGTTCTTCCCGGAGGTCTCCCGCGACCTCGCCGTCGCGGGGGCCGAGCTCCTCGTCGTCGTCTCCGCCGGGCCGATCACCTCCCGCTCGCTCTTCGAGAAGGTGTTGCCCGCCCGGGCCGTCGAGAACGCCTGCCCCCTCGTTTACGTGAACCGCGTTGGGGTGGAGGACGGGCTCGTCTTCGGCGGTGGCTCCGTCGCCCTGAACGCCCGCGGCGAGCGCGTCGAGGAAGAGGCGATCGCCCTCCCCTCGCTCTCGAAGGGGGAGCGGATCGCGTGCGTGGAGATCGACGTGGCCGGCGGGGCCCGCTGGCGCCCGTTCCGCCCGGTCCTGCGGGACATCTCGGCGCGCTCGCCCGCCGCCCGGCCGGGTGGGTCGGCCGCGCGCGACGGCGAAGGATAGCCCGTCATCGCTCAAGTCGAGCGCCGCGCTTATAGGACCGGCCGTCCCGTTCGGAAATCGTGCCCCCGACACGCTCGCTCGCCGAGGAGCTGGCCTCCAAACAGCGGCAGATCTCGGTCGCCGAGTTCTTCGAGCGCAACCGCCAGATCCTCGGGTTCGACAACCCGGTCCGCGCGGTCCTGACGACGGTCAAGGAGGCCGTCGACAACTCGCTCGACGCCTGCGAGGAGGCCCAGGTGCTCCCCGACATCACGGTCGAGATCTCCAAGGAGGGGACCGACCGACTGCGCGTCGCGGTCACGGACAACGGCCCGGGCATCCTCAAGCGCGAGATCCCCAACGTCTTCGCCCGGCTCCTCTACGGCTCGCGCTTCCACGCGAACCGGCAATCGCGCGGCCAGCAGGGGATCGGGATCTCCGCGGCCGTCCTGTACGCGGGGCTGACCACCGCCCGCCCCGCGCGGATCACCTCGAAGGTCAGCGAGGAGGAGGCGGCGCACGTCATCGAGCTGCTCCTCGACACCCAGAAGAACCTGCCGAGGGTCGTCTCCGAGGACCTCCTCTTGTGGGACCGGGAGCACGGGACCCGGATCGAGCTCGTCCTCAAGGCGAAGTACTCCCGGGGTCGACAGTCCCCGTTCGACTACCTCAAGGGGACCGCCATCGTCAACCCCCACGCCCGCCTCGTCCTGGTCGAGCCGGACGGCAGTCGCATCACCTACGAGCGGGCCTCGGAGGTCGTCCCGCCCGTCCCCAAGGAGGTCCCGCCGCACCCCTACGGGCTGGAGCTCGGCGAGCTCGCCTACTACCTGAAGGCGAGCGCCCGCAAGACGCTCCTCGAGATGCTGCAGCGCGAGCTCGCCGGGGTCTCGCCGAGGGCGGCGAGCGAGATCGTTCAGCGTTCCGGCCTCACGGGAAAGGAAGCGCCCGCGTCGATCCACGGGGAGCCGCTCGAGAAGCTGCTCGAGGCGATGCACTCGGTCCGGCTCATCCCCCCCTCCGCCGAGTGCCTCTCCCCGATCGGGCCGGTCCTCATCAAGCGCGGGCTCCGCAACGTCCTCGGGGAGGCCCGCCCGGACTTCTACGCGCCGCCCGTGAGCCGTCCCCCGAAGGTCCGTGGGGGCTTCCCGTTCGCGGTCGAGGTCGGCCTGGTCTACGGAGGGGGGCTACCCGCGGACCAGCCGGTCCAACTGCTCCGCTTCGCGAACCGGGTCCCGCTCCTCTTCCAGCAGGGGGCCTGCGCGATCACCCACGCCGTCGAGCAGCTCGACTGGCGGCGCTACGGGCTCGAGCAGAAGGGCGGCGCCGGCCTGCCGACGGGACCCTGCCTACTGCTCGTCCACGTCGCCTCGACCAAGATCCCGTTCACCAGCGAGGCCAAGGAGGCGGTGGCGGAGGATCCCGAGCTCGACAAGGAGCTCACGCTCGCTCTCCAGGTCGCGGCCCGCCAGCTCAAGACGCACATCTCCCGGCGCAGCCGCCGGGAGTTCGCCTCGGAGAAGTTCGCGATCATCCTCAAGATCCTTCCGAAGCTCGCCGCGAAGACGAGCGGGCTCGTCGACAAGCCGGTCCCCGACCTGACCCCGGTCATCACGAAGATCATGGACGTCGTCAACCTGGAGACCGTCGTCGAGTCGGACAATACGGGGGTCCGGCTGACGACCGAGCTGACGAACTACACCCCGAGGCCCCGCGTCCTCGAGCTGTTCGTCGAGATGCCGAGGGAGCTCTTCCCCGCCGCCACCTACACGATGGCGCCGGACGGGACCGACCCCGAGCTCGGGCGCGCCTGGTGGACGCTCGAGAAGCTCGTGCCGAGCGCCCGGACCCGCGTTGGGGTGAGCTACCCGGCGAAGACCGAGGTCGAGGCGGGCGACCTCGGCTGGTACGTCGCCGGGGTCGACGAGGGCCACCTCCTCGGAGGGGAGCCGCTCCCCGGGGACTGGGACGTCCGGCTCCCCCGAGCCGTCATCGAGGCCGCCCAGGCCGGGCTCGAGGAGCTGCCGAGCCCATCGGATGCGGAGGTGGATTACGATGCCGCGGAAAGCAACGCCGGGATCGAAGACGACGGCTAAGGCCCACGAGGCGGAGATGGCGGCCAGCGCACTCGCCCCGACGCTCACCCTCGCCCGGGAGATCTACGATCAGCTCGACCGGGGGGAGATCCCGAGGATGCGCCTGCCGCTACGGACCAAGCAGAACATCCAGTTCCAGATGCGCGAGGGGGTCTGGCGGCTCGGCCGGTCGCTCGGGACGCGCAGCGCCCGCAAGCTCGACGGGGCCCTCATGCTCCTGCGGACGTTCTACCTCGTGGATTTCATCAACCAGATGGCCAAGGAGGGCAAGACGTCGACCCTGCGGGAGCTCTACTACATCTCCGAGGGCTGGGAGGAGTCGAAGTTCCACAGCGAGGACGAGTCGAACCTCCTCATCGAGGACCTCGAGGTCCTCTGCACCCGCCTGCGCGAGGACTTCCGGCTCCACCCGGAGGAGAACGGCGCCTCGGTGATCGGCGACCTGACGATCCGCGAGACGAACCGCAAGGGGGTCGTCAAGAAGATCAACTGCCGGGACGACGTTGGCGACGGCGGCTACGCCCTCCCGTTCAACGTCGAGAAGGAGAAGATCGAGTTCGTGAGCACGGGGGCGAAGTTCGTCATCGCCATCGAGTGCGGCGGCATGGTCGACCGCCTCGCGGAGAACGGGTTCGACGAGGAGCACGACGCGATCCTGCTCCACCTCAAGGGTCAGCCCGCCCGCTCGACCCGCCGCTTCCTCAAGCGCCTCAACGAGGAGCTCAAGCTGCCCGTCGTCGTCTTCACCGACGGGGACCCCTGGTCGTTCCGGATCTTCGCGAGCGTCGCCTACGGGGCGATCAAGACGGCCCACATCTCCCAGTACCTGGCGACCCCCTCCGCCGAGTTCCTCGGGGTCACGGCGTCGGACATCGAGAATTACAAGCTGCCCTCCGACCATCTCTCCGAGCAGGACATCCGGGCCCTGAACGCCGAGCTCTCGGACCCTCGCTTCGCCACCGCCGACTGGCGCGCGGAGATCGAGCTGATGCTCAAGAACGGGAAGAAGGCGGAGCAGCAGTCGCTCGCCAAGTACGGGCTCAACTACGTGACCTCGACCTACCTGCCGGAGAAGCTCAAGGAGATGGGCGTCCTCTGAGGACCGGGCCCGGCCGTCCGCGCCCCTAATACGCCCGGGCCCCTCCCCGATCGGATGGTCGATGACGCCGACCTCGAGCTCAACGTCCTCGAGTTCGCCTCCAAGAGCTTCTCGTTCGAGCGGTCGGTCGAGCTCGACGGCCAGGAGCTCGCGCTCTTCCATCGCACGGAGACCGAGAGCGAGAGCCGGTTCCGCCCGAAGGTCATCCGACTGCGCCTGATCGTCCCGAAGACGTGGATCATCTACGACCTCGCCGCCGACCTCCTGAGGCTCGGCCGGGACGGCGTGACGCCCGGGCCGCGCGCCGCCAGCTCCGCGGTCGAGGCCGCGGCCGAGCGCTCGCGCTTCGACGAGGCAGGGATCGCCTGGCGGCGGGTCCCGGTCGAGGGGGGGTACGTCACCGCCCCCGAGGAGTGGGCCGATCGCCTCCTCTCCCCCGACGGGCTGCGCCTCGTGGGGCTCGGCTAGCGCCCGGGAGCGATGGCCCCGGCGAGATTTACGTCTGAAAAAAGGGCGGCAACCCTAATAAGGCGACGAAAGTAGGCCGCACCGTTTCGGACGCGGTTGGATGAAACGCAGCTCACGCGTATGGAAGAAGCGCGGCCACATGCGCTGGAAGTGGCGCAAGAAGCGCATGCGCAGACGCATGCGCGCCCAGCGGATGCGGAAGCAGTAGCGACGGCCTACCGATTCCGTCGGGCGGGGGTTTTCCCCCGCCCGACGTCCCCTTCTTGACCTTGATGCGCCGCGGGGCACCCGTTCGGGTACCTACCAGGCCAGGCGGTCGAGCTTGCGGGCTTCCTTGGTCTTCTTCTTCCACTCCTTGTAATGGGTTCGGCAGAGCGGGGCCCGGCGGCCGGATTCGGGCAGCGCCTCGAACGCCCTTCGGGCCTCGGTGAGGCTCAGGTGGCGCTCGGAGGGGGCGCCGCAGCCCGGGACCACGCACGGCTCGGGAGCCTCGGTGTCCGGGCGGGGGGCCGATCGCTCGGGGCTCACCGACGCGCTCCGTGGGCCAGGGCCGCGCGGACCATCTTGGGGATCTCGTAAGGGAAGCGCGCGACCTGGGCTCCCGCGGCCTCGAGCGCCGAGAGCTTGCTCTCGGCGGTTCCCTTCCCGCGGGCGATGATCGCCCCGGCGTGGCCCATCCGCTTCCCCTCGGGGGCGGAGCGACCGGCGATGTAGGCGATGACCGGTTTTCCGAACCCCCGGCGGATCTCGGCGGCCGCATCCTCCTCCGCGGTCCCGCCGATCTCCCCGAC